>Ga0214471_10000228_pt1 | contig 51837 bp, 44 predicted proteins | sample RVTome_5_FD_207665 | JGI IMG/M metagenome (GOLD analysis project Ga0214471, IMG submission 207665) | Soil microbial communities from uranium-contaminated site in the Upper Colorado River Basin, Wyoming, United States - RVT142D155 | ecosystem: Environmental > Terrestrial > Soil > Contaminated >... | reverse complement strand
GTGGGTCGCCCACCCGGGGCTGGTGCCGATCGCGAGGGAGGTCTTCGACAAGCACATGCCGAAGCCCAACCAGTACGACAGGCAGCGACCGGACGTCAATGTGACGGCGAGAGACCTGCTCGACTTCCGCCCCGAAACGCCGATCACCGAGGCGGGGCTGCGCAACAACATCTCGGTCGGCATTCAGTACCTCGGCGCCTGGCTCGCGGGCAATGGCTGCGTGCCGGTGTTCAACCTGATGGAAGACGCGGCCACCGCGGAGATTTCGCGTTCGCAGATCTGGCAGTGGGTGCGCAGCGACAAGGGCAATCTCGACGATGGCCGGCGCGTGACCAAGGCGCTGTTCCGCAAACTGCTCGCCGAAGAGCTGCCGAAAGTGAAGAGTTATCTCGGCGATGAAGCCTGGACCGCCGGCAAGTACGCCGAAGGCGCGAAGCTCTTCGAGAGAATCACCGCCGACGACAACTACGTGGAATTCCTGACCCTGCCGGCGTACGAACAGATCGATTGACACGCCACCGTTGGCTCTACAATGCAAGCATGCGCGGCGTTCGCCGTGGAGCCGCTCGGCACTTCCAGAGGAGCGCATCCAGGAGAATCGAAATGATCGATCTGTACATGTGGGGCACGGCGAATGGCCTGCGCGCAACGGTTGCGCTCGCCGAATGCGGGCTCAAGCATCGCGTTCACAAGGTCGACCTCTCGAAGGGCGAGCACAAGACGCCCGAGTTCCTGCGGCTCAATCCCGCCGGGCAGATTCCGGTGATCGTCGACCAGGACGGACCGGGCGGACGCCCGCTCACCCTTGCGCAATCCGGAGCGATCGTGGTCTACGCCTGCGAGAAGGCGGGCATGTTCATCCCGACGAACCGCCTGCGCCGGGCGATGGCGGCGCAGTGGTTCACGTTTGCCGCGAGCGATATCGCCGGAACCAGCGCCGCCGTGTTTCTCTCTGAAACCGCGTTTCCCGAGAAGAATGCCGCCGCCACCGATTTCCTCAAGGCGCGGCTGGTGAATTACTTCCGGCTGGCCGATGCGCGCCTGGCGGGTCGCGTTTATCTCGCCGACGAGATCTCGTTCGCCGATTTGCAGCTCTATCCGAACTTCGCATTGCGCAAGCCGATGCTCGATGCTGCCGGCGGCATGGACCACCTTACGCAGTGGGGCGAGCGCATGGCGGCGCGTCCAGGCGTGAGGAAGGGGATGAATCCCTAGGGAGCCTCTGAACAAATTGCGCAGAGCTTGTCTAGCTGAGCTCGGCGATCACCGGCGTGTGGTCGGAGGGCCGCTCAAGCTTGCGCGGCGCCTTGTCGATGGTGCAGGCGCTGCAGCGCCGCGCGAGCGCCGAGGACAGCAGGATGTGGTCGATGCGCAGCCCCGCATTGCGGCGAAACGCCGCCATGCGGTAGTCCCACCACGAGAACGACTTCTCGGGCTGCACGAAGAGCCTGAAGCTGTCCTCGAGTCCGAGCCCGATGAGCGCACGCAGCGCCGCGCGCTCGGGTTCGGAGACGTGTACCTGGCCCTCCCAGGCTTTCGGATCGTGCACGTCCCGGTCCTCCGGCGCGATATTTAGATCACCCAGCACCGCGAGTCTGGGATGGCGCGCGAGCTCCATGCGCAGCCAATCGCGCAACGCCTCATACCAGCGAAGCTTGTATTCGTACTTGTCAGAGCCCACCGCCTGGCCGTTCGGCGCGTACAGACAGGCGACACGGGTGCTCGTCACCGTGGCCGACAGAACGCGCTTCTGCTCGTCGGCAAAGCCCGGAATGCCGGCTTCGATCTCCGCGAGCGGCGAGCGCGCGAGGATCGCCACCCCGTTGTAGGTCTTCTGTCCGGCGAACGCCACCTGGTAACCGGCGGACTCGATCGCCTCGCGCGGGAATTTGGCGTCCACGAGCTTGGTTTCCTGAAGGCAGACTACATCGGGCTGCGAGCTCGCGAGCCAGTCGAGCAGATGCGGCAGGCGCACGTTAAGCGAGTTGACGTTCCAGGTGGCGAGCTTCATGACCGGACAGGGCGGCGCGTGCCACCCCGAGAAATTGAATGCCGTTCGCGCCTACTTCGTGCTGAAGCGCGGCGCGTACGGGCCGCTCGGCCGCGGCGCTTCAGCGGGAGGCTTCGGCTCGGCATCGGCCTTCTGCGCTTCGCGCTCGGCCGGCCCCCGGTAGCCCTCCGGAGCGGTGGGCGCCGCCTGCTTGCGCGCCGCCAGCGTGCCGCTCTTCGGGTAGCCCGCGACGTCGAGCATGGTGTCGTAGCTGCTTTGCAGGAATCCCTTCTGCATGTCGCGCCCGACGAGCAGCAGCGGCACCTCGTTGCCGCCTGAGACGCGCTTAAGCTCCTCGTTGGTCTCCTCGTTCCAGACCTGCACTTCCCTGTACGGCACGCCGCGGGCATTGAGCGCAGCCCGCGCCTCGCTGCAGGCTTCCTTGCAGGTCGGGGAGGTGTAAAGGGTCACTGGCGAGGTCGTCATCGCGCGCTGCAACGCGAACGGCGCAACGCTGGTCTCGACGATGCTGCCGCCGAGACTCTTTTTCTCTACGCTCTTGGCGCTGGGAGGTGGCGGTCGGTCGCTGTAGAACACGCGGCCCTGCTCGTCGACCCAGCGAAACATCTGCGCCTGCGCTACGCCGAAAACAAGCGCCAGGCCGAGGGTGACGGCGAGGAACCTTCGCCTCATGCGACGATCATACCACTGTGCCGCAGCAGGGCATCGACCTGTGGCTCGCGCCCGCGGAAGGCGCGGAACGATTCCGCCGCCGGACGACTGCCGCCCACCGCGAGCACCTCCTCGAGAAATCGCGCGCCGATTTCGGGATCGAGCACGCCCTTGGCGCCGCGGCCTTCCTCGAACACGCTGTAGGCGTCGGCCGAGAGCACTTCGGCCCATTTGTAGCTGTAGTAGCCTGCGGCGTAGCCGCCCCCAAAGATGTGCGAGAAGCTGTTCGGGAAGCGGTTGTACGCTGGTGGATGCAGCACCGCGACATGGCGGCGCACGTCATCGAGCAGTTCGAGCGCGCTGCGGCCCGCGTCGGGGTCGAACTCGTAGTGCAGCTGCATGTCGAAGAGCGAGAACTCGATCTGGCGCAGCATCGCCAGGCCCGAGTGGAAGTTTTTCGCCGCCAGCATCTTGTCAAACAGCGGGCGCGGCAGCGGCGCGCCGCTGCCGACGTGGCGCGTCATCTGCGCGAGTACCTCCCATTCCCAGCAGAAGTTCTCCATGAACTGGCTGGGCAGCTCGACCGCGTCCCACTCCACGCCGTTGATGCCGGCGACGCCGAGGTCCTCGACGCGCGTGAGCAGGTGATGCAGGCCGTGGCCGAACTCGTGGAACAGGGTAATCACCTCGTCGTGGGTAAACAGCGCCGGGCGGCCGCCCACCGGCCGCGAGAAGTTGCAGTTGAGGTAGGCGACCGGCGTCTGGATGCGCCCGTTCCGGCGTCGCCGCGTGATCGCATCGTCCATCCACGCGCCGCCGCGCTTGGTGTCGCGCGCGTACAGGTCGACGTAGAACTGGCCGATGCGCGCACCATCGCGATCGAGAATCTCGAAAAAGCGCACGTCTTCATGCCACACCGGCGCACTGGCCTGGGCGATGCGGATGCCGTACAGCTTCTCGACCAGGCGAAACAGACCTTGCACCACCGCCGGCTCCGGAAAGTACTGCTTCACCTCCTCGTCGGAAAATGCGTAGCGCTTTGCGCGCAACTTCTCCGCCGCAAAGGCCAGATCCCAGGCCTCGAGCTTTTCGAGGCCGAGCTCAGCGCGTGCGAACTCGGCGAGCTCGGCCGCATCTTTCTCGGCGAAGGGCCGCGCGCGCCGTGCGAGATCCTCGAGGAAGGCGAGCACTTGCTCCGGGGTGTCGGCCATCTTCGGCACCAGCGAGACCTCCGCGAAGCTGGCGAAGCCGAGCAGCCGCGCCTCCTCGCGCCGTAGCTTCAGGATCCGTGCGATGAGCGGCGTGTTGTCCCACTCCGGCCGGCCGAACTCGGAGGCGCGCGTCACGCTCTCCCGGTACATCGTTTCGCGCAGCGAGCGCTCCTCGGCGTACTTCAGCACCGGCATGTAGGACGGCGCGTGCAGCGTGAGCTTCCAGCCCGGCTTGCCGTCTTTCTCGGCGGCCTCGCGCGCTGCGGCGAGCACATCGGACGGAATGCCGGCAAGGCGCGCTTCGTCTTCGATCTGCAGCACGAAGCCGTTGGTCGCATCGAGCACGTTCTCGGAGAACTTGGCCGCGAGCTGCGCCAGCTCCTCCTGGATCGCCGCGAAGCGCGCCTTGCGCTCGGCGGCGAGTTCAGCGCCCCCAAGCCGAAAGTCGCGTAGCGCGTTTTCGACCAAGCGCCGTCGCGCCGGCGCGATCGCGCCGTACTCGGCTCGCGCGGCAAGCGCGCGGTACTTCTCGAACAGTTCACGGTTCTGGCCGAGCTCGGTCCAGAACTGCGTCACTTTGGGCAGGTTCGCGTTGTACGCGGCGCGCAGCTCCGGGCTGTCGAGCACTGCGTGCAGGTGCGACACCTGGCCCCAGGCACGCGACAGCCGCTCAGTCGCGTCCTCGAGCGGCTCGACGAAGGTCTCCCAGGCCGCGGGGACCTCGGCGCGCAGCACCTGCGCCACCCTGGAGCGCCCCTCGGTGACGAGACGCTCGATCGCCGGGGCGACGTGTTCGGGCTTGAGCTCTGAAAATCGCGGCAGTCCCGAAAAATCAAGCAACGGGTTCATGGCCTCTCCGAACGGTAACTCATGCGAGTGTGCCTCAGGCGCCGCCCGCATTCGACTGTGCGGCGGCGCGCACCGTGTTCGTGACCAGCATCGCGACGGTCATTGGGCCGACGCCGCCCGGCACTGGAGTAATCCATCCTGCGACCGCTTTTACTGCCTCGAAATCCACGTCGCCAGCGAGCGAGCCGTCCGCCAGCCGGTTCATGCCGACGTCGATCACGCAAACGCCGGGTTTGACCATGTCCTGCTTGATCAGTTTCGCGATGCCCACCGCCGCGACCAGCACGTCCGCCTGCCGCGTGATCTCGCCCAGGTGCGCGGTCTTCGAATGACAGATGGTGACGGTGGCGTCCTTCTGCAAGAGCAGCAGCGCCATCGGCTTGCCGACGATATTGGAGCGCCCTACGACCACGGCGTGCCGGCCGGCAAGCGGCACCTGTTCGTGCTCGAGCATGCGCAGCACGCCCGCAGGCGTGCACGGTACGACGCCTGGCTGCCCGCTCACCAGCGCACCCAGATTTTCAGTGTGAAAGCCGTCCACGTCCTTCGCCGGCGAAACCGCAGCCAGTACGCGCGCCGCGTTCACCTGGCGCGGCAAGGGCAGCTGTACCAGGATGCCGTGCACCCGTGCGTCGCCGTTTAGCCGGGCGATCCGCGCGAGCAGAACGGATTCCTCGACATTGGCCGCAAACTCGTGCATTTCAGAGCGCAGCCCGGTTTCCTCGCAGGCGCGCACCTTGTTGCGCACGTACACGCGCGAGGCGGGGTTGTCCCCGGCGAGCATCACGGCGAGGCCGGGTTGCACGCCGCGTTTGGCAAGCCGCTCGACCTGCGGGCGTGCCGCGGCGCGCACCGCGGCGGCGAGCGATTTTCCGTCGATGATCTTGGCGGCCATGGAACGGGACTCCGCAGGGGGCGGCAGTCTAGCATTCGCCTGTACGGACTTCGCCCATCCCCTCGGCGAGGTTTGCAGAGGGCAGCGCGGGATTTTACAATGAGAGGGTCTGCCGAAAGCGCGAAATTGCCGCTGCGACGCGCTGTGTAACGCGGGTTTGAGCGGCGCTGCCAGTCGTATTAAGCTGTAACGCAATCACTCGCGCCGCACAGGCGTGTCCCACGATCTGAAGTCCGGGATCGGAAGCCTCGGCCTGCGATCATCGAGCTACGAGCCGGAGGAAGTTATGTCTGCCGTTCCACAAGATCCCGCGGCAAACGATCCCGACACCCTGGAGACCCAGGAATGGCTGGACGCGCTTGAGGCGGTGCTCGAGCGCGAAGGCCCGGAGCGAGCGCACTATCTGCTCGAAAAGCTGGTGGAAAAGGCGCGGCGATCGGGCGCCTACATTCCGTTTTCGGCCACCACCGCCTATCTCAACACCATTCCGCCGCATCTCGAAGCGCGCTCGCCGGGCGATCACGCGCTCGAGGAGCGCATCCGTTCGTTTTGCCGCTGGAACGCGATGGTCATGGTCGCCAAGGCGAACAAAGGCGACGGCGACCTCGGCGGCCATATCGCGAGCTTCGCCTCGGTCGGCACGCTGTTCGGCATCGGCTTCAATCATTTCTGGCATGCTCCCTCCGAGGGCCACGGCGGCGACCTGATCTACTTCCAGGGCCATTCCTCGCCGGGCATCTACGCGCGCGGCTTCCTCGAGGGCCGCTTCACCGAGGAGCAGTTGCTCAACTTCCGCCGCGACGTGGAGCGCAACGGAGTGACCTCGTACCCGCACCCCTGGCTGATGCCCGACTACTGGCAGTTTCCGACGGTGTCGATGGGGCTCGGCCCGCTGCAGGCGATCTACATGGCGCGCTACCTGAAGTACCTGCACGCGCGCGGCTTAGCCGACACCGCGAACCGCAAGGTGTGGTGCTTCTGCGGCGACGGCGAAATGGACGAGCCCGAGTCGATGGGGGCGATTGGCATGGCCTCCCGCGAGAAGCTCGACAACCTGGTATTCGTGATCAACTGCAACCTGCAGCGGCTCGATGGCCCGGTGCGCGGCAACGGCAAGATCATCCAGGAGCTGGAGTCGGATTTCCGCGGCGCGGGCTGGAGCGTGATCAAGCTGATCTGGGGCTCCTATTGGGACCCGCTGTTCGCGCGCGACAAGGAAGGCCGGCTGCTGCGCGTGATGGAGGAGACCGTCGACGGCGAGTACCAGAACTACAAGGCGAACGACGGCGCGTTCGTGCGGAAGAACTTCTTCGGCAAGGATCCGAAGCTGCTCGAGATGGTCTCGCGCATGACCGACGAGGACATCTGGCGCCTGAACCGCGGCGGCCATGACCCGCACAAGATCTACGCGGCCTACGCCGCGGCGGTCAAGCAGAAGGGCAAGCCGACGGTGATCCTCGCCAAGACGATCAAGGGCTACGGCCTGGGCAAGCAGGGCCAGGCGAAGAACCCGACGCACCAGCTGAAAAAGCTCGACCTCGGCACCATCCGTGAGATCCGCGACCGCTTCAATGTCCCGATCCCGGACGACAAGCTCGAGGAGCTGCCGTTCTACCTGCCGGCGGACGACGACCCGGTGATGGTGTACCTGCAGGAGCGGCGCAAGGCGCTCGGCGGCTACCTCCCGCAGCGCCGCCGCCAGGCCGATCAGGCGCCGGAAGTGCCGCCGCTCTCGGCGTTCGACGCGCTTCTCAAGGGCAGCGGCGAGGGTCGCACAATGTCGACCACCATGGCTTTCGTGCGTGCGTTGACCGCGCTCCTGCGCGACAAGAATATCGGCAAGCACGTCGTGCCGATCGTGCCCGACGAGGCGCGCACGTTCGGCATGGAAGGCATGTTCCGCCAGCTCGCCATCTACTCGAGCGAAGGGCAGAAGTACGAGCCGGTCGACCGCGAGCAAGTGATGTACTACCGCGAGGACAAGGCCGGCCAGATCCTGCAGGAGGGCATCAACGAGGCAGGCGGATTCTCCTCATGGATCGCCGCCGCGACCTCGTACAGCCACTCCAACGTAGTGACCGTGCCCTTCTACATCTTCTATTCGATGTTCGGATTCCAGCGCGTCGGCGACCTCGCCTGGGCGGCCGCCGACCAGCGTTCGCGCGGTTTTCTGCTCGGCGCCACGGCGGGCCGCACGACGCTGAATGGCGAGGGCCTGCAGCACGAGGACGGACACTCCCACATCCTGTCCTCGGTGATCCCGAACTGCGTTTCCTACGACCCGACCTACGCCTTCGAGCTCGCGGTGGTCATGCACGATGGACTGCGCCGAATGGTGAGCGAGCAGCAGGACGTGTTTTATTACATCACCCTGATGAACGAGAATTACGAGCATCCGGAGATGCCAGAGGGTGCCGAGGAGGGCATCCTCAAGGGCATGTACCTGCTGCGCGCGTCCAACTCCAAGGCCAAGAGCCGCGTACAGCTGATCGGCTCGGGCACGATTTTGCGCGAGGTGCTCGCGGCGGCCGCGATGCTCGAGCAGGACTGGGGCGTGGCGGCGGATGTCTGGAGCGTACCCAGCTTTACCGAGCTGCGCCGCGACGGGCTGGCGGTCGACCGCTGGAACCTTCTGCATCCGGAGGAGCGGAAGCATCGCGTGCCGTACGTGACACAGTGTCTCGAGTCGCACTCGGGCCCTGTGGTCGCGGCGACCGATTACATCAAGACCTTCGCCGACCAGATCCGGGCCTACATGCCCAAGGGGCGTGTCTACCGGGTGCTGGGCACCGACGGCTTCGGACGCTCCGACACGCGCGCGAAGCTGCGCCATTTCTTCGAAGTGAGCCGCGATTTCGTGACCGTCGCGGCGCTCCAGGCGCTCGTCGACCAAGGCGAGGGCAAGGCAAAAACGGTCGCCGAAGCGATCAAGAAATACAAACTCGACCCGGACAAGCCGGATCCCACCACGGTATAGGAGGGCACGCGCTCGTGCCGCGGCGCCTGCCGGCGCTTGCGGCACCTGGCGTTACGCATAGATGGGCGCAACCAAGGAAGTGCTGGTCCCGGACATCGGCGACTTCAAGGACGTCGCGGTGATCGAAGTGCTGGTGAAGCCTGGCGACTCGGTCAACGCCGAACAGTCGCTGATCACACTCGAGTCGGACAAGGCGACGATGGAGATCCCCTCTCCGGCCGCTGGCGTGGTCAAGGAGCTCAAGCTCAAGGTCGGCGACAAGGTGAACGAGGGCAGCGCCATTCTGGTGCTCGAGGTAGGCGGGGCGCCCGCGGCCGAGACGAAGTTTCAAGCGCCCGCCGCGGTAAAGTCCGCCGAGCCGCCGAAAAAGCCTGCGCCCGCCGCCGAGGAAAAAAAAGCGGCTGTGCCCGCCCGGGCCCAGGTGGCTACGCCGGGCGGCACCAGCGTCGTCAAGGTTCCCGACATCGGGGATTTCAAGGAAGTCGCGGTGATCGAGGTGCTGGTGAAGCGCGGCGATACGGTGACCAAGGAGCAGTCGCTGATCACGGTCGAGTCGGACAAGGCGACCATGGAGATTCCCTCGCCGGCGGCGGGCGTCGTCAAGGAGCTCAAGCTGAAGCTCGGCGACAAGATCTCAGAAGGCTCCGAGATTCTGATCCTCGAGGGCGGCGGCACGCAGCGCGCGGCCGAAGCTGCGCCCGCGCCGCCCGCTGCGCCGGAGCGCGCGCCCGCGTCGCCGAGATTCGACGCCTCGGCCGAGGTGCCACCTCCACCGGTGATCGCGCGCACCGCGCCGGCCCCGGTCGAGCCGCAAGACGCCACCCGCGCCAAGCCGCACGCGAGCCCCTCGATCCGCAAGTTTGCGCGAGAACTGGGCGTCGATCTCACGCAGGTGAAGGGCAGCGGGCCAAAGGGCCGAATCCTGAAGGAAGATGTGCAAGGCTTCATCAAGGGCGTAATCGCGCAGAAGCCGACGGCCGCCGCTCAGCCTGCCGGGCGCGGCGGCGCGATGCCTTTCAACGTGCCCGAGTGGCCGCAAGTCGACTTCGCGAAGTTCGGCCCGATCGAGACCAAGCCTCTCACCCGGATCCAGAAGATCTCGGGTCCGGTGCTGCACCGAAACTGGATCTCGATCCCGCACGTCACGCAGTTCGACGAGGCCGACATCACCGAGCTCGAGGCGTTCCGCAAGTCGAATGCCGCCGAATCCGAGAAGCAGGGCGTGAAGCTGACCATGCTTGCGTTCCTCATCAAGGCGAGCGTCACGGCGCTGCGCCAGTTCCCGAGATTCAACGCGAGCCTCGAGCGCAACGGCGAGAACCTGATCCTCAGGAAGTACTTCCATATCGGCGTGGCGGTGGACACGCCCGACGGTTTGGTGGTGCCGGTAGTCAAGGACGCCGACCGCAAGGGTGTCTACGACCTGGCGCGCGAGCTGGGCGAGATCTCGAAGCTCGCGCGCGACAAGAAGCTCAAGCCCGGCGACATGCAGGGCGGCACGTTCTCGATCTCGAGTCTTGGCGGCATTGGCGGTACTTCGTTCACGCCGATCATCAACGCGCCGGAGGTGGCGATTCTCGGGGTCTCGCGCTCGGCGATGCGGCCAGTGTGGGATGGCAAGGAGTTCGTGGCGCGCCTGATGCTGCCTCTGTCTCTGTCCTACGACCACCGCGTCATCGACGGAGCCTCGGCGGCCCGCTTCACCACCTACCTGGCCTCGGTGCTCTCGGATATCCGCCGCACGTTGTTGTAGCAACGCCACTGCACTGCACGTGGCGCACGCGCCGCAATGCAGCGCTCAACTTTGCAAGAAAAGGCAATCCGGAAATGGCGAGCGCGATCGAAGTCAAGGTTCCCGACATCGGTGACTTTAAGGACGTCGCGGTGATCGAGGTGCTGGTGAAGCCCGGCGATACGCTGACCAAGGAGCAGTCGCTCATTACGGTCGAGTCGGACAAAGCGACCATGGAGATTCCCTCGCCGGAAACCGGTGTGGTGAAAGAACTCAAGGTCAAGCTAAACGACAAGGTCTCGACGGGCGCGTCGATCCTGCTGCTCGAGGCCGTCGCGGGTGCGCATGCGAAGGATGCTGCGCAGAAGGATGCGCCCAAGCCCGCACAGGCCGTCGCCGGGCCGGCCTCGGCACTCAAGCCGGCGCCCGGCACGACCGCCGCGCCCGCGGTGCCCGGAACGAAAGCGCAGGCTGCCGACCTGGAATGCGACGTCGTGGTGCTCGGCGCGGGGCCGGGCGGGTATTCGGCCGCATTTCGTGCCGCTGATCTCGGTCTGAAGACCGTGCTGGTCGAGCGCTACCCAACGCTCGGCGGCGTGTGCCTGAACGTCGGCTGCATTCCGTCAAAAGCGCTGCTGCACACGGCCGCGATCATGGACGCCGCGCGCGCCATGGCGGATCACGGCATCGTCTTCGGCGAACCGGCGATCGACATGGAAAAGTTGCGCGCCTTCAAGGACAAGGTGGTGGGCAAGCTCACCGGCGGGCTTGCCGGCATGGCCAAGGCTCGCAAGGTGACTGTGCTCACCGGCGGCGGCGCGTTCCTCGACGCGCACCACCTGGAGGTGCAGACCAAGGATGGCGCAAAGACCGTGCGCTTCGCGAGCGCTATCATCGCCGCCGGCTCGCAGGCCGCCAAGCTGCCGTTCCTTCCCGAGGACCCGCGCATCGTCGATTCCACGGGCGCGCTTGAGCTCCAGGGCCTGCCCAAGAAGATACTGGTCATCGGCGGCGGCATCATCGGCCTGGAGATGGGCACCGTTTACTCGGCGCTCGGCACGCGGCTGGATGTGGTCGAACTGCTTGACGGCCTCATGCTCGGCGCCGATCGTGACCTCGTTGCGGTGTGGCAGAAGTTCAACGCCAAGCGCTTCGACCGCGTCATGCTCAAAACCAGGACCACCAGGGTCGAGGCGGGCGCGGCCGGCCTCAAGGCGTGGTTCGAGGGCGAGGGGGCGCCCGCGGAGCCCCAGCGCTACGACTTGATCTTGGTTTCGGTCGGGCGCACGCCGAACGGCAAGACCATCGGTGCCGACAAGGCCGGCGTCGCGGTCGACGAGCGCGGTTTCATCGCCGTAGACTCGCAGATGCGCACCAACGTCGCACACATTCATGCCATCGGCGACATCGTCGGGCAGCCGATGCTTGCGCACAAGGCGGTGCACGAGGGCCACGTTGCCGCGGAGGCTGCAGCCGGGCACAAGTCGCATTTCGACGCGAGCGTCATTCCGTCGGTCGCCTACACCGATCCGGAAATTGCGTGGGCCGGCCTGACCGAGGATGAAGCGAAGAAGGCGGGCACCAAGGTGGGCGTGGCAAAGTTTCCGTGGGCGGCGTCGGGCCGCGCGATCGCCAACGCGCGCGACGAGGGCTTCACCAAGCTGATCTTCGATCCCGAGACGCACCGGCTGCTCGGCGGCGGCATCGTCGGAGCTAACGCGGGCGATTTGATCAGCGAGATCGCGCACGCGATCGAGATGGGTTCGGATGCCACCGATATCGGCAAGACCATCCACCCGCATCCGACGTTGAGCGAGTCGGTGGGGATGGCGGCGGAACTGTTCGAAGGAGTGTGCACCGACATGCCGCCCCAGAGGAAGCGCTAGGAATCGCGCGATGAGCCAGGACGAACTCAAGCAGCGCGTTGCCCTGGAGGCGCTCAAGCAGGTGGTCGAGGACGCGGTAATCGGCGTCGGCTCGGGCTCGACGGTCAATTACTTCATCGACGCGCTCGCCACGCTCAAGGGCCGCATCGAGGGCGCGGTTGCGGCCTCCGAGGCGAGCGCCGAGCGCCTGAAAAAGCACGGTATTCGTGTGTTCGAACTGAATAGCGTCAACGAGCTGCCGGTCTACGTCGACGGCGCGGACGAAATCACCGAGCACCTGGCGATGATCAAAGGCGGCGGCGGCGCATTGACGCGGGAGAAAATCGTTGCCGCAGTGGCGAAGAAATTCGTCTGCGTCTGCGACGCCTCGAAGCTGGTGCCGGTGCTGGGCAAGTTTCCGCTGCCCGTCGAGGTGATCCCCATGGCGCGCGGCCACGTCGGTCGCGCGCTACGCGCGCTTGGCGCTCACCCCGAACTGCGCGAGCACTACCGGACCGACAACGGCAACATCATCATCGACTGCCATGGTCTGACGATCCTCGATCCGCCGGCGCTCGAGGCCGAGCTGAACAATATTGCCGGAGTGGTCGCGAACGGCATCTTCGCGCGCCGCGCCGCGGACCTGCTGCTGCTCGCCGGCGCCGCGGGCGTGCGCTCGATCGCCCGCGGGCGGCCTTGAGGCGCCGTCGCGAGCGCGGAACTTGCGCAGCGCCTGCCTAGAGGCGCTTCAGGAACACCTTCGAGCCGCGCTTCCAGTTGTAGAGCGCTTTGCGCTCCTCGGGCAGCACCGAGAGATCCGCCGCCTTGAACCCCTGCGACAAGAACCAGTGCGCTGCGCCCGTGGTCAGCGCGAAGATGCGCCGCAGGCGCAGCGCGCGGGCGCGATCCTCGCATGCCTTGAGCAACCGCTCACCGTAGCCCGCGTCGCGGTTGCCGGCGCCGACCGCGAGGCAGGCAAACTCGGCGCTCTTCGCCTGCAAAAAGGGATACAGCGCCGCGCAGCCGAGGATCACGCCGTCGTGCTCGAGCACCAGGAAATTACCGATCTCGCGCTCGAGCAGCTCGCGGCTGCGCTTGACCAGGGCGCCCTCGGCCTCGAGCGGCTCGATCAAGGCGATGATGCCGCGCACGTCCTCGATGCGCGACGCGCGCAGGCGCTCCACGGGGTCGGCGGTGATCATGGTACCGACGCCGAAATGCGTGAACAGCTCAAGCAGCGTCGCACCCCAGACGCGGCGCGTCACCAGGTGGGCGCGGGTGACTCCCGCGGCGAGCGCGCGCAGCGCATACTCGAGCGCACGCCGGGTCTGGGCGCTCACCTCGTTTTTGCGCAGCAGCGCCTCCACCTCGCGCGCAGTGAGCTCGGCACGCGGCCCACCCTTCGCGTCCGCCGGCAGCCGGTCGGTGAACATGAGCAGTTTTTCGGCCTTGAGCGCCACGGCGACGCTCTCGGCAACGTCCTCCCAGGCGAGGTTGAACACTTCTCCGGTGGGCGAGTAGCCGATGTGCGGCACCAGCACCACTTCGCTCGCGTCGAGCCGTCGCGCAATGGCGCCGGCATCAACCTTGCGAACCACGCCGGTGAACTGCAGATCGACGCCGTCAAGGACGCCGATCGGACGCGCGGTGATGTAGTTGCCGGAGGCGACGCGGATCTGCGCCCCTGCCATCGGCGAATTAGGCAGTCCCTGCGAGAGCAGCGCCTCGATCTCGACGCGCAGCACTCCGGCGGCATGCTTCACCGCGACCAGCGCCGCCTCGTCGGTGATGCGAAGGCCCTTGGCGTAGCGGGAACGCTGTCGCTTCGCCTTGAGCTCGGCCTCGATCTGCGGCCGCGCGCCATGCACCAGCACCAGTCGGATGCCGAGTGCGGCGAGCAGGTTCACGTCCTGCACGAAATGGGCGAAGCGCGCGCGGTCCGCGACCATCTCGCCGCCGAAGGCGATGACGAAAGTGCGCCCGCGAAACGCGTGCACGTAAGGCGCGGCCTGGCGAAACCAGCGCACGAACTGCTCCGGATTGATGGTCGTCGACATGCTCTCCTGAACCTTGTTTTTGGAAATTCTAAGCTATTCAGGCGCGTGGGCGCAGCGCGATGGTGCGCTCAGTAGTCACCCGCAAGTGCATTAAGCGCGGCGAGCGCGGCGAGCGCGGCGGTCTCGGTTCTAAGCACGCGCGCGCCGAGCCGCACCGCGACGAAGCCCGCCGCGGCCAGCATCGCTTCCTCGGCCGCGGTGAAGCCCGATTCGGGGCCCGCCGCGAGCGCCACCGTGCTCTTCATGCATCCGACCGAATCGCGCAGCGCGGCCTTCGCCTCGGGCGCGAGCAGTAGCCGCAGCGACGCGTCGTCCGGTCGCGCGCAATACTCGGCGAGCGCCAGCGGGGCGCGTACCGCGGGCAGGCGGTTGCGGCCGCATTGCTCGCAGGCGGCGATCGCGACGCGGCGCCAATGCTCGAGCCTGTTGCGCGCGCGTTCGGCCGCGAGGCGCACCACCGAGCGCTCGGTGAACACCGGCTGGATCGCGGTCGCGCCGAGCTCGACCGCCTTCTGGATCGTCAAGTCCATGCGCTCGCCCGACGAAATGCCCTGTACCAGTATCGCGGCGAGCGGCGACTCGCGCTCGATGTCGCGCCAGGCGCCCACCTCGGCGGCCAGGCCGCCGCGCCCCGCCGCGGCGAGCACGCCTTGGTACTCGCCGCCGAGCCCGTCGAACAGCACGATCTCGTCTCCGGGGCGAAGGCGCAGCACGCGCAGCGCGTGATGGGCAGCGTGCTCGGGCAGCGCGGCGCGGGCGCCGCTGCGCAATTCGGCGTCCAGGTGAAAGCGCGGCGCGCGTGCGGGCCGGTTGCGCATGGTGCTAGCATTGTAGCGTCGCGGCAATGAGGAGCACGGCCATGGTCAGCACCAAGAATCCCGTATGCGATTTCGGCTGGACGGCGGTGGATTTCGACCTTCCCGGCGTCGACGGCAAGCGCTACACGCTCGCTTCGGCGCGCGGTCAGAACGGACTGCTCGTCATGTTCATCTGTAACCACTGCCCCTACGTCAAGGCGGTGATTGACAAGCTGGTGCGCGATGCCAAGGATCTTGCACAGCTCGGCATGGGCAGCATCGCCATCATGTCGAATGATCCGGTGGAGTACGCCGAGGACTCGTTCGACAACATGAAACGCGTGGCGAAGGAGAGGAGCTTTCCATTTCCCTACGTCTTCGACGAGACGCAGGAGGTGGCGAAGGCCTACGGCGCGGTCTGCACGCCGGATTTCTTCGGCTTCAACGCCAGGCTCGAGCTGCAGTATCGCGGGCGGCTGGACGCATCGGGGCGAAGCACGTTACCCGAGGCGAGGCGCGAACTGTTCGAGGCAATGAGCCTGGTCGCCAAGACGGGCAAGGGGCCGACGGACCAGGTGCCTTCAATCGGCTGCTCGATCAAATGGCGCAAGGCGGCCTGAGCCGCGGAGCAGGGGCCCCTACGGGGATGCGACCGGCTAACACTACCCGGGCCGCCGACGGCGCGGCGGTTCGATTGTTCTCCATCGGATCGGAGGCGGCGGCGTGAAGCCGCTCTGGCACCAGACGCTCGCCGAGGCCAAGGCGACGCCGCTGCCGGAAGGCCGCCGCTCGGCGCTGCTCCTCGAGCATGGCAGCCTCGAGTTGCGGCACTACGCGCCGAAGGGTGTCGACCCGCAAACGCCGCACGATCGCGACGAGGTGTACGTGGTGGCAAGCGGCCGCGGCAGCTTCGTGCGTGGCGCCGAGCGCGTGCGCTTCGGGCCAAACGATGTTCTTTTCGTGCCCGCCGGCATGGAGCACCGCTTCGAAGAGTTCAGCGAGGATTTCACCGCGTGGGTCGTGTTCTACGGCCCGCGGGGCGGCGAGCGCGAGGCGCCGTTTCGCTAGGGGCGCGGTACGCCGACTTACATCGTGGCGCCCACTACCCAGGGCGCGAACTCGTCGTCGCCGAAACCGAGCTGCTCCGACTTGGAGCGCTCGCCCGAAGCGGTTTCGAGGATCAGCTTGAAGATGCGCTCGCCGACTTGCGGCACGCTCTCGGTGCCGTCGACGATGGTGCCGCAGTTCACGTCCATGTCCTCTTCCATGTGCTGGTAAAGAGCCGAGTTGGTGGCGAGCTTGAGCGAGGGCGAGGGCTTGCAGCCGTACACCGAGCCGCGCCCGGTGGTGAAGCACACTACGTTGGCGCCGCCCGCGACGTGGCCGGTGACCGAGACCGGGTCGTAGCCCGGGGTGTCCATGAAGACGAAGCCCTTCGCGGCCACCTTTTCGGCGAACTTGTAGACGTCGACGAGGTTCATAGTGCCGCCTTTGGCGGCGGCGCCAAGCGATTTTTCGAGAATCGTGGTAAGCCCGCCGGCCTTGTTGCCCGGCGATGGATTGTTGTTCATTTCCATCTTGTTGCGTGCGGTGTAATCCTCCCACCAGCGGATGCGCTCGAGCAGCTTCTCGCCGATCTCACGCGACACCGCGCGGCGCGTCAGCAGGTGCTCGGCGCCGTAGATCTCGGGCGTTTCTGAAAGGATCGCCGTGCCGCCGTGGCGCACCAGCAGGTCGGCGGCAGCGCCGAGGGCAGGGTTGGCGCTGATCCCCGAGTAGCCGTCCGAGCCGCCGCACTCGAGCCCGAGGATCAGGTGGCTCGCCGGCACCGGCTCGCGCTTCATCTTGTTCGCCTCGGGCAGCAGCGCCTTGATGCGCGCGATGCCGTCCTTGACCGCCTTGGTGGTGCCGCCCATTTCCTGGATCGTGAAGGCTTGGAGCCTGTCCGAAGTCTTGAGCTGCGCCGAGTCGAGCCAGAAATTGATCTGATTCGCCTCGCAGCCCAGGCCGATGTTGAGCACGGCGTAGAAGTTCGGATGCTGCGCGTAGCCAGTGAGCGTGCGCTGCAACAGCTCCATGCCCTCGCCGTTGGTGGCCATACCGCAGCCGGTCTTGTGGGTAAGCGCCACGACGCCGTCGACGTTGGGATAGTCGTTCAGGTTGTTGCGGAAGTGATCGGCCACCATGCGCGCCACGGTCGCCGAGCAATTGACGCTGGTAAGGATGCCGATGTAGTTGCGCGTCGCAACGCGCCCGTCGGCCCGCACGATCCCCTGGAAGGTTGCCGGCGGGCTGACATAGTCGATCGGCTTCACCTCGCTGCAGAACGCGTAGTCGCGCTCGAACTCGCCCATGGCGAGGTTGTGCACGTGCACGTGCTCACCCGGCCGGATCGCCTTGGTCGCAAAGCCGATGATCTGGTTGTAGCGCTTGACTGGCTGGCCTTTCTCGATGCCGCGCACGGCGATTTTGTGACCGGCCGGGATGATGACCTCGGCACGCACGTTCTCGCGCGCGATCATGGTGCCCGCAGGGATTTCGATCCGCGCGATTACGACGTCGTCCGCGGGATTCAATCGGATGATCAGATCGGCAGCCTGCAGCATGGCGATGCTCCCACGAAAAACCTGGTCCTGTCTGTCGCGGGCAGGGTACCACCGCGGAGGGCGTCCTGACGAGAGCGCCCGCGGGCGCGTGCAGCGCTGCGCTAGTGGTTGTCGCGCGGCACAAAGGGTCCGCTCCTGCCCACCAGGAAATCCAGATCCGCCCCCTGGTGCGCCTGCAGCACGTGATCGAAGTACAGCCTCCAATAGCCCCGCTCGAGGGGTGGCTTCGGCGCGTTCCACTTTGCCCTGCGCTTCGCCAGCTCCTTCTTGCTCACCAGCAGCTCGAGGCGCCGCCTGGCGACATCGAGCTCGATCTCGTCGCCGTTCTGCACCAAGGCGAGTGTGCCGCCGGCGGCGGCTTCAGGCGAGATATGCAGCACCACCGTGCCGTAGGCGGTGCCGCTCATGCGCGCATCCGAAATGCGCACCATGTCGGTGATGCCTTTCTTCAGCACCTTGGGTGGCAGCGGCATGTTGCCGACCTCGGCCATGCCGGGGTAGCCCTTCGGCCCGCAGTTCTTCAGCACCATGATCGAGCGCTCGTCGATCTCGAGCTTCGGATCGTCGATGCGCTTGTGGAAGTCCTCGATGTTCTCGAACACCACCGCGCGGCCGCGGTGCTTGAGCAGCTTCGGCGTGGCCGCCGAGGGCTTGATGATGGCACCATCCGGGCAAAGGTTGCCGCGCAGTACCGCGATGCCGGTGTTCTTCTTGAACGGCTTGGCCAACGTGTGGATCACGTCGCGATTCCAGCAGCGGGCGTCCTTGTTGTTGTCCCAGATGCTCTTGCCGTTCACCGTGAGCGCGTCCTTGTGCAACAGGCCCGCCTCGCCCAACTCGCGCAGCACCACCGGGACGCCTCCGGCGTAGAACAAGTCCTCCATCAGGTACTTGCCCGACGGCATGAGGTTGACCAGCGTGTGCACGCCGCGGCCGAGCTTGTCCCAGTCCTCGAGCTTGAGGTCGACGCCGATCCTGTTGGCGATCGCGATCAGGTGGATCACCGCGTTGGTCGAGCCGCCGATCGCCGCGTTGGTGCGGATCGCGTTTTCGAACGCCTGCCGCGTGAGGATTTTCGAGAGGCTCACTTTCTCCTTCACCAGCTCGACGATGCGCCGCCCTGCCATGCGCGCCAGCACATTGCGCCGCGCGTCCACCGCCGGGATCGCGGCGTTGCCCGGCATGCCCACGCCGAGCGATTCGACCATCGAGGCCATGGTTGAGGCGGTGCCCATGGTCATGCAGTGCCCGTGCGAGCGGTGCATGCACGACTCGGCCTCGTGGAACTCATCGAGCGTGATCTTGCCTGCGCGCAGGTCCTCGGACATCGACCAGGTGTTGGTGCCCGAGCCGATATCGGTTCCGCGGTACTTGCCCGAGAGCATCGGCCCGCCCGAGACTGCGATGGTCGGCAGGTCCACGCTTGAGGCGCCCATCAGGAGCGAGGGCGTGGTCTTGTCGCAGCCCACCAGCAGCACCACACCGTCGAGCGGGTTGGCGCGGATCGACTCCTCGACGTCCATGCTGGCGAGGTTGCGGTAGAGCATCGCGGTAGGCCTGAGCATCGTCTCGCCGAGCGACATCACCGGAAATTCGAGCGGAAAGCCGCCCGACTCGAGCACGCCCGCCTTGACATGCTCGGCGATGGTGCGGAAATGCGTGTTGCACGGCGTGAGCTCGGAGTAGGTGTTGCAGATGCCGATCACCGGCCGGCCGTCGAACTGGTCCTGCGGGATGCCGCGGTTCTTGGTCCAGCTGCGGTAGAGGAAGCCGTAAATGTCCTCCCGCCCGAACCACTGGACGCTGCGCAATGAGCTGGGTTTCTTTGCCATATGTCAGTCCTGTTTTTTCTGAAAGTAAGGTGTTGCGGCGCAGGCAGTTCCTGTGCCGCAACACAGCGTTGTTCTTAGTACGTCGCTCTTCCGCCCGAGATGTCGAACACCGCGCCGGTGGAGAACGAGCAGTCCTCCGAGGCGAGCCAGCAGGTGAGCGCCGCGATCTCCTCCACCTTGACGAAGCGCCCCATCGGAATCTTGGACAGCATGAACTTCGCGAATTCAGGGGTTACCTGGTTCAGGATCGCAGTTTGCGCCGCCGCCGGCGTTACGCAGTTGACCAGCACGCCGGTTTGCGCAAGCTCCTTGCCCAAGGCCTTGGTGAAGGCGATCAAGCCGCCCTTGGCGGCGGCGTAGGCCGCGGCGTTCGGATTGCCTTCCTTGCCGGCGACCGAGGCCATGTTGACGATGCGGCCGTAGCCCGCTTTCACCATGTGCGGCACCACGGCGCGGCAACAGAGGAAAGGCCCGTTCAGGTCGATGTCGATGACCCGCTTCCACTCCTCCACCGGATAATCCACCACGGGCTTGGTCATGCCGGCGATGCCGGCGTTGTTGACCAGCACGTCGATCCTGCCGAGTTGCTGCAGCGTGCGCTCGACCGCTTGCAGAATCGCGGCCTGGTTTGCCACATCCACTTTGTCCGCGTGATCCAGGTCCCAGATTGCGACCTTCGCGCCCGAAGCTTCCAGGCGTTTGACGATCGCGGCGCCGATGCCCTGCATGCCGCCGGTGACGACGGCGGTCCTGCCTTTGAAATCGAGCTGGTTCATGTCGCTCCTATGCAGCCCCGATGACGGCTGAAACGGTTTGCTGGAAGAATTGCTCGTCGGGACTGAACGACCCGAAGTTTCTGTACCAACCTGACTGCGAGATTAAGTTGGCACGGCGCAGTGGTCAAGCGATCAGGGTGGCGACGTCCGTGTGCGCGCGCGAGTGATAGCCTTGCGCACGAGTACGCGGCGAACCGGAGGGCAGGCACATGGGACGGCTGGAAGGAAAGGTTGCGGTGATTGCGGGCGCCGCGCGAGATCGCTTATCCCATCCTGTGGCTCGCCTCCGAAGAGGCGAGCTACGTCACCGGCGCCGCGATCATGGTCGACGGCGGGCGGCTCGTCGTCTGATTCAAAGGCGCTGGAACCTCGCCGGTCGCGCGCGAGGTCGTGACCACGATGATCGCTGCGGCCGGACCTTCGCGGCCAGCGCCACGCCGCCCGGCTCAGACGAGGGTTTGCCGCCGGTGGTTCATGGCCACGCAGGAAGGCGCGCTGCGTGGCGCTCGAGGCAGGCAAGGCCGAACGACGTCGGGCCTTGCGCCGGCGCGCGATCGCAGACCTCGCCCAGATCAATGCGCTTGGCGAGCAGGCGCTTGCCGTAGCACAGGATCTGGTCCATCGACTGCATCAGGAAGCTGAGTAGCGGCAGCACTTCGCGGTAAAGCGCCTCGGCCCGCGCCGCGGAATGCTCGTCGCCTTGCAACCCGGCCCAGACGCGGGCCAGCACGTCGCAGGCTTCGGCGCCGGGGATCAGGCCATGGCAGCCGGCGCGGAAATTGTCGGGCAACTCCAGCCCAGCGCGGCCGTTGAGCACCGCGAGCCTGCCCTGCGTCTGCTCGATGGTGCGGCGAATGAGCAAAGCCGAGCCTTCTGCCTTTAGCACGCGGAAGTTGGCATGGTTCCGGCGCAAGGTTTCGATGCCCTCTACGCTCAGCCCGATGCCGATGTATTCGGGTGCGTTCTGGATGCCGGCAGGAACGCTCGTGGCATCGATCACCCGCCCGAAAAAGCGCAGCAGGGCCGTCTCGTCCATGGCAGGGATGCGGGGCGGTTGCAGCACGACGCTCGCCGCACCGGCGCGCTCGGCTTCGCGCACGAAGTCGATCTGCTCTTCGGGCGTCTGGCCGAAGACCGTCACCGACAGTGGCAGGCGCTTGCCGGCCGCCGCGGCAGCTGCCTCCAGAAGAGCGGAGCGTTCGTAGCGCGTCAGCTTGGAGACCTCGGTTGCGAGCCCCAGGATCGCAATACCTTGCACGCCGGCGCGCAGGCAGGCTGTGACTTGCGTGCGAAAGGCATCCAGATCGAGTTCCCCGTCCGGACGGAAAAACGCGTACTGCATCGGGACGATGCCTGCCGGTAGCTGTGGCGACGCTTGCATGCCGCTCAGGATAGCTTGGGGAGGGTGCTGCACTGCAAGAACCTTCGTCCCGCCGGGAGGAGATTGACTTTGCCAGGGGGCAAGAGCAGATTTGGCGCGCGCGGCCACGGCGGCCGCAGCACTCATCCAAAGGGGAACACGAATGAAACGCAGAAAGTTTCTGAAGGCCGCAGGCGCGGGTGTCGCGGTAACCGGCCTTGCGGGTATTCTTGCCACGCACCGCGCGCCTGTATTCGCGCAGGCCAACACGATCCACATCCTGCGCTGGAACGATTTCGTTCCGGCCGCCGACAAGGTGCTGCGCGAAGTCTACGTGCCGGAAGTGCAGAAGGCGCTCGGCATCAAGCTCAACGTCGAAACCGTCAACGCCAACGATATCCCGGCGCGGGCCACCGCGGGGATCCAGTCGGGCAGCGGGCCCGACATCATCATGCTGCTCAACAACTACCCGCAACTCTATGCCGCGGGCGCTGTGGATGTGAGCGACGTCGCCGGGGAAGTCGGCAAGTCGCAGGGCGGCATCTACGACCTGCCGAAGTCGATGTGCACGGTCGGCGGGAAGTGGGTGGCGATGCCCTGGGCGACGGTGCCGGCGCTGATCGCGTACCGCAAGTCCTGGTTCGACGAAATCGGCGTCAAGGAATTCCCCAAGACCTGGGCGCAATATCACGAGGCCGGCAAGAAGCTGAAGGCGGCAAAACACCCGATCGGCCAGACGCTCGGGCACACCTTCGGCGACGCGCCGACGTTCGCCTATCCGCTGCTGTGGTCCTACGGAGGCCAGGAAGTCGATGCCAAGGGCAAAGTGGTGCTCGACTCCAAGGCAAGCGTTGAATCGGTGCGTTTCATGACCCAGTTCTGGAAGGACGCGCACGACGAGGGCGGGCTGGCCTGGGACGACAGCAACAACAACCGCGCTTTCCTTTCCGGCGACATCTGTGCGTCGCTGAACGGCGCCTCGATCTACGTCGCCGCGCTTAACGGCGCCGACAAGTTCAAGACCGAGAAAGGCGCGCCGCTGCATACCGACATCCTGCACGCGCCGCTGCCCGCCGGGCCCAAGGGGGAGTATCCCTACCACACGGCGTTTACCCACATGGTGATGAAGTACTCGAAAAACACCAAGGCGGCGAAGGAGTTCCTGCGCTGGGCGCACACCAAGGCCAACTACGAGAAGTGGGTGGTGGTGCAGAAGGGCTTCGCAGTGGCGCCGACGCGCGACTGGGAGAACCACCCGATGTGGAACGCGGACCCGGTGATGCTGCCGTTCAAGACCGCGTCGCAAAAGGGCCGCCACATGGGCTTCGCCGGCGCGCCGGACAAGAAGGCCGCCGAGGCGTGGAACAAGTACATCATCGTCGACATGTACGCGCAGGCGGCGAACGGCAAGATGAAGCCCGAGGTGTCCGTCAAGTGGGCCGCGGGCGAGCTGCGCAAGATCTATACGTGATCGCAAGGCCTTGAAGGACCGCGTGGCAGTGGGCGCGGGGAGTGCCGCGGGCGCGGCGCTCCCCGGCGAGCGCGTCCGGATTTCGCGCCTGACCCGGATGCTCGAGAGCGAGAAGCTGCTCGCGACCGCGCTGCTCGTGCCGGGCGTGGCCGTTCTCCTGATTTTCATCGCCTACCCGTTCGTGATGGCGTTGTGGTACTCGCTCACCAGCATCCGGGTGGGCGACCCCGGTGAGTTCATCGGGCTTGCAAACTTTGCCAAGGCCTGGAGCGACACCATCTTCCAGACCGCGTTCAAGAACACCGTGTTCTACACGTTCTGGGCCACCGTCTTCAAGCTTGCCCTGGGCATGTGGCTGGCGCTGCTGCTGAACCGGCATTTCCGGTTAAAGCGGCTGATCCGCGCTTCGATGCTGCTGCCGTTCATCGTTCCGACGGTGCTCTCGGCGTTCGCCTGGCGCTGGATGTTCGATCCCACATTCAGCGTGATCAACTGGGTTCTGTTCCACAGCGGGTTGATCACCGACCGCATACCGTTCCTTTCGGACGGGGACTGGGCGATGTGGTGCGCCGTGCTGGTCAACACCTGGCGGGGCATGCCGTTCTTCGCCATCACGCTGCTCGCGGGGCTGCAGACGATCAGCCCGGAACTGCACGAGGCGGCGGCGCTCGACGGCGCCAGCGCCTGGCACCGCTTCTGGCACGTCACCTGGCCGCTGCTGATGCCGGTGACCTTGGTGGTGGTCGTGTTCTCGGTGATCCAGACCTTCTCGGATTTCCAGCTGATCTACGTGCTTACCGGCGGCGGCCCGGCGAACTCCACCCACCTGATTGCCACCTACGCCTACCAGGTGGGCGTCGCCTCGGGGCTGCTGGGCGAGGGTGCTGCGTTGTCGCTGTTCATGTTCCCGGTGCTGTTCGGGGTGGTCTGGTTCCAGCTCCGGTTCATGAAGCGCATGGAAGGGGCCTGAGCGGTGCTGATCGAGCGCAAGTGGAAGAAGTGGCTCTATTTCTACCTGCCGATGGCGTTGTTCATCCTGTTCACGCTGCTCCCGTTTTACTGGATGGCGGTGACCGCGATGCGCCCCGATGGCGAGCTGTACCGCACCTGGCGCCAGGCGAGCGCGACCCCGTTCTGGACGCTGGAGCCGACCCTGGAGCATTTCAGGGGGTTGCTGCAGACCACGGCGTTCCCGAAGTGGCTGTGGAATACGATGCTGATCGCGCTGGTTTCGACCGTTATCTCGCTCATCTGCGGTATGTTTGCCGGCTACGCGCTGGCGCGCCTGAAATTCCGCGGCTCGGAATTTCTCGGCACCGCGATCTTCATCACCTACCTCGTGCCGCAGACGCTGCTGTTCATCCCGCTCGCCGACATCATCCGCGACCTGCACCTGGGCAACACGCCCTGGGCGCTGATGCTCACCTACCCCACGTTCCTGATCCCGTTCTGCACCTGGCTGCTGATGGGCTACTTCAAGACGATCCCGAAGGAGCTCGAGGAGTGCGCGCGCATCGACGGCGCGACGCGCTTCAGCGCCATGGTTCGGATCATCTTCCCGGTGGCGATCCCGGGCATCCTCTCGGCGGGCATCTTCGCCTTCACGCTGTCGTGGAACGAGTTCATCTACGCGCTGATCTTCATGTCGTCGGCGGAACTGAAGACCGTGCCCGTGGGCGTGGTGTCGGAACTCATCCGCGGCGACATCTTTTTCTGGGGCCAATTGATGGCCGGGGCATTGCTCGGCTCGATACCGGTTGCGCTGGTCTACTCGTTCTTCGTCGAATACTACGTCACGGGCCTTACGGGCTCGGTCAAGGGTTAAGGACCTGGGCTGACATGGCGAACGTCACCATCCGGAATCTGAACAAGAAGTACGACGGCGGTTTTCACGCCGTCAAGGACGTCGATCTCGAGATCCGCGACAAGGAGTTCATGGTGCTGGTCGGGCCCTCGGGCTGCGGCAAGACGACGACGCTGCGCATGGTGGCGGGGCTGGAGGAAATCACCTCGGGCGAAATACTGATCGGCACCCGCGTGATCAACGACCTGCCGCCGATGGATCGCGACATCGCCATGGTGTTCCAGAACTATGCGCTGTATCCGCACAAGAGCGTGTACCAGAACATGGCCTTCGGCCTGCAGATGCGCAAGTACCCGAAGCATGAGATCGAGAAGCGGGTGCGCGATGCGGCCGAAATTCTCGGCATCGAACCGTTGCTCGAGAGGAAGCCGCGGCAGCTCTCCGGCGGACAGCGCCAGCGCGTCGCCGTCGGGCGCGCCATCGTGCGCCATCCGCAGGTGTTCCTGTTCGACGAGCCGCTCTCCAACCTGGACGCGATGCTGCGGGTGCAGATGCGCGTGGAGTTGAAGCGCCTGCACGAGCGTCTGGAGACCACAGCGATTTACGTCACCCACGATCAGGTCGAGGCGATGACGCTAGGCGACCGGGTGGTGGTAATGAAGGACGGTTGGGTGCAACAGGTGGGCGAACCGCTTGAGCTCTACGGCAATCCCGCAAACAGATTCGTTGCCGGATTCATCGGCTCACCGGCGATGAATTTCGTCTCTGTGACGATCAGCAAATCGGGCGGCGACCTGTGGGCCGATGCCGAGGGGCTGCGCCTGAAGGTGCCGCCGCGGTTGGTGGATCGCATGCGCGCGCACGCCGGCAAGCGGACGACCCTCGGCGTGCGACCCGAGGCGCTGCACCCGGCAACCGGCGCCGATCCCGCCGATTGCTGCTTCGATACGACGGTGGACGTGGTCGAGCCGCTTGGCAACGAGATTCTCATCAACTTCCGCGCCGGCGGCGTGCCGATGGTGGCGCGTGTGGACCCCGCGGTGCGCGTCAAGGCGCACCAGAGCGTGCGCGTCGCGCTCGATTCTGAGCGAATCCACTTCTTCGACGATAAGAGCGAAGCCGCGATCTAGCGTGTCTCTGGTGCGTCACCGGCGGTTAGCTATAATCGGTGCCCCAAAATTACCGACGTCACCGCGCGCATCATGTCAGGACGACTTTCCGGCAAAACGGCATTCGTCACCGCCGCCGCCCAGGGCATCGGGCGCGGCGCGGCGCTCGCCTTCGCGCGCGAGGGCGCGCAGGTGTGGGCGACCGACATCAATGCAAAGGCGCTGGGCGAGATCGAAGGCAAGGACGGCATCAGGACGCGCCGGCTCGACGTCACCGACGAGGCCGCCATCGCCCAAGCGGCGGCGGAAGTCGGCCCGATCGACGTGCTGTTCAATTGCGCCGGCTTCGTGCATCACGGCACGATCCTCGATTGCACCCCCAAGGACTGGGATTTCAGCTTCAATCTCAACGTGAAGTCGATGTACCTGGTGACGCGCGCGTTTCTGCCCGGCATGCTGAAAAAAGGCAAAGGCTCGATCATCAACATGTCCTCGATCGCCTCGAGCGTGAAGGGACTGCCGAACCGCTTCGTCTACGGCGCCACCAAGGCGGCGGTGGTGGGACTGACGAAGGCGATCGCGGCCGACTACGTCAAGCAGGGCGTTCGCTGCAATTGCATCGGTCCCGGCACCGTCGATACGCCCTCGCTGCACGATCGCATCAGCGCCTTCGCCGACCCGGAGCAGGCAAGGAAGGATTTCATCGCGCGCCAGCCGATGGGGCGCCTTGGCACGGTGGACGACATCACCGGCATCCTCGTTTTCCTGGCCTCCGACGAGTCGCTGTTCGCCACCGGCAACATGTACTCGATCGACGGCGGCATGACGATATAGAGCAACGCGGTGCTGCAATGCGGCGCTGCGCGCCGCTTTGCAGCACCTTACTTTCAAAACACGCAGTTCTTCAAGTAATTCTTTTGATGGGGATCGACAGATGAAACTGTGCCGCTACGGGAAGAACGGCTTCGAAAAGCCGGGCATGATCGACGGTGCCGGCCGGCTGCACGATCTGTCGAAGGTGATCGAGAACATCGGTCCCAAGGAAATCTCGCCGCGCGGGCTGAAAATGCTCGCCGCGGTGAAGCCCGAGTCGCTGCCGGTGGTGAACGGCAATCCGCGCTTTGGCGTGCCCTATGTCGGCATCGGCAAGTTCATCGCCATCGGCCTGAATTATTCCGATCACGCCAAGGAGTCGAACCTGCCCATTCCGAGCGAGCCGATCATCTTCATGAAGGCGACCACCTCGATCTGCGGGCCGAACGACGACACCCTCCAGCCCAGACGCTCGACCAAGCTCGACTGGGAGGCAGAGCTCGGTGTGGTGATCGGCACCAAGGCGCAGTACGTCGCGGAGGCGCAGGCGCTCGAGCATGTCGCCGGTTACTGCGTGGTCAACGACGTCTCCGAGCGCGCCTTCCAGATGCAGTCGTCCCAGTGGGACAAGGGCAAGGGCTGCGACACCTTCGGCCCGATCGGCCCATGGCTGGTTACCACCGACGAGATCCGCGATCCCCAGAATCTCGACCTCTGGCTCGACCTGAACGGCAAGCGCATGCAGACCGGGAACACGCGCACCATGATTTTCAGCGTCGCCCACCTCGTCTCCTACGTGAGCCAGTACATGACGCTGCTGCCGGGCGACATCATCACCACCGGAACGCCGCCGGGCGTGGGCATGGGGATCAAGCCCGAGCCGGTGTTTCTCAAACCCGCCGACGTGGTCACGCTCGGCATCCGCGACCTGGGCGAACAACGCCAGCATGTCGTCTGCGCTCCGGGCTAAGCCCGGGCAGCGCGGGCGTCGCACACGATCGGGGTCTCCGGGGCCGGCGCTTTATTGCGCCGCCGCGGGCCCGTGATGGCGGGTTGCGGTAAGCTTGAGCGCACCAGCATCCAACGCCCGCGCATGAACCCACTACGCATCGACGGCCAGCGCCTGTGGCGCTCGCTCGAGGAGCTCGCCCGCATCGGCGCCACGCCCAAAGGCGGTGTGCGCCGTTTGACGCTCACCGCGCTCGACCGCGAGGCGCGCGAGCTGTTCTCGCGCTGGGCGCGGGAGGCGGGGATGTCGGTCGAGAGCGACGCCATCGGCAACGTGTTCGCGCGCCGCGCGGGCGCCGACCCGGGCGCGGCGCCGGTCGCGATTGGCAGCCATCTCGACAGTCAGCCCTCCGGGGGGCGTTTCGACGGCGCTTACGGCGTGATGGCGGGCCTCGAAGTGGTGCGCACCCTGAATGGCGCAGGCCTCCTCACGCGCGAGCCGATCGAGGTGGTTTCCTGGACCAACGAAGAAGGCTCGCGCTTCACCCCGGTGATGATGGGCTCGGGCGTCTTTGCCGGCGTGTTCCCGCTCGAGCACGCGCTTTCGCAGAAGGACACCGAAGGCGTCTCGGTGCGCGAGGCGCTCGAGAAGATCGGTTACGCCGGCCGCGCGAAAGCGCACCGGCTCGGCGCCTATTTCGAGGCGCATATCGAGCAGGGCCCGGTCCTCGAAGACACGAAGACGACCATCGGCGTGGTGCAGGGGGCGCTCGGCCAGCGCTGGTTCGACGCGGTGATCAGCGGCATGGACGCGCACGCCGGGCCGACGCCGATGGAGCTGCGCAGGGACGCGCTGCTCGCGGCCAGCCGCGTGGTGCTCGAGGTCAACCGTATCGCGCGTGCCTATCCGAACACCGCCCGCGGCACCGTGGGTTACCTGCAGGTCAAACCAAATTCGAGGAACGTGGTGCCCGGTGAAGTGCGCATGAGTGTCGAGTTCCGCAACGCAAAAGACGACACGCTGCTGGAGATGGTCGCGGCGCTGCGCTCATCGCTCGGTTTGATCGAGAGCGAGTGCCGCGTGGCGATCGAGCTGAAGGAAATCACCCATTTTCCGCCCTGCGAATTCGATCGCGCGCTGGTGGCCGGCGTGCGCGCCGGCGCCAAGGCGCACGGCTACTCGCACCGCGACATCGTTTCGGGCGCCGGGCACGACGCGGTGTACGTCGCGCGCGTCGCGCCGGCCGCAATGATCTTCGTGCCCTGCGAGGGCGGCATCAGCCACAACGAAATCGAGAATGCGACGCCGGAGGACCTTTCCGCCGGCTGCAACGTCCTGCTGCACGCGGTGCTCGAGCGCGCTGGGCGCGCCGCCGCCGCGCGCAGCGCTGCCTAGGAGATCGACCATGAACGAACGCGCCCGTCCCGAAGCCGTGACCCACTCGCTGGAGAAGTCGGCCTTCTTCATGCCGTTCTCCGCCAACCGCCAGTTCAAGAAGGCGCCGCGGATGTTGGCGCGCGCCGAGGGCCTGTACTACTACACGCCCGAGGGCCGCAAGCTGATCGACGGCACCTCGGGGCTGTGGTGCGTGAATGCCGGGCATTGCCGTCCGAAGATCGCCGAAGGCGTCGCCAAGGGCGTGGCGACGCTTGATTTCGCCCCGCCGTTCCAGATGGGCCATCCGCTGGCCTTCGAGTTCGCCGATAAGATCGCCGCGCTCGCGCCGCAGGGTCTGTCGAAGGTGTTCTTCACCAACTCGGGCTCGGAGTCGGTCGATACGGCATTGAAGCTCGCAATCGCATACCACCGCGCGCGCGGTGAGGGGCAGCGCGTGCGCCTGATCGGGCGCGAGCGCGGCTATCACGGGGTCAACTTCGGCGGCACCGCGGTCGGTGGCATTGCCGGCAACCGCAAGATCTTCGGCGCTCTGGTGGCGGGCGTCGATCACATGCGCCACACCCACGACCTGGCGCGCAACGCCTTCTCGCGCGGCCAGCCGAAACACGGCGTGGAGCTTGCCGACGACCTCGAGCGGCTGTGCCAGCTGCACGATCCCTCGACGATCGCAGCGGTGATCGTCGAGCCTGTCGCCTGCTCGACCGGCGTGCTGGTGCCGCCGGTGGGCTACCTCGAGCGGCTGCGCGAGATCTGCGACCGCCACGGCATCCTGCTCATTTTCGACGAGGTGATCACGGCCTGGGGGCGCCTGGGCGAGCCCTTCGCCGCGCAGCGCTTCAAGGTCACGCCCGACCTGATCACGACCGCCAAGGGCATCACCAACGGCACCGTGCCGATGGGCGCGGTGTTCATGAAGGAGGCGCTCTACCAGGCGTTCCTCGCCGGTCCGGACAACGCGATCGAGATGCCGCACGGCTACACTTATTCGGGACACCCTGTGGCCTGCGCCGCCGGCCTGGCGACGCTGCAGGTCTACGAGGAGGAGGGGTTGCTTACCCGCGTGAAGGAGCTCGAGCCCTACTGGGAAGAGCAGGCGCACTCGCTCAAGGGCCTGCCCAACGTCATCGACATCCGCAACATCGGCTTGATCGCGGCGATCGAGCTTGCGCCGCGCGCCGGCGCCCCGGGGGCGCGCGGCTTCGAGGCGCATGTGCGCGCCTTCGAGAGCGGGCTGTACGTGCGCGTGACCGCTGACATCCTGGCCTTCGCGCCGCCGCTGATCATCCAGAAGGCTGAGATCGACCAACTCTTCGAGCACGCACGCGCGGTGCTGAAGTCGCTGCCGTGAACTGCAGTAAATAAGAAGGGGCGCCGAGGCGCCCCTTTTTTTTCGCCTTGCGGTTGCTCGGCTATTTGCCTGCCGCGGCTGCCCGCACGACGCCCAGGCGCCGGCCGCGGCCGGTTTGCTTGACACGTAGCGGCATCACGAGGTCGCGCACGTAATTCGGCAGCGCGAATACGCCCTCGTGGGTCTCGCCGTTGTAGTAGTGCAGCTCCGAGATTTTGCGCTGCTCGATGCGCCGGTCGATCTCGTCCGCGGTGAAGGCTTTCGGGTCGAGCTTATCCGAACACACCGCCATCGCCCAGAGCGACCCGTACAGCGGGATGTACATGGTGTAGGGCCGCACGATGCGGAATACGCCGTTAAGGCGCTGGGCAAGTTGGGCGACGCGCTCGGGCCGCGCCACCGGCGCGCCGATATGCAGCACCAGCGCGCCGCCGGGCGCGAGCGCGTGGCGGCAGCTCTGGAAGTACTCGGTCGAGTAAAGCGCCTCGGCCGGCCCCACCGGGTCGTTCAGGTCGAGCGCGATCAAGTCGAACTTCTCCGGCGTCTCGCGCACGAAGCGCAGTCCGTCATCGATCAGCACGCGCAGTTTCGGGTGGTCGAAGACGCCGTTGTGCACCGCGCCGAAGTGTTCCTTGGCGACCTTGATCACGTCCTCGTCGATTTCGACCATCGTCACCTGCTCGATCGAGGGATGCTTGAGCACCTCCTCCGAGGAGCCGCCGTCGCCGCCGCCGATGATCAGCGCCCTCTTGGGTGCTGCGTGCGCGGTGAGCGCCGGGTGGATCAGATTCTCGTGATAGACGAACTCCTCCTTCTCGGAGGTCATGTTGTAACCGTCGAGACGGAACAGCTTGCCGTACTGGGCGGTCTCGTAGATCGCCATCTTCTGGTAAGGGGTCTGCCACTCGCCCAGTTGGCGGCGCGCCTTGATGTAGAAGCCGGTGGTCTCGTTCAGCGGCTCCATCAGCAGGTGCTCGCCCCGATCGATGGCGTGCTTGGCCACCTCGCTCGGCTGAAAGTACGCGACGATGGAGTCGAACAGCACGTTCGCTTTGACCGAGTTGTCTGCGCTGAAATTGCACACGTAGACGTCGAGCGTCAGGCCGGCGCGTTCCGGCCAGGTGTGGATCGCCACGTGGGACTCGGCGAGCACCACGGTGCCGGTGAACCCTCCGCCATCGAACTGATGAAAGGTCATGTCCATGGTCGTTAGCCCGGAGTCGCGCACGAACGCGCCGCATTTGGCGCGGAAGCTGTCGCAGTCCAGAAGGAGCTGCGGATCGCAGCGGCACCCGCTCAGGTCACCGATCAGATGCAGACCGTTCATTTCCGTTCCCCCCGAAAAAAGCGAAGGCGCAACCCAGCGCTCTCACCAGGCTGCGCCCTTCCGTTACGCCTTGCGGCGAAAAAACGAAAAGTGTGCGAATCGGTCAATTCGTGCAGAACCCCTCTTGGGCCGCCCCGCGTCGCCTCATCAAAGCGCCGTGAAGCCAGTCACCCGTTATCAATCTCGCGCCGGATCTGCTCCGCTACCGCGTCGATCAGGCGTCGAGCGACCGAGATTTTACTCGGAAGTTTCGGCAAATGGAATACGTCAAACCAGTTTGCGGCCTCGATTTCGCCGTCCTGGGGCCGAATCTCGCCCGCGGCCCAGTCGCAGGTGAAGGCGATCATGAGCGAGTGCGGAAACGGCCAGGGCTGGCTGACGAGGTAGCGAATGTTGCTCACCTCGACGCCGACTTCCTCGAGCACCTCGCGGCGCAGGCACTGCTCCAGCGACTCGCCGGGCTCGACGAAGCCGGCAAGCGCGCTGTACATGCCGGGCGGGAAGTGGGGGCTCCTCGCGAGCAGCAGCTCGCGGCCGCGGCGCACCTGCGCCATCACCGCGGGAGCAACGCGCGGATACGCCGAGAGCCCGCAGGCCGGGCAAACGCGCACCCGCTCGCCGCGTTTGGGCAGCGTCGCTGTGCCGCAGCGGCCGCAGAACTGGTGGTTGCGGTCCCAGTCGACCAGCTGGAGCGCGCGCCCAGCGAGCGCGAAGTGGGCGTCCTCGAGCACCGAGAAGAGCGTGCGCAGGCCCTCCCAGTTCGCACCCGGCGGCGGCGGGGCCTCGGGCGGCGCCTCGGCGGCGAAGAAGTGCGCCTTGCCGATGCGCCCAATGTAGAGCGTGCGTAGAAGCGAGGCAGCGAGCGCTGCAGGCGCGGCGCCGACGGGCAATCGCGCCCAGCTCGGGCGAACGCGCACCCGCGGGTCGTCGCTCGGCGCTGTGCTTGGCGGGCCGATCTCGACCAGCAGCTGGTCGCCGCGGAACACGAACCAGTGCCCCTCGAGCACCTCGCCGCCGTTAGTGAGGTGCTCGTAGCCCGCGGGGCTGTGAAACGGAAGCTCGATCACGGGACGAGTTTAAGGCACGCTGCGGCGAGCAGCGCGCCGGTTTCGCCGCGCGGACGGGCCGCCGAGCGTCATTCGCTATAATCGGCCTCCTTTCTTTTCGCTTTCCCGCTGGGCACGTCAATGACTACGCAAGCGACTCCCCGCGAGCTCGCGAACGCGATCCGCGCTCTCGCGATGGACGCCGTGCAGGCCGCCAATTCCGGTCACCCGGGCATGCCGATGGGCATGGCCGAAATCGCCGTGGCGCTCTGGACGCGCCACCTGCGCCACAATCCGGCCAATCCCGCCTGGGCCAACCGCGACCGCTTTGTGCTCTCGAATGGTCACGGTTCGATGCTGCTCTACGCGTTGCTGCACCTCACCGGCTATGACTTGCCGATGGCCGAGCTCAAGCGCTTCCGCCAGCTCGGCTCGAAGACGCCCGGCCACCCCGAGCACGGCCTCGCGCCGGGCGTCGAGACCACCACTGGGCCGCTCGGGCAAGGCGTTTCGAACGCCGTGGGCATGGCGCTTGCCGAGCGGCTGCTCGCCGCCGAGTTCAACTTGCCGGGCATGGCGATCGTCGATCACCACACCTACGTGCTGATGGGTGATGGCTGCATGATGGAGGGTGTCTCGCACGAGTCCTGCGCGCTTGCAGGCACCCTGGGCCTGGGCAAGCTGATCGCGATCTACGACGACAACGGCATCTCCATCGACTCGGACAAGGGTCAGATCGGCCAGTGGTACACCGACGATGTGCCCAAGCGTTTCGCCGCCTACGGCTGGCAGGTGATCGCCAACGTCGATGGCCACGACGAGCAGGCGGTGCACCGGGCGCTGCTGCGCGCCAAGCGCGACACCTCGCGCCCGACGCTGATCTGCGCTAAGACGACCATTGCCAAGGGCGCGCCGACCAAGGCCAACACCGGAGCTGCGCACGGCGCGCCGCTTGGCGAGAAGGAGGTGGCCGCCACCCGCGAGGCGATTGGCTGGACCCATCCACCGTTCGAAGTCCCGAAGAGCGTCTACGACGGCTGGAGTGCGCGCCGGCGCGGCACCACGGCTGAGCGGCGCTGGAAGAAGCTGGTCACCCAGTACGAGGCGGCACACCCCGAGCTTGCCACGGAGTTCCGTCGCCGTACTGCTGGCGATCTGCCGGTGGGGTTCTCCGCCCACATGGAGCAGTTGGTGAAGGAGTTCGACGCCAAGGCTGAAACGCTCGCCACGCGCCGGGCCTCGCAGCTTGTGCTCGAGGCGATCTCGCCGTTCATGTCCGAGCTGGTGGGCGGCTCGGCGGACCTCGCCGGATCGAACCTCACCATGGTCAAGGGCTCGAAGCCGGTCGGCCGCAAAGGCGGCGGCAACTACATTTTCTATGGCGTGCGCGAGTTTGGCATGTGCGCCGTGATGAGCGGCATCGCGCTGCACGGCGGGCATATTCCCTACGGTGGCACGTTTATGACGTTCTCGGACTACGCGCGCAATGCGCTGCGCATGGCTGCGCTGATGGGCGTGCGCGTCGTCTACGTGTTCACGCACGACTCGATCGGCCTGGGCGAGGACGGGCCGACACACCAACCGGTCGAGCACGCGGCGAGCCTGCGCCTGATCCCGAATTTGGAGGTGTGGCGGCCCTGCGACACGGTCGAAACGGCGGTAGCCTGGGCCGCAGCGCTGGAGCGCAGGAGCGGGCCGACGGCGCTCCTTTTTTCGCGCCAGAACGTCGCCTTCGCCAAGCGTGAGGCGGCGGCGCTCGCCAAAGTGCGCCGCGGCGGCTATGTGCTCTCCGAGCCGGCCGGCGCGGCGCGCGCCGTGCTGATTTCCACCGGCTCGGAAGTGCCGATCGCGCTCGCCGCGCAAAAGCTGCTCGCCGAAGGCGGGGTGCCGGTGCGGGTGGTGTCGATGCCTTCGTGCACCGCGTTCGATCGCCAGGAAGCGGCCTACCGGGACGAGGTGCTGCCGCGAAGCCTGCCCAAGGTCGCGGTCGAGGCCGGGGTCACCGACTACTGGCGCAAATACGTGGGGCTGGAGGGCGCGGTGGTCGGCATCGACCGCTTCGGCGAGTCGGCGCCGGCCGCCGACCTGTACAAGCATTTCGGATTCACCGCGGAGAATGTTGCCGCCGCAGTCAAGGGCGTGCTGCGCTAGTGCACTGTCCGGTACAGGGCACCAGGCCGCGATCAACGGAGAACGGACATGACTGTCAAAGTCGCCATCAACGGCTTCGGCCGCATCGGCAGGAACATCCTGCGCGCGCATTATGAGGAGGGAGAGAAGCATGACCTGAAAATCGTCGCCATCAATGACCTGGGCGACGCGAAGACCAATGCGCACCTGCTCAAGTACGACACCGCGCATGGTCCGTTCAAGGGTTCCGTCGAGGTCGATGGTGATGCCCTGGTGGTGAACGGCGATCGCATCAAGGTGGTGGCCGAACGCGATCCGGCGAAGCTGCCCTGGAAGGCACTTGGCGTCGACGTGGTGCTCGAATGCACCGGGCTTTTCACCAGCAAGGCGACGGCGGGCGCGCACCTCGCCGCCGGCGCGAAGAAGGTGATCATCTCGGCGCCCGGCGACAAGGACGTCGACAGAACGATCGTATTCGGCGTAAACGACAAGACGCTCAAGGCTACCGACACCGTAATCTCGAACGCCTCGTGCACCACCAACTGCCTGGCACCGCTGGTCAAGGCGCTCGATGACCGCATCGGCGTCACCTCGGGGCTGATGACCACGGTGCACGCCTACACCAACGATCAGGTGCTGACCGACGTCTATCACAAGGACCTGCGCCGCGCGCGCTCGGCCTCGCAAAACATGATCCCGACCAGCACCGGCGCTGCCGCAGCGGTGGGCCTCGTGCTGCCGCACCTCAAGGGCAAGCTTGACGGGTTCGCGATTCGAGTGCCGACGATCAACGTTTCGATCGTGGATCTGTCGTTCGTCGCCAGGAAGCCGACCAGCGTCGACGACGTAAACAAGGCGGTTAAGCAAGCGGCAAGCAAGGAGCTGAAGGGCGTGCTCGTATATAACGCGGACCCGCTGGTGTCGTCCGACTTCAATCACAATCCGGCGAGCTCGATCTTCGACTCGACCCTCACCAAGGTGGCGGACGGCACCCTCGTAAAAGTCACTGCGTGGTACGACAACGAGTGGGGCTTCAGCAACCGCATGCTCGACACGACGGTTGCCCTGATGAACGCGAAGTAACGCGGCGTCCTGCGTGGCCCCGGTCGTCGTCGAACGCAGCGAAGAGGTCGCGATCGTCCGGCTCAACCGGCCGCAGAGCCTGAACGCCATCAACGAGGACATCCGGCGCGTGCGGCCGCCGGCGCTCGCAGAATCGGGCGAGCCGCAAAAGCTGATGCGCGAGTTTCTCGCCAAGCGCAACGCGAGGAAGAAAGCATGAGCTTCAAGCGCATGACCGATCTTAAGCTCAAGGGCAAGCGCGTGTTCATCCGCGCCGACCTGAACGTGCCGCAGGACGGTGCGGGCAACGTCACCGACGACACCCGCATCCGCGCCTCGGTGCCGGCAATCCGGTACGCGCTCGAGCAGGGCGCCGCAGTGATGGTGACCTCGCACCTCGGCCGCCCCAAGGAGGGCGTCCTTCGGACCGAGGATTCGCTCGCCCCGGTCGCAAAGCGCCTCGGCGAGCTGCTCGGGCGCCCGGTGCCGGTGAAGTCCGACTGGGTCAACGGCGTGCAGGTCAAGGCGGGTGAAGTGGTGATGCTCGAGAACTGCCGCGTCAACAAGGGCGAGAAGACCGACGATGAGGCGCTCGCAAGGAAAATCGCCGCGCTGTGCGACGTCTACGTGAACGACGCCTTCGGCACGGCGCACCGCGCCGAGGCGACCACCCATGGCGCGGCAAGGTACGCGCCGGTGGCCTGCGCCGGGCCGTTGCTCGCGGCGGAGCTCGATGCGCTCGGCAAGGCGCTGGCGCGGCCGGCGCGGCCGCTCGTGGCGATCGTCGCCGGCTCGAAAGTCTCGACCAAGCTCACCATCCTCGCCGCACTCGCGGCCAAGGTCGATCAGCTGGTGGTCGGCGGCGGGATCGCCAACACCTTCCTGCTTGCCGCCGGCCTGCCGATCGGCAAATCGCTCGCCGAGCCCGGCCTCGCGGGCGAGGCGCAAAAGATCATGCAAGCGATGAAGCGGCGCGGCGCCGAGGTGCCGATCCCGGTCGACGTGGTGGTGGCGAAGGCGCTCGCGCCGGATGCCAGGGCCAGCGTGAAGGACGCGAAAGACGTCGCCGCCGACGAGCTGATCCTCGACATCGGCCCGAGGACCGCTGCGCTGCTCGCCGGGCAACTGAAGCAAGCCGGCACCATCGTCTGGAACGGCCCGGTGGGCGTGTTCGAGCACGAACAGTTCGGCAAGGGCACCGAGGCGATCGCGCGCGCGATCGCCGAATCGGCGGCCTACTCGATCGCGGGTGGCGGCGACACGCTCGCGGCGATCTCGAAGTACGGCGTCGGCGACCGGATCTCGTACATTTCGACCGGCGGCGGCGCCTTCCTCGAGTTCCTCGAGGGCAAGACGCTGCCGGCCGTGGCCGCGCTTGAGCAGCGCGCCTGAACCCGGCGGCGCCGCGATGGGGCGCGCGGGCGGATGGTCGATTGATATAGTGATCGCCTTGCACAGGAGCCGCCGATGCTTCGCAGCACCAAGATCGTCGCCACCCTCGGCCCGGCCTCGAGCGGGCCCGAGGTGCTCGAGAAGATGATCCGCGCCGGCGTCGACGTGGTGCGGCTCAACTTCTCGCATGGCAGCGCAGAAGACCACACCAGGCGCGCCGATCTGGTGAAAGAGATCGCGCGCAAGGTCGGCCGTACCGTGGCGATCATGGCCGACCTGCAGGGGCCGAAGATCCGCGTCGGCAAGTTCAAGGATGGCAAGGTGACGCTCGAGTCGGGCGCGCGCTTCATCCTGGACGCCGAGTGCCCGCTCGGCAACGACCAGCGCGCCGGCCTCGACTACAAGGAACTGCCGCGCGACGTCGAGCCGGGCGCAGTACTGCTGCTCGACGATGGCAAGATTGTGCTTGAGGTCGAGTCCGTACGCGGCGCGGAGGTGCACACCAAGGTACGCCATGGCGGTGTGCTCTCGGATAACAAGGGCATCAACCGGCAGGGCGGCGGTCTGAGCGCTCCGGCGCTCACCCCCAAGGACATGGAGGACGTGCGTACCGCCGCGAAGCTCCAGTCCGACTATCTCGCGGTGTCGTTTCCCAAGTCGGGCGCCGACATGAACATGGCGCGCGAGCTGCAGCGCGCCGCCGGCGGGCGCGCGTTCCTGATCGCCAAGATCGAGCGCGCCGAGGCGGTGAAGGAGCCGGCGCTCGTGGACATTATGAATGCCTGCGACGGCATCATGGTGGCGCGCGGCGACCTCGCAGTCGAGGTGGGCGACGCCTCGGTGCCGGCGCTGCAGAAGAAGATGATCCGCCTCGCGCGCGAGCACAACAAGCTCGCCATCACCGCCACGCAGATGATGGAGTCGATGATCGCGAGCCCGGTCCCCACGCGCGCCGAGGTGTCCGACGTCGCCAATGCGGTGCTCGACGGCACCGACGCCGTCATGCTTTCGGCCGAGACCGCGAGTGGCAAGTACCCGGTGCAGGTGATCGAGGCGATGGACCGCATCTGCATCGAGGCCGAGCAGAGCCAGACGCTCAACCTCGAGCAGGATTTCCTCAACCGCGTGTTCACGCGGGTGGACCAGTCGACTGCCATGGCGGCGCTGTTCACCGCCTATCACCTGAAAGTGAAGGCGATCGCGGCGCTCACCGAATCGGGCTCGACTGCGCTGTGGATGAGCCGCCTCAACTGCGGCGTGCCGATCTACGCGCTCACCTCGCAGACCGGCACGCGCTACCGTACCGCGCTGTTCCGCGACGTTTACCCGCTGATGGTCAAATACGTCGGCCACGACCGCGACGAACTCCTGCGCGAGGCTGAAAAGGTGCTGGTGGAGCACGAGGTGGTGAAGGCAGGCGACCTGATCGTGCTGACGATCGGCGAACCCATTGGCAAGGCCGGTGGAACGAATACAATGAAGATCGTGCGGGTCGGGGATCACTTGAAGGCCTAAGGCAAGGGGGTTAAATGAGCGGAATCACACCCAAGGCAACAAACCACTCCAGGCTGCCGCCAATGGCCTCGCGCTTCGTCGACGTCGCGGCGCTGCCCTGGCAGAAGACCGTCTATCCGGGCGTCGAGGCGAAGACGCTGGTCGTCGACCCCGAAACGGGCGTGCTCACGGTGCTGCTGAAGATGGCGCCCGGCGCGAGGCTCCCGGACCATGAGCACGTGCTGATCGAGCAGACCTACCTTCTCGAGGGCACGCTCGAGTGCGGCGAAGGCACGGTGAGCGCGGGCAACTTCGTCTGGCGCCCGGCGGGCAGCCGGCACGAGGCCTGGGCCGGGCCAAAGGGCAATCTGTCGATCGCAATGTTCCAGCTGCCGAACAAGTTCTTCCAGGCCGACGGGCGCGTGCTCGACTTCCTCGGCAACGACTGGGAGAAGGCCTGGGGCCGGGCGGCGAAGGCGCACGCGGAAGTCTAGAACCTTCCGCTCTCGTCACAACGTCGAGATGATCCTGAGCGCGCTCAGGAAGTAGCGCGTCGCATGCGCATCGCCCTGTGCAACGAAGTGATTGCGCCGATGTCGTTTCCGGCGCAGTGCGAATACGCCGCCAAGCTCGGCTACGATGGGCTGGAGGTCGCGCCTTATACGCTGTCGGAAGAGCCTCACCGCCTGGGTTCGGCTCAGATCGCGGCGGCGCGCGCCGCCGCCGAGGACGCGGGCATCGCGGTGACCGGGCTGCACTGGCTGCTGGTAAAGCCCTCGGGCCTGTCGATCAGCGCGCGCGACGAGACGGTGCGTAAGCGCACCGTAGACGTGATGCTCGCGCTCATCGACCTGTGCGCCGAGCTCGGCGGCCGCTATCTCGTGCACGGCTCGCCGCAGCAGCGCAGGATCGAGGCGGGCGACACGCGCGATGCGGCTCTGTCTCGCGCGCGCGACTGCTTCGCGAAAGTGGCCGAGCGCGTGCAACAGGCCGGACTCATCTACTGCGTCGAGCCGCTCGGCTCGGAACAGACCCCGCTCATTAACACGCTTGAGGAGGCGGCGAAGCTCGTGGCCGAGATCGGCAACCCGGCGCTGCGCTCGATGCTCGACTGCAGCGCTGCCGGACGCATGGAAAAGACGTCGCTCGCCGGCCTGGTCGAAAAGTGGGTACCCAAAGGCGTGATCGCGCACGTGCAGGTTAACGACCGTAACCGGCGCGGGCCCGGGCAGGGCGAGCAGCGTTTCGCGCCACTGTTCGCCGCGCTCACCAGGTACGGCTACCAGGGCGACGTCGCGGTCGAGCCCTTCGATTATGTGCCAGACGGCCCGAGCGCCGCAGCGCGCGCGATCGGCTACCTCAAGGGCATTGTCGAAGCGCTTCAGGAGCGCGGCTAGGGATGCTTTGCGCAACTTGTGCAGAGATTCCCTAGTCACCAACCGCTCACTGCGGGAACCGGTCGTTGCGAAACCCAGCCGCGGTCTGCTCGACCGGCCGAACGCCGAGTTGACGCCCGCGCTGCGGGCCCGCGATCATTAAACGTCCGGTCGCACATTGCATGGCTTCGGTTCCCCGTTTTCAGGTCGTCTCGATCGAGCTCTTCGAGCGCGACGTGCGGCTGCGCATGCCGTTCCGCTTCGGCGTAGTGACGCTCATCGAATCGCCGCAGGCGTTGGTGCGCGCGCGTATCCGCACCGACGACGGGCGCGAGGCCGAGGGCGGCTCCGCCGAACTGCTCGCGCCAAAGTGGTTCGATAAGGACCTGGCGCTCTCCAACGAGGACAACTTCGAGCAGCTGCGGGCGGCGCTGCACCTCGCGCGCCAGGCCTACCTCGCGGGCGGAGCGAACACCGCCTTCGGTCACTACCGCGCGCATTACGCGGCGCAGATCAGCGAAGGCGCGAAGCGCGGGCTGAACGCCCTGGTGGCGAACTACGGCCCGGCGCTAATCGACCGGGCGCTGCTCGACGCGCTGTGCCGCGCGATCGGCGTCTCCTTCTATGATGCCGCAAAGCGCAACCTCATGGGCTTCGCGCCACGCGGCTGGCTTGCGGAGTTCGCCGAGTTCGACAGCGACGCCTTCCTCGCCGCACTTAGGCCGGCCGACGCGATCGCGGCGCGCCACACCGTTGGCCTGGTGGACCCGATCATTGCGTGCGATCTAAAACAACGCGTCGCCGACGGCCTACCCGAAACGCTCGAGGAGGTCGTGGCGCGATACGGCCAGCGCTATTTCAAGCTCAAGGTGGGTGGCGATCGAAAGGCCGACCTCGAGCGCCTTTGCGCAATCGCTTCGGTACTCGACCACGCGAGCGAGCCGTACTTTGCCACGCTCGATGGCAACGAGCAGTACGACAGCGTCGAGGGCGCGCTCGAGCTTTGGCGCGATATCAAGGCCGAGGCGCGTCTGAATCGCCTGGCAAATAGCGTGATCTTCATCGAGCAGCCGATCAAGCGCCAGAACGCGCTGGCGCAGTCGATCGTGCCGCTCGCCGAGCACAAGCCGGTGATTATCGACGAGTCCGACGATTCGCTTGAAGCTTTTCCCCGCGCCAAGACGCTCGGCTACACCGGCGTTTCGTCGAAGACCTGCAAGGGCCTGTACAAGTCGCTGATCAACCGCGCGCGGTGCGCGCTGTGGAGCCGCGGCGCGGGGAGCGAGCGCTTCTTCATGAGCGCCGAAGATCTCACCATTCAGCCGGGGCTCGCGCTGCAGCAGGACCTCGCGCTCGTCACGCTGCTCGGCATCAACCATGTCGAGAGGAACGGCCATCACTACGTGAATGGCATGGTCGCGCTGGCTGACGCAGAGCAGGAGGCGTTCCTCGCGGTGCACCCCGATCTTTACGAGAGGACCCACGGTGCGGTGCGCGTTGCCATCCGTGCCGGCATGCTCGCGATTGGCTCGCTCGGATGTCCGGGCTACGCGAGCGGCGCAATGCCCGACTGGGCAAACCTGCGCGCCATGCCACAACCCAAGGGAGAAGGCGCATGAGCTACAAGATCCTCGGCACTAACCACACCAGCTTCACGGTCTCGAATCTTGATCGCACGATCGGGTTCTTTCGCGACGTGCTCGGTTTCGAGCTCACTTCGAAGGCGCCGCGCGACCCGACGCTGATCCAACACATCACAGGCGTCGAGGGCGCGGACATCGTCACCGCTTACCTCTCCGGGCCCGGCCACACAATGGAATTCATCGAATACCGCGGCCCTGCCTCGAAGGGCGCCGTCAAGGCGCGGCCCTGCGACACCGGTTTCGCGCACATCGCTTTCAATGTCGATCGCATCGAGCCGGCGATCGAGAAAGCGAAACTCTACGGCGTCAATCCGGTCGCCGCGCCCTGCGAGATCACGGCTGGTCCGAACAAGGGCAGAAAGGTGGTTTACCTGCGCGACTGGGACGGGGTCACCATCGAATTGATCCAAACTTAGGAAGCGCAGTGAAAGAGCGGCGCATCGGCATCATCATGCACGGCCCGGGGAGGCGGCAGTGAAGATCATCGACGTACGCGCGCATTGCCTGGCGAGCCGGCTGGAGACGCCGTTCGCCTTCTCGCAAGGCTGGGTGGCGCGTCGCGCCGCGACCATCGTAGAGGTAATCACTGACGAGGGCCTCACTGGCTGGGGCGAGGCGCTGTGCCAGGGCCTGCAGCCACCGCAGATCGCCGCTGCGGCGATCGACCATGCATTAAAACCGCTGCTCGTAGGTGCCGATCCGCTGAACGTCGAGCCCTTGTGGCACAAGCTCTACACCCACACGCGCGACTACGGCATGAAGGGCGCGGTCGTCGCTGCGCTTAGCGGCGTCGACATCGCGCTGTGGGATCTTCTCGGCAAGGCACTCGGTCAGCCGGTGTGGCGGCTGCTCGGCGGCGCGCAGCGCGAGCGCGTGCAGGTTTACGCCACCGGCTTCTACCGCGTGCGTGGGCAAGGCGAGGCCGCACGCCTTGCCGACGAGGCGCGCCAGCGTGCCGACGAAGGGTTCACGGCGATGAAGATCAAACTCGGCTTCGGCCTCAACGACGATCTTGCGGTGATGGCCGCGGTCGGACGCGCGCTCGGGGGCAAGCGCGTCGAGCTGTTGATCGACACCAATCACGCCTATGGACCCGCCGAAGCGATCCGCCTCGGGCGCTCGCTCGAGTCCTATAAGCTTCGCTGGTACGAGGAGCCGGTCGCCGCGGAAGATCTCGCCGGCTACCGCGAGGTGCGCGCCGCTCTTGCGACGCCGATCGCCGGCGGCGAGAACGAGTTCACCGCTTGGGGCTTTCGCAGCCTCTTTGAGGCGCGAGCGGTAGACGTTGCGCAGCCGGACGTATGCGCCGCGGGAGGATACACTGCGTGCCGCCACATCGCCGCACTTGCGCTTGCGCACGGCGTGCCGGTTAATCCACATGTTTGGGGCTCGTCGGTCGGGCAGGTCGCCTCGCTGCACCTGATTTGCGCGCTGCCGGTGGCGAACCCGTCGCTTTTCGCCGCCGAGCCGATCTTCGAATACGACTGCTCCTCGCACCCGTTCCGCGAGACACTCGTCGACCGCCCGCTGCACCAGCACGAGGGCTGGCTTGCGCTTCCCGCCGGGCCGGGGCTGGGCATCGAGGTGAACCGCGACGCGCTCAAGCGCTTTGCCGCCACCACCGGATGAGGGATCGCCATGCCTACCTTCGACAAGCTGTGCGACGGATTCGGCCTGGAGACGCTCGAGGTCGACCTGTCGAAACCACTGGACGAAGCCGGCTTTCGCGAGGTGTGCCGGGCTTTCTTCGCCGGGCAGGTGCTGGTGCTGCGCGGCCAGAAGCTCTCGCCGCGGCAGTACCATGCGTTCGCGCGCCGGGTGGGGCCGCCCGAGCCGCACGTGATCGACCAGTTCCACCATCCCGAGATTGCGGATATCCTGATCCTGTCCAACGTCACCAAGAACGGGCAGCCCGTCGGACTGGCCGACGCCGGCACCTACTTCCACACCGATTACTCCTACCTCGACGTGCCGGCGCGCACCACGATGCTCTACTCGATCCAGGTGCCGAAGAAGGGCGGCGACACACTGTTCGCCAACCAGTACGCGGCGTACGATGACCTGCCGGCGGCGATGAAACAGACCATTGAACCGCTGGTCGCCCTGCATCACTACGGCAATCGCGACGACCTCGACAACGCTTCGCGCACCGTCGCCTCGGTGCTTCGCGAGGATCAGGAAAAAAAGATGCAATGGGTGCGCCACCGCGTCGCGCGGGCGCATCCGGTCACCGGCCGGAAGGCGCTCTATGCGGTTTCGGGCAGCTCGTTTCGCATCGAAGGCATGCCGGACGACGAGGCCGTTGTGCTGCTCGATGAGCTCAAACGCCACGCGACGCAGCCGAAGTACCAGCTTCGGCTCAAGTACGGCGTCGGCGACGTCGTGATCTGGGACAACGCTTCGCTGCTGCACTCGGCGACGCTCACCGACCTGGATGATCCAAGAACGCTGTGGCGCATCACGGTGAAGGAGTCAGGACCCGCGCCGGCGCATTGAGCGGCGCGCGCGACGCAACACATCCGCAAAACGCAATCACACCCCAGGAGGAAAGACCATGAAACGCAGACAGTTCGTATCACGCATCGCCGCCGCCGCCGTCGCCGCGGCATTCGCGCTGCCGGCCGCCGCGCAGAGCATCACCCTGCATGGCGCCTCGCAGTTCAGCGACGAGCACGCCTTCACCAAGTCGATGGCGAAGTTCGAAGAGCTGGTGAAGAAGTACTACGGCAAGCCGGTCAATTTCGTGCTGCACAAGAACTCCGAGCTCGGCCTCGAGAAGCAGTATTTCGAGTACATGGCGCAGGGCAAGGCGGTCGACTACGCCATCGTCTCGCCGGCGCACATGTCGACCTTCTCCAAGGCGGCGCCGTTCATCGACGCGCCGTTCCTGTTCCGCGACCTCGACCATTGGAACAAGGTGCTCGACCAAGACGTGCTCCAGCCGATCGCCGACGAGATCGCGCAGAAGGCCGAGGTCATGCTGATCGGCTACGCCGGCGGCGGCACGCGCAATATCTTCGCCAACAAGCCGGTCAAGAACATGGCGGAGCTGAAGGGCCTCAAGGTACGCGTGCAGGGCGCGCCCATCTGGAGCCGCACCTTCGCCGCCACCGGAATGGCGCCCACCGTGATCGCCTACAACGAGGTCTACAACGCCATCCAGAACGGCGTCATCGAGGCGGGCGAGAACGAGGCCGCGGGCGTCGAGCAGATGAAGTTCTTCGAGGTGGGGCCGAACCTCGCCATGACGCAGCACGCAATCACCATCCGGCCGCTGTGCTTCTCGGGCAAGACCTTCGCCAAGCTGCCTAAGGACCTGCAGGCCGCGATCCTCAAGGCGGGCAAGGAGGCGGGCAAGCATGGCCGCCAGATCGAATCGAGCGAGGACGCCGCCAAGCTCGAGACGATGGAGAAGGCCGGCAAGTTGAAGCGCATCGCCTTCGCCGACCGCGCCGCGATGAAGAGCTCCGTCGACCCGGTGATCGCCGCCTACGCCAAGGAGATCGGCGCCGAGCAGATCCTCGCGAAGATCAACGGCATCAAATAAGAGGCCGCGGCCCGGACGGGCGGCGGAGGCGCTCCGCCGCCCGTTTTTGCGCTCAGGGAGAAAGCATGACCAATGGCGACGCGCGGCGCGGGCTGTGGCGTCGCATCACCTGGTGGTACGGCTGGCTGCTCAACTGGCTGCTGGTCGCTTCGGTGGCGATCCTGGTGGTGCCGGTGAGCCTGCAAATTTTCTCGCGCTACACCACGCTGATCCCGGCCTACATCTGGACCGAGGAGATGGCGAGGTTCTTTTTCATCTGGACCATCATGGTCGGGGCGATGGTCGGCATCCGCGAAGGCACGCATTTCGAGGTCGACCTGTGGCCGAGGATGGGGGCGCGCGCAACGGCCGCGCTCAGGCTGGTGTCGCACGCCTTCGTGCTGCTGTTCGCGCTCGCTTTCCTGTGGTGGGGAATCGAGTTCACCGAGTTCGCCTTGAACCGCATCTCCGAGCTCGCCGAGCTGCCGCTGTGGGTGATCCATGTCGCCTGGCCAATTGCGGGCGCCACCTGGATCGTGTTCCTTGGCGAGCAGATCTGGGACAACGTCGTAATTCTGGTCGGGCGCGCGCCATGACTGAGGTGACGCTGCTCTCGCCGCAGATGGCGAGCCTCGTGCTCTTCGGCGTGTTTTTTACGCTGCTGTTCCTGCGCGTGCCGGTCGCCTTCGCGCTCGGGCTGGCGTGCCTGCCGGTGTTCTTCTTCGAGGAGCGCCTGACGCCGCAGAACCTGATCCAGGAAACCTTCAACGCCTACAACTCGTTCATTCTGCTTGCGGTGCCGTTCTTCTTACTTACCGCCAACCTGATGAACGTGGGCGGCATCACCGACCGGCTGGTGCGCCTGTCGCGCGACCTGGTGGGGCACTTTCCGGGCGGGCTGGCGCAGGTCAACGTAGTGCTGTCCATCTTCTTCGCCGGCATCTCGGGCTCCTCCACCGCCGACGCCGCGAGCCAGTCGAAGATCTTCATCCCGGCGCAGAGGAAGGAAGGCTACGACGACAGCTTCTCGGTGGCGATTACTGCCGTGTCGGCGGTGATCGCGGTGATCATCCCGCCTTCGATCCTGATGATCGTTTGGGGCGGCCTGCTCACGGTGTCGATCGGCGGGCTGTTCCTCGCCGGCATCGTGCCGGGGCTGCTGATCGGCCTGGTGCAGATGGCCACCGTGCACGCATACGCCAAGCTGCGCGGCTATCCGACCTACCCGCGCTCGACGCTGATGGAGCTGCTCGCCGCAATGGTGGTTGCGGTGCCGGCGCTGATGACGCCGGTGATCATCATCGGCGGCAAGATCTTCGGCTGGTTCACCGCCACCGAGTCGGCGTGCATCGCGGTGCTCTACGCGGCGACGCTGTCGATCCTGATCTACCGTGAGATGGACCTGAAGGGCCTGCACCACGCACTGCTCGACACCGGGCGGCTCGCCGGCATTACGCTGTTCTGCGTCGGCACCGCCTCGGCCTTCGGCTGGCTGCTCGCCTACTACCAGGTGCCCAAGGCGCTGCTCGCCGGGGTCACCGCCTGGGAGATGGGGCCGATCGCCACCGGCTTCTTCATTTCGGCGGTGTTCCTGGTGGTGGGCTGCTTTCTCGATGCCATTCCCGCAATCATCATCGTCGGCACCATCCTCGAGCCGCTCTCGCGCTCGGTCGGATTGGACCCGATCCACTTCGCCATGATCGGCATCGTCTCGCTCGCTTTCGGGCTGGTGACGCCGCCCTACGGGCTTTGCCTGATGATCTCGTGCTCGATCGCCGGCATCCGCATGATCGACGCGCTCAAGGACACGCTCATCATGCTGATGCCGATGTTCGGGGTGCTGATGCTGGTGATCATGTGGCCCGAGCTGGTGCTGTTCCTGCCGAAGCTCATCTCGCCCGAGTTTCTCAAGTAATCACGCCATGGCGAGTGCCCCGACCCGCAGCTCGAGCTGATCAGAAGTAAGCGACGCCCTGTGTGTTGACGTAGAGCGCGTACACCGAGGTGCTCGCTGCCATGAAGAGGCGATTGCGGTGCACCCCGCCGAAGCACAGGTTGGCGCAGCGCTCGGGCAGGTCGATGCAGCCGATCCGCTTGCCCTCCGCGTTGAACACGTGCACGCCATCGAGTCCTGCCTCGCCCATGCCCCAACCGCACCACAGATTGCCCTCGAGGTCGCAGCGGAAACCGTCGGGCGTCCCCGGTCCCGCGTCGATCAGTACGCGCGGGCGCGCCAGGGCCTTGCCACCTTCCACCACGTCGTAGGCGAGAATCTTGCGCGGCACCGAGCGCGACTCGACGATGTAGAGCAGCGACTCGTCCGGCGAGAAGGCGAGCCCGTTCGGCTGGTTGATGCCCTCGGCGACGACGCGCAGCTCGCCCGTCTGATCGAGGCAGTACACGTTGGTCGGCAGCTCGGGCGCGGCGCGCTCGCCTTCGTACCAGCCGAGCACGCCGAAGCTTGGGTCGGTGAACCATATCGAGCCGTCGGACTTGCACACGACGTCGTTTGGCGAATTGAGCCGCTTGTCCTTGAAGCTATCGGCGAGCGTAATGATGCGCCCGTCGTACTCGGTGCGCGAGACGCGCCGGCCGCCGTGCTCGCAGTGCACGAGGCGTCCTTGGCGATCCCGCGTGGCGCCGTTGGCGAAGCCCGAGGGCCGGCGCCAGACGCTCACTGCACCGCTCTCTTCGTCCCAGCGCAGCACGCGGTTGTTCGGGATGTCGCTCCAGAGAAGGCCGCGCGCGTCGCCGCACCACACCGGGCCTTCGGCCCAGCGGCAGCCGGTGGCGAGGCGCTCGAGCTTGGCGAGCGGCAGGCGCAGTGCATTGAAACTCGCGTCGAGAACGCGCACCGCGGGATCGGGATAGCGCGGGCTTGGCGACCAGGCCGGGGAGGTCTCGGAATTCGGCGGGGTTTGCATAGGCGCAGTGTACTTCGGGCCGCCGGGTACGGAGTTTACGTTTCGGGGGCGACGCCGGGAGCTAACGACGGGTGTTGTGGGGCAGAAAGCGCGGGCCTAGAATCGGCCCTCCTCGTCCAGGCCCGCACCGTCCACCGAAATCAGCAAGATGGTGCTCATCCACCAGGCCGTCCCGCTGCCAATATTTTTCCATCTCGCGCTCGACATCGGCTGTGCGCCGAAAGGCGCGGCGAACGCCGAGCACGGGACAAGAAAGGAGCTGCTCTAACGATGAAAACCATCCTCATCACCGGCGCCGGTGGCGGCATCGGGACGCACCTGCGGCGCGAGCTTGCCGGAAAATACGCGCTGCGGCTCTCGGACATCCGGCCGCTCAAGCGACTCGCCGAGGGTGAGCGCTTCGTCGCCGGCAACATCGCCAAGCCCGGCGACATGCTGCGCGCGACCAAAGGCGTCGATGCGATCGTGCATCTGGGCGGCTACTCGGTCGAAGGGCCCTGGGAGGACATCCTCCGTGCCAACATCATCGGCTGCTACAACGTGTTCGAGACCGCGCGCCTGAACGGGGTCAAGCGGATTCTATTTGCCACGAGCAACCACGCGGTCGGTTTCTACCGGCGCGATCAGATGATCGATCACCGCGTCTACATCAAGCCCGACAGCCGCTACGGCGTCTCCAAGGTGTTCGGCGAGGCGCTGGGCAGCCTTTACGCCGACAAGTACGGGATGGAGGTGTTCTGCATGCGCATCGGCAACGTCAACCCGGAGCCGATCGACCGCCGGCGCCTCTCGATCTGGATCAGCCCGCGCGACATGGCGCAGCTGGTGACGATCGGGATCGAGCATGCCGCGATCCGCTTCGAGATCGTCTACGGCGTCTCGAACAACCGCCGCTCCTGGTACGACAACTCAAATGCCGCGCGCCTGGGCTATCGGCCGCTCGATGACAGCGAGGCCTTCGCCGCCGAAGTACTGGCACGGGAAAAGCCCGGGGATCCGCGCGCCGAGGTGGCGCAGGGCGGCGCCTTCGTGCACCTCGAGACGGTGCCGAATCCGGCGCCGCCGCCGCGGCACAAGGCGAACAAGGCGCCGGCAAAGCGCGCCGCAAAGGCGAAGCGCAAGATCAGCCGGAAAGGCGCGCGCGGCAAGCGATGAGCTCATCGAAGCGAAGGGCGCCGGGGTAAAACGGATCTCATGCTGAACGCTGCCTGGCGCTGGATCGACGAGAACGTTCTCGAGCTCGGGCGCGAGCTGCGGCTGTCGTACCTGCCGCCGCTGATGGTGTACATGGCCGCCGGCGTGTCGGGCCTGACCGCCATCGTCGGCACGTTCTTCGTCAAGGACTATCTCGGCCTCTCAGCGTCGTTTCTAGCGGCGCTCGGCTTCTGGGCCGGTATTCCCTGGGCGCTCAAGATGCCGATCGGGCATCTGGTCGATCTCATCTGGCGCTGGAAGAGTCTGCTTGTGTTCTTCGGCGCCGGGCTGATCGCGGTGAGCCTGCTGATCATGGTGTTCCTGCTCGGCAGCCGCGATGCGATGACGGCGATCATGCCGGCCGGCGCGTGGTTCGTGCTGAGCGTGCTGCTCGCGCCGGTGGGCTACGTGATGCAGGATGCGGTCGCCGACGCGATGACCGTGGAAGCCGTGCCACGCGTCGATGCCGAGGGCGCAGCGATCGACCCGGCGACGCGCAAGCTGATGCACACCACGATGCAGACGCTGGGCCGCGTGGCGATCATCGGCGGCAGCGTCCTGGTGGCGGCGATCAATATCTATCTCTTCACCGGCGTGCAGGCGCTTACCGAGGCGGCGAAGGTTTCGATCTACCGCGAGGTCTACCTGGCGGCGCTCGTCATCCCGGCGATCTCGGTACTGGGGGTGATCAGTCACACCCTGGTCAATCGGCGGCGGATGCGTCAGCTCACCGTGCAGGGACTGTCGCGGGAGGAGATCGAGCGCCTTGTCGTCCAGCCGGCCGAGGCCCCGCCGCCCAACTGGTGGATCCTTGGCGGCAGCCTGGTGTTCGTCGTGTTTACCGTGAGTATGGGGCTCTCGGACGTGGTCTACAACCAGGAGATCATCTTCCTCGGGTCGCTCGCGATCGTCGTATTTCTGATTACGCGCCTGACGCGCGTGCTCGAACCCGCGGCGCGCGCGACGCTGATCGGCACCGCGGTGGTGATTTTCGTGTTCCGCGCGATCCCCTCGCCCGGACCGGGCGTGACGTGGTGGATGATCGACCAGCTCGGCTTCGACCAGCACTTCCTGTCGGTGCTTTCGCTCATCGCCAGCGCGCTGACGCTGGTGGGGATGTTCATCTTCCGGCGCTTCATGGCGGAGCGCTCGATCGCCTATGTGGTGGCCTTCCTCACCATCGTCGGCACCGTGCTGTCGCTGCCGATCATCGGCATGTATTACGGGCTGCACGTCTGGACCGCATCGGTGACCGGAGGGGTGGTGGACGCGCATTTCATTGTGCTGGTCGACACCGCGCTCGAGTCGCCGCTCGGCCAGATCGCGATGATCCCGATGCTCGCCTGGATCGCGAATTCCGCGCCGGTCAACCTCAAGGCCACTTTTTTCGCGGTGATGGCATCGTTTACCAACCTTGCGCTCTCGGCCTCGCAGCTCGGCACCAAATACCTCAATCAGGCCTACCTGGTGGCGCGGGAAGTGCGCGACCAGGCCACCGGGGTGACGCAGATTGCGGCGGATTACAGCCAGCTCGGGGACCTGCTGATCGCGCAGACGATCCTCGGGCTCGCGCTGCCGCTCACGGCGATCGCGTTCGCGCGCATCACACGCTTCCGCAGCGCCTGAGCGCCCCGCCCGGGGCCCGTGCCGGTCTCAAGACCCTCTAAAATGGAGCGCGCAGGCGTTGCGGCCGGAGCGGCGTCTCACGCGAAAGACGACCCAGTCGCCAGTCGCTCCAGCCAGGAACGCGGTCCCCGTCTAACCGCGGTGGCGCAGGTGTAGAATTTTTTCCTCTTCGGGCACTCCAAGCACCATGCTTTGCCGCGCCCTTCCCTTACTCGCCCTGGCGGCGCTGGTCCTGCTCGCCGGCTGCACCGCGAACCCGATCACCGGCCGCAGCCAGTTCCTGCTGGTGTCCGAGAAACAGGCGATCGGCGAGTCCTCGGCCGCTTATAACGGCATGATCGGGCAGCTGGCGAAGAAGAAGAAGGTGCAAACCGATACGCCGCGGGTCGAGCGCGTGCGCGAGATCACCGACCGGTTGATCGCGCAGGCGGTGCGCTTCCGCCCGGAAAGCGCCAGCTGGAACTGGGAAATCACGGTGATCGACGAGCCCAAGATCGTCAACGCCTTCTGCATGGCGGGCGGCAAGATGGGCATCTACAGCGGCATGTGGGAGAAGCTGAAGGCGACCGACGACGAGATCGCCGCC
>Ga0214471_10000225_pt1 | contig 52105 bp, 34 predicted proteins | sample RVTome_5_FD_207665 | JGI IMG/M metagenome (GOLD analysis project Ga0214471, IMG submission 207665) | Soil microbial communities from uranium-contaminated site in the Upper Colorado River Basin, Wyoming, United States - RVT142D155 | ecosystem: Environmental > Terrestrial > Soil > Contaminated >... | reverse complement strand
CGGTGACGAGCAGCCCCGCGATCGGCGGCACCCGCAGCCGGTGGCACGCGAGCAGCACCGCCACCGCGGCCCCGAGCACCACGACGGCCTGTTGCAGGAAGTGGTCGAGCTCCACGCCCGGAGTCTATCCAAGCACGCCGGTCGGCGTGCGTGCCGCCTCTCCGAGATCTCCGGGACGCCGCCTGCTCCGGCGCTCCGCCGACGAGCTGCAGCGTAAGTCGCACCACGTCAGGTAGTTAGCTCCGACCAGCTCGTTGTCTCGGGCAATGTCCTGAAGAAAGGGGGTTGCATCGTAGTGCGCAGAATGTTAGCTTAGAGACAACGTAGGTGGACTGAGTGCAACCAAGGGATTGGGCTACGGCTCCGAGCTCGTTCGAGGAGCTCGGCAGGGAACCCGTATAGCTCTGGCCGAGAGGAGGACCAGGTGCCGATTAATCCTACTTACCCGGGCGTCTACATCGAGGAGATTCCCAGTGGGGTACGTACCGTCACCGGGGTGGCGACCTCGATCACCGCGTTCGTGGGCCGCGCCCTGCGAGGTCCGGTCTCGACACCCGTCGTCATCAACAGCTTCGCCGATTTCGAGCGCACCTTCGGTGGACTCTGGGTGGAAAGCTCCCTGGGGTTCTCGGTGCAGGACTTCTACTTGAACGGCGGCAGCCAGGCCGTCGTAGTGCGCCTGGTGAGCTCAGCCGGCACGGCCACGGCCCGGATCGACGCCAACGCTCTCATACTGGACGCGGCCTCGACGGGGTCGTGGGCCAACTCGCTGCGCGCCCGCATCGACCACGACGTGCTGCAGAGCGCCGCCGACAGCCTCGGCGTGGCATTCGACGACCTCTTCAACCTCTCGGTGCGCGATGGTGGGACCGGGGTGATCGAGACCTACAACAACGTCACTTTCGTCGACAGTGCGCGGCGGGTGGACAAGGTGCTCAAGAACGGCTCACAGCTCGTGCGCGCGGTGCCGCCGCTGCCCTCGGCCGTCATCCCGCACGGCGCGCCAGGCGACGGTCTCGACATCTGGAGCGACGACAACGCGTCGAGCCCGGTGCTCGCAACCGCCCTGGGCTCCGACGGCGGCGACCTGACGGCTACTGACGTCATAGGTTCCGAGGAGGACAAGACGGGGCTCTTCGCCCTCGAGGACGCCGACCTCTTCAACCTGCTCTGCATTCCGCCCTACAGGAGCGATGGCAACATCGACTACGTCCCCACGCTGATCGACCCGGTGGTCAACTACTGCGAAAAGCGCCGGGCCATGTTCATCATCGATCCGCCGTCCGAGTGGAACACGAAGAACGACGCCAGAGACGGCGTGACGGACGACATCGGCACCACGAGCAAGAACGCCGCGCTCTTCTTTCCGCGGCTGCGCAAGCCCAACCCGTTGCGCGACAACCAGCTCGAGGACTTCGCTCCGTGCGGGGCGATGGCCGGAATCTTCGCGCGCACGGATGCGACCCGCGGGGTGTGGAAGGCGCCGGCGGGCCTCGAGACGACGATCAACGGCACCAACCAGCTCTCGGTGCCCCTCACCGATCCCGAGAACGGCGAGCTCAACCCGCTCGGCATCAATGCGTTGCGCGTGCGTCCGGCGGTGGGGCCGGTGATCTGGGGAGCGCGCACCCGCCAGGGCGACGACCGGCTGGCCTCGGAATGGAAGTACATCCCGGTGCGGCGCGTGGCTCTCTTCATTGAGGAGAGTCTCTACCGCGGCACCCAGTGGGCCGTCTTCGAGCCCAACGACGAGCCGCTCTGGGCGCAGTTGCGCCTCAACATCGGCGCCTTCATGCAGAACCTCTTCCGGCAGGGCGCTTTCCAGGGCCGGACGCCGCGGGAGGCCTACCTGGTGAAGGTCGACAAGGAGACCACCACCCAGAACGACGTCGACCGCGGCATCGTCAACATCGTCGTGGGTTTCGCGCCCTTGAAGCCCGCCGAGTTCGTGATCCTTCAGATCCAGCAACTGGCCGGCCAGATCGAGACCTAGGCGGCATCCAAAGACTGAGGTGGAAGACAGCGAGGTGGAACCATGCAGTTCAGCGTCAACACGCAGCGCTTCGACCCGTACAAGAACTTCAAGTTCCGCGTGAAGTGGGACGGCCGCTTCGTCGCCGGGGTGAGCAAGGTGGGCGCGCTCAGCCGCTCGACCGAGGTGATCGAGCACCGCGAGGGCGGCGACCCGAGCTCGACCCGCCGGTCGCCGGGCCAGACCTCCTACGAGGCCATCACGCTGGAGCGCGGAGTGACCCACGACCCGGAGTTCGAGAACTGGGCCAACAAGGTCTGGAACTTCAGGGCCGGCCTGGGCGCCGAGGTCTCTCTCGCCGACTTCCGCAAGGACATCACGATCGAGGTCTACAACGAGGCCGGCCAGCTCGCGGTCGCCTACAACGTCTTCCGGTGCTGGCCCTCGGAGTACCAGTCGCTGCCCGACCTCGACGCCGGCGACAACGCCATCGCCATCCAGACTCTGACGCTCTCGCACGAAGGCTGGGAACAGGATGCGGGCGTCACCGAGCCGACCGAGCCGAGCCTGTGATCGGGGGCGTCCCGTGCGTGCGTTGTCCGCCTGCGACGTTCTCGCGATCTGGGAGGTGACGGCCGGCGCCGGGCCGACGCAGCGCGCCCTCGCCATCCTCGCCCGCGCCTGTCCCGAGCGCTCGCCGGAGTCGCTCGCCGCGCTCCCGCTCGGCCGCCGCGACGGCCTGCTGCTCGAGCTCTACCGCAGCACCTTCGGTCCCGCCCTCGACCTCTTCGAGCGCTGCCCGGCGTGCGGCCAGGGGCTGGCGCTGGGCGTCGACGCCGACGACCTGCTCGCCGGCGGCTCCGAGATCGCCGGGGACTCCGAAAAAGGCGGTGTCCGCGAGCTCGCCGTCGACGGCCTGGAGCTGCGTTTCCGGCTGCCCACGAGCGCAGACGTCGACGCCGCGGCGCGCGCCCCGGACCCGGCGGCGGCGCGGGCGGTCCTCGTCGAGCGCCTGGTGGTCGAGGCACGGCGGGGCGGCGCCGCCGTCGATCCGCGTGAGCTCGGCGAGGCCGAGCTGACGCGCTTCGCCGAGAGCCTGGCGGCGGCCGACCCCCGGGCCGAGGTGGTCTTCGACCTCCGGTGCGAGGCCTGCCAGCACCGCTGGCAGGCCTTCTGTGACGTCGCCGAGTGCTTCTGGCACCAGCTCGCCACCGCCGCGCGGCACCTGCTGCGCGAGGTCCACGTGCTGGCCGGCAGCTACGGTTGGTGCGAGGCCGACATCCTGGCGCTCGCGGCTCCCCGGCGCCGGGCCTACCTGGAGATGCTCGCCGGTGAGTGATTTCCTCAGCCGCCTGGCGGATCGCTCGCAAGGCAGGGCGCGCCTGGCCAGGCCGCGCCAGCGCTCGCGCTTCGAGCACCCGGCGCCTTCCCCTCTCTCCGAGTCCGCGGCGAGCGGTCTCCCTCCCACGACAGCCGAAGAAGAGATCCCGGCCGCGCCGAGCACGGGAGAGCTCCCCGCGCCGGTGCCGGCCGGACGAGCCGACACGGACCCCCCGCGCCGCAAGGGGCGGGCGCTGACGCCGGCCCCCACGTCCGAGCCGAAGGCCCTCGTCCCCGAGGTGGCCGCTCCCGGCCGTCGCGGGACGCCGCACCGGCAGGCGGATCGGGGGGAGGCTTCGGTGGCCGCCGCGGCCGCCCCGTGGGAGGCTGGATCGGCGAGGCCGGAAACGCCGAGGCGGCCTCCCACGGCGCCCGATTCCGGGCCGGCGCCGCGCCGGCCGGAGGGGCCGCCCGCGAGTGCTGCCGAGGGGGCTTCGCCCCGGGCCGAGGCGGCGCCGCCCGCCCCTCCCCGCGCACGGCCGGAGGGCCAGGTCGCCGCGGAGCCGCCCTCACGGCGCCGCTCCCAGGCACCGGAGGGCGCCGCCGACCCGGGACCTGGGCTCGTGACGCCGGCCTCCGCGGCGCCGAGCCGCCGCGCAGGCCCCCTCGGAGACCGGGTGGGGAAACGCCGCCCTGCCGGGGCCGAGAGCGAGCCGGTCGTCAAGGTGAAAATCGGGCGGGTCGACGTCCGGGCGGTGGCGCCGCCGTCGCCGCCGGTCCGAGATCGCCGTCCTTCAGGCCCGAAGCTCACGCTCGGCGATTACCTGCGGGCCCGTAACGAAAGGCGCCGATGAGCAACTTCCTCGCCGTCGCCACGGTCACCGCCGCGCTGCGCCGCACGCTCCAGGCGGTGGTCAGCCAGGACGTCACCGGCGCCACGGTGACCTCCGTGCACCCCGCCGGTCCGCAGGGCTCCCTGCCCGCGGTCGGGGTCAACATCTTCCTCTACCAGGTCGTGCCCAACCCGGACTGGCGCAACAACGACCTGCCCACCCGGCGTTCCGACGGCTCCCTGCTGCAACTGCCCGAGGCGGCGATCGACCTCCACTACCTGTTCAGCTTCCACGGCGACGACGCGCAGCTCGAGAGCCACCGGCTGCTGGGCTCGGTGACCCGGACGCTGCACGCCCAGCCGATCCTCGACCGGCAGACGATCGAGGACACGGTGGCCGATCCCGCCTTCAGCTTCCTGGCGGCCTCCGATCTCGCCGACCAGGTGGAGAAGGTGCGTTTCGTACCCCAGGGCAGCCTCGAGGAGCTCTCGCAGCTCTGGACCGGGATCTTCCACCAGACCCAGTACCACCTGTCGGTGTCCTACCGCGGCTCGGTGGTGCTGCTCACCGCCGAGCAGGAAAGGCCGAAGCCGGCCCTGCCGGTGCGGCGGCGCCAGTTCCTCGTGCTGCCCCTGCGCTCGCCGGCGATCGACCAGGTCACCGACGCGGCCGACCCCGCGGCGCCGGTGGTGGTGGGCTCGACGATCGAGATCACCGGCCGGCGGCTGCGCGGCGCGAAGACCGTCGTGCGCCTCACCGGCCAGGACTTCGAGCCCGCCGACGACGACGTGACCGACGGCGCGATCCGCTTCCTCCTCGACGCGCCGCTCGTCGCCCCCGACCTGCTGCGCGCCGGGGTCCAGGCCGTGCAGGTGATCCATCCCTTCCTGATCGGCGAGCCGCCGCAGGAGCGCGCAGGCTCGGAGTCGAACCCGGCGCCCCTGGTGCTCGTGCCGGACCTCGCCAACGTGCAGGCGGCCAACGTCCAGGACCTGGGCGGCGGTCTGGCCGGCGCCGACGTCACGCTCGAGGTGACGCCGCCGGCCGGGTCGCGGCAGCGGGTGAACCTGGTGCTGAGCTCGGTGCCCGGCACTGCGGTGCCGCAGGCCTACTCGTTCTCGGTCCCGGCGCGGACGAGCGACCTCGCGAGCCTCACCATCCCGGTCTCGGGCGTCGTCCAGGGCACCTACCTGGTGCGCCTCCAGGTCGACGGCGCCAGCAGCCCGCTCGCCTTCGACGACGATCCGGAAAGCCCAACCTTCGAGCAGTTCACCGGTCCCACCGTGGTCCTGGAGCCGCCATGAGCGAGATCGACTGGCAGACGTGGAACGACCGGGTGCTCCAGGCGGCCCTGGACCGGGTGCGGCGCCACGTGGCGCGCCTCGCGGCGGACGCGGCGGCGCCGGCCGGCTCAGCGGACCACGCCGCGCCGCCTGAAGGCCTCGCGCCGCCGGCGCTCGAGGTGATCCGCGGCGCCTTCGACCTGTCGCCCTTCGAGTGCGATCTCCTGGTGCTGGCCGCCGCCCCGGAGCTCGACCCGGGCTTCGCGGCGCTCGCCGCCGCCGCCCAGGGAGATCCCGAGCGCCGCTACCCGACCTTCGCGCTCGCCTTCGCGGCGCTGCCCGCGGCCCATTGGAGCGCCCTCTCGCCCGCCGGCCCGCTGCGCCGCTGGCGCCTCGTCGAGGTGGCGCCGGGGGGCGCGTTGACCCTGAGCCCGCTACGCATCGAGGAACGGGTGCTCCACTTCCTGCGCGGCATCGAAGCGCCCGACGAGCGCCTCGCCGGGCTGGTCACGGCGCTCGAGACCGGCGCCACCCTGGTGCCCTCGCACCGCCTCGTGGCCGAGCGGCTGGCGGCGGCCTGGGCTCGGCAATGGGGCCAGGGACCGCTGCCGGTGATCCAGTTGGTCGGCGAGGAGGCGGAGGGCAAGCGCGCGATCGCCGCCGCCGCCTGCGCCGCCCTGGGCATCGGGGTGAACGTGCTGCGGGCGACCTCGCTGCCCGCCGCCGACGCCGAGCTCGAGGGCCTGCTGCGCCTGCTCGGCCGCGAGGCCGCCCTCGGCCGGCGGGCCCTGTTGCTCGACTGCGAAGGTGAGGAGCCGGCCGACGCGGCGCGGTCGCGCGCCGTCGCCACCTTCGCCGAGGGCTACCACGGCGTCCTGGTGCTGGCGAGCCGCGAGCGCCGTCACCTGCCGCGGCGAGCCTCGGTGCCGCTCGACGTGGCCCGGCCCGAGACCGCCGAGCAGGAGGCCCTGTGGCGGGCGGTCCTGGGCGAGAACGCCGAGCGCTTCAACGGACACTGCCGCACCCTCGCCGCCCAGTTCGACCTCTCCGCCGGCGCCATCCGTGCCGCCGGCGCCGAGGCCCTGGGCCGGGTGGAGACGGCCGCGGAGGCGGGGGAGGAGGCGGGTCCCGAAGCGCTCGCCAAGGCCCTGTGGCGCTGCTGCCTGGGCCAGGCCCGGCCGAGCCTCGACGCGCTCGCCCAGCGCCTGCGGCCGATCGCCGGCTGGGACGACCTGGTGCTGCCCGAGGCGCAGAAGGCCCTGCTCTCCCAGATCGCGATCCACGTGCGCCGGCGCCACCGCGTCTACGAGGAATGGGGTTTTGCGGGGCGCACCTCGCGGGGGCTCGGGATCACCGCGCTCTTTGCCGGCGTGAGCGGCACCGGCAAGACCATGGCGGCCGAGGTGCTGGCCCGCGAGCTCGACCTCGACCTCTACCGCATCGACCTGGCCTCGGTGGTCTCGAAGTACATCGGCGAGACCGAGAAGAACCTGAAGCGGGTCTTCGACGCCGCCGAGGCCGGCGGCGCGATCCTGCTCTTCGACGAGGCCGACGCGCTCTTCGGCAGGCGCTCCGAGGTCAAGGACAGCCACGACCGCTACGCCAACATCGAGGTCAGCTACCTGCTCCAGCGCATGGAGCAATACCGGGGGCTGGCGATCCTCACCACCAACATGAAGACGGCGCTGGATCCGGCGTTCCTGCGGCGCCTCCGCTTCACCGTCCAGTTCCCGTTTCCCGACGCGGCGGCGCGGGCCGAGATCTGGCGGCGCATCTTCCCGCCGCAGACCCCCACCGCGGGCCTCGAGGCCGCCAAGCTCGCCCGGCTCGGCGTGGCCGGGGGCAACATCGCCAACATCGCTCTGGCCGCCGCCTTCCTGGCCGCCGAGGGCGACGAGCCCGTCGGCATGGGGCACGTCCTGAAGGCGGCCCGCAGCGAGTACGCGAAGCTCGAGAAACCCCTGACGACGGGGGAGATCGGGAGCTGGGAGCCGTGAAGGTCGAGATCGAGATCGGGGCGCTGGTGCTGCACGGCTTTTCGCCTGCCGAGCGCCGTGCCGCGGGTGCGGCCGTGAAGCGGGAGATGGAACGAAGGCTGGCCGCTCCGGAGAAAACCGCGATCCCCACCAGGGGCATAACCGCCGCTCGCGTGGACGCGGGGTCCTTCGTCATGGCACCCGGTTCGAGGGCCGGGACCGTCGGCAGCGAAACGGCGCGAGTCGTCTGCGCAAGGCTCGCAATGAGGACGGACCCCAGGGGGACCGATTAGATGCCGACCCCGCTCTCTCCCCGCATCGCCAAGGGCGCCATCGTGGCCGTCGACCCGTTCAACCCGGTGGCCTCGGTGATCGTCTTTCAGCTCAACCCGGAGAGCCTGACCCGCTCGCTCACCCCCAACACCACCGAGGGCGGCGGCACGGCGGAAGCTCTGCGCTTGAAGGGCGCGCCGACCGAGACCATCTCGGCCGAGCTCTTCATCGACGCCACCGACCAGCTCGAGGCCTCCGACCCGACGGCGCTGCGAATGGGCATCTACCCACAGCTCTCGGCCCTCGAGATGCTGCTCTTCCCGAAGAGTTTGCTGGTCGTCGCCAACAGCGCTCTGGCCGCCCTGGGCACCATCGAGGTCATTCCGCCGGAGGCCCCCCTGACGCTCTTCGTCTGGGGCCTGCGGCGCATCGTGCCGGTGCGGATCACCAGCCTGAGCGTCACCGAGGAGGCCTGGGACACGAGCTTGAATCCCATCCGCGCCACCGTCTCGGTGGACATGCAGGTGCTGACCTACGACGACCTGTCGATCATCCATCCCGGCCGCGCCATCTTCCTGGCCAACCAGGTGCTGCGCGAGACCATGGCGACGCTGGGCAGCCTCGACAACCTGTCGAGCGTGGTGAGCGGCGACGTGCGCCTGGTCTAGCTAGGCGGAACCTCCGGAGGACGAGAGCCATGTTCGGACCCGAGAGCCGCTACGCCGAGATCGAAAACGCCATCCACGTGACCCGGGACGGCCGCGAGATCACCTACAAGAAGCGCCGCTTCCTGCCGCGCGGCGAGGACCTCCCGATGCTGACCGAGCACACCGTGCGCCAGGGCGACACCCTCGACCACCTCGCCGCCTCCACCCTGGGCGACGCCGAGCAGAGCTGGCGCATCGCCGACGCCAACAACGCCATGAAGCCGCGTGACCTGCTCGAGCCCGACCGGGCGCTCAAGGTGCCGGTGCCGCAGCTCCAGGGAGTGCGATGAGTCTGCTCGGCATCCACCTGACCCTGCTGATCGGTCGCACCCTCGCCTTGCCGGCGCCGGTGCTCCTGACCGAGAACCTGGAGTCGGTGGAGGTGACGGCTGCCGACCAGGGACGATCCGGCTTCCAGCTCGTCTTCAAGGGCGGACGCTCCGGCTTCTTCGGCGCGCTCGACGAGCCTCTGCTCAGGTCGCCGCTGCTCAAGCCCTTCAACCGCGTGATCCTCATCGTCACCTTCAACGTGCGGCCGCGGGTCCTGATGGACGGCATCATCGTCAACCAGGAGCTCAACCCCGGCGCGAATCCCGGCGAGACCACGATCACCGTCACCGGCGAAGACGTCAGCGTGATGATGGACCAGGATGAGAGGATCGCCGAGCACCCGGCCCAGCCCGACTTCGCGATCGTTGCCAAGCTGATCCTGAAGTACGCCCGTTTCGGCCTGGTGCCGGTCGTCATCCCGCCCAGGGTAATCGACCCGCCGATCCCGCTCGAGCGTATTCCGGTGCAGTGCGGCCTCAGCGACCTGGGCTATATCGCGGAGCTCGGAGAGCGTCACGGCCACGTGTTCCACGTCACGCCGGGACCGGCGCCCTTCGTGAACCAGGCCTATTGGGGACCGCCCAAGCGCATCGGGGTGCCGCAGCGCGCCCTGTCGGTGAACTTCGGTTCCGAGACCAACGTGAGCTCGATCAGCTTCCAGCACGACGGCCGCGCCCCGACGTTGGTCGACGGCGACGTCCAGGACAGGCGCACCAATCGCAAGTTCCCGGTGCGCACCTTCGCCAGCCTGCGCCTGCCGCCGCTGGCAGCCCTGCCCACCGCCCTGGTGCACCGTTCCCAGATCCGCAGCTCGGTGTTCCGGGCGGGCGGGGTCTCGGCGATAGGGGCCTTCGGCCGCGCTCAGGCCGAGACCGACCTGTCCACCGACCAGGTGGTCACCGCCACCGGCGAGCTCGACGCCCTGCGCTACGGCGACGTCCTGCGCTCCCGCGGGCTCGTGGGGCTGCGCGGCGCCGGCTTCACCTACGACGGCCTGTACTACGTCAGGTCGGTCACCCACTCGATCCGCCGCGGCCAGTACACCCAGAATTTCACCCTCACCCGGGAAGGCGTGGGCTCGATCACCCCCGTGGTGCGGCCCTGAAGGAGATTTCGACGGAGGCGAGGCCTATGCAGCTATTCGGCAAATACCGCGGCAAGGTGACCAACAACGTCGACCCCTTGCAGCTCGGCCGGGTGCAGGTCAGCGTGCCGGCGGCGCTGGGCGACGGGCGGCTCTCCTGGGCCATGCCCTGCGTGCCCGTGGCCGGGCCCGACACGGGCTTTTTCGCCGTGCCGCCGGTCAACGGCAACGTGTGGGTGGAATTCGAGGGCGGCGACCCGGACTCGCCGATCTGGGCCGGCTGCTTCTGGGATCCGGGGCAGGTGCCGGCGCGGCCCGCCATCGAGCAGGTCATGATGCTCAAGACCAAGGCGGTCACCCTCACCCTGAGCGACCTGCCGGGAGCCGGCGGCTTCACGCTCGAGGTCAAGCCTCCGGCCGTCGGCATCCCGCTCCGGCTGATCTTCAACGCCGCCGGCATCGAGATCCAGGGCGGCAAGAACTCGATCAAGCTCACCCCGGTCTCGGTGAACGTCAACAACGGAGCGCTGGAGGTGATCTGATGCCCGGAACCCTCGTCCACCAAGGCGCCGTCGTGCAGTGCGCCCACCAGGGCCTGGCGCAGCCCACGGTGCCCAACCCGCGGGTGCGCGTCTCGGGCCAGCCGGTCATCCTGCAGCCCTTCCCGTGGACCGTGGCCGGCTGCACCCTGCCGCCGCCGCCGGCGGCCAACGGCCCCTGCGTCACCGCCCAATGGCTCGTCGGCTCCTTGCGGGTCAAGTCGATGGGCATGCCGATCCTGCTGCGCGACAGCCAGGCGATCTGTACGCCCACCGGCACGCCGCTGACGATCAAGCTCACCCAAATCCGCGTGAAGGCCATCTGATGCAGGTCGACTTCCCCTTCCACCTCGATGCTCTGCGGCGTACCGCCGTCACCGACGAGGACGACCACCTGCGCGACCTGATCGAGCAGGTGCTCTTCACCGCGCCGGGCGAGCGGGTCAACCGTCCCGACTTCGGCAGCGGTCTCGAGCAGTTGATCTTCGGACCGAGCAGCCCGACCGTCGCCTCGAGCGTCCAGGGGACCGTCCAGGGCGCGCTCCAGCAATGGCTCGGCGACCGCATCCTGGTGGAGGCGGTGGAGGTCGCGAGCAAGGACGGCGTCCTGCGCGTGACCATCCAGTTCACCAAGATCAGGAACCGTCAACGGCAGGTGACGGTCCTCGAGCGCGAGGTCGAGACGTGAGCGAGCCGCGCCCCCCCGAAGAAGCGGTGGCCGGCTTCCTGCGCCGGCGCCGGGAGGCCGTCGCCCGGCATCCCAGCCAGATCGGCATCGATTACGTCGTGGTGGCGCGTGACGTCGCGGACCCGACGCGCCTGCGGCTCGAGCTCCACTTCGTCCCCGCCGACCCCGCCAACCCCGTCGACACCGACGCCAAGCACCAGGTGCTCGACGGCCTCACGGCCGACAACGTCCGCTTCTTCAAGGACGACGTCGCCGAGGACGGCCTCTTCGAGCTCGACCGTGTCGGCGGTACGGAGACGCTCGACTCGACGCGCCTCGAGGAGGTCCTGACCCTGCGCGTGAGGCTCGCCGGCGAGACCGACCGCGACCGGCGCCGGGCCGGGGAGCCGATCCTCACCTTGGAGCTCGCCGGCCTGAGCGAGGTCGATCCCTTTTTCTCGCGGACGAGCTTCTCGGTCGCCCTCGAACCGCCGCTGGAGGAGGATTGCGCCGCCGAGTGCCCGCCCCCTCCCGAGGAGGCGCCCGAGGCGATCGACTACCTGGCACGCGACTACGGGAGCTTCCGCCAGGTCCTCATCGAGCGCCTCGGCCAGCGCCTGCCGCGGTGGACGGAGCGCAGCGCCGCCGATCAAATGGTGGCCCTCACCGAAGTCCTGGCCGACGCCGCCGACCAACTCGCCTACTTCCAGGACGCAGTGGCCACCGAGGCCTACCTGGGCACGGCCCGGCGCCGCGTCTCCGTGCGCCGCCACGCCCGGCTGGTGGGCCACCGGATGGGCGAGGGCACCAACGCCCGCGCCTGGGTGCGGCTCGAGACCGCCGGCGACGCAGTCGGCATCCAGCCGGGATCCGGCACCATCGAGACCGCCGGCACCGCCGTCCTCGGCACCGGGACCCGCTTCACCACCGAGCTCAGGGTGGGCGACGCGATTCGCGCCGACGGCGAGACCCGTCTCGCCGTCGCGATCCCGTCCGACACCGAGCTCGAGCTCGACGAGCCCTTCAGCGCCGGACTGGCGCCGGGCACGGGCTTCCTGCGTCCCGGAGCGCAGCTCCTGCCGCGGGTGCCGGGACTGAGCGCCGCCGTGCTGCCGACGAGCTCGCCGGAGCTCCGGCAGTATCTCGCCGGCGGCCCGGTGACCTTCGAGACGGTCCACCCGATCGAGCTCTACCAGGCGCACAACGAGATGCCGATCTATACCTGGGGCTCGCCCGAGTATGCGCTGCCGCAAGGAGCCACCCGAACCTCTCTCGAGGGCTCGCTGCCGGACCTGCGGCGCGGCGACGTGGTGGTCTTCGAGGAGGTCAGGGGCCGCGACACGGGCCTCGCCGAGGACGCCGACCCGCAGCGCCGGCACGCCGTGCGCCTGACCCGGGCCACCGCCGCCGAGGACCCGCTCGGCCGCGGCTTCCCCGATCCGCCGGTGGCCGAGGCGCTGACCGAGATCGAATGGGACGCGGCCGACGCTCTGCCCTTCACGCTCGCCGTCAGCAAGGTGCTGGCCGACGGCACGGTGACCGCGGGCATCGCCGTGGCCCGTGGCAACGTGGTGCTGGCCGACCACGGCCGCACGGTCGGAGGAGCCGCGGAGGCGGTCACGGCCACCGAGGGGAGGTTCCGGCCGCGCCTCGTCCACCCCGGCCTCACCCACCGGGTGCCCTACTACCACCGCGCCGCCCTGTACCGGCCGGCGGCCGAGGCCTTCGCCCAGGACCCGCGGGACGCCCTGCCGGTGATCGCCGTGCGCGACGCCGAGCGCGTGTGGAACCCGCGCCCCGACCTGCTGCTGAGCGACCGCTTCGCGCCCGACTTCGTGGTCGAGATGCAAGACGACGGCCACGGCGTCCTGCGCTTCGGCGACGGCTCCCTCGGCCGGCCGCCGAAACCGGGCACCGTGCTGACCCCGCGCTACCGGGTGGGCCGGGGGGCGGCGGGCAACCTCGGCGCCGAGAGCCTCGCCCACCTGGTGAGCGACGCGGCGCCGCCGGTGACCGCGGTCACCAACCCCATCGCGGCGCGCGGCGGAACCGACCCCGAGACCCTGGCCGAGACGCGCCGCGCCGCCCCGGGACGACTGCTCGACCTCGAGGCCTGCACCCGGGAGCAGGAGTTCGCCAAGGTGGCCAGCCGCCACCCGGAGGTGAAGCGCGCCGCCGCCCGCCTGCGTTGGACCGGCAGTTGGCACCGCCTGGTGGTGGCCGTCGAACGCCACGGCCACGCCGGCGTCGATGAGGCCTTCCAGGCCGAGCTGCGCGCGTTCCTCGAAGACTACCGCCTCGGCGGCTGGGAGCTGGTGGTCGAGCCCTTGTCCTTCGTGGGCCTCGACATCCTGCTCACCGTCCACGTCGCGCCTGGCGCCATCCCCGCCGCCGTCGAGCGCCGCCTTCTCGAAGCGTTCAGCAACCGCACCCTGGCCGACGGCAGCCGGGGATTCTTCCATCCCGACAACTTCACCTTCGGCGAATCGGTCTACCTGAGCCAGGTGATCGCCACGGCGATGGCGGTCGACGGCGTGGTGGCGGTCGACACCGACGACGCGCCGCCCCGGCTCAACCGCTTCCGCCGCTTCGGCGAGCCCGCCCGGGGTGAGCTCGCGATCGGGCAGATCCGCTTGACGGGCACCGAGATCGCCCGCGTCGACAACGATCCCAACGCGCCGGAGAACGGCCGGATCCGCTTCTTCATGGAAGGCGGCCGATGAGCGACCCACGCAAGAACCTCGAAGCCCAGCTCTGCGACCCTCGCCTCGAGCAGCCACGGGAGCTCTTCAACCCGCCGGGCCTCGCGGCTCTCGAGTACCGGATCGGCCGGCGTCCCGACTTCCTGCGCCGCATGCTCGCGCGGCTGCCCCTCGAGACCCTGCCCGACGGTCCCCATGCCGGCAATCGGCCGCTGGCCGGGCTCTCCACCCGCGAGCTCGACGACCCGGCCGTCGCCCTCCTCGACACCTGGGCCACCGCCGCCGACGTCCTCACCTTCTACCAGGAGCGCATCGCCGACGAGGGCTACCTGCGCACCGCGGTCGAGCGCCGTTCGGTGCTCGAGCTGGCGCGGCTGGTGGGCCAGGAGCTGGGACCGGGCGTCGCGGCCAGCGCCTTCCTGGCCTTCAACGCCGAGGACGCCCCCGGCTCCCCCGCAGAGGTGCGCATACCCCGCGGCACCAAGGTGCAGAGCATCCCCGGCCAGGACGAGCTGCCCCAGACCTTCGAGACCGGCAAGGAGGTCCTCGCCAAGAGCGCCTGGAACGCGATGCGTCCCCGCCTCGGCCGCCCCTTCGAGCTGCGCGGCGCACGCTGCCTCTACCTCGGCGGCGTCGACACCCGGCTCACCGCGGGCGACACGCTGCTCCTGGTGGTCGAGGCGCCGGGCACCGGAGAGACCCTCGAGACCCGGACCGCCGTGCTCAGCGAGGTCACTCCCGACGCCGGCCGCGACCTCACCCGCGTGAAGCTGGCGAGCGCCCTGGAGTGGACGAGCCGGGACGTGCGCGGCCTGGCCCGCGCCGAGCTCTTCGCCGCCACCCGCGTCTTCGCCCTGCGCCAGCGCACCCCCTTCTTCGGCCACAACGCCCCGCGCTACGGCTCCCTGCCCCGGCAGGACGTGGTCAAGGACGACCCGTTCAGCGAGGACGATCCGGCCACCGACTGGGACCAAGGACGCACGATCTGGACCGACTCGCGCAGCGAGCTCTACGGCGGCGGCGATCCCCTCCGGCCGGCGGTTTTTCTCGAGCGCAAGATCTCGGAAATCGTCGCCGGCAGTTGGACGGTCTTCACCGGCCTGCCCGTCGTGGACGCCGCGGGGAGCCCGCCGGCTCCGAGGAGCGCCGTCTACCGGGTGCTCGGAACCACCGAGGCCACGCTGGCCGACTACGGTCTGAGCGGCGAGGCGACCGGTCTCGCCCTGGGTCTCGAGAGCGGCGCCCCTCTTCCCCCCCTGAAGCTGATCAACGGCCGCGTCGAGTTCGCCGACGGCGAGGTCGAGGTGGTCGACTTCGACGTGCGCAAGACCACCGCGCTGGTGGTCAGCGAGGCCTTGACGCTCGCCGAGGAGCCGCTCTCCGAGCCATTCCCGAACGACGAGGTCGACTCCGGCCGCGGCATCCTCACCCTCGACCGCGAGGTCGAGGGCCTTGGCGCGGGAAGGCTCCTCGCCGTCGCCGGCGAGCGGCCCGGCGGCCCGAGCGGAGTCCGCGAGACGCGCGTCCTCGTGCTCCAGGGCGTGGACCACGAGAGCGATCCGGGGCACACCCGGCTGCTCTTCCAGACCGGTCTCGAAGCGGGCTACTTCGTGCGCGAGACGATCACCGTCAACGCCAACGTAGTGCTCGCCACCCACGGCGAGACCGTGGCGGCGGAGGTCCTGGGCTCCGGCGCCGCCGAGGTCGCCGACCAGAGCTTCCAGCTCAAGACCCTGCCCCTCACCTACCTCTCGGCGCCGGTGCCGGGCGGCGCCCAGAGCACCCTCGAGCTCCGGGTCGACGGCGTGCTCTGGCGCGAGGTCGCGACCCTCCAGGGCCAGCCGGGCGACGCCCAGGTCTTCACCCTGCGCCTCGACGACGACGGCGCGACCCGCGTCTCCTTCGGCGACGGCCGCCATGGCGCCCGGCTGCCCAGCGGCGAGGAGAACGTGGCCGGCGTGTACCGCAGCGGCCTCGGGCCCGCCGGCAACGTCGGCGCCGACAGCCTGCAACTGCTCCAGACCAGGCCCCTCGGCATCCGCGAGGTGACCAACCCTCTCCCGGCTTCCGGGGCCGCGCCGCGCGACGAGGTGGAGCAGGCGCGCCACAACGCCCCGGTCCGCGTCCGCACCCTGGGGCGCATCGTCTCGCTCTCCGATTTCAACGACTTCGCCCGCACCTTCGCCGGCATCAGCAAGGTCCGGTGCCAGCCGCTCGCCGGCGTCCACCTCACCGTGGCCGGCGTCGGCGGCAGCGCGGTGGTGCCGGGCTCGGCCCTCTTCGACAACCTCTTCCGCGCCATCGAGGCGGCCCGCCTGCCCGGGCCCCCGCTCACCCTGCAGAGCTACGAGCCCCTGCCGGTCGTGATCGACGCCCATGTCGTGGTCGACCCGCGCTTCCGCAGCGAGCAGGTGCTGGCCGAGGTCGAAGCCGCCCTCGCCGCGGCCTTCGCCTTCGACCGGCGCGAGCTCGCCGAGCCGCTCTATGCCGCGCAGGTGATCCCCACCGCACAGGCGGTCCGCGGGGTGGTGGCGGTGGACCTCGACCGCTTCTACGTCGAGGGCACCGAGCCCGGCTTCCACACCCTCCTCCAGGCCCGGGCGGCGCGCCTGGCCGGCGGACGCACGCGGCCCGCCCAACTGCTCCTGGTCCGGCCCGGCGCGGTGACCCTGAGAGTGAGGACGCCATGAGCCCGGTCACCTCGTCTGCGCCGTCCTCCTCCGCCCCGTCCTCCGGACGCCTCTATCAGCGCCTGCCCCGGATCTACCGCCAGCGCGACCTGGAGCACGGCGAGCCTCTGCGCGCCCTGATGGCCGTGATGGAGCGCGAGCTCGCACTCCTCGAGGACGACGTCGAGGGCCTTTACGAGAACGGCTTCATCGAGACCTGCCAGGAATGGGTGGTGCCCTACCTCGCCGACCTGCTCGGCTTGCGGACCCTGGGCGCGCCGCCCCTGGCCGGCGCCGACCCGCGCGCCCAGGTGGCCAGCGCCTTCGCTTACCGCCAGCGCAAGGGCACCCCGGTGGTGATCGAGCGCACCCTGCACGACGTGCTGGGCTGGTACGCCCGGGTGGTGGAGTACTTCGACTTCCTCGCCCACACCCAGAACGTCAACTTCCCTCGCCCCGGCCGCGGCGGCACGTTCGACCTGCGCCGCGCCGGCGACCTGAAACCGCCCGGCGATCCCTTCAGCACGCCGATCGTCTTCCACAACGCCGACGTGCGGCGCATCGCCTCCGAGCGCGGACGCTTCAACGTCCCCAACCTCGGCGTCTTCCTGTGGCGCCTGGCCGGCTTCGCCGTCCCCTCGGGGCCGGCCGTACCCGCGGCCGGAGATCTCTCGGGCCGGCGTTTCCACTTCGATCCGCTGGGCCGCGACGTCCCGCTCTTCAACCGCGGCGCCGTCGCCGGCGACCTCGTACGCCGCGCCGCGGAGCACGATCTGCCGGTGGCGCTGAGCCGCGACGCCCTGAGCCGCGACCTGCTCGAGAACGACCCGCCGCGCTTCTACGGCGCCGACAAGGCGTTCCTCGTCGAGGCCGACGGCGCCGCCGAGCTCTTCTCCGACCTCGTCGTCGCCGACCTCGGCAGTTGGATCGGCTCGCCTCCGGCCCTCGCTGCCGGCAAGGTGGCGATCGATCCCGAGCGCGGCCGGATCTTCTTCGCGACGCCCCCCGCCGATGCGGCCACCGTGCGGGTGCGCTACCACTACGGCTTCAGCGCCCCGATGGCCGGCGGACCCTACGACCGCCGCGACACCCTGACCGGCGAGGACGACGCCACGCTCGTGCTCGCGGTCTCCAAGACCGGTAGCCTCACCACCCTCCAGGACGCCGTCGACGCCTGGGAAGCCCAGGGCAAGCCCCAGGCCGTCGTCCGCGTGGAGGACAGCGAGATCTACTCCGAAGACGTCACGATCGTGCTGCCCGCCGTGGGGTGCCTGGCCCTCGAGGCCGCCGACGGTGAGCGGCCGGTGCTCGCTCCGGCGAGCTTCCGCGTGGTCGGGGCCGGCGCCAGGAGCGAGCTCGCGGTCAACGGCTTCTGGATCGACGGCGTCGTCGGGCTCGAGGAGAGCCTGCGCCTCCTCCTCACCCACTCGACCCTGGTCCCACGCGCCGGACGCAGCAGCCTCGCCCACTCCGGCGACGCCTCCGAGCTCCGCGTGCACGTGAGCTTCAGCGTCATCGGCGCCCTCGGCGGCCTGCCGGCCGACCTCGCCTCGCTGGTCGTCGAGGACGGCATCCTCGACGCCGCGAGCGGCGGCGCCGTTCCCACCCCGGTGCTCGTCTCCGGCGGGCTGCCGGCGGTCACGATCCGGAATAGGCTCCGGCTGGAGGTCGCCCAGGGGACCGGCGCGCCGGTCACGATCGAGCTCGACCAGGTGCCCACCGACGTCGCCTCGGCCCGCGCCCGACTCGCCGCCGCGCTCGCCGCCGGAGGCTTCGCGGGCGCCGCGGTGACCGATCTCGAGACCCGGCTCCTCACCGGCTCCGGTACCGCCGGCGAGGCGCTGCGCTTCCAGACCGCCGGCGGCGACCTCACCGCCAAGGAGCTGGAGCTCGTCGCGCCTCCGGCCCGCGCCGTCGGAGGGCTCTTCTCCGGCCGCCATCAGGCCTTTGTGCCTTTCCGGCGTCCGGTGGTGCGGGTCACCCTGGGTCTGCTCGGGCCCCGGATCGCCGCTCTGGCGAAGATCCCCGACACGGCCCAACTCGGCGACGTGGCGACGCTGCTGCAGGACGCTCTGAGGGCCGCCAGCGACGAGCCCACCTTCCGCGGCGCCGAGGTCGCCGCGCTCGACGGCACGCTGCTCCTCGTGCGTCCCGGCGTCGACGGCGACGCCGTGGTCTTCGCGGACGTCCCCGGCAGCGGCACCGCCGCCGCCGACCTGGGCCTGGCCCCGCTCGCCGCCCAGCCCGTGCCGGCGGTGCCCGACCTCGCCCTGCCCGCCCGGGTCGACGGGGTCTTCTCCGACGTCCTGCCCGGTCTCGCCCAGCCCAACCTGGGCTTCGACGTCCCCCGGCTCCTGATCCGGGTCGGGTCGGACCCGCTCACCGAGCTCAGGCTCACCACCCTGCCCGAAAGCGTCAGCGAGGCCGCCACCGCCCTCGGCAACGCGGCCGCCGCCGCCGGCCTGCCGACCCCCGTCACGGTGACCGCGGTCGGCGACCGGCTCCTGGTGGCCGCCGCCGACCCCACGGCCGCGGTGAGGTTCCAGCCGGCCCCCGGCGACGTGCTGACGGTGGCCGACCTGGCCCTGACCGCGCCGCCCGCCGAGCTGATCCGCGGCCGGCTCTCCGGGGTCCTGCCCGCCTCCCTCGGCCTCGCGGCGCCCGCGCTCCGCGCCGACCTGGGGGGCGAGAGCCGCAAGCTCACGCTCGACGATGTCCCCACCGACCTGGCGTCGGCGGCACAGCTCCTCGAGCGCGCGCTCCACGCCCCGGATACCTCCGGCCCCGCCGGCCCGGTCGGCGTCGCCTTCACCGCGGCCCGGGTGGTGGCCCTGTCGCGGCGCCTCCTCGTGCTGCCGGGCAAGGCCGATCCGGCGGATTCCGTCACCGTGGCTTTCAGCGACGAGGGCTCCGATCCCACCGCGACCGAGCTGGGGCTCGCCGCCGGCACCCCCTCGAGCGGCCTCCTCTCGGGCCGGATCGACCCCTTCCCGTCGTTTCCGCCGCCCGAGATCAACGTGCGCTTCGCCACCGGAGCCACCCTGACCGTGCTCCTGCGCCCCCTGCCGGCCTCGCCGGCGATCGCCCGGCTGGCGCTCGAAGACGCCCTGAGGAGAACCGGCGACGATCCCCCCTTCCTCGACGCCCTCGTCGCCCTGCTCGGCGGCGACCGGCTCCTGGTGATCTCCGGCCTGCTCACCGAGACCGTGCGGATCTCGACCACCGCCGCCGACCCCTTCACCGCCGCCGAGCTCTTTCTCGCGGCTCCGCCGGCACGGATGACCGCGGGGCTGCTCTCCGGCGAGCTCGAGCCCTTTCCCGACTTCGGCTCGCCCGAGGTCACGGTGACCCTGGGCGTGGCCGGACCGGTGACCGCCGGCCTCGCCACCGTGCCCCAGACTCTGGCCCAGGTGCCGGCGGCGCTCCAGGCCGCCATCCGCGCCGCCGCCGCGAGCGCCACCTTCCAGAACGCCACCGTGGACCTCGTCGGCACCCAGCTCCTGGTGCGCCCCGGCAGCCCGGGCGACGCGGTCACCTTCGCGGTCACCGCCGCCGACGACATGACCGCCCCCGACCTCGGGCTCGTGGCGCCGCCGGCCCTCCAGCTCGAAGGAGCGCTCTCGGGCGACCTCGCCACCTTCCCGAGCTTTCCGCAGCCCGTCGTGCGCATCGCCATCGGCGGCGCCGGCGCCCAATCCGTCACCCTGCCGGTGACTGCGCCCGACACGCTCCCTACCACCCTCGCCGCGGCGGCCGCCACCCTGAGCGCCGGCCTCACCGACGCCGGCGTCGCCGCCGCCGCCGTCCAGGTGGGCAACCGCATCCTGGTGCGCAGCGAGCCCCTCGACGTCACCCTGACCGTGGTCCTGAGCGCCGGCGCGAGCGACACGGTCACGGTGGACGACCTCGCCCTGGGCAGCGCGGCGCGGACGGTTTCCGGCCGCCTGTCGGGCGATCTCGCCACCTTCCCGAGCTTCACCCCCGCCAACACGCTCGCCATCGCCGTCACCATCGACGGCACGACCCATACCGCCACGATCACGCCGCCGCCCACCAGCCTGAACGACGCGGCCACCAAGCTCCAGGCCGCCATCCGGGCCGCCGACCCCGCCACCGACTTCGCCGGCGCCACCGTGGCCGTCGTCGACGGCCGCCTCCTGGTGGAGCCGGGCAATGCCGGCAAGAGCATCAGCATGGTCGACGACGCCGTCACCGACGAGCCGGCCGCCGTGCCGCTCGCGCTCACCGACGCCCTGAGCGTGGCGGCCTTCGGCTCTCTCTCCGGCAACCTCTCCGGCTTCATCGGCCTCGAGCGCACGCCGCGGATCGAGATCACCCAAGGCATCACCCGGACCGCCGTCCTCACCGCCATACCCACCACTCTCGCCGAGGCCCGGACGCTGCTCGAAGGCGCGTTCCAGGCCCAGTTCGCCGGTGCCGCCGTGCGCCTCCTGGGCAGCTTCCTGTTCGCCGAGCCCGGCACCGCCGGCCAGAGCCTGTCCTTCGCCAATGCCGCCGGCGGCCCGGCGACCTCCGACCTGCTCCAGCTCACCGGCGCCGCGAGCTCGCAGGCCCTGCTCTCCGCCGACCTGGCCGGCTTCGCCGGGCTCGCCACCCCGCCGGTCAAGCTCGACGCCACCCTCGCCGGCCTCACCCGCTCGCTCACCCTCGCCGACCCGAGCACGATCGAGGAGGCGCGCCTGCAGCTCGAGGCGGCGATCCGCGGCGCCGACTCGAGCCCGAGCTACGCCGAGGCCCGGATCGGGGTGGCCGGCACCCGCCTGGTGGTGGTGCCCGGCGTGCCGGGAGACCCGGTGTCGTTCGCGCCCAACGCCGACAGCCCCGAGATGGTGAGCCTCCTCAAGCTCGACGACGCCAACGCCGATCGCTTCGAGGGGCTGCTCTCCGGCAGCCTGCTCCCCGATCCCGCGCTGCCGGAAATCGCCCTCACCCGGGCGCCGCGGCTCGACGTGACGCTCGGCGCCAACACCCTCCGCGCCGTCTTCTCCGGTCTGCCCGGCAACGTAGAAGAGGCCGCCGGCCTGCTCCGCGAAGCCGTCCACGCCGTCGCCGGCACCGACACGCTCTTCCGCAACGCCGAGGTCGAGGCCGCCGGCGATCGCCTGCTCGTCACCGCCGCCACCGATCCCGCCGATCCGGCCACCCAGACCGCCCTGATCGCCTTCACCGACACGCCCACCGGCTTTGCCACCGCGACCTCGCTGTCGCTCACCGTCGAGGTCGCCACCATCGGCGAGCTGGGGCTGGCCTCGGCCCTCCTGCCCTTCCCCAGCCTGGCCGCCGCCGCCGAGGTCGAGCTCACCCTCGGCAGCGATCCCGCCCAGACCCTGGCCTTGCCGGCCCCACCCACGCCGCCGATCGACTCGCTCGCCGAAGCCCGGGCGGCGCTCGAAACGGCCCTGGCCGGCGCCAGCGCCGGCGCCCGGGTGCGCGAGCTCGACGGCGCGCTCCTGGTGCTGCCCGGCACCGCCGATCAGGACCGGCGACTGCGCTTCGCGACCACCGCCGGCGATGGCGAGACCGCCTTGAAGCTGGCTCTCGTCGAACCCCCGGCGGCATCCATCGAGGGGCTCCTGTCGAGCTCTCTCGCCGCCCCCGTCACTCTGACCAGCAATCCCGCCCTCGAAGTGCGGCTCGGCAGCGAAGGGCCCTTCCCCGTGCTCCTCGGAACCGTCAGCAGCGCCTCGTTCGAGCAGGTTCGCCGGATCCTCGAACGGGCCCTCCACCGCTCCGGCACCACCGCGGCCTTCACCCGGGCCCGGGTGGCCCTGGTCGACAGCCAGTTGCTGATCTTTCCGGGCACCCCCCGCGGTCCGGGCGAGACCGGCCCCCGGGTGGAGGTCTTCGCCGGCGCCGACAACCCCGCCACGATCACCGAGCTCGGGCTCGACACGGGCGCCCTCACCCAGGGGCTCCTGTCCGGCGATCCCGCGGTCTTCCCCGTCCTGTCGAGCGCCCCCCTCGTGAGCATGACGCTCGTGAAGATCTCGGACAGCTCGACCGACGCCCTCAGCCTCGCCCTGAGCTCGCTGCCCGACACCCCCGCCGAGGCCCGGACCGCCCTCGAGGCCGCGATCCGCCGCCGGGCCACGGGGGCCTCGGACGCTGAATTCCAGAACGCTTTCGCCGACGCCACGGTACGCGTCGTCGACGGCCGGCTCCTCGTCACCCCCGGCGATCCCGGCATGACCGTCGATCCCTTCACCGGCCCGATCGCCGACGAGCTCATGCTCGACGCGGCCCAGAGCGTGGCCGCGGACGGGTTGCTCTCGGGTCTGCTCCCCGCTTTCACCGGTCTTTCCTTCGACACGCCGGAGATCGAGATCGCGCTCGGCGCCGACGGGCCACGCCGGACCCGGTTGAAGAGCATCCCCACCGACCTCGCGACCGCCGCCACCGCCCTCGAGCAGGCGATCCGCGACGCCGCCCTCAGCGCCACCTTCCGGAGCGCCGTGGTCAAGTCCGTCCCCGACCTCGACCGCCTCCTGATCACCCCCGGCCGCGCCGGCGACGCCGTGGCCGTGAGCCCCGCCGGCGGCGACAGCCAGACCCTGCGCAACCTGGGGCTCGACCTCCTGACGCCTGCCGGCGGTCTGCTCTCCGGCCCCCTCGACGCCTTCGCCACGCTCGAGCTCGAAGCGACCCTCGGCGGCACGGCCCGGACCCTCACGCTCGCCGCGCCGCCGCAGAGCCTGGCGCAAGCCGCCACGCTGCTCCAGGAGGCCCTCCGTGCCGCCGCCGCCGGCGACTCCTCGTTCGCCCAGGCGCGGGTCGAGGTGATCGACGACCGGCTGCTCGTGACCTCGGGAGACCCCGGCGAGACGGTGAGCTTCGCCGAGGCCGGCGCGAGCACCACCGCCGCGGCTTTGAAGCTCGACGCCCCGACCGCCGTCGACGCCGGCGACGGCGCCCTCCTCTCCGGCAACCTCGGGGTCTTCCCGAGGTTCTCGAGCGGACCCGGCATCGAGGTCCGCATCGGTGAGGAGGGACCCCACACCGCGCTGCTCACCTCGACGCCCACGAACCTCGCCGAAGCCCGGCTGAGCCTCGAGACGGCCCTGCGCGCGGCCGTCGACCACCCGGCCTTCACCCGCGCCCGCGTCGAGGCCGCCGACGATCGCCTGGTCGTCGTCCCGGGATTGCCCGAGCCGGTCACGATCACCGCCGGCGCCGCCGACGCCACCACCGCCGAGGACCTCGGATTCACCGCCGGCGAGCGGCGGGCGGGAGCCCTGCTCTCGGGCAGGCTGCCCGCCAGCGTCAAGCTCAGCTCGAGCACGCCGCAGCTCGCGGCCCGGATGATCCCCGACCCCGCTCTCCTCGTCGTCGACATGGCTCCGGCCCTCGTGGTTTCGCCTCCCGCCGACGCGGCCACCCTCGGCGAGATCCGCGATCATCTCGAGACCGAGCTGCGGACCGGCGCGACCCCCGCCTTCCAGAACGCCATGGTGATCACGGTCGACGGCGAACGGCTGCTCGTGGTGCCCGGCGACGACGCCGTCACCGTGGAGCTCGCCACCACCGCCGCCGACGCCGCCACCCTCGCCGAGCTCGGCCTCGCCGTAGGCCAGGCCGTGGGGGCGAGCGACCGGCCCGGACCCCCGATGTCGCTGGCGCGCGCCACCGTCTTCGGCCGGCTCACCCTCCAAGAGCTCGTCCTGGCCTCGGATGTGCTCTTCACCGAGCCCGTCGTGGCCGTGCGCCGGCACGTGGGCTGCGTGCGCTTCAGCTACCTGCCGCCGGGCTCACGCACGCCCCGGCGCTTCCGCGCCCAGCCTGACGCGGCGGTGGAGCTCGCCGTGCGCCACGCTCTCGAGCGGCGGGCCCGCGAGCGGGGACTCGTCTCGGCCGAGCGCTTCGACCCCGCCGAGCGCGCGGCCATCGCCGCCAACGAACGCGACCGCACCCTGAAGCGCCTCGAGCCCCGGTTCACCTCGACCGTCTTCGGCGAGCCGGGCTATGCCCAGCTCGCCCTCGACGCCGCCGCCGAGCTGCGCACCGGCGCCGAGAACGGCTCCGAGCTCGGCGCCTTCAGCCACCTCGACGAGCCCCGACGCCGCGCCCAGATGCGCGAGCTCCTCGAAGAGTTTCTCCGCTTCGGGCTCGACGCCGGGATCTTCGAGGTGACGTGAGGAAAGCCATGAACAAGGATAGAAAACCGCTCCCGAAAGGGACCATCCGGGAGGTCTGAAGCATGAAAGGCGACTTCTCCCGCTTCACCTTTGTGAAGCGAAAACACTATAGCGGGGTCCGCATGCAGCAGGGCCGCGTGCAGCTCGACGCCGACTGGAACGAGCAGCTCGACATCGCCACCCACCTGCGCGAGACCGCGATCGGCGACGTCGTCGGCGCTCACGGCGCGCCCGAGAACGGAGGAGGCTTCGACGTCCTGATCGTCGGCAACAAGGTCACCCTCACCGCCGGCCGCTACTACGTCGACGGCATCCTCCTCGAAAACGACGCCGACGTCGCCGTCGACGCCCAGCCCGACCTGCCCGGCTACACCCACCCCACCGCCGACGGCTGGTACGTGGTCTACCTCGACGTCTTCCCGCGCCACCTCTCCGGGCTCGAAGACCCCGAGGTCCTGGAGCCCGCCCTCGGCGGCCCCGACACCTCCACCCGACAGAAGACCGTGTGGCAGGTTCGCCTCCAGCCGGTCGCCGGCACCGATCCCGGCTGCTCCGACTTCCTCCCCCCGCGCTCGGGCAACGTGCCCCGGCTCTCCGCCCGCAGCACCGGCCAGCCCGGCGAGAACCAGCTCTACCGCATCGAGGTCCACCGGGGCTCCGTCGACGCCGCCGGCGCCACCCAAACCCCCACCTACAAGTGGTCGCGCGACAACGGCTCCGTGGCGGCCCGCATCGACGACCCGGCCATGAACGAGATCCGCATCAGCGCCCAGATCAGCCAGGACCTCGCCGGGGGCTTCGCCGCCGGCCAGTGGATCGAGGTGGCCGACGACGAGCGCCTCCTCAAAGGTGAGCCGGGCGTCTTCGCCCAGCTCTCCACCGTGGAAGGCCAGGTGCTCACCGTCCAGAGCTGGCCCGGCGGCGCGGCACCGACCCTGGCCGCCGACGCCATCCTGCGCCGCTGGGAGTCGGGGGAGCTCACCATCGAAACGCCGGCCACCAACGACGGATTCCTGGCCCTCGAAGACGGCGTCGAGATCCGCTTCGAAGACCCGGACGAATACCACACCGGCGACTATTGGGTGGTCGCCGGCCGCGCCACCGCCGGCGTGCTGTGGCCGGTCGACGCCACCGGCGATCCCGTGCCCCTGGAGCCCCACGGCGTACGACACCACTTCGCGCCCCTCGCCACCGTCCGGCTCGAGGCGGGCAACTGGCAGCCGCCGCCGCCCGACATGGCGAAACGCTGCCGCAAGACCTTCCGCCCCGTCACCACCGATCCCGGAGAACCGAAGGTCAAGGTCTCCGGCGACATGATGACCGGCAAGCTCACCATCGACGCCGACCTCATGGTCTTGGGCGTCGCCACCATCGGCGACCAGACCTCCGCCGGCGTCAAGGGCAAGCTCGTCATGGACCAGACGCCGATCGAGCCGGCCACCGGCGACGGCGCCGAGCGCGGGATCTACTTCCCCAAGGTCACTTCCCCGGCCCAGGCCACCGACGAGGCCTTCCTGCGCCGCTTCGCCTCCGGAACCCAGCGCAAGCTGGTCCTCGGCGTCGGCAACTCCGGCAACGAGGTCCTGAGCCTCAGACAGCGCGGCCAGGACCTCGTGACCCTCACCGGCGACGGCAACGTCGGCATCGGCACCTCCGATCCGCAGGCCGGGCTCCACGTCGACGTCAGCAAGATCATCCTCGACGGCCCTCTCTTCATTCCCGGCAACCGAGCACCCGAAAGGGACCAGGTCCTGACCGTGATCGACAGCGCGGGCCAGGCCGAGTGGAAGGACCTGCCCGAGCGCCAGGTGGGCGTACCGGCCTTCCTGAGCAACAAGGTCCTGGTCGCCGGCGGCAGCGGCCAGACCGGCGGCTGGGTCACCTTCGAGATCGATCCCGCCAAGGTGCCGCCCGACGCCTCCGCGGTCATCCTCGAGGCCGAGGGAGCACAGGCCGGCCCCGACTCGGGCGACGTCGATACGCGGCTGCTGATTCGCAGGGGACCCGACGAGGCGGAGCTCCTCCTGCTCCGCGGCCGGGCCGCGGGTGGGGGCGACAGCGTCGCCTGGGCCGGGCAGGGGATCTATCCCGTCAGGAAGGGCGACAAGGCGAGCTTCCAATTCCGAGTGACCCATCCCGGATTCCCCGGCGGCTATACGATCAACCTCGTCGGGTTCTATCCGTGAGGGACCGCGAGGGCGGAGGTGCCGGCGTGCAGGACCGCATCGCCCAACGGCTGGAGGAGCTGCGGGCCGAGTTCGAGGCCGGCCAGAAGATGCTCGCCGAGCTCGACGAGAAGCGGGATCGCCTGCGCGAGTCCCTGCTGCGCATCGCCGGGGCGATTCAGGTGCTGGAGGAGCTGGCGGGGGAAGGGAGCCCGGAGACGGGAAAGAGGAGGCCGGAGCCGAGTCCGGCGCCCCAGTTGGACAAGAACCGACGCCCTGACCAATAGAGGTCAATGCGAAGGTTTCCGCCCCTCACGAGGAGACATGAAGGTAAATGCCAACCTATCGCCACGTGGTATCGCAAGCGATCCAAAGCCCCGGTTCGCGCCGGTCCGGCTATCCCAGGTCGGTTTCGGGTCCGAGCGGGCTGGCCCGCGTTTTGCCAGCTCCCCCGAGGCCGTGTTGGGCTCGAAGCCCGCGGACCGAACCAAGTCGATCGACAGAACCGAGTCCCCGGAGGGGAGAGGTGTCACAGGGATTCTGCACCTATCCCCTACCCGTAGCGACGAGCGGCGATCCGGCAGTCTCTCAAGGGAAAGGCTTGATCCGCGACTAAAGCCGATCCTAAGTCATCCAAGTGACAAGTTCGAGAAGGAAGCCGGTCAGGTTGCGGAATTGATGTCGCGCAGGTCCGAGTCATCTCAAGGAGTAACGCAGGAGCAGCTTGAAGTTCCTAGCAAGACACCTACGGCCATCGGGCTCAACGGCAGGCCGTTGGATCCCAACAACCGCAGTTTTTGGGAGTCCCAGTTTCATTGCAGTTTCAGTGAAGTCCGGATCCACTCCGACTCCAACGCTTCGAGATCGGCCCGAGAGTTGAATGCGGAAGCGTTCACGACAGGCAACGATATATTTTTCATGAAAGGAAATTATCGACCAAACACAAAATCTGGTCAACGTCTTTTGGCACACGAGTTGACGCACGTCATTCAACAGACGCATAGCGAGATGATAACGATATCTCCCGGTATCAGTGACGACAGGAGCGTAAACAGACGAGGTGACGAGAATATTTTCTCACCGCTGGCAATACACACCCTATCTCGTGGTGATAGAGTGATACAAAGGGACTGCAAAGAAACCTTCAACGTTAAAGAAGAAGAAATCCGCAGTATCGATTGGACAAGAGTCTTAAATGATCCCGGCCCAGGCACGGTCGCCAAAGACCTCAGGGAGGCCGGCAACAACGCTCATGTCGTTATCCAACATGTAGAGCGTATGCACGGCGGCGCCAAGGCCGAAGTCAAGATCCCGCACGCCAAGAAGCCGGAGCCACTTACGGAGCAAGTCATAGATGAGGTAAAAAATAGTGAAGCTGTGCAGGCCGCATTGTCTAATAGGGCAGACGGGTTTGCTGATCTACTCTACCCACACAATGAGATTGTTGAAATCAAACCAGCGGGCGGTGAGAAGAGGGCGCACCTCGAAGCGCAGTGGTACGCCCTCCGCGCGACCCAACTGTGTGGCCTGGGCACTTTCATACCAGGAACAGGGGGCAAGCGGGACCAGCGTCTTGAACAAAATAGTTGGCCAGGCCACGATCTGATGTTGAAGTACGACAGCGACCAGAAGGGCGCCCTCACGTATGCATATAGGTTCGAAGAAAGACCGCGATCTGTACGGCTCAAGTCGCTCCTGATCGACTTCGACGTGCTTGACAGCGCGCTCGATGCCGTCAAGGACAACGAGAGGCTGGACGAGAGGCTGGGTGAGAGGCTGGACGATGCGCGGAAATTCGTGAAGGTCGTTATCACCGCTGCAAGTCAACTCGGGTTCGACGAGATCGAGGATGAATTGAATGAATTGGAATCTAAGGTCGACAATCTCCTGATCTTGCCAGGCCAGGATCTGGAAGGTCAGATCATGATTGCCAAGAGGGCGCTCAAGATGCTGAGGCAGAGGCTTATTAGCCCTCCTCGAAGAGCCGTAACTAGTTTGTTTTTGTAATTTCGGCTTCTATACCCTGAGTATGTCACCGGTCTACGACTTCGAGTCCTCAGACGTTTCTGAGGCGGAACGAGGCGTCGACGGGCCAGACCGGCGGCTGGAGAATCCTTCGCGGATTCGTTCGGCCTGCGCGACCAGCACAGATGGGAGACAAAAGCCTCCTGGCTACTGCCAGGGATGCAGTCACAGACCTGCAGAGAATCGCCCTTGACGGCGGCAACCTCCCGATAGCGATGGTTGGTTCGTTCGCAGCGAATCAGGCCGGTGGTGGCGGCGGTCGCGGCGGTGGTGGTCGCGGCGGTGGCGGCGGCGGTGGCGGCGGTGGCGGCGGTGGTGGCGGCGGTGGCGGTGGCGGCGGTGGCGGTGCCAAGCGAAAACGCACTCGTACCTAACGCGGCAGAGCCCACCCTCGCGGATGGCTCATGATAGACTCGTCCTATGGCCGGTACCGATTCGCTGTCGCAGAGAGACCTCGCGCCCTACCGCGAGTATCACGCCAAGCGCTCTCGCGAGCGACGCGAGGGGCGAGAAGAGCGTCGACAGCGTTGCCTGGCCGCGGCCAGAACCGGTATCCGGCGCCTGGCGCCGGCCTTTGCGCCGATCCGAAGGGTCTACATCTTCGGCTCCCTGCTCCAACCCGGGCAGTTTTCCCGGCTCTCCGACATCGACGTCGCCATCGAAAGCGACGACATTGCGAGCGAGGGCAGCTTTCGCCGAGCGCTGGAGGAGGAGCTGCGCCAGAGCGTCGACCTGCGGCCCCTCGAGGGCGCAGTGGCGTGGGTCGTCGAGGTCTATGGGGAATGTGTGTATGAGCGAGAAGTTCCTGGTCTTGGAGCGTAGCCTCCGGGAGGATCTCGAAGCCATCGCGGAGATCTACGCCTCCTTGGCTCCGTTTCCGCTTTCCGGGGAGGAGTCGCAGGAGGAGTTGATCGTCGTGGCATACCGCCTCCACGCTCTCTACACCGCCATAGAAAACATCTTCCGCAACGTCGCCAAGGTGTTCGAGAACTCCCTCGACGACGCCACGGGCCGGCATGTCCAACTGCTGCGCCGCATGCGTCTGGACCTCAGCCCTGTGCGACCCGCTGTGATCGACGCCTCGACCTATGAAGCACTTGACGAGCTGCGGGGGTTTCGCCACGTGTTCCGGTCCGTATACTGTTTCCGCTTGGATGCTCGCCGTCTATCGATCGTCCTCGAGAGAGCCTGGGAAGTGCGGGAGCCGTTGTCGAAACAGGTCGACGACTTTCTCGAGTTCGTGCGTGGGTTGCGGGATGGCCTGGATTGATCCATCGGAGGGGGGTGATCGATCCGAGGGAGAAGTCAGCCTTCGGGGGCGTTTGCCCGGCGCTCGTGCTCGATCTGGGCGATCCAGCCGCGGGCGCTGACGTAGTCCGGGGTGATCTCCAGCACCTCGCGGAAGCGCTCCAGGGCCCGATCGATCTCGCCCAGGAAGTAGTGGCACAGGCCCATGTTGTAGAGGCAGAAGTCGCTCAGGCCGCAGTGCTCGAGAGACCCTGCGTAGAGCTCCAGGGCCTCTCGGTAGCGACGTAGCTCCTGGAGCAGGACCCCGGCGTCGAACCAGACGTCCGCCGCGCCGGGAATGGGGAGCTGCTGCGCCGTGATCCGTTCGAGGCCCGCCACCAGGTCCTGAACCGCTCCGGCGTTGGCGTAGGGCAGGCGTGCCAGCAGAGTCTCGTGGCAGGCGTGGAAGAGGGTGGGGTCCCAGGAGGTCAGGCGCAGCAGGGCAACCAGGGTCTCCAGGCTGGTCTGGGGTTGGGTACGCTGGAAGTGCTCCTGGACGTCGAAGAGCGCCCCGGGGTTGCAGGTCTCGAAGTGTTGAGCGAGGGCCAGCCTGGTCCGGGGATGGGAGGCGAGGTCGAAGCCGATGCTGTAGGCGCCGGTCACGATGCCGCGCGAGGAGACGTGGCGGGCGGTGCCGCCGCTGGCCACGGCGTAGCGGGCCAGGGCGTGGAAGTTGACCAGGGCGGAGACGCAGCGGCCGTTGATCCCGAAGACGAGGGCACTGGTCCCAGGGGCGGGCTCCGGCTCCGTCAATCCCTTGTCCGCGACCAGCAGGAAGACCTGTCGGGCCACCCTCTCGCGCAATCGTTCCAGACAGCGCAACGCGCTCACCGGCAGGCTGAAGAGGTTGTCCTCGCCGTGGTCTCGCAGCGGCTCGAGCAGCCCGTCCAGCGCCGGCACTCCGTAGTAGGGCAAGTCGGCGTGCCTGCAGCGCACGTTGTCCGGCACGGCGTCCAGCCGCAGGCTCCGCGACGGCGGCTCCGGCAGCTCCACGGCCGTGCGGACCAGCACCTCCTGGAGCTCGCCGCGGTGGACGCGGAAGAGATCCTGAGGCGTGACGTCCACCAGGTAGTTGGCGATCACCACCAGCAGCCGTTCCGGCGAGCCTGGACCATCCCGGTCCAGACGGACCCCGGAGCGCCGGAGGTCGAGGGGGGAATCGCCGCTCACGTCGAAGCCGGCGAAGTCGAGGACCCCCTCCTCCACGAACGGCCGCAGCCAGGGGTGCCCTTCCCAGAACCGGACGTTCTTCTCCGCCACGTCGGACATCACGTAGCGCAACCCGGCCAGCGGCCGGCCGGCGATTTCGTGCAGCTCTCGCAGTCGCCGCAGGATGCGAAAGCTGAGCACCCCGGGCCCGGCCCCCAGCTCCAGCACGTATACCGGCTCTTCCGCGGGGCAGTCGCACCGCAATGCGAAAAGGAGGGCCGCGTAGGCGTTGGCGAGGTAGGAGTTGCTGGTGACGTAGTAGGGGACTTCCTCGCGCCAGGCCTCGACCCCCACTTCGGAGAAGAACTCTTTCTGGGCTCGCCAGAGCTCGCTCCGCGAGAGCGCGGCAAAGCCCTCCGGGAATCCGTCCACGCTACCTCCCCGGTCCTCGCCGGCCGCGCCGCTCACGCGTCGTCCGACGGGATGGTGTGGTTCTCCGCCTCCGTCCGGTAGATCCCCTGCCAGGGGTCGTAAGACGCCCAGTAGTAAGTCACGTCGGCGGTGAAGTCCACCGGATGAGCGTTGTCCACCCAGAAGTTCTTGAAGTCCTGGATCTTCTGGTCGATCGCCGCGTCCTTGGCGCCGGCGTCGTTGGCGTTCTGCTCGTGGTCGATGTTGTCCTTGACGTACTGCAGGCGTTGCCCCGCGTTGGCCGGGTAGTTGGCGGTCACCGTGTACTCGAGCCACAGGTGAGCCGGTCGCAGCGCCGCGACGTTGGCGTCCACCTTCAGGGCTTCACCGCGGACGTCCGTAGTCTTGATTTTCTTCGTCGGCGGAACGGCGGGGAGGAGTACGGGTTCCACCCCGACGGCGGGATCGTTGCTCTTGAGGACGAAAACACCGCCTGTGTCGAACGAAGTGGGTACAGCGTCTTCCGGCCAAAAGAGGTAGTTGTCGGCATGAGTGGCGGCGTCCTTGGTCTTCACACCGGCGCCGATCTCGTTCTCATAGTCAGTGTTTTGTCTGGACCCGTACTTACGGACCGCACCGATCACGGGATTCTCCACCTCATGGAGATGCCGGGGGTTGTTGGCCCGCTGGGTTCCCAGCATGATGTTGTTGGGATTGCCCTGGGTAACACCGTCGTTCTGCAGCCGGTGGTTGATCAGGTGGAGCTTGGTGGCCGCCTGGTTGAGGGTGCGGTCTCTCACCAGACCTCCGGCGCGGTCGAAGCCGTCGCGATAGCGGGCCATGTCGGTGGGCGTTCCGGCGTTGGACTTGGCCTTGTTGACCTGTTCCCCGTCGGTGATGATGCGGTTCTGGGAGCCACAGGCAGTCTTCGCCTTGGCGGGGGAGACGTTGGCGAAGTCGTGGCCGGGATAGTCCGCCTTGCTGAATTTGGCGAGATCCACGTCGAACTGCGGCCCTTTGAAGGCGAGCCGTTGCACCGGCCGGACCCGATGTGGGCTGGTCGCGGGGACGTTGCCCCACTTGCGGCGCACCGGCCGGAAGGCTGCCGCGTCGCCGGCGCTCCGCGCCGCCTCCCGCTCCAGGTACGGCTGGTCGTTGAGCGGCTGGCCGCCGCGCCGCGAAGTGGGCCGCACGCGCCCCTGGCGCTGCTGCACGACGTGGGCCAGCTCGTGGGCCAGGACTTCGCGGCCGGCGCGGCTGTGGGGACGCCATTCGCCGGGGGCGAAGACCACCTCGTCTCCCCGAGCGAAGGCCCGGGCCCCGAGATCCGGAGCCTCCCGGCTCTGGCGGACCTGTACCGTCGAGAAGTCGGCGTGGAAGGAACGCTCCATCCCTTCACGCAAACGCTGCGGCAGCCCGTTGGCGGGGACGCGGGGCCGTAGCTCGGAGGGCGGCTGGCGATCGGGGCGGTGGACCGGGACGTCCGCCAGGCTCCGCGGCCGAGCCGCCGGAGGCCGGACGCCGTCGTCAGCCCTGGTCGGCGTGCTTCCGTCGACGGGAGGAGCGAAAGCCCTGGCCCGCTCTCCCGGGAAACGTCCGCGGCTCTCCATCTCGGCCCCGCTGCTGTGCGAGGTGATGAACTGGGGGCCCCGGGAGGGCTGTGCGGCCGGCAATAGTGCTGGCCTCTGCTTTGAGGCAAACGCCATGACGACAGTTTCTACAGAATTATCATGAGCCGGTCAACTTCACGGAGCCTACCGGATCGACGGCGCCTCCCGGAATCACTACCGCCGTGTTGGCCCGGGTCCCCGTGGCCTGGGGGTCGAGCGTCGCGGTCAGCACCATCATACGTCCGAAGGATCCGGGTCGGCGGAATCCACCTCACGGGTGTCACGGCCCCACGACTGACGACCAAGCGGAGGTGTCTCCGGACTCGAAACCGTCGCTGAAGATCCGGGAGACTACCAGGACGTCGGTGTCGGAGGCGCTGTCGTTGGCGCCGTTCGGGTCGGTGACGCTGGCCGGCTTGGTGACGGTGGCCGTATTGACCAGGTTGCCGGTGGCGCCGGGAACGATCGTCGCCTTCAACGTGTAGGTCACGCCGGCGCCGGCCGGGACGTTGACCGTATCGTTGACGTGGCCGGCTCCGGCGGCGGTGCAGCTCGCTCCTCCGGTGCCCGCGCAGGTCCAACTGGCCGCGGTGAGCTGGGCCGGCAAGAGGTCGCTGACGGTGGCGCCGGTGACGTTGCTGGGGCCGGCGTTGGTCACCGTGACGGTGTAGGTGACCTGGGTGCCGGGCACGGCCTCGGTCTGGCCGTCGGTCTTGGTGATCCCGAGGTCGGCCACCGGAGTCAGGAGGTCGCTGTCGGTATCGCTGTTGTCGTCGGTGTCCGGATCGGGGATTCCGGCCGGGCTGGTGACGTCGGCGGCGTTGAGCAGGTTGCCCGTGGCCGCCGGGTCGACGTCCACGGTCACCAGGTAGGTCACGCTCTCGCCGGCCGGGATGTCGGCGGTGTCGGTCAGGGTGTCGGAGCCGGCGGCGCCGCAGGTGGCGGCGCCGGTGCCCGAGCAGGTCCAGGCGACCGCGGTCACGGCGGCCGGGAAGACATCGTGGACGGTGGCGCCGGTGACGTCGCTGGGGCCGGCGTTGGTCACGGTGACCTCGTAGGTGACCTGGGTGCCGGGCACGGCGTCGGTCAGGCCGTCGTCTTTGTCGACCTCGAGGTCGGCCTGGGGTGCCGGGGTCGCGGTGTCGGTGGCGCTGTTGTTCGCCAGGTTGGGGTCGGTGAACCCGTCCGGAGGCTCGACCGTGGCGGTGTTGACGAGGTTCGCGGTGAGGGCCGAGTCGACGGTGGCGGTCACGGTATAGGTCGCGGTGCCGCCGACCAGGAGGTCGACGCCGTCGAGGATCCTGACGGAGCCCGCGGCGGTGCAGCTCGAGCCCGCCGAGGGCGCGCAGGTCCAGCTCACGTTGGTGAGCGAAGCCGGGAAGTTGTCCGTCACCGTGGCGCCGAGGGCGTTGGTGGGTCCGTCGTTGGTCACTCGGATCGTGTAGGTGACCTGGCCGCCCGGGACCACGGTGCCGCCGCCGCCGCTGACCTTGGTGATCCTGAGGTCGGCCCTGGGCGTCAAGGTGTCGACGTCGGTGGCGCTGTTGTTGGCGGGATTCGGGTCGGGAACCGCCGCCGGCGGCGTGACGACGGCGGTATTGGACAGGCTCCCGGAGACGCCGGGGTCGATGGTGCCGGTGGCGGTGAAGGTCACGGTGCCGCCGGCGAGCAGGTTCACGGTCCGGTTCAGGTTGCCGCTGCCGGCGGCGACGCCGCCGCAGCTCGAGCCCGCCGAGGCGGCGCACGTCCAACTGACGCCGCTGATCACGGCCGGGAAAGTGTCGGTCACGGTGGCGCCGGGGGCGTTCGACGGGCCCAGGTTGGTTACGGTGACGACGTAGGTCACCGAGGACCCCGGGGCGATCGCGGTGACGCCGTCGGTCTTGGTGATCGCGAGGTCGGCGGCCACCGTGCTGGTGGTCGACACGGAGGCGGAGTCGTTGGCGGGATCGACGTCGGAGGAGGCCGTGGCGACCCCGGCGGTGTTGGTGATCACGGAGCCCGCGGCGAGGCCGGAGGCCAGACGGTAGGTGGCCGTCACCGCCACCGCCGAGCCCGGCGGCAAGTCGCCGAGGTTGCAGGGCAGGCCGGCGGCGCAGGGCGCGGAGGCGGCGACGAGCTGGGTGCCGGCCGGGGCCGGATCGGTGAGCACCACGGCGGCGGCGGTGCCGGGTCCCAGGTTGCGGACGGCGAGGGTGTAGGTCGCGTCGGCGCCGGCGGCCACGGTGGCCGGGCCGATCTTCATCATCTCCACGTCCGCGGCCTCGGCGCCGACGCCGGTGAGCAGGCGGGCGGTGTTGTCGTGCTCTTCGGCGTCGAGCTCGTTGGCGTCGACGCCGGCGACGTTGACGATCGGGTCGGGCCCCGCGTAGGCCGCCGGCACGTGGAAGGTCACGGTCACGGTCACGGTCTCGCCGGGGGCCACGGTGTCGAGGAAGCAGGGGAAGCCGGCGGCACACGGTGAGCCGGCCGCGACGAAGACGAGGCCCGGGGGCGTCGGGTCGTCGAGGATCACGTTGGTCGCCGTGCCCGGACCGCGCTGGGTCACTTCGAGGGTGGCGACGAGGTCGTCGCCCGGCGCCACGGAGAGCGGGCCGAGCTTCGAGAGCACCAGGTCGACGGGGTCGTCGACCAGCGTGGTCGAAGCGTTGACGGTGTCGTTCACGGAGTCCGGGTCGGCGGTGGTGCTGGTGACCGAGGCGGTGTTGACCACGATGGTCGGGCCGCTGTAGCCGGCGGGGATGTCGAAAGTGACCTCCACCTCGACCCGCGCGCCGACGGGAATGGTGCCGAGGGTGCAGTCGAAGCCGCCGGCACACGGAGCCGTGGCGGAGACGAAGGTGAAGCCGGCCGGGATCGTTTCCTTGAGCACCACGCCCTGGGCATCGTCGGGGCCGTGGTTGACCGCCGCGAGGACGTAGGTCACGGTGGAGCCGACGCTGCTCACGGCCGGCGCGGCCTTGATCGCCTCGACGTCGGCCACGCCCGGACGTTCCACCGGCGTGGCGGAGCTCGCCTTGTTGTCGGCGGGATCCGGGTCGACGGCGTCGCTCGAGACCGCGGCGACGTTGACGATCGGGTCGGGACCGTCGTAGTCCGCCGGCACCTGGTAGGTCACGGTCATGACCAGGTCGGAGCCCGCCGCCAGCGGATCGACGTCGCAGGGGAAGCCGCCGGCGCAGGGCGCGCCCGCGGAGACGAACGTCAGCCCGGCCGGCGTCGGGTCGGTGAGGGTCACGGCGGCGTCCGACGGGCCGTCGTTGCGCAGGGTCAGGGAGTAGGCCAGGAGCTGCCCGCGGTCGATCCTCGCCGGTCCCACCTTGGCGAGGGCGAGGTCCGCCACGCGGACGAGGGGGTCCTCGTCGGTGGCGAGGCTCAGCGCGTCGGGGTCGGAAGCGCCGGGCGGCAGGGTCGCGGTGGCGGTGTTCGACAGCAGGCCGGTGGCCGAGGAGAGCACGGTGGCGTCGATCGTGAACGTCACGCCGGCGCCGGCCGGCAGGTCGACCGTCTCGCTCAGGTCTCCGGATCCCGAGGCGGCGCCGCAACCGGCGCCGCCCGCCTCCGCGCAGGTCCAGCCGATGCCGGTGAGGGCGGCGGGGAACAGGTCGGTGACCGTGACGCCGTTGACGTCCGAGGGTCCCAGGTTGGTCACCGTGACGGTGTAGGTCAGGTCCTGGCCGGCCACGACTTCGTCGAGGCCGTTGTCCTTGGTCACCACGAGGTCGGCGGAGGGCGTGAGACCGCTCGAGTCGGAAGCGAGGTCGTTGCCCGCCACCGGATCGACGTAGCCGGCCGGCACGGCCACGGTGACCTCGTTGATCACCGCGACCTGCGCGTCAGGCGCCACCGTAGCGGTCAGCAGGTAGGTCAGGGTGGCGCCCACCGCGAGGTCCACCGTCTGGTTGATCGCCCCGCTGCCGCTCGCCGTGCAGCTCGCGCCGGCCGACGGGGTACACGTCCAGCTCGGCGACGGCAGCAGGGCCGGCGGGTTGTCGGTCACCGTTGCCCCGGTGACGGCGCTGGGGCCGAAATTGCGGACGACGATGGTATACGTCACGTCCTCGCCCGGCACCAGGTTGTCCCGGCCGTCGTTCTTGACCACGGACAGGTCCGCCGTCGGCTGCACGGCAGTCGTCTCCGTGTCGCTGTCGTTGGCGGAGTCGGTGTCGTGGACCGAGGTCGAGACGGTGGCGGTGTTGCTGATCGCCGCCGGCCCGGAGTAGCCGGCCGGCACCTGGTAGGTCACCGTGACGGAGGCCGTGCCGGCGGCGGCGAGGTTGGGCAGGACGCAGGGGAAGCCGCCCGCGCACGGCGGCGTCGCCGAAACGAAAACGAGGCCGGCGGGCGTCGGGTCGGCGAGCGTCACGTCGAAAGCGGTGCCCGGACCGTCGTTGGTGACCTGCAGGGTATAGACGACGTTGGTGCCGGGCACCGCCGTGGCGGGGCCGCTCTTGACCACCCGGAGGTCGACCGGCGCCAGGATCTCGTCCTCGTCGGTGGCGCTGTCGTTGGCGGCGACGGGGTCGGTGATCCCCGCGGGCAGGGCGGCCGAGGCGGTGTTCGACAAGGTGCCGGAGGCCGCGGCGGCGACCGTGGCGTTGGCCGCGTAGGTCACGGAGGCGCCGGCCGGCAGCCCCACGACGTCGCTGACGTTGCCGCTGCCGCCGGCCGTGCAGCTCGCGCCGCCGGCGCCACTGCAAGTCCAGCTTACGCCGGTGAGCTGGGCGGGGAACGTGTCGGTCACCGTGACGCCGGCGGCGTCGCTGGGACCGTTGTTGGTCACGGTGATGGTGTAGGTCACGGGCAGGCTGGGCGACACCGAGGTGCGGCCGTCGTCCTTGGTGACCGCGAGGTCGGCCTGGAACACGACGTCGGTCGAGGCCGTGTCGGTGTTGTTGGCGGCGTCGGGGTCGACGTTGGCGCTCGACACCGTGGCCTGGTTGTCGATGGGGTCGGGCGCGACGTGGTTCGAGGCCACCGCGAAGTCGGCGCCGATCACCACCGCGGCGCCGGGGCCGAGGTCTCCGAGATCGCAGGGGAAGCCGCCGGCGCAGGGCGCCGAGGCCTCCTGGAAGACGAGCGCGCCCGGCGACGTCTCCGTCACCGTGACGTCGTGGGCCACGCCGGGTCCGAGGTTGCGCACCAGCAACGTGTAGGTGAGGGTGCTGCCGGCGGCCACGGACGCCGGGCCGCTCTTGGCGATCGACACGTCGGCCAGCTCGCCGGCGAGGCCGGTGAAGGCCCGGCTGGCGTTGTCGGGCAGGTAGCCCTCGGTCTGGCTGGCCGACACGCTGGCCTCGTTGACCACCGGATCGGCGCCGGTGTAGCCGGCGGGTACCCTGAACGTCGCTTCCACTTCCACGCCGGCACCCGCGGCGAGGCCGCCCAGGACACACGGGAAGCCCGCCGCGCAGGGCGACGTCGCGGCAACGAAAGTGAGCCCGGCAGGGGTCGCGTCGGTCAAGGTCACGCCGGTGGCGTCCGCGGGTCCGTTGTTGGTCACCACGATGAGGTAGGTGAGGTCCTGATCGAGCCCGCCCGCGGCCGGCCCGGTCTTGGTCACCTGGAGGTCGGCGGTGTCGGCGCCCAGGGGCACGCCGGCTCCCGCCGTGTTGTTGGCGGAGTTGGGATCGGCGGTGGTACTCGCCACCGAGGCGTTGTAGACGATGGGATTGGCACCGGCGTAGCTCCCCGGGATGCCGAAGGTCACCTCGACCCGCCGGGTGGCGCCGGCGCCCAGGCTGCCCAGGTTGCACGGCAGACCGCCCTGGCAGGGCGGCTTCGCCGAGTTGAAGAGCAGCCCCGGGGGAGGCGGCCCGCTGAGGACGACGGCGGAGGCGTCGTCGGTGCCGTTGTTGGTGACGTCGATACGGTAGGTCACCAGCGAGCCCACCGCCGCCGAGGGTGGGCCGGCGGCGGCGACCCCGAGGTCGGCGGAAGCCTCGCGGTCGACCGCGGTCGCCGCCGCGGCGACGTTGTTCGACCCCACCGGGTCCGGCGTCGACGAGGACGCCGTGGCGAGGTTCCTGATCGGATCCGGGCCCAGATAGGGCGACGGCACGTTGAACGTCACCGTCACGACGGCCGAGGCGCCGGCGGCGAGGGTGGCCATCGTACACGGGAAGCCGCCGGCACAGGGCGCGCCGGCCGAGTCGATGGTGAGCCCGGAGGGCGTCGGGTCGTTCAGCTTCACGCCCACCGCGTCGGACGGGCCGTGGTTGGTCAGGGTGAGCGTATAGGTCACCATGGCGCCGCTCACGGCGCTGGCCGGTCCGCTCTTCACGAGGCCGAGGTCGGCCTCGGGCGCCAGCGTGTCCGTGTCGCTCGCCATGTCGTTGGCGGGAAAGGGGTCGGCCGGGTGCGCGACGCTGGCCGTGTTGACCAGCGTGCCGGTGGACGCGGAAGCGACCGTGCCGGTGGCGGTGTAGGTCACCGAGTCGCCGGCCGGGACGTTGACCGTGTCGTTGACGTTGCCGCTGCCCGAGGCCGTACACGAGGCCGTGCCGGCGGCGACGCAGCTCCAGGTCACGCCGCTGATCTTGGCCGGAAAGGCGTCGATCACCGTCGCGCCCACCGCGTCCCCGTTGCCCTTGTTGAGCACGCGGAGCGTGTAGGTCACGCTTTCGCCGGGCACCGACACGCTGCGGCCGTCGGTCAGGGTCACCTCGAGATCGGGCGCCTTGATCGCCAGGACGGCGGCGTACTGCACCACGTTGGGGGCGTAGACGGTCGCGAAGCTGGCGTTGCTGCCGCCACCGGCCAGGAAGATGTCGAGAGGTATCGTGGAGTAGATCACCCGGCCCTCACCGAAGACGTAAGAGAAGGTGACGAGCTGGGTGGCGGCGGTGGCCGCCTCGCCGGGATCGCCGCGGGTGAGGATCTTGACCGCGCCGGCCGGCAGGTAGGCGTTGTCCTTCACGTAGCCGTGGCAGGAGAAATTGCCGCCGTCGAGCGTCGCGTTGGTGATGGTGTCCGCCATGCCGTTGGTCACCTGGGTGGTGGCGTCGCGCACCTCGACGTCGTTGCGCTCCGGATTGTCGAAATTGCGCACCGCGGTGAACGCGCCGCCGCCTGGCAGGATCATCTTGGCGTCGGTCACCCACCGGTCATGGATGACCAGCACGAGGCCGTCGTCCACGGCGTTGTTGACGGTGCTGAGCCGACTCAGGTACTCCGCTCCGTAGACGCCGTTCACCGGGTTCTGGACGAAGAGCACGTCGATGCCGGAAAGCTCCATGGCGGAGAGGTCGAAGATCTTCAGCGGGGTGTGCCCGGCCGTCATGATGGGCGCCACCTGGGTCGGGCTGCCCTGGCCCAGGAACATGTCGTAGTAGCCGACGATGGCTGCCGAGGCCGGCAGGGCCGACAGAACGAGGAGCGCCACCAGGAGGCTCCCCAACCTGACTCGGATGTATTTCGCATTCATTGGATGACTCCCAAGTGGTACCAGTGAGAGGTCCGGCCGGGTCGTTCCGGAGAGGCTTATAGCCAAAGAGCTATTTATCTTCGAGCCGATCGCGGTGGGAGGTCACACGCCATAGCAACTCATGTATAAGCCTGCCTCATCCTTCCTACAGGGGGAGGGGAGGCCGGAGCAATTAGGACCGACGGTACAGGATACCATGGATCTGTGTCGTTGCGCCAGGTACTCGGGTCAAAGATACTGGATCCGCTTCAGACGGATTTGAGTTAGCGGCAGCGACGACAGCCGCATGGCCCTCACCTGGCGGTCGCCTCCACCTCATCCCCACCGAACCCCCGAAGAGGAGGCGCTTGACCGGCACCTCGGCCCCCCCTTCGGTCAGGGCATTTCCCTCGACGCTGAGCTCGGAGAGCGGCTCGTCGAAGAGGATGCCGGGCGCCGGCTCGACCCGACCCAGGCGACGCCGGCTCCCGCGAGCTGCACCACGAAGGGCGCTCGGGTCATGTCGAGAGCTTGGGCCGGCCTCTTGCCCGGCCAGTAGAAGGGTGGCTCCTGCCAGCTCGGCATCGGCGGCGACGATCGTCGACGGTCTGCCGATTTATGGCGACCGCACTTTCCTGGAGCAGTTCGGTCTGGAGCTGCAATCGCTGCCTCGACGCGAAGGCAGCGCGGTCGCCAACAAGGCGGTGCATCTCCCGGCGTCGGCCGGCGTCGACGACTTCGACGCCGCGATCACCGAGCTCGAGGACCAGCTCAAGGAGCTCGATCCACCCACCCTGCGCAGCAACCTGCTCGCCGATTCCGACGTCCACTACGGCGGCGATTGCGTGCGCATCGTGTTCGAACGCCGGAAGTTGCTGCCTTGGTAATGGGTAGGGGAATCATGAGCATGGAGGCAAATCGTCTACTTCGCCGCCTATTACCGGAACGATCACGAGGCCTCCGATTGGGTCTGCGTCGGTGGCGTGAGAAACGAGTCGCTCTCGCCACGGGTCTTCCTGCGCTGCGTCGCCAAGCGATGGCGCCAGAAGGTCGCGGGAAGTGACACGGAAACGGGGTGCGGAATTCCTCCTGCTTCCGTCCAACGATGTCGGGCGGCTATAGACTCCGCGCCGAGCGCGGCTCGTCCGCTCCAGGGGCGCGCGACGCGGACGTCGAGCTCTTTCCGGGCAGCTACTACCACGAGTCCGGGCCCGGACCCGGCGTGGTCTGCGACTGCGAGCCCGTCGACGCGCGGGCGGCGCGGGAGCTGGTGCCGGAGCTGGCAGGTCAGACGTAGGGCAGGCTCCGCCTGCACCAACTGTTCCGGTGGCTTGCACGTGTCAAGCCATCGGACGAGCTCGTGTCAGGCACCCTTGCACGTCATCAAGCCCTCGGAACAGCTCACCTTCCGATGGCTTGCACGTATCAAGCCCTCGGCTCAGCTCACCTTCCGGTGGCTTGCACGTATCAAGCCCTCGGAACAGCTCGCCCTCCGGCTGCTTGCGCTTGTCAAGCCATCGGATTGGCTCGCATTCCGGTGGCTTGCACGTGTCGAGCCCTCGGAACGGCTCGCGCTTTCATGGAGTCGTTTCCGAATCGGATCCGGATGGACGACGGCTTCTTCTGAGGGCTTCAAGCTCGTCCCGGACCCGCTTCTTTTTTCGCAGGTAGTGTCTGTGGTCCCTCACGCGACGCTCTCGAGACCGCGTTTGCCGGCGATCCGTTCGACGTGTGGACCAAGAAGAGCACCACGACGGCCTGTTGCAGGAAGTGGTCGAGCTCCACGCCCGGAGTCTAACCGTCCCCGGCGGTAGATCGTCGCGTCGTCGAGCCCGGGCGTGTAGGATGTGCGCTCCCATCCGACTCACGAAAGAGAGAGTCATGAAGCCATCCGTTGCCGGTCCCGGTCTGGCCCTTCTCACCGTCCTTCTGGCCGCGGTCGGCGTCCAGGTCCCGCGGGCGCCGGAGTCGCTCCCCGCCGACAGCCCGGCGGATCGATTCTCGGCGCATCGCGCCTGGAAGCACCTCGAGGCGATCGCCCGCGAGCCCCACCCCGTAGGTAGCGCCGAGCACGAACGGGTCCGCGGTTACGTCGTCGGCGAGCTCGAAGCCCTCGGGCTCGCGCCGGAGCTCCAGAGCTCCACCTCCCTGATCTCGAACGGCGGCACGGCCGTGGGAGCGCAGGTGACCAACGTCCTCGCCCGGCTGCCGGGCCGCGAGGACGGCAAGGCCCTTCTGCTGGCCAGCCATTACGACAGCGTGCCCGCCGGCCCCGGGGCCGCCGACGACGGCGTCGCCGTGGCGGCGATGCTCGAGAGCGCACGCGCCCTCGGCAGCGGTCCGCCGCTCGCCCGCGACGTCGTTTTCCTCTTTTCCGACGCCGAGGAGCTGGGACTGCTGGGCGCCAGGGCTTTCGTGGACCAGCACCCCTGGGCCGACGAGGTCGCCGTGGTGCTGAACTTCGAGGCCCGGGGCACCCGCGGGCCGGCGCTGATGTTCGAAACCAGCGCGGGAAACGCCCGGCTGGTCCGCGAGCTGCGCCGTCTCGACCACCCGGCCGCGGCCTCCTTCGGTTACGAGGTCTACAAGAGGATGCCCAACGACACCGACTTCACGGTCTTCAAGCGGGCCGGCATGGCGGGGCTGAACTTCGCTTTCATCCACGGCGCCACCGCCTACCACACCGCTCAGGACTCCCTCGCGCGGCTCGACCGCGACAGCCTGCAGCACCACGGCGAGATGGCCCTGGAGCTGAGCCGGCGTCTGGCCGGCGGCGACCTCGAAAGCTATGGCGAGGCCGGCGACGCCGTCTTCTTCAACCTCCCCGGTGTGTTCGTGACCTATCCGCAGGGCCGGGTGCTGCCGCTGGCTCTGCTCCTCCTCGTGGCCACTGTCCTGCTGCTGGTCGCCGGCCTGTGGCGCCGCCGGCTGGCGATCGGACGTCTGTTGTTGGGGCTGGTCGTCCATCTGCTGGGGGCGGTGGTCCTGGGCCTCCTCCTGGTCGTCGTGGCGAGCAGGCTGCTGATGCGCTCTCCCTACAGCTTCGCGCTGTGGAACGGCTGGACCAGCACCTCCCTCTACCTCCTCGCACTGGCCCTGGTGGGCGCCGCAGTCACGGTGCTGGTCCACCGCTGGGTGAGCCGCAAGCTCGACACGGCGAGCCTGATGGCCTCCGGACTGGTGCTGTGGCTGGTCCCGACCCTGCTGGTGTCGCTCGTCGCGCCGGGCGCGAGCTACCTCTTCGCCCTGCCCGTGATCTTCGCGATTCCGGCGGCGGCGCTGTGGCTCGCGCGGACCTCGGGCGAGAGCGAGAGCGTGACGCCCGGCCAGCTCGCGACGTTGGCGCTCGTGTCCGCGGCGTCGGCGCTCCTGTGGGCGCCGGCGCTGGCCTTGATCGGCGTTGCTCTGGGGTCGCCCGCCGCGCTGGTGATCGGCCTCTTCGTCTTCCTGATCCTGATGGGGCTGCTGGCGCCGGTGCTGGAGCTGCTGCGCGGGCTGAGGCGGTGGTGGGTGGTGCCGGGGGCGGCGCTGGCCCTGGGACTGATCCTGATCGTCGCGGTGCGCCTGGCGTCCCGCTTCGACGCGGACAACCGGCGTCCCAACAGCCTCTTCTACGCGCTCGACGCCGAAGAGGGGAGCGCCTCGTGGATGAGCTTCAACCGCGCTCCCGACTCCTGGACCCGGCAGTTCCTCACCGATGCCCCGGAGCGCGCGTCGCGGCCGGAGATCCTGGGCTTCCCGATCCCGATCCTGCGCAGCTCCGCTCCGCCCGCTCCCCTGGGCGGACCCGAGGTGACGCTGGTGACCGAGCAGGAGGCGTCGGACGTGCGGACCCTGGAGGTGCGGATCACGGCGCCGTTCACGGCCCACAGCCTCCGGGTCGCCCTGGAGCCGCGCGCGGAGATCCGCGCCTTGACGGTCGGCGGCCAGCGGGTCGAGCCTGACTCGCGGCGGGGCCCGACCCTGGTTTTCTCCGCGCCGCCGGCGTCCGGGCTCGAGCTGAGCGTCGAGATGACCGGCGGATCGCCGCTCGAGGTCGAGGTCGTCGGCCAGCGCTACGGGCTGCCGGACCTCCCGGGTTTTTCCTACGAGCCGCGTCCCCCGGACATGATGGCCTCGAGCGCCTGGACGACCGACTCGACGTTCGTGCGCAGCGTCACCGTCCTGGAAGGCGGCGCGGTCCCTGACGACGCACAGCTTGCGGAGAGGCAAGAGCCGTCGCTTGCGCAGACGCAGGAGCCCTCGCCGTAGGTAAGCGCCCACGCAGCACGAACCGCAATCCATGCTGACGGCGCAGGAAGCACAGGCCTTCGTACCGCCGCAGGTTACGCAACGCTGGCCCATCGCCGGGCGCACGCGACGCGCGGGACCGACCCGGAAGGGAGTCGCGCCCGCGAATGCCGTCGACGTCGCGCCCGTAGGCGATCACCGGCCGCCCGCGCCATCGGCGTCGCTCCCGGAGACGATTTGTCGACGTCAAATCCCGGCGGGAGGCTCCCGGGCGCGATTTTCGGCCGCAAATCGTCCGCCGGTGGCCCGGTAGCATCAGCGGCGCTCGCCGGACCTCAATCCGCAACACTTCGCGGACCTTGTGATCAGTGGAAGATCGTGGCGTCGTCGAGGGCGGCCAGCCGTTCGCCCTCCTGGCGCACCTCTTCGAGGAAGCGGTCGGCGAGCCAGGAGCGCTCGCGTCCGCGGCGCCAGGCGACGGCGATCTTGCGGGTGGAGGGGGCGCCGCGGAGGGGACGGTAGACGCAGCGCCTCGAGCGGTCGCCGGCGGCGCAGATCCGCGGCACCAGGGAGATGCCCAGGCCGAGCGCCACCAGGCTCTGGACGGTGGTGAGCTGGGTCGTGTGGCAGACGATCCGCTGGCGCAGTCCGCTGCCCTGGCACAGGCCGCGGATGAGCTGGCCCAGGCAGTGCATCTCGTGCAGGAGCACCGCCGGGCGGTCCTGGAACTCCTCCAGGGACATCTCCGCCATGCCGGCGACGTCGCCCTCGCGCGGGGCCACCACGAGCAGCGGATCGTCGAGCACGGGCTCGGTCTCGATCTGGTCGTGGTCGATCGGCAGGCTCAAGATGCACAGGTCGAGCTCGGCCCGCAGCAGCCGCTCGATCAGCGCCTCGGTGAGGTCCTCGAAGACCGTCAGGTCGGCGTGGGGAAAGGACTTGACGAAGCGGCCCACGGTGCGCGGCAGGAGGAAGGGGGCGATGGTGGGGATGGCCCCCACCGCCAGGGGGCCGTGTCCCGTTTCGATGTCCTTCTCGACGTCGCGCTGGGCCTCGCGGACCGCCGTCAGGATCGCGTTCGCCCGCGGCAGCAGGGCCCGCCCGGCCTCCGTCAGGGCGATACGGCGGCCAAGGCGGTCGAAGAGCTTGTGGCCGAGGCTTTTTTCGAGCTTGATGATCTGCTGGCTCAGCGACGGCTGGGCCACGTGGCACTGCGCCGCGGCTTCGCGGAAGCTCCCGGCCTCGGCCACGGCCACGAAGTAGCGCAGTTGATGGAGCTCCATGGCGGCGATCCTACAGCAGCCAGGAGGCCGGATCAGGCCGTGACCAGAGCGCTGGTGAGCTCCTCGGCGGGAATGCCAAGGGCCTTGGCCACGCGGCCATGGCGCTATAATGGCCGGCGTCCGCCAACCCTCCGGCCACCCGAGGTCCCGAATGCTCCGATGCCGATACCTGAGGCCCCTGTGCGTCCTCGCCGCGGCGCTGGCCGCGGCCTGTGCCGACCAGCCTCCCGCCCAGCAGCCCACCGCAGGAGCCGACATGCCGCTTGACGTCCACTCCTTCGCCCGTCCCGACGAGGTCGCTCTCACCCATCTTGCACTCGACCTCGACGTCGACTTCGAGGCCCGCCGTCTGACCGGCCGCGCCTCGCTCACGATCAACAACAAGACCGGCGCCGGCGAGCTCCACCTCGACACCCGCGATCTCGAGATCCGCGGCGTGACGCTGGACGGCGGCACGCAGGCGCGCTTCGAGCTCGGCCCGGCAGCGCCGTCGCAGCCCTGGCTCGGCCGCGAGCTGACGGTCGAGTTGGAGGGCGCGACCGAGGTCGTCCACGTGGACTACGCCACAAGCCCCGGGGCGGCAGCCCTGCAATGGCTCGACCCCGGCCAGACGGCGGCCGGCCGGCCCTACCTCTACACCCAGTCGCAGGCGGTGCTGGCGCGCACCTGGGTGCCGTGCCAGGACACGCCGGCGGTGCGCTTCACCTACGAGGCCACGGTGCGCGTGCCGCCGGAGCTGATGGCGGTGATGAGCGCCGAGAACCCGACCTCGAGGTCGGCCGACGGCGTCTACAGCTTCCGCATGCCGCAGCCGATCCCCTCGTACCTGCTGGCGCTGGCGGTCGGCGATCTCGAGTTCCGCGCCCTCGGCGAGCGCTCGGGCGTCTACTCGGAGCCGCCGGTGGTGGAGCGCGCGGCCTGGGAGCTCGCCGACGTCGAGGCCATGATCGCGGCGGTCGAGGAGCTCTACGGCCCGTACCTGTGGGGACGCTACGACGTGCTGGTATTGCCGCCGAGCTTCCCCTTCGGCGGCATGGAGAACCCGCGGCTGACCTTCGCGACCCCCACCATCCTCGCCGGCGACCGGTCGCTGGTGGCGCTCATCGCCCACGAGCTCGCCCACTCGTGGTCGGGCAACCTGGTGACCAACGCGACCTGGAACGACTTCTGGCTCAACGAGGGCTTCACCGTGTACCTCGAGCGCCGCATCATGGAGGCGCTCGAGGGCGAGGACTACGCCGACATGCTGGCGCTGCTCGGGCGCCAGGACCTGGAAGCGACCCTGGAGGACCTCGATCCCCGCGACACCTGGCTCCAGCTTGACCTCGCCGGGCGCGATCCCGACGCGGGGATGAACGACGTCGCCTACGAGAAGGGCCATCTCTTCCTGCGCATGATCGAGGAGAGGGTGGGGCGAGCGCGCTTCGACCCCTTCCTGAAGGCCTACTTCGAGCGCAACCGCTTCCAGTCGCTGACCACCGCCGACTTCGTGGCGCAGCTCCGGCGCGAGCTGGTGGCGGGCGACGCCGAGCTGGCGGCGGCCTTGAAGATCGACGCCTGGGTCTACGGTCCGGGTCTGCCGGCAGGCGCCCCGGAGATCGCCTCGGCCGCGTTCTCCCGCGTGGAAGCGGCGGCGGCGTCCTGGCAGGACGGCGAGCCGGCCGCCGACCTCGCCACCGGCGACTGGACGACTCACGAATGGCTGCACTTCCTGCGGACGCTCCCCGAAGAGCTCCCCGAAGGGCGCATGGCCGAGCTCGACGAGGTATTCGGCTTCACCGAGACCGGCAACTCGGAGCTCCTCCACGCCTGGCTCCACCACGTGATCGCCAGCCGCTACGAGCCGGGCTACGGCGCGCTCGAGGGCTTCCTGACCGGCATGGGGCGGCGCAAGTTCCTGCGGCCGCTCTACCGGCGCCTCGCCGAGACCGAGGAAGGGCTCGCCATGGCGAGGCGCATCTACGCCAAGGCGCGCCCGACGTACCACACGGTCGCGACGTCGACGATCGACGAGATCCTGGGCTGGGAGGGATGAGGCAGGGGATGAAACCGGGCAAAAAAAAGCGCCCCTTCGGGCCTGGAGAAGGAGGTGTTGTCGACGAGACCGAAGGGGCGGGAAAGACGTGCTTTGGGAGCACCTGCTCAGGTTTCGTTCGCCCGGCCTCCGAGGCCGTAGCGACGACCCAGCAGTTTCTTGACCTGGTTGCGGCGACCGCGGACGCCCACGCGCACCGCGAGATCACGGTTGCAGCGCCTGGGCAGTGTCCTGAGGAGCGGTGTCATGGCCTCTTCCGTCGCCGGCGGCGGTATTGTACACCATCGATCGGCCTATTGCAATCTGTGCATACGGATTCTTCGAAATCGCCGCCGGAAGGCGGCCCGGGCGGGGGTCGGCGGCTGGCCGTAGTCGGTCTCAAAACGGCGATTGGCCGCTGGCGGACTCGAAGTAGGGGTTCTCGCCGGCGGCGTGGTCGGTGACGTCGCGGACCACCTTGACCTCGGGCACCGCTTCGAGGATGGCCACCTCCACGCCGTGCTTGAGGGTCACGTCGACCATGCCGCAGCCCTGGCAGCCGCCGCCGAAGGAGAGCACGGCGGCGCCGTCTTCCAGGCCGACGAGCTCCACGAAGCCGCCGTGGCCGGCCACCGCGGGGTTGATCTCGCGGTCGAGCACGTCCTGCACCTTCTGGGCCACGGGATCGTCCCAGCGGCTCTGGGGGTTGTCGAATTTGAAGCCGGACTCGAAGCCTCGCTGCTCGAAGTCCATGGTGGAGCCGTCGACGTTTTCGGCGCTGACCGGGTCCATCCACAGCTCGAAGTCGCCGCACTCCTGGACGACGTCACCGGGGCGGCGGTCGCCGCCGTCCTCGAGGTTGAGCTCGTATTCGAACTTGCGCGGGCCGCGCCGGCGGGCGCTGAGCCGCAGGGCCAGACCGTCTCGCTCTTCCGCCTGGATGAACTCGACGACCTTCTGTCGGGCGCTCTCGGTGAGGGTGATCATGGGTCGTCCTCCATCGTTCGCGCACAGCCTATCACGATCCGCGCAGCCTCTGGATGACTGAGCGCTTGTGGTGGTAGCGGGAGCGGATCTCGACGTACTCCCGGTGGGAGAAGCCGAGCTCCTCGGCCATCTGACGCGCCTGCTTCTCTTCGGCGCCGGAGATCGAGTCGTCGGCGGCGCTGACCGCGAAGACGCAGTGGAGGAGCTCTTCACGCTGCTCGCGGCTGGCGATCCGGCGGAACTCGCGGGCCACCTGATAGCTCTGGGTGGCGCCGCGCAGCTCGTGCTCGCGCCGCACGATCTCGACCACCAGGCGCGCCTGGTCGGCGGGCAGATCGCCGTAGCGCTCCACGATCTCCGCCATCTTGACGAGCTCCGTGTCGCTGACGTCGAGGTCGGCGTGGGCGGCGCGGCCGAGCAGGAAGGCGAAGGCGGCGAGGAACCGGGCGCGCTGCGCCTCCATTTCCGGCAGCGACTCGGCGATCGTGCGGACGGCGGCCGTCAGCTCGCCGGGCCCGCCGCCCTCGCCGGTGCCGCGCAGACCGAAGAGATCGAGGAGGCGTTTCACTGGCCGAGGGGGTTACGACGCGCCCGCCTCCTGGGAAGGCTCCTGCGAGGGCTCCGTCTCCTTCGCCTTGGGCTTGGCGGCGGTGCCGTGGCTGCGGGGCGCCAGGACCATGGTCATCTGCCGGCCTTCGAGCCGCGAGCGAGTCTCGACGTCGGCGGTCTCCGCCGTCAATTCGGCGACCTTGTCCATGATCTGGGCGCCCAGCTCCGGCCGCCGCAACTGCCGGTAGCGGAAGAAGACCGTCACCTTGACCTTCTTGCCCTTCTCGAGGAACCTGATGGCCCTGTTGAGCTTGATGTTGAAGTCGTTGTCGCCGATGGTGGGGCGGAACTTGACCTCCTTGACCTCGATGACCTGGGCCTTCTTGCGCGATTCCCGGGCCTTTTTCTCGCGGTCGAACTTGGCCTTGCCCCAGTCCATGATCTTGACGACCGGGGGATCGACGTTGGGACTGACCTCGACGAGGTCGAGCCCCTGCTCCTGGGCCTTGGTCTTCGCCTCTTCCAGCGGAACGATGCCGTGTTGGGTGCCGTCGCTGTCGATCAGCCGCACGGGGCTCTTGCGGATGCGGCGGTTGATCCGCGGCTCGTTCTTGTTAGGGGTTGCGGGACGGAATGGTCTGCGGATGGGAACCTCCCCTCGTGGCTCGGCGTGCGAGCACGAGATGACGTTGGCGTGGTGGATCGGCGGCCAGGGCCGACCCGGTTCGGCAGCGGGCGCGGAAGCGGCTCACTCGACCGGTCTCCGGAGCGCGGTCTTCCGGTGCGGTGGGGTCTGGTACTGCATCGTTGCCCGGTATTGTACAGGAGAACGGCGGGAGTGGGTAGATCCGCGGCGCGAGCTCATGGCAGCAGGTGGGCGCGGAAGAGCTTGAAGATCCGCCGGTACTCGTCCAGCCAGCTTGCCGGCTCGACGAAGCCATGGGCCTCGATCGGGTAGATCGCCAGCTCCCAATCCTCCTTCCCGAGCTCGATCAGGCGCTGCGCCAGGCGCACGGTGTCCTGGAAGAGCACGTTGTCGTCCTGCATGCCGGAGCAGATCAGCAACGGCCGCGCGAGGCCCGCGGCGAGCTCGATCGGCGAGCTGCGCTCGTAGGCCTCCGGGTCGAGCTCGGGGGTGTTGAGGATGTTCGAGGTGTAGGGGTGGTTGTAGTGGGCCCAGTCGGTCACCGGGCGCAGGGCGGCGCCGCAGGCGAACAGCTCGGGCCTCTTGAACAGCGCCATGAAGGTCAGGAAGCCCCCATAGGAGCCGCCGTAGACGCCGAGGCGCCGCGGGTCGACGCCGTGGCGCTCTACCAGCCAGGCCACCCCGTCGACGAGGTCCTCGAGCTCCGGGCCGCCCATGTCCCGATAGATCGCGGTGCGCCAGTCGCGGCCGTAGCCGCGCGAGCCGCGGTAGTCCATGTCGAGCACCAGGTACCCGTGGCGGGTGAGCAGGGTGTGGAACATGAACTCCCGGAAATACCCCGACCACCCCTGGTGGGCGTTCTGCAGGTACCCGGCGCCGTGGATGAAGATCACGGCGGCGCGGCGGCCGTCGGCGTCGCGGGTGGCGTCGCTGGCCATGAGCTCCCTCGGCGGGTAGAAGCGCGACCAGATCGGCCGCTCCTGGTGCGACGAGGGCACCGCGACGATCTCGGGGGCGGTCCACGAGATGCTCGAGAACGCCTCGCTGGCCGTGTGGGTGAGGCGCCGGGCCGAGGCCGCGGGCAGGTCGGCGGCGAGATCCACGAGGAAGAGCTCGGGCGGACTGGTGGTGGTCGAGTGGGTGACCAGCAGGCGAGCGCCGTCGGGCGAGAGCGTGAACGAATTGACGCCGCCGAGGCGGGTGAGCTGCTCGCTCGCGCCCCCCGCGACCGGCACCCGGTAGACCTCGTAGACGCCGGGGTGATCCGGGTTCGCCACGAAATAGACGAAGCGCTGATCCGGGCTCACCGCCGGCTCGTCGACCACGCTCTCGCCGGCCGTCAGGGGGCGGGCGGAGGCGTCGTCGAGCGAGTAGAGATAGAGCTGCGAAAAGCCCGTCTCCTCCGACTGGTACCACAGCCGGCGGCCGTCCTCGAGCCAGTCGAAGCCGTTGTGCTCCCAGTTGATCCAGGCCGGATCGTGTAGCCGGTGGACGGTGGTGAGAGCGGGCGCCTCGCCGCCGGCGGGCCGCTCCACGAGCGCCAGCCAGCGGTCCTTGTTGTCGACGCTGCGCGCCATGAAGGCGGCGAAGCGCCCGTCGGGAGCGAAGCGAACGCCGGCGACGTTCACCTGCCGCGGCTTGGCCTCCCCGTCCTCCTCCGGCTCTTCATCTTCATCTTCATCTCTCTTCTCCTCGTCCCTCCTCTTCTCCTTCCTCTCCTGCGCCAGCCGCCGCAGCTCGGCGAGCGGATCCTCCGCGATGCCCGGCAGGGCGGAAAGGTCGAGCTCGAAGCGCCGGTGCGCCTCCAGGTCGAGCGCCACCAGCCGCTCTCCCTTG
>Ga0214471_10000223_pt1 | contig 52204 bp, 45 predicted proteins | sample RVTome_5_FD_207665 | JGI IMG/M metagenome (GOLD analysis project Ga0214471, IMG submission 207665) | Soil microbial communities from uranium-contaminated site in the Upper Colorado River Basin, Wyoming, United States - RVT142D155 | ecosystem: Environmental > Terrestrial > Soil > Contaminated >... | reverse complement strand
ACTCCTTCGGCTCCGCGGATCCGGGACGACCCGCCCCTTCCGACGTGGCGAAGTGGGGCCGTCTGCGACTGGGGATGATTCGCATCTCCGGACAGGCACTGGGGCCTTTGTCGATGCAGGTCGTCCTTGTGCCCAATCGCCTCTATCTCGGTGGAAGCATCGAGGCGTCCCTGTTCGGTGCGAAACTTGCCTTGCGGCGAATCCGTGTGGACGAACCGCTTTCCCCGGGCTTTCGAATCCGGATGACGGCGGAACTGGACGATCTGAACCTTTCCGGGATCGACGGGAACCAAACGATGATCGAGGGGCGTCTGGGAGGCATCCTGGATCCCGTGATCCTCGGCAGGGAGCGGATGACCGCCGCCGGCGCGCTGACCGGCGACCTGTTCGGCGGCAAATTGGATGTCCGCGGGGTGACGGTGGAGCGACCCTTCCACGCGGGACGGGAGATCGGCGCCGACGTGTACGTCGACCGGATCGACCTCGAACGGTTATCCGCTGTCCTGGGCATCGGACGCGTCACCGGACTCCTCTCCGGGTCGATAAACGGTTTGCGGGTGGCCTACGGCCAACCGGTAGCGTTCGACCTCAAGATGGAGTCGGTGCCCGCAAAAGGGGTGGGCCAGTCGGTAAGCCTGAAGGCGGTGAACTCCATATCATTGATCGGCACGGGATCCGGGTTGAGCGGCCTGGGGGTCTCCCTGATAACGAAGTTTTTCCGGGAATTTCCTTACGAGAAGATCGGTTTCGGATGCGGCCTGAAAAACGACGTTTTCACCGTACGGGGCCTCATCCACGAGGACGGTGTAGAGTATCTGGTGAAAAGACGCTTTCTCACCGGAATCGACGTGGTCAATGGCAACCCGGACAACCGGATCGGCTTTTCGGATATGCTGGAGAGGGCGAAACGAGTTACCGGAGAACGCTCCGATTGAGGCGGATGCAGCCATCCGCCCGCGAAAAGGGGGACAGCATGGAACGACCCGCGCATCGCTTTGCATTTCCCGTCCTGGCGGTTCTCGCGCTCATCGCGGGGTGCGTCACGGTAAACGTCTACTTCCCCGCCGCGCAGGTGGAGAAGACGGCCGAGAAAATCGTGGACGAGGTCTATCAGGACAAGACGGAACCTCCGAAACAGGAGCCGACGGAGAAACCGCGGTCGTTGAACGATGGAGGCCCGATCCGTGGAATGGTTCGGCTTGCCCGCCTGGGGCCTGCCCCGGCATTCGCCGAGGAAGCCACGACCGTGAGCAACGCGGCGATTCGAGGGCTGAAGGAACGGATCGGCCAGCGGCACCGGGAACTGCTCCCCTTCTATACGGAGGGTCGGGTGGGGATCACACGGGACGGAATCCTGGAGGTCCGGGGGACGAGCGGCCTCGGGTTGTCCCAGGTGGCGGCTCTCAAGAGGCTCGTAGACGCCGACAACGGCGATCGCCGCCAGCTTTACGAAGAGGTGGCGAAAGCCCTCAATCTTAAACCGGACCAGGTGTCCCAGGTCCGGAAGATCTTTGCGAAGCAGTGGAGGGACAAGGCTCAGACCGGATGGGCGGTCCAGTCGGACGACGGCCAGTGGGGGCGCAAATAACGGCTCACGACAATCACCCGGGGTTACCCCCCGAGATAGGCTTTTTTGACTTGAGGGTTGGCGAGAAGTCCTTCGGACCCGCCCTCCAGCACGAGCCTGCCGTTCTCCAGCACATACCCGCGACCGGCGAAATGAAGCGCCATTCGGGCATTCTGCTCGACGATCAGGATTGCGGTTCCTTCCCGGTTGATTTCCTTCAGCGAGTCGAACACGCTCTTCATCAGCAAGGGAGCCAACCCCATGGAGGGCTCATCCAGGAGCATGATTTTCCTGCCGCTCAGGAATGCCCGGCCGACGGCCAGCATCTGCTGCTCGCCGCCGCTCAAGGTTCCGGCCTTCTGATTCTGCCGCTCGGAAAGGCGGGGGAAGATCGAGAATACACGGTCCAGGTCTTTCCCGATCGCTTTGCGATCCCTCCTGGCAAAGGTGGCAAGCCGGAGGTTCTCCAGGACCGTCAGGTTGTCGAACAGACGTCTTCCTTCCGGGACATGGGAGATGCCGAGTTCGCTGACCACCTTGTCCGCGGGGTATTGGAGAAGGTCTCGTCCTAGGAACGTCATTTTCGTCCCCGCTTCGACAGGGACGAGGCGGGAAATCGCTCGCAAGGTGGTGCTCTTCCCCGCTCCGTTGGCGCCGATGATGCACACGATCTCCCCCTCATCGATCCGGAAGCTTACACCATGAAGGGCCTTGATATTGTCGTAGGAAACGTGCAGATCTTCCACGGACAGCAACATCAGATCACGCTCTCCCTGCCCAAATAGGCATCAATCACCTTGGGATCGTTTTGAATCTCCTCGGGTGTGCCCTCGGCGATGACCTCACCGAAGTTCAGTGTCTGAATCCTCTCGCAGAGCTCCATGACCACCTTCAGCCTGTGCTCGATGAGGAGAATCGCCAGCCCGAACTCACGATGGACCCGGCGGATGATCTCCATGATCTGATCCAGCTCTTCCGGGTTCATCCCCGCCGTGGGCTCGTCCAGGAGCAGGATCTTGGGTTCCGTCGCCAGCGCCCGGGCCATCTCCACCCTTCTCTGTGCGCCGTATGGCAGGTTGAGGACGACCTGCTCCGCGAGGTGGCGAATGCCCATCCTGTCCAGGAGGCGAACCGCCTTCTCTTCGACCTCGGCCTCTTCCCTGTTGCGCCCGGGTGTTCCAAAGAAGGCCCCGAACAATCCGTACCGGATTCTCGAGTAGTGCGCCAGCTTCACATGCTCGAGGACGGTCATGTGTCTCCACAGGAGAAGGTTCTGAAACGTCCTGCTGATGCCCATGGAGGCGATCCTGTGTACCGGAAGGCCGTTGATTCTCTTGCCATCCAGCCATATTTCCCCCTCCGTAGGCGTATAGATGCCGGTAAGGAGGTTGAAGATGGTGGTCTTTCCTGCGCCATTCGGCCCGATCAATCCCCGGATCTGACCCATTTCGATCTCCAGGTCGTAGTCTTGTACGGCCCGCAATCCGCCGAAGTCGTGAGACATGTTATGAACCCGAAGGATCGGCATGTCACACCTCCCCGCCCGGATCCTGTTTCGGCCGGAGAAGGCTCGTGACGTCGAGGTCTTTAAACGCGATGAGGCCCGTCGGGCGGAATATCATCACGAGGATGAGCAGGAGCGGAATGATGATCCACTTGAAAATCTCCAGGGGTCGGAGGGCTTCGCCGAGGAGACTGATGCTGACGGCGCCGACAATGGATCCGTACACGGAGTTCAGCCCGCCGAAGTACACCATCGCCAGGACTTCGGCGAGGTTTTGAATGCCGAAGGTCGACGGGTTTACGTATCTCAGCACGTGGGCGAAAAGCCCTCCCGCGACGCCGGCCCAGAAGGCTGCGAAAAGAAACGCCACGATCTTGGTGCGTCTCGTGTCGACCGTCATGGCGCTGGCCGCCATCTCGTTGTCGCGCACCGCATTGAGGGCTTTTCCGAGCGTAGAGCGCACGAAATTGTTGACGCTCCATACGCAGAGAACGGTCCAGAGGAACACCGTGGGCAGGTTGGCCCAATCCGGCTGTCCGCTCAATCCCCGCGGGCCCCGGACGAATTCGAGGTTCTCGATCAGACTCTTTACGATGAACAGGAACGCCAGGGAGATAATGGCAAGGTAATCCCCCCTCGTCCGAAAGGAGGGGATCGCGACAAACAAGGCTCCGAAGGATGCCAGGAATCCTCCCAGGATCAGGGCGATGGGGAACAGGAACGGTCCCAGGGCCGGAGGGAGGAAAACGGCCCCAAAGAGGCTGTCATCGACAAACAGGCCCACGGTGAACACCGAGGCGCAGTATGCGCCCAGGGCCATGAACCCGGGGTGGGAACAGGAGAACTCGCCCATATAGCCGTTGATCACATTCAAGCTCAAGGTGAGCATGACTGCGATCAAGGTGAGCTTGAGAACGAGGGCGCGGTAGTCGCTGATCCCCGCCCACAGATGCAAGGTTGCGTAAAGCAATGCAAGATGGACGGCCACCGTGATCGCGATCGGAAACCGGAAAAGCCGGCCGGCAAGCCGGTTTGTCAGGGAGATGCCGGGAAGTGTCGTGGCTCCCATCGGCAATCCGTAAACAAAGAAAACGTAAAGGATCGCGTTGGGGACCAGGATGGGCTTCTTCAGCATGATGTCCAAACCGAACAGGGCCGGTATCTTGGGTAATCCCAAGGCCAGTGCGATCGGGGTGCCCGCGAACCGTTCCAGGGTCACCGCGATCAAGGCGCCGCAAAGCCAGCCCAGCAGCGGGACCCGGGAAAAGGAGGCCCGGAGATTCCGGGATGTCCGTACCTTTACGGGCAAAACTTCAGAGCCTCAACCGTGCGCTGTACGGTTCGCCGAAAAACCCGTGCGGCCGAAACGTCAGGATCAGCAGAATGATGGAGTAGGCGATCAGGTCGCGCAGCGTCGAGGGGAAGATCATGGCCACGAAGATTTCGGTGAATCCCAGCAGGAAGCCGGCGAGAGTGGCTCCCAGGATGGAGCCTCTTCCTCCCAGGATCGCCGCCACGAACGCCTTCCAGCCGAACAAAATACCCATATAAGGATCCAATACGGGGTAGGCAACCCCGAAGAGGATCCCCGCTGCGGCGGCCAGGGCCGAACCGATCGCGAACGTGAGAGCGATCATGGTGTTGACCGGCACCCCCATCAAGGGTACGACGGCAAAGTCGAAGGCCATCGCCCGCATGGCCATTCCCCACTTCGTCCTGCGGACAAACAGGTGCAGGGCAAGGGTAAGGAGCAACGATACGAGAACGATCATGATTTTCTTGTTGGTTACGAATACGCCAGCCACGTTATATACCGTGGTCTCGATCAGGGAAGGGAAGCTGACCCGACGTGCTCCCAGCAGCGCCAGGTTGCCGGTTTCCAGGATGATGCCGATCATCAGGCCCGTGATGGCGGCCGAGGCTCGAGGGGCGTTTCGCAGGGGCCGATACCCTACCCGCTCAACGATCATGCCCACGAAAGAGGTCAGGAACATGGAGAAGAGGATGGTCAACACCAGGATCAACCAGTTGGGCATCGCGAGGGCGCCCGAGGAGGAAAGCGCAAGCAGGCCGATGGAAACTCCGAAGCCGATGTACGCCCCGACCATGAAGATATCGCCATGCGCAAAGTTGAAGAGCATGAGGATGCTGTACACCATGGAGTATCCCAGTGCGATCAGAGCGTAAAAGCTCCCCCACTGGAGAGCGTTGACGAGGTTTTGAAAGAAAATCACCATCGCTTCGGCGGCGGTCCTTTCAACAAAGGCGGGCACAGAGCCCCTGCTCTGGCCCGCCTTCCCGCAAATCGAATCCCGGAGCAGCCCTTACGGGCAGACCGACTTATGGAACGTGAACTCGCCCGCGTCGCTGATTTTGACGATGACCGCGCACTTGACCGGGTCGCCTCCACCGGAGAAGGTCATCTCTCCCGTGATGCCTTTGAATTTCTTTATCCGGGACATCGCGGTGCGGACATTTTCCCGGTCCTTTTTCAGATCTCCCGTAAGCCCGCCGGTATCCTGGATCGCCTGTTGAACGAGCAGCATGGCGTCCCAGGTGAGCGCGGCCACATCGTCGGGCACGTAGCCGTGCTTTGCCTTATACCTGTCGATGAACGCCTTGGTCGCCCCGGTCGCACCCGCAGCGGCGTAATGGGTGGAGAAAAAAGCCCCATAGCAATCCTTGCCGCAGAGTTTTACCGTTTCCGCCGACCCCCAGCTGTCGCTCCCCACGATCGGTTTTTTCCACCCCAACTGGTGTGCCTGCTGCACGATCAAGGCCACCTCGTTATAGTACTGGGGGGTGAACAGCACCTGGGCGCCGGAATTGATGATCTTGGTCAACTGGGAACTGAAGTCGGTATCCTTGGTGGTGAAGCTTTCGTACGCCACGACGGAACCTTTGCCGTGCAAGCCTTCCCATGCTTTCTTGAAGAACTCGGCAAGTCCCTTGGGGTAGTCGCTCGCTACGTCGTACAGGACGGCGGCCTTGGTGAATTTGAACTCCTTGGAAATGAAATTGGCCACCACGGGACCTTGGAAAGGATCGAGGAAGCAGGCACGGAAAACGTAGGGTCGTCCCTTGGTGGCGTCGGGATTCGTGGACCATGGGGTGACCATCACCGTCTTGTAGTTGTTCGCTATCCCGCCCGCGGGAATCGCCTGCTTGGAGGCCTGAGGTCCGACCATGACGAGCACGCCGTCCTCGGTGATCATCTTGGTGGCGACCTTCACGGCGGATTCCGCTTTGGACTCGTTGTCCTCGAGAACCAGCTCTACCGCGTACTTCTTTTTCCCCACCGCAAGACCCCCGGCGGCTTTCACGTTTTCAAGCCACATCTGAGCCGCGAACTTCGTCCCCTCGCCCACCTTGGGGATATCTCCGGTGAGCGGGGCGTTTATGCCGATCTTGATCGTCTCCGCCCGCGCCCAGCCGGAAAGTGAGAACGCCATGACAATCACGAGGACGCAAACACCGATTCGTGAACCTTTTCGCATCGCCAAATCCCTCCTTTGGGTTCCGGTGACGTGCCGTTTGTTCCCGATATAACGAACGCCTCGCCTGCGGAGGCAGGTTCTTTTTTTTAAGGATTATAGCCTACCCGATGTGTCAAATACGTGGAGAAGGTCGCATGCTTCGCCGTTCGCCCGACGCGAAGATTGACCCGCTCTCCTTCCCGGCCTATATTTGGTGATAAGCGCGCACCCCGCATTCGAGGGGATATCCGCCGCTCGCGCCGACTGCGTCCGGCGGTGCCGATGGAGGTGAAACGATGACGGTCCTCAGATCCATCCGGAAAGTGTGGCGGTCCCGGCCGACGATCGAGGGGGCGGGCGTCCACCTCAAGCGGGCCTTCGGCAACCAGGAGGTCCCCCTCCTCGACCCCTTCCTGCTCCTGGACGACTTCCGCTCGGACGACCCATCGAAATACCTTCCCGGATTCCCCTGGCACCCCCATCGGGGGATCGAGACGATCACTTATGTTCTCCAGGGAGACGTTGAGCATGGGGACAGCTTGGGAAACCGGGGCGACATCACCCCGGGCGACGTCCAGTGGATGACGGCGGGGAGCGGAATCGTTCACCAGGAGATGCCCAAAGGCGACGCCCAGGGACGCATGGGGGGGTTCCAGCTCTGGGCCAACCTGCCCGCCTCCCACAAGATGATGGACCCCCGGTACCGGGATGTGAAGCAAAGCGAGATTCCGGAAATTTCCATGGAGGGCGGCGCGAAAGTGAAGATTGTTTGTGGACGTGTAAACGGCGTGCAGGGACCGGTCCGGGACATCGTCACCGATCCCGAATACCTCGACGTCGCCGTCCCGAAGGGGGCGCGTTTCACCCACCCGATCAAAAGAGGACACACGGTCTTCGCCTATGTCCTCCAGGGAAGCGCCTACTTCGACGCGGGCAGGGATCCGTACGCCCGCGAGGAAACGGGCCGGAACTACTTCGACATGGATCGGGAGTGCCTTTGCGGGCCGGAGAGCCTCGTCCACTACGGCGAAGGCGACGTCGTCGCCATCACCGCCGAAAAAGATCCGGTCCGATTTCTCCTCGTGTCCGGCAAACCGATCGGCGAGCCGGTGGCCTGGTACGGCCCCATCGTGATGAACACCTCCGAGGAGATCCGGATCGCGTTCGAAGAGTATCGGAACGGGACCTTCATCAAGCACCGGTAATCATCCCGTTAAATCCCTGGAAAGCCGATTCCGTACCGTTACCGGAGCCTTGCGTGATTCTCCGCAATGCGGATGCGAAACTTTTCCCGCCGGGGGGCTTCGAAATGAAACACGACCGGTTTGCGGATGGAGTGAAATCCTTCCCGTGGGGGGAACCGATTGAAGCGCCGGGACACGCAACGTCTCATGGGTTTCCAAGCCGCTCTCTTTGCCGCGACGCTCGCCGGCTGTGCGGTCGGCCCCGACTACCGCCGGCCGGCCCCCCCGGCGGTTGCCTCCTATGCCGCGGAGGCGCTTCCGGTGGGGACAGCCAGCGCGCCGGTGGTCGGCGGCACGGAACAACGCTTCGTATCCGGCGGGGAAATTCCCGCCCGCTGGTGGGAGCTGTTCCAATCCCAGGCGCTGGATCGATGGATCCGGGAGGGACTCGCGAACAGTCCGACGCTGGGCGCCGCCGAGTCCGCCTTGCGGCGTGCGCAGGAAATTCGGCGCGCCCGCGCCGGCGATCTCCTTCCCGTCGTCGACGGAAGCGTTTCCGCATCGCGGCAGAAGCCGTCGGGGGCCTCTTTCGGAGCGGCGAACCTGCAGATCAACCCGTTCACCCTGTACAACGCCTCGGTGAACGTCTCGTACACCCTCGACCTGTTCGGGAAGACGCGCCGGGAACTGGAGGCGTTGCAGGCTCAGGTCGACTACCAGGGCTTCCAGTTGGAGGGAGCCTCTCTCACGCTGACATCCAACATCGTCACTGCGGCCTTCCAGGAGGCCTCCCTTCGCGGGCAGTTGCAGGCGACGCGGGATATCCTCGCGACGCAGGAAGAGCTGCTCGCGCTGGTAGAGAAACAGTTCGAGCTGGGGGGGGTCGCGAAAACCGACGTGCTCGCCCAGCGGGCTTCCCTGGCGCAGTCCCGTGCGGCCCTTCCCCCGCTGGAGAAACGGCTCACCCAGACACGCCATCTCCTTGCGGTCCTTGCCGGAAGGTATCCCGACGCCACGTCGGATCTTCCTGAATTCGACCTGAAGGATTTTCAATTGCCGGAAGAGCTCCCGGTGAGCCTGCCGTCGTCGCTGGCGCGTCAACGCCCCGACATCCGGTCCGCCGAGGAGGTGCTGCACGCGGCGAGCGCGACGGTCGGCGTGGCGACGGCGAACCTCTACCCGCAAGTCACCCTGTCCGGCCAGTACGGCACGACGGCGTTCCGGATCGGCGACCTGTTCGGTCCCGGCTCCTCCGTCTGGGGGTTCGGCGCGGAACTCCTGCAGCCCATCTTCCACGGCGGGGCGCTGCAAGCGAAACGTCGCGCCGAAATCGCCGGCTTCGACCAGGCCGCGGCGCAGTATCGCGAGACGGTCCTGCAGGCGTTCCGCGAAGTTGCCGACGTGCTCCGGGCGCTCGAATACGACGCGATGACGCTCAAGGCGCAGTCGGACGCGGAAGCCGCCGCACGCGACACCCTGGACATCGCGACGAAGCAGGTGCGCTTCGGCGCGACGAGCCATCTCTCATTGCTCGATGCGCAGCGCCAGTACCACCTGGCCCGGATCCTCCTCGTCCAGGCGCAGGCGTTGCGATTCGCCGATACCGCCGCACTGTTCCAGGCGCTTGGCGGCGGGTGGTGGAACCGTGATAATCCGGCGGATGGAGTCTCCCGACGATGAAGAAGCGCATCCTGTTCGCCGTTCTCGGCCTGTTGATCGTGGTCGCCGTGCTCGCGGGCGTCAAAGCCCTGCAGATCCGGACGATGGTCGACCATGGAAAGAAGGCCGTTCTCCCTCCGGACACGGTCACCACCGTCCCGGCCCGTTCGGATTCCTGGGAAACATCCCTTTCGGCGGTCGGCTCTCTGACCGCCGTCCAGGGGGTCACGGTGGCCGCCGAGCTGCCGGCGAAGGTCGTGAAGATCGCCTTTGTGCCGGGAGCGAAAGTAAAGCGGGGGGACCTGCTGATCCACCAGGACACGAGCGTGGAAGAAGCCCAGCTCCCCGGCGCCGAAGCCCAGGTGACGTTGACGGAATCCGTCCTCGCCCGCAATGTCGAAATGCTGAAGGACAAGATCGTTTCCCAGGCGGACTTCGACGCCGCCGTCGCCGGCCACCGGCAGGCGATGGCCCAGGTGGAGACCCTGCGCGCCACCATCGCCAAGAAAACGATCCGCGCACCCTTCGGCGGCCGCCTGGGCGTCCGGCAGGTGAATCTCGGCCAGATCCTCCGGGAGGGCGATCCGATCGTGACGCTGCAGTCCCTCGATCCGATCTTCGTCAACTTCGCCCTCCCCCAGCAGGAGCTGTCCCGGTTGCGCGTCGGCCTTCCGGTGGGGGTCACGAGCGACGGATTGCCCGGCCCGGCGATCCACGGCCGCATCACGACCGTGAACCCGCTGGTGGACGCCGAAACCCGCAACGTCCAATTGCAGGCGACGGTGGCGAACCCGGCGGAAACGCTCCGCCCCGGAATGTTCGTCAACACGGCGGTCGGCCTCCCGGTCCGGCAGAAAGTGCTGGCCATTCCGGCCACGTCCGTGCTCTATGCCCCCTTCGGCGACTCGGTTTTCGTCGTCGCCGACGACAATGTGGTCAAGGGGGGCAAGGCGTTGCGCCAGCAGTTCGTGCGGCTCGGCGAGAAGCGCGGCGACTTCGTCGCCGTCACCAGTGGCCTGAAGGAGGGGGAGGTCATCGTCAGCACCGGTGTCTTCAAGCTGCGCAACGGCCAGGCCGTCGTGGTCGACAACCGGCTCGCCCCCCCGTTCAAGGAAGCGCCCAGACCTGAGAACAACTGAGCGATGAAGTTCACCGACCTGTTCATCCGCCGCCCCGTCCTGGCCCTGGTGGTCAACCTGCTGATCATCATCGCGGGACTCCAGGCGATCCGTACCCTCAACGTCCGGCAATACCCGCGCAGCGAGAACGCGACGGTCACCGTCACCACCGTGTACATCGGCGCCAGCGCGAACCTGGTGCGCGGATTCATCACCTCGCCGCTCGAGCGCGCCATCGCCGCCGCCGACGGGATCGAGTACATGGAATCGCAGAGCGCCCTCGGCCTCTCGACGATCAATGTGCGCCTCCGGCTCAACTACGATTCCACCAAGGCCCTGGCCGAAATCGGCTCCAAGGTGGACCAGGTGCGACGCGACCTCCCCCCGGAAGCGGAAGTCCCCGTCATCAACATCGAGTCGGCCGACAGCCGGTTCGCCGCCGCCTACTTGAGCTTCAGCTCCGACCTCCTGCAGCAGAACGAGATCACCGACTACCTGGTGCGAATCGTCCAGCCCCGTCTTTCCGCCCTCCCCGGGGTGCAGCGCGCCGATATTCTCGGCGCCCGCACCTTCGCCATGCGCATCTGGCTCAAGCCCGATCGGATGGCAGCCCAGAACATAAGCCCCGCCCAGGTGCGCCAGGCCCTCGCCTCCAACAACTTCCTGGCCGCCCTCGGTCGGAGCAAGGGGGCATTCATCCAGGTCAACCTGACCGCCGACACGAACTTGAGCACGGTCGAGGAGTTCAAGCGTCTGGTGGTGCGCCAGCGGAACGGGACCATCGTAAGGATCGGCGACATCGCGGACGTGGTGCTGGGGGCCGAAGACTACGACTCCGACGTCCGCTATTCCGGCCAGACCGCGGTGTGGATCGGGATCTGGCCGCTCCCCAACGCCAATTCCGTCGACGTCATCAAGCGGGTACAGACGGAAATGAATTCCATCCAGCGGGACCTGCCGGTCGGGCTCAAGGCCCGCGTCGCCTATGACGCCACCGACTACATCACCCATGCCATCCGGGAGGTGCTGAAAACCCTCGGCGATACGCTTCTGATCGTCGTGCTCGTCATTTTCCTGTTCCTCGGATCCTTCCGTACGGTCCTGGTGCCGGTGGTGGCGATCCCGGTGTCGCTGGTCGGCGGGGTTTTCCTGATGCAGGCCTTCGGGTTCACCGTGAACCTGCTCACCCTTTTGGCCATCGTCCTCTCGGTCGGCCTGGTGGTCGACGACGCCATCGTGGTGGTGGAGAACGTGGAACGCCACCTGCGCGAAGGGAAGCCGCCCCTGGAGGCGGCCCTGGTCGGCGCCCGCGAGCTGGTCGGGCCGATCATCGCCATGACCGTAACGCTTGCGGCGGTCTACCTTCCCATCGGTCTGCAGGGGGGGCTCACCGGCGCTCTCTTCCGCGAGTTCGCCTTCACATTGGCGGGGGCGGTCACGATCTCGGGGATCGTTGCCCTGACCCTGTCGCCGGTCATGTCGGCAACGCTGCTCAAGCCCGGCGGCGAGGAGCGCGGACTGGCCGGCAAGATCACCCGCGATTTCGAACGGCTGAAAAACGCCTACGGCCGCCGCCTCGACGCCACCCTGGCGGCGCGTCCGGCGGTCTACGCGGTCTGGATCGCGGTGTCCATCGTCACCGTGCCGATGTTCGTCATGTCCGCCAAGGAACTGGCGCCGACGGAGGACCAGGGGGTCATCTTCGGCATCCTCGACGCGTCCGCCAACTCGACGCTCGAACAGAACACCCACTTCGCCGCGGAGGTCAACCGGGTCTTCCAGAGCGTGCCGGAAACCGACTTCACCTTCCAGATCACTTTTCCCAACTCCGGTTTCAGCGGGATGGTCGCCAAGCCGTGGGACGATCGGGAGCGGAACATCTTCCAGATCCTGCCCGATGTGCAGCAAAACCTGCAAAAGGTTCCCGGCATCCGGATTTTTCCGGTGACTCCGCCGGCCCTCCCCGGCGGCGGCGATTTCCCGGTCGAATTCATCCTGGCCTCCACGGCCGAAACCGGGCAGATCCTGGAATTCGCCAACCAGCTGCAGATGAAGGCCATGCAGAGCGGGATGTTCGCCTTCCCGCCGGTGATCGACGTCAAGGTCGACCAGCCCCAATCCGAATTCGTGATCGACCGGGACAAGGTGGCCTCCATGGGGCTCAGCCTTGAGCAGATCGGCGGCGACCTGGGCGGGCTGATCGGCGGCGACTTCGTGAACCGCTTCGACATTGCGGGCCGCAGCTACAAGGTCATTCCGCAGATCCAGCGTGTCAACCGTCTCAACCCCGACCAGCTGAGGGACGTCTACGTTACCGGTCCGGGCGGCAGGCTGGTCCCCGTCAGCACCGTAGCCACCCTTCGCGAATCGGTCGTGCCCCGTTCGCTCAACCGGTTCCAGCAGCTGAACGCGGTCAAGATCAGCGGCGTGGCGGTCCGGCCGCTGGACGAGGCGTTGCGCTATATGGAGGACGAAGCGGCGAAGATCCTGCCCAAGGGGTACGTCATCGACTACACGGGCGAGTCCCGCCAGCTGCGTACCGAGGGGGGGAAGTTCCTGCCCGCCTTCGGCCTGGCCATCGTGCTGATTTTCCTGGTGCTGGCGGCGCAGTTCAACAGCTTCCGCGATCCTCTCGTCATCCTGGCGGGTTCGGTGCCGCTGGCCATGTTCGGCGCGCTCATCTTCACGTTCCTGAAGATGCCCGACCCGAACGTCCCGTTCTGGACCCGCGGCTGGACGACCACGATGAACATCTACTCACAGGTCGGACTGGTCACCCTGGTCGGGCTGGTGTCGAAGAACGGCATCCTGATCGTGGAATTCGCGAACAAGCTGCAGGTCCAGGGAGAGTCTAAGCTCGCGGCCGTTCGGCAGGCGGCCATGATCCGCCTTCGGCCGATCCTCATGGTCAGCGCCGCCACCATCGGCGGCCACTTCCCGCTGACACTGGTCTCCGGCGCCGGCGCCGCGGCGCGAAACTCCATCGGGTTGGTGCTGGTCGGCGGCATGTTCATCGGCACCCTCTTCACCCTCTTCGTCATACCGTCCATCTACATGCTCATCGCCCGCGACCACGGGGTGGATCGGGAGGGCGGTGCAGGGGGCGCTTAAGGCGCGAACCTCGTGAAGACGAAGTCGTGTCCTTTCACGCGGGCTTCGTGGCACGGGAAGCACGTATTGTGATCGGCTTCACCGGCCGGTTTCCCATCGATGAAACGGGCGAAGCCCCAGCCGCCGGTCGATGCGTATTTCTTCGAATCCTTGACCATGAACTCGATTCGCGGCGGAGCGCCGGGCTTGAACGCGCCGGGGAATTCCGGCATCGGTTCGCGTTTCCACGCGAGCTTCGCGAGCATGGCGCCGTCGGGGAGCGGAAGCGTCCCTTTCTTCAGAGCCTTCGCGGCAGCCGGGTTCCCGAGAACCGCCCTCAACTCGTCCTTGTTGTCCGTGCGGTGGGACACGGCGATCAACGTCCAGTCGCGGTATCCCCCGGGGACCGCGATCCCGAAGATCGGGGATACCGCTTTTTCCGCGGGTTCCGCCGCGATCGCGGGGGACGCCTGGGGTAGGAACATCGTTGACAGGACGCCGAGGATGAAAAGCTTCCGGCACGCGCTACGCATGGGACACCCCCTTCGGGAATGGAATGGAATCAGTTTAGACTTAATCGGTCAGATGGGCGAGAAAATCGCTTGCAGCCCTGACGGATTCTTCCGCGTCCGCCCTGCCGACGATCAACCCCTTGCGGACGATGTTATCCCGACGCTTCGCCGACCGGACGAAAGCGGCCCAGAACGGCTGTTCCTGAATTTCATCGCCCGTCAGGGATGTATACAATTTCGAGACCTTGTCGTTGGCGAGGTTGTATCCGTTCAGGGCGTCGGCCACGGTTTCTTCGAAAGACTGGATCCCCTTTCGGGCGAAGATGTCGGAAAAGGATCGTTCGACGGCGACCTCGCACGACAGATGCGCCACGATCGTCGCGAGGCCGCACAGCTTGTCGTCATTCTTTCCCAGGAAAAACCTGGAAATCCCCAATAATATCTGGGGATAGGTCGCACCCTCGACATAACCCACCGCAGGCCCGGCGTTCACCTCCGACAACATGACCAGATGCGGGTATCCTCCGGACAGGGAACTGCAATATTCACACGGATTCGGTTGCTCGAGGGATTCCCCGGCGATCGGTTGACCGCAAAATGTGCAGACGGGACGGTTTTTTTCGCCGGTCATGTTTTCGTTCCTCCCAATCCGCTTCTCGCCTTTTAGATGCACCTCTCCACACTCCCGGTCCGCCATCCACCGGGTCCGCCGTCTTCTGCGGTTCCTGGCCGCGTCCCCTACGGCAGCCGGAGGATGAGGGCCGTCTCGATCGCCGCCGCGACGACGAGGAGAGGGAATACGACAGCGAAGTACCGACGGAAGGCATGCGCCATGTGGGTTTTGAGGGGGGTGCCCTCCTTCCCCCGCATTCTCCGGACGACCATCACGCCGAGCCACAGGCCGTAGGAGGCCGCGATAAGAAGGGCCGGTATCTCGAACACGCCGTACGGCAAAACCGAAAGCGCCGCCTTCGAGTAACCGGACGTCTCGGATGCCTGGCGGCACAGCACACCCAGGCCGAACGCATTGGAACCGACGGCGAATGTCGGGATGATTCCGACGATCACGCCGAAGATGACCACGAACATCGTCGCCATCACATTCTGTACGAGGATGTTGAAGAAAAGCATCCCGCCGGAAAGTTCCCGATAGCCGCCGGCCATCGCATGGAACATCTCGGACAATTGCCGCCCGATGGGCGAGGGGACAAAGATACCTGCCAGGAAGGAGGCGACGAAGATCAGGGCCAGAATCAGGAGGTACGGTTTTATGGTCCGGTCGAACATCCCCGAGAGATTCAATGCGATTTCCCCTGGAAATTTCTTCACGGCGAAAAGGTGATCCCCGCCATCAGCAGGATCTGCACGAGCACGTCCCCATTGACCTTCACGTCGCAAGCGGCGCCTCCGGACGACACGCAGAAGATCTCCGTGGAGTCCGGCAGAATCGTCATGAACCCTCTCCCCTCAAGGCGAATTCCGACGCGACCGGATACAGGTATCCGGACTCCGCCGCCCAACGAGAGGGAGAAATACGTTTTCCGATTCAGCCCGCTCCCGTGCGGCGCGAGATGCGTTGCCCCGATCCCCGCGGCGACGTAGGGGAGGACCTTATCCCCGGGAAACAGGTAGGCCCCCCCCAGATGAAGGTAGTGGATGTCCAGCTCGAAGAGGGTATCCCCGTCGAACGTCCCCCCGCCGGCAACCTTCGTCCGCCGGAACCCGTAGAAGAGTTCGTACCTGGTTTCCGGAGTGTCCGGCAGGTCGAGGACGAGCCCGAAGCTCCCCCCTTCCCTTACGTCCAGATGGGCGCCGGTACTGTTGTCCTCGAAATTGCCGCCGACGGTGTAGCCGGCGTACGGCGTGATCTCCAGCCCCCATTCCGCTCCCGCCTCCCCCGGGACCAGGACACACGAAAGGAGGAGCGCGATCGCAAAAAGAAAATGTCGGAACGGGAGGATGGCGGGTGCTGGGACCTGCTTCAAGGTTTCTCCCGGGAATCGCCCTCCCGCCCGGAGGGCCGCATGGAGAGCATGGTCAAGAAAACGCACGATTGCCGTACCATTTAACCGCAGGGGGTGTTTCCCGTCAACGCCAACCGGGGGAAATGCCGCGAATGGACAACAGGCATCCCTTGGAATTGCCACGAAAATGCTCCTATCATGGAAATGGATCATCGCCGCGCGGTTTCCGGGAGGAGGATCGACCGATGGCCCTGCCGACCCCGAAGAATGCCGGTCGGGAAATCCCCGGTCTTCCATGGTTGCTGTGGGACATCCTGCGCGCCGGACGGGGTCGTCCGGAGGATGCCTTCTCGCGGCAGCAGGCCCGCCTTCACCGGTTGATCGAATCCGCAAGGAGACTGTCCCCCTTCTACAGGGAACGTTACGCCGCGCTTCCCCGGGGCGCCCATGACCTTCCGGCGCTCCCACCGGTGGCCAAGTCCGACCTGATGGCGAATTTCGACGGGTGGGCGATCGACCCGGCGGTCACGCGGGAATCGGCCGAGGCATTCGTCGGCGACCCGGCCCGGATCGGGGAGCTTTACCTGGACCGGTATGTCGCCTTCTCCACTTCCGGCACGACCGGAACCCCCGCCGTATTCCTGCACGACCGGGGGGCGATGTCCGTCTACCAGGGCCTGCTGCTGGCGCGCCGTATCCCGACGCTGCTCGCCGCCGGCGCCTTCCGCCCCTTCATGAGAAACCGGGCACGAACGGCGACGATCATCGCCACCGGGGGGCACTTTGCCAGCTCGGTCGTGGAAGCTCTCGTCCGATCCCGCCATCCGATGCTGGCCGGCCGCAACCGCACGTTCTCCCTGATGACTCCCCTCCCGGCGCTCGTACGCGCGTTGACCGAATTCCGTCCCGCGGTCGTGGGAAGCTACCCCACGGCTCTGGCCGTCCTGGCCGGGGAGCAGGCGGCCGGACGACTGCGGATCGCACCCGCTCTCCTGCTCTCCGGGGCCGAACGCCTCTCCACACCGCTCGGGGAGCGAATTTCCGAAACGTTCCAATGTCCCGTTCGGGACACGTACGCCGCCTCGGAATTCATGGGGATCGCTTTCGACTGCCGGTATGGACGCCTTCATGTCAACGCGGACTGGCTGATCCTGGAACCGGTGGATGCCGCCGGTGAACCCGTTGCGCCGGGCGGGCCCTCCCATACGACCTTGCTGACGAACCTGGCCAACCGCGTCCAGCCGCTCATCCGTTACGATCTCGGCGACAGCGTCACCGTGCTCCCTGCGCCATGTCCCTGCGGCAGCCCGCTCCCCGCCATCCGGCCCGAAGGCCGGCGCGACGAGACTCTGCGGATCGAACTCGCCGACGGCGGGATCCGGCCGCTGATCCCGCTGGTGCTGGCCACGGCCGTGGAGGAAGCACCGGGCGTACTGAGGTACCAGGTACTCCAGACGGGTCCGCGGCGCCTTCGGCTCCGCATCGAGGAAGCCCCGGGGCACGATCGCGCGCGGGTCTGCGACGATGTCCTCCGTCGCCTCCGGGCGTACCTGTCTTCCCAGGGCCTCGCGTCGGTGGTGGTGGAGGTATCGGTGGAACGGCCGCAAAGCGAAACGGCGGGTGGAAAGATGCGCCAGTTCCTCGTCGAACCGGAACAGGACGTGGAGAACGGCCACATCCGGAACCGATGCGTCCCGCCTGTTATCTAATCGCCATGGCGAGGAACGGGAAAGCGACGGCGCGAATTCCCGCTGGAGGAAAGCGATTCCATGGAGAAGCGCAAATTGGGAAATTCCGGACTGGAGGTCGCTCCGCTGGCTCTTGGAGGCAATGTCTTCGGATGGACGGTGGATGAACCGACGTCCTTCAGGATATTGGACGCGTTCGTTGCGGCGGGATGCAATCTGGTCGATACCGCGGATATGTACTCCGCGTGGGTTCCGGGGAACAAGGGCGGTGAATCCGAGACCATACTCGGCAAGTGGCGGAAGCGGAGCGGTAACCGCAGGGAGGTCCTCATCGCCACCAAGGTCGGAAAGGAAATGGGGCCGGACCGGGAAGGGCTCTCGAGATCCTATATCCTGCGCGCGGCGGAGGACTCCCTGAGGCGCCTGCAGACGGACTGCATCGACCTGTACCAGTCCCATGCCGACGATCCCGGGACGCCGCTGGAAGAAACCCTGGAAGCCTATGCGCAATTGATCCGGCAGGGAAAGGTCCGGGCGATCGGCGCTTCGAATTACACCGCGGACCGGCTGGCGAAGGCATTGGAAGTGGGCACACGACCCGGATATCCTTCCTACCAATGCCTGCAGCCTTTATACAACCTCTACGATCGTGCAGAGTATGAAGCGGATCTCGAACCCCTTTGCCTGGAAAAGGGAGTGGGCGTGATCCCCTACTTCTCTCTCGCCAGCGGTTTTCTCACCGGGAAATATCGGTCGGAAAGCGATCTGGCGAACCGGTCGCGCGGCGAATTCGTCAAGAAATATTTAAATGACCGGGGTTTCCGCATTCTCGATGCCCTGGACCGGGTGGCCGGCCGATATCATTCCGTCCCCGCCGTCGTTTCCCTTGCCTGGCTGATCGCGCGTCCCGGCGTCACCGCACCGATTGCGAGCGCGACGAGCCTGGGCCAGTTGGCCGATTTGATCGAAGCGACGAAGCTTACGCTGGATCCCTCTTCCATCGAGCTGCTCGATAGGGCAAGCGATCAACGACCCCCAACCTGAAAATGCAGCGATGGATTTCAGCGACCAACAGGTTAGGATCCCGCGGATCAAGGAAGGACATCCGGCGAAAACCCCCTTCGCATCGTATTTTCCGTGATGACTCTCGGTTCCATGAACTGCAGGAGATAATCGGGCCCACCCGCCTTGGAGCCGACGCCCGACATCCGGAATCCCCCGAACGGCTGTCGGCCCACCACCGCTCCCGTGATTCCCCTGTTGATGTAAAGGTTGCCGACCTCGAACGTCTCCCCGACGCGCCGGATCGTCGCCGGGCTCCTGGAGAAAAGCCCGCCCGTCAAGGCATAGTCGGAGGAGTTCGCCAGGACTACGGCCTCCTCCATGTCCCCGGCACGGATGACGGCGAGCACCGGCCCGAAAATTTCCTCCCTCAAGATTGTCGAATTCGGGGGAAGATCCGTGAGGACCGTCGGGGATACGTAATACCCTTCCCCGGGGACGGGGATTTCCGCGGCCACCTTCCCCTCGCGCCTCCCGAGCTCGATGGTCGCCTCGATCCTCTCCTTCGCGGCGGCGTCGATTACGGGCCCGATCCCGTTGGCGGGGTCCTCCGGCGGTCCGACCGTCAGCCCCTTGACCGCCTCGCACAGCCGGGCCAGGAAGCGGTCGTAGCAATCCGCGTGGACGATCACCCGGGAGCAGGCCGAGCATTTCTGTCCCTGGTACCCGAACGCGGAGGAAATGACCGCCGGAATCGCCTGGTCCAGGTCGGCATCCGCATCGATCAGTATCGCGTTCTTGCCCCCCATCTCCACGACGACCCGCTTGACCGACACCTGTCCCGGCCCGGTCCGTCCCGCCTTCTCCACGATCTGCAGGCCAACGGCCCGGGACCCGGTGAAGAGGACGAAATCGACCTCCGGATGACCGACGAGGCGATCCCCCACGGCGTCACCCTTTCCGGGGATGAAATTCAGGGCGCCGGCGGGCGCTCCTCCTTCCCGCAGCAGGGAGAACGCGAGCCAGCCGTTGACGGGGGAGAGGCTCGACGGCTTGTAGAGGACGGCGTTACCGGTGACCAGCGCCGCGGAGGACATCCCGACCGAGATGGCGAGTGGGAAATTCCACGGCGCGACGACAAGGCCCACGCCCCGCGGTCGGTACAGGTGGAGATTCTCTTCCCCGGGGCAGTCGCCCAACCGCGCGGCCTTCCCCAGGCGGATCATCTCCCGGCCGTAGTATTCCAGGTAGTCGATGGATTCGGCCACGTCGGCGTCCGCCTCCAGCCAGCTCTTCCCGACTTCGCGCACCTGCCATGCCGCGAGCTCCCCTCTCCGCCGTCGCGCAACGGAAGCGGCACGGAACAGGACCGCCGCCCGGTCTCCGGGGGACCGTTGCGACCATCCTTTTTGCGCCGAGCGGGCGGCCTGCACCGCGTGATCGGCCAGCTCCCGCGTGATGCCGCAGGCTGTACCCACGACTTCCCGCGGGCGGGCCGGGTCGACGGAGACGATCGGTTCCCCCTGCCGGTACTCCTTTCCGCCGATGACCGCGGGATAGCTCTCCCCCATCCGGTTCCCCGCTTCCGTGAGGGCATAGCGGAAGGCGGTACGGGTTTCCCGGACCGTGAAATCGGCGGCCGGCTCGTTGGAAAACGGCACCCATCCTTCCGCCTCCCTCTCGAGCGGCGCTTCCACATAGCCTTCCGGATCCGCGAGGAGGTCTTCCGGAGGAACATGTCCAAGAAACGCCCTCTGGAGAAACCCCTCGTTCGAGGAGTTTTCCAGCAGGCGCCGCACCAGGTACGCCATTCCGGGGAGAAGCTCCCCGATCGGGGCGTATTCGCGTACCCGGAACCCCATCTTCATGAGCGCGCGCTTGATCGGTTCCGCCATGCCGTACAGCATCTGGAACTCGTACCGGTCCCGGGGGACCTTGAGCCTCTCCGCCGTCGCCAGCGCCTTGGCGATCGACCGCACGTTGTGGGAGCCCACGGCAAGCGTCACGTGTTCGTGGTTTTCCAGGGCGATCTCCACGCACCGCTCGAAATTCGCGTCGGTGTGCGATTTCCGGGGGAACACGGGAATCTCCCACCCTTTTTGCCGGGCCACGATGGTTTCGTATTCCCGGTAGGCCCCCTTCACCAGGCGGACCGTGATGCGCCGGTTTCGCCCCTTCGCCCAGCCGATCAGCCGCCGCAGATCCCTCTCCGCGCATTTGAGATACGCCTGGAGGGCGACCCCGGCGTGCTCCCAATCGTGGAACCCGGGATCGTCCAGGGTCTCCGTCAGGACGTCGAGCGTGATCTCCTTCAGGTTGCAGGTTTCCATGTCGAGGTTCACGAACCCGCCCGCTTCCCGGACCTTGGCGAGTATGGGCAGCAGCCTCCGACGAACCTCCCGGACGCTGTCCTCGTGGTTTGCCGGCCCGATGCGGGAATACAGGGAGCTGATCTTCACCGAAAGATGCAGGCGCGGGAACGACGGTTCCGGACGCGGGTCGAGCGGGGGCCAGCCGGATACCTCCCTGGAGAGCGTGTCCACCAGCAGCAGGTAGAGGTCCCTGTACCGATCCGCCTCCGCTTCGGAAACCACCGCCTCCCCCAGGATGTCGACGGTGAAGGGTTTCCCCTCGGCCCATAGGCGCCGGAGACTTTTCAGGGCCGACCGGGGAGTCTCCCCGGCGATGAAGGTCCTGGAAACGCGGGTAACGCCCTTCTTCGCGAGATAGCGAATCGGAAGGAAATTCACGATCCAGGGGAGCGGCGACGTTCCGTCCGTGAAATATTCCCTTGCGTGCCTCGCGATCTGGCGGCCATCGGTCAAGGCGGGGAGGACGTCCACGAATCGGAACAGCGGAACCTTGAGCGACGGTTCCCGCATCACCCGATCCATCATCCTGCCCGCCCACCATCCCCTGTCGAAGAGGGCCGGCATTTCCGCCCCCATGTGCCGGAAGATCTCCAGCCCTTTTGTTCTAACGATATCCTGGGCGGAATCCGGGCCCATGCGTCCACTCCGCTCTTCTTTTTATGCCGCCTTCCCTTCGTGGAGGGGGTGCATCTTCCTGCTCATGGATTTTGATGTCGGGAACCCGCCGCAGGTTGCCGCAGGCGGCGGGCGCCCCGTCGACCGGAGAAAGGACTCGTGCCACCGGTCCGAAACTTTGGCCCGCATGTCGGCTTCCAACAGGAAAGGGGGAATTCCGCCATGATCAAGGTGAAATCCTTTTCTTCCCAGCTGAAGATCTTTCATACGCGTCATGAACTGGACGAACTGGACAAGGAGGTCAGCGACTTCATCGCATCCCGGGGAATCCGGAAAGTAATCTCCCTCAGCGATGCTTCGACGACGGGGAATTCGGGGGAAACGATCGGCCTGATCCGGGTGTTGGCATACGAAGAACCCGTGGCCGGATCCAGGGAACATTACCAGGAGCAGATCGAATCCAAGCTCAACGAATGGGGAGAAGAGATTGAAAAGATCCGAAAGAAGGCCGACAAGTTGGGCGCGGAGGCCAGGGTCAAATACCAGGAGCAGATCGAAGACCTCCGCGCCAGGCAGGAAACGGCGAGGAAAAAACTGGAGGACCTGAAAAGGACCGGCGGAGAGGCATGGGAGGATCTTCGCAGCGGGGCGGAAGCGGCCCTCGACGAACTGAAAAAAGGTGTGGAAGGTGCCGTAGCAAAACTAAAAAAAGGATGAATTCATAGGATGTTGGTCCATTTTTCGTTCAGCGCACGGTGATGCGGAAAACCCGGCGCGGTCCCGCTGCGGAGGCTGCCGAGCAGAGGGTCGTCCCGGGACCGACACCCTGGAATCCCAGCCCCCCCGGCGCGTCGACCGGAACGGCGACCATCGGATTGTCGCAGATGGGTGTCCTCGCCGGACAGAGGATCTCGCCGGAGGCGCATATCTCGATCGTTTCGCCGACCCGCAGATCGACGGGGAGGGGCTCGTCCTGCGCCCGGGCGTGGTGAACCGTCAAAAAGAGGGCGCCGATCACCAACGCAATGCCCGCCAGAAGATCGCGCCGCCGCATGTTCTACCTCCGGTGGAACGGGGATGCCGAGTACTCCTGTAAAACCACAAAGCTTTTTTCGTGCCAAGCGTTGTCTGCGCACGAATCCACCAATTAGACGCGCTCCTGAGGAAAACAGACTCGGGTATGATGAAACTTTGCACCGCCGGAAGCTTCGAACTGGTAGATCCACCAGATCGTGGACGAGGAGGTCTTCCGACGATGCCCGGGGATGGAAAGCCCGTACTGCCGGTAACGGTGTTCACCGACTACATCTGACCTTTCTGCTACGTGGGCGAGAGGCGTCTCGCCCGTCTCAACGAGGATTTCGACGTGCGCGTGGAACGCCGGTTCCTGGAGATCCACCCGGAGACCCCGGCGGAAGGGAGGCCGATTTCCGAGTTGGGCTATCCCCCCGAACAGTGGGCTCGTATGATGGAGAACCTCGAACGGATGGGGAAGGCGGAGGGGATCGTTTTCTCGGAAAGGACCTTCACGACGAACTCTCACAAGGCCCTCCTCCTCGCGGAGTCGGCGAAGGAGGAGGGACCGGTGGTTTTCGATGCGCTCAACGAGGGGCTGTTCCGCGCCTACTTCACCGAGGGGAGGAATATCGGGAACCCGCAGGTTCTCCGGGACGTGGCGCAGGCGGCGGGCGTCCCCGCCGGACGGTTGGAACAGGCGTGGTCCGGCGCGGCCTGCGAGGAACGGTTGGCCCGCGACCTTGCGGCGGCAGCCGAGATCGGCGTCAAGGGGATCCCCCTCTTCATCTTCGACGGCCGATGGATCCTGGAGGGCGCCGTGCCGGTGGAGATGCTGCGCGAGGCGGCGAAAATGATCTCCGCCGGGAAGTCATGACCGTTATCTGCAGGTAGCGTGAATCGCGGGAAGGAGCGAACGATGGCGAGGATCGTCCGATTTCACAAGACCGGCGGACCCGAGGTTCTCCGGATCGAGGAGGTGGCGCCTTCGCCGCCCGGGGAAGGCGAGGTCCGGATCGCCGTCAAGGCCATCGGGCTGAACCGCGCGGAATCCCTCTTTCGGCAAGGAATGTATCTCGAAGCCACGAACCTTCCCTCCCGCCTCGGGTACGAGGCGGCGGGTACCGTCGAGGCCGTGGGGACGGGGGTCACCCGTTTCAAGGTCGGGGACCGCGTCAACACGCTTCCCGCCTTTTCCATGGGGAAGTACGGCGTCTACGGGGATTCCGTCGTCGTCCCGGCCGACGCCGTCTCGTCGTTCCCGGGAAATCTCTCGTTCGAGGAAGGAACCTCCGTCTGGGTAGCGTACCTGACCGCGTACGGCGCACTCATCGAGCACGGTGGACTCCGGAAGGGACAACACGTGCTGATCACCGCGGCCAGCAGCAGCATCGGCTACGCCACCCTGCAGGTTGTCCGCGCCGCCGGGGGCGTCTCCATCGCCACCACGCGGAAACCGGAAAAAGCGGAGATGCTGCGACGGGGAGGGGCGGATCACGTGATCGTCACCGGAAAGGAGGACCTCGCGGCGCGGGTCATCGAGATCACGGAAGGTCGCGGGGCTGACCTGATCTTCGACGCGGTCGCCGGGCGTTCCATGGAGGCCCTCGCCGCCTCCGCCGCGCGGGAAGCGACCATCTTCGTCTACGGTGTGCTCAGCATGAAACCCACCGTGTTCCCGCTGGACGTGGCGCTGAAGAAAGGCCTGATCCTCCGCGGGTACACACTGTTCGAGATCGTGTCGGTGCCGGAGCGCATGGAGCGGGCGAGGAACTATATCTTCGAAGGGCTGAAGTCGGGGGCGCTCTGGCCGGTCATCGACCGGATCTTCCGACCGCTCGAAACCATCGTCGAGGCCCACCGCTACATGGAATCCAACCAGCAGAGCGGGAAAATCGTCGTCACGGTGTGAAGACGTGGTCTCGATGAACGGCCCATTGCTCGTCAGCCTTCTGCCGCCGGAACGGAGCTGGGAATACGCATCCTCCCTTTCCGACTCCACGCCGTTCGTCGCCGTACTCCTGCTGATCGGATTCCTCCTGTCCCTGTTTCTGCGTCATCCGGAACGTTGATGTAATCAATGCAGACGCCCTTGATTCTTGTGCGAACGTTCGCGGGAGCGGAGGTCGAACGATGTGCGGTCGGTTCACATTATTCGAGCCGGATACGATCCTTTCCAGGGAGTTCGGCGTCTCCGACTTCCCCACACTCTCCCCTCGTTACAACATCGCCCCGTCCCAGCCCGTGGCAACCGTGCGCGCCGCCCCCGCGGGAAGCGGACGCGAGCTTGCCCTTCTCCGCTGGGGCCTCATCCCTTCCTGGTCGAAGGATCGTGCGATCGGAAACCGCCTCATCAACGCCCGTGCGGAAACCGCCCGGGAGAAAGCCTCCTTCCGAAACGCGTTCCGCCGGCATCGGTGCCTGATCCCCGCCAACGGCTTCTATGAATGGCAACGGCAGGAGCGCGGGAAACAGCCGTACTTCGTCCGGATGCGTGACGGGCGGGTCTTCGCCTTCGCCGGATTATGGGACCGGTGGGAAAGCCCGGACGAGGGCGTCATCGAAACGTGCGCGATCCTCACGATCTCCGCGAACGCCGTCCTGGCCCCGATCCACGACCGCATGCCGGTGATCCTTCCTCGAACGGAGTACGCGCGGTGGCTCGATCCGGCACTCCTGGACACGGATTCTCTGGCGCCCCTTCTCGCGCCGTTTCCACCGGAAGACATGCTCGCATTTCCCGTGAGTTCCCGGGTCAATGCCCCTGTCATCGACGATGAGAAGTGCATCGCCCGGCTTCAATAGGGTTCCCTGCTTCTTCCGGATCCCTCGCTGGTTTTTATTTTTGTTGGGCGCGCAGCCCGATCCCGCCCGCCAGGATGCAGTGGGCGAGAGTGAGGATCACCAATCCCCAAAAACGAAGTTATTTTGCATACCTGCGGTAGTATTCGTTGATATAATTACGATAATGTTTATTATACACAAGAAAATTCTGTTTTAGTGTTATCAATTGGGAACTACTTCCAATGAAATAGTTATTTAGATCCTCTTTTTTGTATTTCATAAGATTATTTAGATTAGGTTGCACATCAATTCGCATATAATCATCCATATCTGAAAATTCAAGTATAGGAAAATAATCGGTATGGATCTCTGTTCCATAAGATAAGTTATCCACATCATTTTCACCCAATAAAAGCATGCACGCAATCTCATATTCATTGTCAACAAGAATTTCTTCCAGATCATTTTTTACAATTTTCATATCAATTTCCAATTTATCTAAATTCACTTTTAGTTCCTCTGGAGTCCCAATTGCAATTATGAAGTGAGTTGGATATTGCGTAAAATACCAAAGAGTCGTATGTGGAAAAACCAAATCAAATGTTCGTATAAGAATTTTTAAATCATTAAAAGATAACCCGCCTATTGGTAACCAAGCCGCAGCTATGCCTTTTTCATTCAATGCTTTTTTCATTATTTCAAAATATTCTTTGGTATATAAATATGGATTTCTCTTGTATTTTAAATTGGTAACATCTGTTACAATTACATCAAATTTTTCATCCACAACATCTATATAATTCCGCGCATCATCAATTATTATATCTAATTTTTCGTTGTCATAAGAATGATGATTGACCTTTTCAAATAAATGAGCTGCTTCAATAATTTTATTTTCAATTTCAACCGCGTCAACATCAACACCATGGAGAAGCATGCTGTATGAAGTGGCCCCAGTTCCATAACCAACTGTCAATGCATTTTTAGGATCTTCTGCAATTAGCAGTGGAAGGTGCCCCAACATCTTTGAATCTGCAGTTAAGACATAATCTGTCCCTGACACATTCTGACCGTCAACAAACAATCCTCTGTATCCATTGTTTTCAATAGCTGTAACGGTTCCCGATAATCCCTCTGTATAGTATATAACATCGAAACCTTTTTCTTCTTTATGGAATGTCCTCCGATCAGAGAATATAAAAGAATTAGAAATCAAAAATATAATAAACAATGAGACAAAATGTTTTTTATGCAACTTTCCAATAATAAAACACATATAAAATGAGATTAGCAGGCTAAGATTTACAAGAATTAGTGTGGTGTTCCACATGCCTACAAATGGAATTAATAAAAATCCGGTAACAACACTACCAATTACTGAACCAATTGTGTTAAAAAAGAAAATCTTTCCGGTTTTTATTCCAATTTCTTTGATATCATTGGCGTAAATTCTCAATCCTAAAGGAAAGAGCACGCCCATAAATATTGCCGGGATAAATGAGACAGCAAAAGCCACTATCAATGATAGCGTAAACACATCAATAAGGACTATATTTGCCATACTATTTGTTAGATATTCAAATTTCTGAAATATCAATAATACCAATGCGCCACTAATAGCGGTAAGGATGGAGATTTTGCCAAACATTAACTCTAAATTTTTTATAGCATCGATAATATTTGATATTAAGTATGATCCCACGGAGAAACCTAACAAGAAACCGGATAGAATCAACGCAAAAGAGTGTGATGTTGACATATTATATGTAGATAATATTCTTGTCCATAAAATTTCATAACTTAAACTTATGAATCCCGTTGTAAACAATATGACTAACATGTATGAATATGGAGCGGTCTCACTAATAGTTTCTTGAAATTTTTCGGACTCAGTATTATTTGTATAAATTAACAAAGCAATGAGTAAGTTCACAGTTACTGCAATAACAAAAGTCAGGAAAACACCAATATATTTTACGAAAATAAATCCAGTTAACATGGACCCAGCAAATGCACCAAGTGTATTTATATAATATATTCTGCTGAAATTTGATCCAAACCTTTCCGGCGTTGTCAGAAAATATTTTGTGATCAGTGGGATAGTGCCACCAATGGCGAAAACTGGCGGGAAGAGCACGACTATAGATAAGAAAAGACGAATTACGGAAATCCAATAGAAGTTAAAATTATTATATGAATACTCGTAAAAAACTTTATATATAGTAAAATTATTTATTATTAGATATGAAACAATGGAAAATATTCCTATGCATAATTCCACAAATAAATAAGCTTTAAGTGGATTTTTAATTTTCTCTGACAACTTTCCAAAATATAAACTACCACATCCAAGGCCCAACAAGAACACAGAAACAACTGTCGCGATAGCGAAGCTGCTTACTCCAAACACAAGGCCAAGAATTCTTACCCAAACAAGTTGATATATCAAAGCGGAAAAACCAGAAAGAAATACTACAGTATAAAATACGGTGTTGCTGATTGTCCAAGCCATACGTTGTTCCTTTGTTTAAAAAATTATAGACTCCGGGTTCTCTACAAAATTACGTGCATATCAATCGCTTGGAGACCGCGGACCAGGTCCTGGCTCTGTTGTCGAAGTGGTCCGAGGGCTTCAACGCGATCCACAGAATTTCATAGAGGGCGGGCCGGGTCGCGGTCAGGACCACCCGGCCGCCGAAGCCGGCCGCCTGCTTGAAGGACACGGTTTCGTTTCGCACCTGCAACTTCGGGTCGCCGATCTCGCCGATGCGGTAGACGATCCTTTGGTACGGCCGGGATAGCCCCCGGGCGTCGAACGCCCCTCCCGTGTGGTAGAGGTCGTCGACGTCCCGGGGGGAGACGCGCGGCGGGGGCGAACCGTCCGGATCGGAAAAGGTGACCTGATCCTGGACCAGGACGCCGCTCCGGGCGAAGAACCCTTCCGTGACGCGCAGACCGAACTGCGAATTGCGCCAGGTAAGGGTAACCCGTTCGCCGTCCGGCACGACGGCGGTGAAGATCCCCCTCCCCTTGCCGTCTCCCGTCAGATCGATCCGCGTGTACCCCGACGGGGCGAACCGCGTCAGCATCCCAAGGACGAGGACGGAAGCCGCGATTCCGGCGATGATCGCTCTCCTGCGCCGCACTCCCCGCTGCCGAAGATCCGCAGGCGGCCTTATTTCAGCGCGCCCTTTTCCTTGAAGAACTTCTGCGCGCCCGGATGGAGATACTTCAGCGCATCCGGGGTCACCAGTCCGACCGCCTTCTGCGGCGTCAGCATATTGGCACCCTTCCACACCGCGGCCAGCTCGGCCTTATTGTCGAAGATCGCCTTCAGGATCTCGTAGAGCCGGTCCGCCGGAAAGGTGTCCATCGCCTGCAGGACGGCCGTGATGGCGATCGCGTCGATGTCGCGATCCACTCCGCTGTAGCTCCCCTTCTGGAAGACCGTCTTGTGGAACACGCCGGGATTCGCCTTCATGATCCGGTCCGCGGTCTCGCCGCCCACGGGCAGCAGCACCATCTTGGCGCCGGGGGTGGAGGCCATGTCGATGATGGACCCGGTCGGGACGGCGCCGCTCCAGAAGAAGGCGTCGATCTTGCCGTCCTTCAGCGCCGCGACGGACTCGCCGGCCCCGAGTTTCTCCTTCCTGAAATCCTTGTTCCAGTCGATGCCGAGCGCCTTGAGGACGTAGTCGGCCTGCTCCTCCGTGCCGCTGTTGGGGGCGCCGACGGAGACGCGTTTCCCCTTGAGCTGCATCACGGAGGTGACGCCCGTGCCTTCCTTGGTCACGATGTGGAGCGGCTGCTCGTAGAATCCCATCACGAGGCGGATGTTATGTTTCTTGGGGATGCCGGGGACCTTGCCGTCGTTCGCCCAGCCGACGTGGTAGTCGTACGCGAACGCCATCCCCGCCTTCCCGGCGCCCAGCAGCTTCATGTTGTCGATCGCGGCCGTGGTGGCCTCGGAAGTCGCCTCGGCGTTGGGAACGTGTTTGCCGATGACGCCGCCGATCGCGCCGCCCAGCGGATACCAGACGCCGCCGGTGCCGCCGGTGACGATGCTGAAGGAGAGCTTCTCCTGCTTGGGTTGGGCGCCTGCGACCGCCGCAAGCCCCAACGACAAGGCGAGGATAAGCGTCGCCACGACCAATGCCCGGGATCCTCTCGCGTTCATTGCCCACCTCCTCGGATGATGTGGAACATCTCGATCGATCATGCCTTGACCCCTCTTTCAAGCACGGAGCCGCGGGTCGCCCGCAGATGATACACGACCATCAGGCCCCCGGCGACCGCAGGCGCCAGTCCCGGTATGGACCACCCGATGGGGAAGACCACCATGGCGACGGCCACGAGGATCAGCAGCGCCCGCTCGACGACGGGAATCGCTTTGCGCAGGTGCCCGATGACGCCCAGGGAGATGAAAAGCAGGGCGCATAAGCTCGTCGCAGTGGCCAGGAGAAAATCGGGCCAGTTCCCCCCCACGATCAGGAGGCTGTACCCGACGGGGGTCGTCGAAAAGAAGAACGGCACCAGGAAGGCCGGGAGGGAATACTTCCAGGCCTGCATCATCGAGCCGAAGGGGTTCCCGCCCGTGACCGCCGCCGCGGCGCAGGGGGAAAGGCCGACCGGCGGGGAAACCTCGGAGAGCACGGCGAAGTAGAAGACGAGCAGGTGCGCCACGTGCTCCGGAACGCCGAGCTTGACAAGGGCCGGCGCGACCATGACAACGGTCATGATGTAGGTGGCGGTGATGGGCAGGCTCAAACCGATGAGCATCGAGGCGAGCAGCGAGAGCACCAGGGCGGCGAGCACTGAACCGCCGCTCACGGACATGATGAGGGAGGAGACCTTCAGCCCCAGGCCGGTCAGGGTGAAGGTCCCGACGATCAGTCCCGCCGCGGCGAGAAGCACGGCGACCGGGAGCATGTTCTTCGCCCCCTCGATCATCGCCACGATGATCCTGCGGGGGGTCAGCCATTCGGTCCGGTCCCGGCTCAGGAAGCTCGTAAGGACCACGGTTGCGATGGCGCCCAGCGCCGCGTACTCGGGAGACTTGTTCCATAGGACGAGGAGCGCCACCAGGACGATGATCGACAGCAGGTGGTATCCCTTGGTGAGCATCACCTGCCGGACGGTCCTGGCTTCGGTCTCGGGGGGGGCGAAGCGGTACTTGCGGGCCTCCAGCTCCACCATGAACAGCGTGCCGACGTAATAGAGGATCGTGGGAACGGTCACCATGACGACCACGTCCCAGAAGGAAATCCCCAGGAACTGCATGATGAGGAAAGAGGCCGCGCCCATCAGCGGCGGGGAGAGGACGGCCCCGATCCCCCCGGTGGCGACCAGGCCGGCGGCCATGTTCGGCGAGTAGCCGGCTTTTTTAAGGATCGGCCACATGATGGGGGTGACGGACATGGTGGTCGCCACGCCGCTCCCCTGGGGGCCCCCCAGGAGCGCCGAGGTGATCACCGCGCCCCGCCCGGCGCTCGCCGATTTCCGCCCCATCGTCGCCAGCGACAGATCCAGCCAGAAGCCGCCGGCGCCCGCCACGTCCATGAACGTGCCGTAGACGACGAAGAGCATCACGAACGAGGCGCTGACCGAAAGCGGCACGCCGAAGATCCCCTCCAGCGTCATGTACATGTGGCCGACGATCCTGTCGAGGTCGTACCCTTTATGGGAAATGGCGTCCGGGAAGAATTTCCCGAAATACATGTAGAGCAGGAATCCCGTTACGACCAGGGTGAAGGTGTTTCCGACGATGCGGCGGGAGATTTCCAGCAGCAGGAGGATCGCCGCGATGCCGAGGTAGAGATCCATCGGCTCCGGGACCGTGGTACGGCGGATGAACTGATCCGTGTCGATGCAGGCATAGACGATGGTGGCCACGCCCAGGATGGCCAGGAGAAGGTCCGGCCAGATCGTCCAGCGGCCGGCGTTTTTGCGGATCGGATAGACAAGGAAGGCAAGTCCGAAGATGAAAGCCATGTGGACCATGCGGAAGAAATACGTTTCCACGGTCCAGATCGCGCCGTAGAGCGACCAGCCGACGAATCCGACAAAGAGAGCGCCTATCGCTATGAACGACTTGCCCTGAAACTCCCGCATCGCTGCCCCCGCGACACCGCCCACGGCCGCTGCCGGCCGCCGATTGCCGCCATTATACCCAACGGTTCAGATATCGGCATTCTTTCGTCTTGCCGCAACAACCATCCTGTGCTGGCGGTAATCGGAGGATGGAGGAAAGTACCGATCGATCCTCCCGTTACACATTCGCCGGCCGACCTGCGCGATCGAGGGGAAGGTCCGGTCGGTTACGGAGCGCCCATGCCGCCTGGCGGCGCAAGCGGATGCCCTGCTTCCCCGGAAGCTATCGCCGGTTTCTTATTCCTGTCGGGCGGGCAGCACAGGCTCGCCCACCAGGATGCAGTGGCCGAGCCGGTATCCGCTCGCGTTGCAGCAGTCCTCCCACGACCATACGCTGCACTCCCCGGGGCGGCATTTTTCATACGGGTTTTCGTCGGGATTCACCAGAACCAGCAGGCAGACATTGCCGCGTGCTTCCATCGCCGTTGTCCCCATCGTGGCAGCCTCCATCAAGTGTTGGGAAGCATACTGTGGTGTGGATTCATACCGATTGTGCCGGCCCGATCCGTGGAAGGGATCCTGCTGTCAAGGAGCGTATCGTATTTTTCATCATACCAATCCGTACGGCGAATACAACAAGAGCGGATTTCCGGGCCGACCCGCTGAAAAGGCAGTCCCGCCATGACGTAGAGGTCCGCGGCGATCGTGATATAACGTGGAAGATGAGGGGAATCGTTGAAGCATCACTTCCTCGGGTGAGATTTCTCCCATTCCCGCACCATGCGCCGGGCCTCCTTGAGCTTCTCGGGAGTCAATTCCATTGCGACGCGGTTCTTTGCCTCGGAGGCCTGTTGGTACTCATCACCCGTCGCCCTCGATGCCGCCAGGCTGAACCAGAAATACGATTGCACGAGGTCTTTCGGGACCCACTTCCCTAAGTAGTATGCGAGTCCGAGAACGCGAGTGGCATCAACATCCCCTTGTTCCGCCGCCTTCCGATACCACTTGGCGGCCTCTGCGTAGTTCTGCGGAACACCCTGGCCGTTCAGGTACATGAATCCGAGGTTGTATTGGGCAGCCGCGGCCCCCTGCATCCCGGCTTTCCGGTACCACTTGAAGGCTTCCGTAGGATCCAGAGGGACTCCCCAACCGTTCTGATGAAAAATACCAAGGTTGTACTGTGCTCTCGCGTCCCCCCGTTCCGCTGCTTTCCGGTACCACCTGGCAGCCTCTGCGTAGTCCTGCCGGACGCCTGAACCGTTTTCATAGATGGAGCCGATGTCGAACTGGGCTTTCACATCCCCCGCTTCCGCCTGTTTGCGAAGGGTCTTGATGTCGGCGGACGGAGAGGAGGCGGCGAACAGGGTCGATATCGTGGCCGCCAGGACAATTACGCGGAAGGGATATTTTTGAATTTCGGACATCGGCTCCCCCGAACGGCATATCTTTATCTTTTCTCGACTTCGACTACCAGGTCGAAACGGATCGTCTTCTCACCATCGCGCGGGTAGAGTTGGGTCGTCAGCGGCTTGTGCCCCGGCGCGGAGACCTTGAAGTGGACGTGGGGAGGGCGACCCGGGTAGACGCCGGGCGGCGAAGTTGTGAACGCGTAGGCACCCGTAGCGCCGGTCGTCTGTGCCCCGCGCAGGGAGTCCACATACCGCCCCGAGCGATCCGCGTGCCACCACTCCACGCGACCCCCGGGGATGGGACGGCAGCCGGGATACGAAAGCAACACTCCCGAGACAGCCATCCCCGAGCCGGTGGAAAGCCGCTCCGGCGCCCCCGGTTTGTAGAAGGGGCCCTCCGCGTCTTCCGCCGTGGGGACGCACTTCCCCTCCTCTCCACGGGCCAAACCGGGCAGTCCGGCCAGGATCAGGCTGAACAGGCAAGTGACCGCGACGAAGGACCCGGAAAATCGGCGTCTCCGCCGCTTGCCTCCGCATCTTCCTGCACATGGCGGCGTCATTACGGTTTTGGTGCCAGGCAATGCCAGGGAGTTTCGCCCCCGGGAAAAACCTCCGCATCCACCCTCCCATGCAGGACCCATCTTCGTAGGGAAACGCGTGTCAAGTTTCCGCCTGATCCTCCGTGATCGCAATTTACTCCCGAGGGGGAACTCCAGGACCTCCTACTCATCCAACTTCGTAAGAACAATGGAATTTGTCATTTGTCATGGGAAACCCGACGGACAAGCATGGGAGGATGAGGCATGACACCGAAAACGGAAAAGAAAGACTTCTCCAATGCCGATGAAGTGCGGGTTTTCCCAAAAGGCAAAGTGGAGTTGGTAACGATCGGCGGAGCGACAATCGGCCGTGCCACGCTCGAACCGGGGTGGCGGTGGTCGACGTCCGTTCAGCCGATCGCAAAAACAAAGAGCTGCGAAGCCCCCCACTACCAGTATCACGTGGCGGGAACCCTGAAAGTCGTGATGGATGACGGAACGGAGCTCGTGTGCAAGGCGGGCGACGTCTCTCTCCTGCCGTCGGGGCATGATGCCTGGGTGATCGGAAACGAGAATGTCGTGGTCGTCGACTTCCAGGGGATGGTGGATTACGCAAAGGAGACCGGCGGATAAGGGTCGGCGAGTCCCTCGGATACTGGAAGAGCCCGGAAACCGGTGCGCGGTATCCGGCCCGCTGGCGGATGCTGCTCCCGTCCGAAGGGCTGGAGCTGGAAGTCGTTCCCCGCATCGCGGACCAGGAGCTGCGGGCCTCCGTCCGGTATTGGGAAGGGTCGGTCGGTGTCCGTGGTACCTCCCGCGGGGAGTCCGTCGAGGGAGACGGGTACGTCGAGCTGACGGGGTACGGGGAAACCGGCGGACATAAGCCATGATCCGCTGTGGTGGAACGCCGGGGTCGACCTCGATCGTCGGGATCCTGCTTCTGGCGCTGCTTCTTCCGACCCCTGCGCCCGGGCGGGCCGATACGGATACTCTACCGTGGGCGGCGCTAAAGAACGGGGATCACGTCGCGCTGATACGGCATGCCCTTGCACCCGGGACCGACGACCCTCCCGGCTTTCGCCTCGATGACTGCTCGACCCAGCGCAACCTCTCCGAAGCCGGCCGGGAGCAGGCCCGCTCCATCGGCGCACGGTTTCGCGAACACGGAGTCGAAAACGTGGTGATCTACTCCAGTCAGTGGTGCCGTTGCCTGGAGACGGCGCGATTGCTCGATTTGGGGAAGGTGATTCCCTTCCCCGGGTTGAACTCGTTTTTTCGAGACCGCAGCCGTGAAGCCCTGCAGTCCGCCGAAGTGCGGGCGCTTGTCAAAAAACGCCCCAGGGGGGCGTCGCTCGTCCTTGTCACCCATCAGGTCAACATCATCGCGCTCAGCGGCGTGCCCCCGCAATCGGGCGAGATCGTGGTGCTTCGACCGGATGGTGAAAACCTCACCGTGATGGGTCGGATCCGTTGAGCCGGACGGTCCCCTCCCGGCGAAACCCCTTTTTCACCCCGAAAATGGCGGTTGATTGCACGGGGTTTGCGCTCCGTACGCACTGCGGTGATATTCCCCTCGTCCGGTTGGTCTAAAATCGGGGTGCGGGTCTGTGATTCAATTGGATGGACGGAGGCAACCGATGTTCGACGTTGTCGGGATCGGACTCAACGCGGTCGATTACCTCGTGGGCCTGCCGAGGTTCCCGGTGCCGGGCGAGAAACTGCGGATGTCCGCTTTCGCGCGAGAGGGCGGCGGACAGGTCGCAACCGCCCTCGTGGCGCTATCCCGTTGGGGGTTCCGTTGCAAATATGTCGGGAATGTGGGAGACGACGAGCACGGACGGCTTTCGTCCCTGCTCCTTTCGCGGGAGGGAGTCGACCTCGCCCACGTCCGGACGGTCCCCGGCGCATCGTCCCAATTCGCGGTGATTCTCGTGGAAGAAGAGACGGGTGAGCGGACCATCCTGTGGGAACGGGATCCGCGGATCCGTGTATCACCGGAAGATCTGCCGCTGGACGACATCCGGCGGGCGCGGGCGATCCTTCTCGACGGTCACGACGTTCTCCCGGCGATTACCGCGGCGAGGACCGCCCGGACCACGGGCGTCCCCGTCGTTCTCGACGCGGAAAAGGTGCAGGAGGGGACGGAGGAACTGCTGTCCCTGTGCGATCACATCGTGGCCGCGGGACACTTCCCGGGGTTGCTCCTTCCCGGGGTCTCCGCGGAAGATGGCGCCAGGGAAATCCTGGTCCGTTATACACCCAGGACGTCCACGGTAACGCTTGGCCCCCGCGGGGCGTTCGGATGCAACGCCCGGGAGGAGTTCTTCTCGCCTTCCATCCGCGTCGAGGCGGTGGACACCACGGGCGCCGGAGACATCTTCCACGCCGGCTTCCTGTACGCCCTCCTCGAAGGGCTTCCCTACAGGGAGATCCTCGCCTTCGCCAACACCGCAGCCGGACTCTCCTGCCGCGGAATGGGGGGACGGGCTGCGATCCCGACGATCGAGGCGATCCGGGCGGCCGGCGCATCGCCGGGCCGGTAGCGGGTTCGTGTTTTTGTTGGGTTCACAGGTACGCAAATGGCAAGGCAACGGCATCCGGTACCAACGGTAGCGTCACGTCGCCCGGATGGACAACGAAACCTTTCTCCGACTGGCCGTAGAGGTCTTTCCGGAACGAAACGATGTTCCTCGCCATGGAGCGATCGGGAGTCGCCGACATCCTTATCTCGATGGGAATCAGTTTGCCCCCGGTTTCCACGATCAGATCCACCTCGACGCCGGTGGATGTTCTCCAGAAATGAAGGTGTGGTCGCTCTCCCCTCCCGGACAGCCGCCGCATGATTTCACCGACGACCGCCGTTTCGAAGATGGCGCTACCCATCGGTCCGGACATGGCGTGCTCCGCGTCCTTCAAACCCGCCAGGTAACACAGGGTGCCCACATCCGCGAAGTATACCTTGGGTGTCTTGACAAGGCGCTTTCCCACATTACGGAGATACGGCCGGAGAATGAAGATCTGGCAGGTGCCCTCCAGCACGGAGATCCACGCCTTGCAGGAAACTTTCCCGATTACAGGAAAAATAATACTTCCCTATCTATCAGGAATCGTCATAATCAATGCTTGCCTCTGCGCTATATGGGACCGGTTATTCTTAACGAACTGCACACCGATCCGAAAGGGGATCCGCAAGTCCTGAACCAGGCCAGCGCCCTTATGTCGGAAACCCTCTCTCCAGACGTGGTGGTCTACCTCTGCACGAACTGCATTCCGCAGGGAGTGGATTTGCCGCGTCAATGGAATCAGGACGGCTCCCGGATCCTCGTGCGGGAAGTCCCTTGCAGCGGAAAGATGGATGGGCAGTATCTGCTGCATGCGATGGAAGGCGGGGCCCGGGGCTTTTGCGTTGTGGCGTGCCCCAAGGGGGACTGTCACTTGTCGCAAGGCAATTACCGGGCGGAGATCCGCGTCCGTACGGTCCGGCGACTGCTGGAGGAAATCGGACTTCCGCCGGAACGTGCCCGGTTGGTGCACTTCTCTCAGGTCGATCCGCCCCGGCGATTGGAACAGCTCGTCCGAAGCACGGTCGAGCAGATCGTCGCCATGGGGGAAAACCCACTTCACGGAGCAAAGTAGACAAGCATGAGCACACGGGCCACCAGCTTCCAGGAACGCATTGCATCCGGGAAAACGATTCTGCTGGGGGAGATCCATCCTCCGCAAGGTGCGGATCCCGAGCCGTTGCGATCAACCGCCAAACGTTACGCGGGGAAGGTTCACGCCGTGGGCGTCAGCGACAACCGGGACCGGGTCGCAATGTCGGCGCTGGCGGCGGCTTCCCTGTTGATAGCCGAGGGGTTGGAGCCGATTCTCCACGTGACCACGCGGGACCGGAATCGCATTGCGTTGGTTTCCGAGGTGCTGGGCGCACAGGCCCTGGGAATCTCCAACCTGCTGTGCACGAGCGGCACTCACCAGACTCTGGGCAACTTCCGAGCCGCCAGGAACGTCTACGACATCGACGCCGTGCAACTGCTGCAGACCTACGCCCATCTGGCGAGCGACTGCGGGCTATTGGGTGAAAGCGGATTGGAGGGGGCCGGCCCGTTCTGCCTGGGCGCCGTAGCGTCTCCGGATGCCGATCCGCGAGACCTGCAACTGGTGCGGCTCGCCAAGAAGATCCAGGCAGGGGCGAAATTCCTGGTGACGCAGCCGGTCTACGACCTGGAGCGGTTCGAAGCGTGGTGGAAAGAGGTCACCCGTCGCGGCCTTCACGAACAGGCCGCCTTCCTGGCCGGCATCCAGCCGCTCTCCGACGCCCACCTGGCGCAGGCGGGCCCGCGTCCGCAACCGGGAATTCCCGAGCCGCTGATCGGCCGGGTGGCCTCCCGGAGCGATCCGGGCGCCCGGCGCGCCGCCGCCGTCGAAATCGCGCTGGAAACCATCCGCCGGTTATCGAATCTCCCCGGGATGCGGGGGTTTTGCATCTCCGCCGACGGCGACCATGAGGCCGCCCTGCAGATCATCGAACAATCCGGTTTGGCGGGCGACTGATCGTGCCCGCCAAGTACGTCATCCACCACACGACGGCCAAGCCTCGTTTCCGCCCCGTGGGCAAACTGGGGATCGTCGACTGGAGGGAAGACTGCTCCGGTTGCCACAACTGCGTGAAGCGGGGCTGCGTCTACCGCCTGTATCGCGACGAGGCCGACACCCTGCGCGACGAGGTCGGCTACCTGGATTACATCTACCAGTGTAAAGGCTGCCTGAGCTGCGTCCAGAATTGCACGAAAAACATCCTGACCCGGGTGGTCAACCCGGAGTACCGCCGGCTGGGCGACGGCTATTACACGCCGGACCTCGTATTGTCCACGTGGTATCAGGCGGAGACGGGGAAAATCCCGGTTTCCGGTTCGGGCTACGGCGGACCGTTCAGCGGTCCCGGGTTCGATTCGATGTGGACGGACATGTCCGAGATCGTACGACCCACGCGCGACGGGATTCACGGACGGGAATACATCAGCACCAGCGTGGACATCGGCCGCAAGCTTTCGCACCTGGCGTTTGCGGACGGACAATTGAACGTAGATCCGCCACCGCTCATTGAGTCACCCCTGCCCGTGATCTTCGATCGAATTCCCCGACACTGGCAGCGCGGTGCGGTTTTGACCGCCGTCACGACCGCTGCCGCGAAGATCGGCACGCTGGCCGTTCTTTGCGGGGAGGACCTCCGTGAGAAGGATGCCGCCGTTCTCGGCCACGTGATCCCGTTGCTCGAGACTCCGGACGCGTCGGCTGCGCAGGCGGAGTGGGCTGCGCCGTTCGTGATGATCCCGGACAGCCCCGACGTGATGGAAGTGCAGGCGGCGTTGAAGAGGGGCCCTTCGGCCAGGATCGTTGCCATCCGCATCCCGGCCGTCCCGACCGTCGCCGGACGCGTGGCGGACCTGGTCCGGGACGGAGCGGATGTGATCCACCTGACGTTCGACAGCCACGGGCGGGAGGAGAGCCCGGTCCAGCCACGCCACATGCGCGACGTGCTGCGGGACACGCACACCACGCTGGTCAAGCGGGGCATGCGGGACGAGGTCACGCTGATCGCCTCGGGCGGGATCGCCGCCGCGGAGCACGTGATCAAGGCGATCATCTGCGGCGCCGACCTGGTCGCGATCGACATCCCCTTGATCCTGGCCCTGGAATGCCGGCTTTGCGGGGAGTGCCGGCGCGGGCAACCCTGCCCCATCACCCTGGAGGAGATCGACGCCGGGTTCGGCGTCGACCGCATCGTGAACCTGATGGCGGCCTGGCATTCGCAGCTCCTCGAAATGCTGGGAGCGATGGGCATACGCGAGATTCGTCGTTTGCGCGGCGAGACCGGTCGTTGCATGTTCTTCGAGGACCTTGAGCGCGATTCGTTCGGCCGCTTGTTCGGAAAACGAAAGAGCGGGTCATGAGTACCCTCCCAACGGACCTTCAGAGAGCGGAACCCGGGGCCCCGGCTGCCGTCATGACGCGGCCCGAAGATGCGGAGGTGAGCCGCGAGGTGCGGCCCGCGCCCCCCCGCTACCGCAACGAGATCGGCAAGTACAGCGTCTACCGCGCGTCCCATTGCGCGAATTGCGGCCGGTGCGTTGAAACCTGCCGGTACGGCGTGCATGTCCGCCCCGAAGGCTATCTGCACGTCCTGCGGCCGTATGACTACCGTTGCATCGGTCCGGACTGCAAGGAAACGGACTGCTGCTGCATCGACGCCTGTCCCCAGGGGGCGCTGAAGTTATCCCCCAATCCGGTTTCCGGGACGATGGGCGACCACCGCTGGACGCCGGACCTTCTCATGAGCACCTGGGCGATGGCCGAAACCGGCCGTCCGCCCGGAAGGCACCTTGAGAGCGAGGTCGGGGCATCGGGAGGGGGCTTCGACCGCCTGCGGTTCCGCTTCCCGGACCCGCCTCCCTCCGGCCTCCGCCGGGAAGACATTTCGACGCGGCTGCCGCTCAATCGCCGCGGCGATTCCCGGCCCAGGATCGCGATCGACGTCCCCTGGTACGGCGGCGGCATGTCCTTCGGATCGACCAACATCCGCGCCTTGCTGGGCAAGGCGCGGGTGGCAAAGGCGTTCCACGGGTTCACGTGCACGGGCGAGGGAGGGTATCCGGAACGTTTTCTTCCCTACAAGGACCACGTGATCACGCAGGTGGCCACCGGGCTGTTCGGCGTCCGCGAGGAGACGATCCAGCGGGCGCCGATCGTGGAATTCAAGTACGCCCAGGGAGCCAAGCCGGGACTGGGCGGCCACCTGCTGGGCGACAAGAACACGCCGAGCGTCGCGGCAATGCGCGGGACCGTCGTGGGCGTCCCCCTCTTCTCACCGTTCCCGTTCCACAGCGTCTACTCGGTGGAAGACCACAAGAAGCATCTCGACTGGATCGCGCACGTCAACCCGCGGGCGTTGCTCTCGGCAAAGGTTTCGACGCCCGTCGACGTGGACATGGTGGCCGTCGGGATTTATTACGCCGGGGGCCATATCGTGCACCTGGACGGCAGCTACGGCGGCACGGGCGCCGCCCCCAACGTCGCCAAAAAGAACATCGCCATGCCGATCGAGTACGCGATCGGGCGCGTGCACCAGTTCCTGGTGGCCGAGGGGATCCGCGACCGGGTCACGGTGATCGCCAGCGGCGGCGTCCGGACCCCCGCCGATGTCGCAAAAGCCATCGCCCTGGGGGCCGACGGATGCGTGATCGGAACGGCCGAACTGGTGGCCCTGGGCTGCATCCGCTGCACCGCCTGCGAGAGCGGGCGAGGCTGCGCGCGGGGCATCGCGACGACCGACGATGAATTGCTGGAGATGCTCGATATCGACTGGTGCACGCAGCGGCTGGTGAACCTGTACGCCGCCTGGCGGCTGCTGCTGGTGGACCTGCTGTATCGCCTGGGACTCGACTCCGTGGGCGCCTTGCGCGGCCGCACCGACTTGCTGACGCACCTGGATTATGAAAATGAAACGTAACGGTCCCTCCGCCGCGGGCGAACGTCGCGAGGTCGATGTGCGCCGGGTCCGATCCCTGCTCCGCGCCCGCGCTCACCTCCGGCCGACGGAACCTTGGCCTTGCCGGTCGCCGGAAGCGGAGGGCGGCTGCGGCGTCACCGGGTTCGCCTGCACGATCCCCGTGGGCGGGAAACACATCTACGAGCCTTCCATCCAGATGCGCAACCGCGGAAACGGCAAGGGCGGCGGGATCGCCGCCTGCGGGCTGGTGCCGGAGGAAATGGGCGTGTCGCGCCGGGTGCTCGAGGAAGACTATATTCTCCAGGTCGCCCTGCTGGACCCCGACGCCCGGGGTGAGGTGGAAAAAGCCTTCATCGATCCCTGGTTCGACATCGACCATGGGGGCCTGATCCCCACCGTTGACGATTACCGGGACGTCCCGCTGCTGGAGGTTCGTCCCCCGGACGTGGCCCGCTACTTCGTCCGGCTCAAGCCTTCCGTGCTCGCGCGTTTCGCCGAGGAGAAGAAACTCGGCGCGGCGGGCCTCTCCGGGCGGGAAGTGGAGGACGAGTTCGTCTTCCAGAATTCGATCGCGCTGAACAACCGGTTCTACGCCTCCCTGGGCGACAAACGGGCATTCGTGCTGTCCCACGCGAGGAACCTCATCATTCTCAAGATCGTCGGCTTCGCCGAGGCCGCCGTGCAGTACTACCGCATGCCCGACACTCGCGCACACGTCTGGATCGCCCACCAGCGGTTTCCGACGAAAGGCCGCGTGTGGCATCCGGGCGGAGCGCATCCGTTCATCGGGATGAACGAGGCCCTGGTGCACAACGGCGACTTCGCCAATTACCATTCGGTGTCGGAGTACCTGGCCGGGCGCAACATTTTCCCGCAGTTTCTCACCGACACGGAAGTGTCCGTGCTCCTGTTCGACCTCTGGAACCGGGTGTACCGCTACCCCATGGAGTACATCATCGAGGCCCTGGCGCCGACGACGGAGCTGGATTTCGATCGCCTCCCGTCTGCGAAGCAACGGATCTACCGCCAGATCCAGGCGGCACACATCCACGCCTCGCCCGATGGACCCTGGTTCTTCATCATCGCCCGCAGCCTGGCCGAGACCGGGGAGTTCCAATTGATGGGGATCACCGATACCGCCATGCTGCGGCCTCAGGTGTTCGCGCTGCAGGAAGGAGAAGTTTCCATCGGGCTGATCTGCTCGGAGAAGCAGGCCATCGATGCGACCCTGGCCAGCCTGGCCGCCGAAGACCCGCGATTCACACCCATCGCCGACCTGTACTGGAACGCCCGCGGCGGAAGCTGCACCGACGGGGGGGCCTTCCTGCTGACGGTCTCCCCGACGGACGGTCCCTATCGGTTGCGCGTGGCCAACAAGTTCGGCGGGACGGTATCGACCTTGTCCGACCAGCTCCACTGCGACCTATCCGTTCCGCCGTTCGCGCCCCGGCCGACGGACGAGGACGCAACGGCCATCGAACGGTGCGTTCGCGACGGGGATTCCGAAGGGCTCTTCTCCCATCTCCTCGAACGGTTGCCCGCGATGGACTTCGACACCTTCCGCGGATTCGTCGACCGCTGGGCCGACCGGACGTCCTCGGGAGCGCCGGCGCTGGGTATCGAGGCCCTGACGCGATGCATGGACCGCCGCTATCCCACCGGGGAGAAGAAACGCAGTTCCCTGCTGACCATCTTCCGCGGCGGCCTCGAGCGGATCTTCGAGCGGCAGCCGCATTTCGACGACGAGAGGACCGGCACCCACGTACGCGTCACCTGGGACACCCGGGACCGCCTGCGGGGCCCACGCCCCGGCGAGACGACCCTGCTGATCGACGCCCGCGGTTTCTCGCCCGAAGGCGGGGATTGCGATGCGGTTCTGGCGGTGAAAGCCCACCAACTCGGCTGGCGGCGCCTGGTCCACTACAACACGCGCGGCACGCGGTTCCAGGGCGTCGGGCTGGGTCCCGGCACCGCGGGTCTGCGGATCGACTGCTACGACAACCCGGGCGACTATCTCGGTTCCGGGATGGACGGCCTGGAGATCCATGTCCACGGAAACGCGCAGGACCAGCTCTGCCAGATCAGCAAGCAGGGGAAACTGGTCGTATACGGGGATGTGGGGCAAACGTTCCTCTACGGAGCCAAGGGCGGCGATGTGTTCGTGCTGGGCAATGCCGCCGGACGCCCGATGATCAACGCCGTCGGCTCGCCGCGGGTGGTCATCAACGGCACCGCCCTGGATTTCCTTGCCGAGTCGTTCATGGCCGGCGATCCCCACAACGGCGGCGGCTTCGCCATCGTCAACGGTCTCCAGTACGATCAGGCCGGCGGACTGCACCCGCTGGAACTCCCGTACCCCGGCGGCAATCTGCTTTCGCTGGCCTCCGGCGGGGCGATCTACATCCGCGATCCCCATCGCACGCTGGTAGAAGAGCAACTCAACGGCGGGGAGTACCGGACCCTGTCCACCGCCGACTGGAGGCTCATCCGGCCGTACCTGGAAGAGAACGAACGGTTGTTCGGCATCCGCATCGACCGCGATCTGCTGACCGTCGACGGAATCCTGAGCTCCCCGCAAGCGGTCTACCGCAAAGTCATGCCTCGCGGGACTACCGAGGCAGAGGCCGAGATGGAAGGGCTTGGCGGATGAACCGCGGAGACCCGCCGGGGAAAGGGGAACACGACATGACCCACCCGATCCCATGGAACGGAGTCGGACTGCTGGAGGAGGTCCGGCGGCGCAGCGGCGCACAGGTCAGCGCGTGCTTTCAGTGCCACAAGTGCAGCACGGGATGTCCCATCGGACCGGAGATGGATTTCCTCCCCAGCCAGATCATGCGACTGGTGCATCTGGGCGCGGAGGACGAGGTGCTCGCCTCGCGGTCGATCTGGCTGTGCGCCTCGTGCGAGGCCTGCACCACGCGCTGCCCCATGGCGATCGACATCGCCGGCGTGATGGATGCCCTGCGGATCATGGCCATCGACCGCCGGACCGTCCTGCCGGACGCCCACGGCAGACAGTTCCATCGCAGCTTCCTGGGCAGCGTTCGCCGCCACGGCCGCGTGTACGAGATGGGCATGATGGCCGCCTACAAGCTTCGCACCTGCGACCTGTTCTCCGACGTGGACAAGCTCCCGCGGATGCTTGCCCGGGGCAAACTCTCGCTGCTGCCCAACCGAAGCGGCGGCATCCGCCAGGTGCGCGAGCTCTTCCGCCGGGCGGAAGAGGAGGACTAAGTGTCCCCTTTCATAAATACGATCGCATTCGAGCGCCGCTGCATCCGCTCCAGCTTCGTTGCGCTCCTTCACCGTACTCCCCGGTACGCCTCAGTCGCGCGCCTCGCTGGCGCGGCGCATCGACGCTCTCGGTGCTGACCGTATTTATGAAAGGGGGCACTTAAACCATGAAGTATGCGTTCTTTCCGGGCTGCAGCCTCGAGTCCACGGCGCGGGCATTCGACGTCTCCACCCGGGCGGTCTGCCGCGCGCTGGGGATCGCGCTGGAGGAGATCCCGGACTGGACCTGCTGCGGCTCGACGCCGGCGCATGCCAGCAGCGATTCCCTGGCCGTCGCGCTGCCGGTGTTCAATCTGCAGAAGGCGCAGGCCGCGGGTCTGCCGGTGATGGTCGCCTGCGCATCCTGCTACGCCCGGCTGCGGACCGCCAACCACCGGATTTGCAAAGAACCGGAGGACCGCCGGCGCGCCGAGAGGATCACCGGCCTCCCCTATGACGGCGGCGTCGAGGTACGGCACGTGCTGGACGTGCTGGTGAACCATTTCGGCCTGGACGGGATCCGCGCGAAGGTGCGACATCCTTTGGCCGGGCTGCGGGTGGCCTGCTACTACGGCTGCCTGCTGACGCGGCCGCCGGAGGTCGTCGCCTTCGACGACGCGGAGCACCCCACGTGCATGGACGAACTGGTGGCCGCCGCGGGGGCGGAGCCGGTCGAGTGGCCGTTCAAGACGGAATGCTGCGGGGCCAGCCTGTCCATGACCCACTCCGGGGTCGTCCGCCGCCTCGCCCACAAGCTCCTGACCATGGCGCAAAAGGCCGGCGCCGATTGCCTGGCGGTCGCGTGCCCCTTGTGTCAGGTCAACCTCGACCTGCGCCAGGCCGACGCGGCGAAGGCCCACGGCGCATTCCGGCCCATCCCGGTCCTGTACGTCACGCAACTCCTCGGCATCGCATTGGGGCTTCCCTCGGAGAATCTTGGCCTCGACGCCTTGACGGTCGGCGCCGACGTCCTGTTTGCGGAGCGCGATGCCGGCGCGGTCGGCATCGCCGGAGGGAAATCATGACGCCGCCGGAATGCAACTCCCCGCCGACGCCGACGAGCCTCGATGGCAACGGCCGCGCTCCCTTCGGATCGGTGCTGGTGTGCGGCGGCGGCATCGCCGGCATCCAGGCCTCGTTGGATCTCTCGGCGGCCGGGTTCCGCGTCTTCCTGGTCGAGGAAAGCCCGACGATCGGCGGCGGCATGGGGCGCCTCGATAAAACCTTCCCCACCGGGGACTGCGCCACCTGCATCATTTCGCCGAAACTGGTAGCGTGCATGCGGGACTACAACATCGATGTCCTTACGATGGCCGACGTCTCCTCGCTTTCCGGCGAGGCGGGCCGGTTCGTGGCCGAAGTTCGCACCCGGCCACGAAGTGTGATCCATTCCAAGTGCACCGGCTGCGGCGACTGCTGGACGATTTGCCCGGTGCGCAACACGCCCGGGTCTCCGCCGCCGTTTCAGCCGGACAAGCCTTTGGAGGAAGCCGACGCGGTCAAACTCGGCGGGATCCTCGCCCGGCACGAAGGCCAGCCCGGCAACATCCTGCCCGTCCTGCAGGAGATCGACCGGAGCTACGGCTATCTGCCGCGCCACCTCCTGGAACATATGGCCTGCCGGTGGGGACTGCGGCCGGCGGCGTTGCTGCGCGTGGCGAGCTTCTATGACCGGTTCCACTTCGAGCCGACCGGGCGCCACCTCGTCGAGATCTGCGCGGGAACGTCGTGCCACGCGCGCGGATCGGGAACGCTGCTGGAAAAACTCGAGAAAGAGATGGGCGTCGGGGTCGGCGAGACCGACAAGCCGGGGCGCTTCACGTTGCGGACGGTTCGTTGCCTCGGCCTGTGCGCGTTGTCGCCCGCGATGAAGATCGACGGCCGGCCGTTCGGCAGGGTCGACCTGGACCGGGTTCCGGAAATCCTGGAGCAATTCGCATGAGCGGGATCCTGCGCAACGTCGCCGATCTCGACCAGGCCGCGGCCGCCGGACGGCGGATGCTATACCCCCGGCAACTGAAGATCCTGGTCGGCTCGGCCAGTTGCGGCGTGGCCATGGGCGCCCCGGACATCGAGGCCGCCGCCCGCCGCGCCGTCGAGGAGCTCCAGCTGGACGCCGTCGTCTGCCGGACGGGCTGCATCGGGTTCTGTGCGAAGGAACCGCTGCTGGACCTCGTGCTCCCGGGCGGGCCGCGGGTCAGCTATCCCCACATGACCCCGCAGAAGACGCGCGCGTTGCTCGATGCGTATTCCAAGGGGAACTTCCTGCCGGAGCTGGCCCTGGGCCGCTTCACGAGCGAAGAGATCGTTTCGACCGGAGAAGTCCATTCGTATCCGGCGTGTTCCGGACCGCTGCAGCAGATCCCGGAGTGGTCCGATCTGGATTTCTATCGACGCCAGAAGAAGGTCATCCTCCGCAACTGCGGCTCGATCGACCCGCGGGCACTCGACGAGACGATCGCCCGGGGCACCTATCGCGGCGCGTTGCGGGCGATGACCCGAATGACGCCCGAGTCGGTGATCGGCGAGGTGGTCGCGTCCGGGCTGCGCGGCCGGGGCGGGGCGGCCTTTCCGACCGGGCAAAAATGGCGGCTGGCCCGGGAGGCTTCGGCGGACGTCAAGTACGTGGTCTGCAACGCGGACGAAGGCGAGCCCGGCGCGTACATGGATCGGACGGTCCTGGAGGGAGATCCCCACGCCGTTCTCGAAGGGATGCTCATCGGATCCTTTGCCATCGGCGCCTCCGAGGGGTTCATCTACGTCCGCAGCGAGTATCCGCTGGCCATCGAAATCCTGGAACACGCCATCGACGAGGCCGGGAAGCGCGGACTGCTGGGCGACGATATCCTCGGCACCGGCTGGTCGTTCCACGTGACGGTGCGACGCGGCGCGGGAGCCTACATCTGCGGCGAAGAGACCGCCTTGATCGAGTCCCTCGAAGGCCATTCCGGCGAGCCGCGGACCCGCCCTCCGTATCCGGCCACCCGCGGCCTGTGGGGCAAGCCGACCGTGGTGAACAACGTGAAGACATGGGCGAGCGTGGCCCCGATCATCACGCGGGGCGCCGCCTGGTACGCCGGGATGGGCACGCGACGCACGCCGGGAACCACGATCTTCTCTTTGGAGGGTGCCGTCAAGAACGCCGGGTTGGTGGAGGTCCCGTTCGGCATCACGCTCCGCGACCTGGTGTACGGGATCGGCGGCGGGTTGGCGGGGGACCGTCCGCTCAAGGGGTTCCAGGCGGGCGGCGCTTCGCGCGGCTGCCTCTCCCCTTCCGTTCTGGACCTGGCCATCGACACGGAGGATCGCGACGATGCGACGATCCTGATGGGGACGGGCGGGGTCATCGTGTTGGACGACCGCGCCTGCATGGTCGACATGGCCCGCTTCCTTGTCGGCTTTTTCCTTGAAGAGTCGTGCGGCAAATGCGTGCCTTGCCGGGAGGGGACCCGCCAGATGTTCCGCATCCTGAGCCGGGCCTGCGAAGGGGACGGAACGATGGAGGACCTCGCGCTTCTGGAACGGCTGGCCAGGACCGTGAAATCGGCGGCGGTGTGCGGCATGGGCGCCATGGCGCCCGGCGCGGTGCTGACGACGCTCTCCCACTTCCGCGGCGAGTTCGAGGAGCACCTCCGGGAGAAACGCTGCCCCGCCGGCGTGTGCCGCGGACCGGCCGCGTCCCGGCGTCCGATGGAAATTCCGGCCGCGGTGCGACCATGAAGGCAAAGGGCCGATGATGGACGCATCCGCAACGGATCGGGTTCAGGTGGTCGTGGACGGCCGCACGGCGGAGGTTCCCCGCGGCACGACGGTCCTCCAGGCCGCGCGGCAGATGGGCGTCACGATACCGACGCTGTGCGACTACCGCGGCCTGTCGCCGTACGGCGCCTGCCGCGTGTGCCTGGTGGAGATCGAGACGCCGGGCGGCCGACAGATGGTGGCGTCGTGCAGCCACCCCATAGAAACCGACCTGGTCGTCCACACGGAAACGGAGAACGTCACGGAATCGCGGCGGACGGTGCTGGAGCTGCTGATTGCCCAGGCGCCCGATTCGCGGGAACTGTCCGATTTCGCCGCCGGACTGGGGGTCGCGTCCACCCCGTTTCCGCCGGCGGCCGATGGCAAGTGCATCCTCTGCGGTCTTTGCGCACGGGTATGCGGCGAGGTGATGGGCCGCGGCGCCGTCAGCCTCTACGGCCGCGGCACGTCGCGGGAAGTGCGGACGGCCTTCGACGAACGGACAAACCAGTGCCAGGCGTGCGGGGCCTGCGCGTTCGTCTGCCCCACGGGGGCGGTCGACCTGGCCACGATCACCGAGCGCCGGATGCAGCCCCACATCACGAATTTCGACAAGCACTTGAGCGCCCGGCCGTGCATCGATCTGGCCCATCCCCAGGCCTCGCCCCGCGTGCCGGTGATCGACCGCGAGAGCTGCATTCATTTCAGGACGGGCGAGTGCGGGCTCTGTTCCAAGGTCTGCCAGGCCGGGGCCATCGACTACGATCAGCCGGAGGAAACGGTCCGCCTGGAGGTCGGCGCCGTGGTGCTGACGCCCGGGTTCGAAGCGTTCGACGCCAGGCGGCGGGGCGAGTTCGGTTTCGGCTTCGCGCCCAACGTGCTCACGAACGTGCAGTTCGAGCGGTTGCTCTCGGCCTCGGGGCCGACGCTCGGCCACGTCCTGCGGCCCAGCGACGGGCAGCCGCCCAAGCGGCTGGCGTTCATCCAGTGCGTCGGGTCTCGCGATACGGGCTGCGACAACGACTATTGTTCCTCGGTCTGCTGCATGGCCGCGACCAAGGAAGCGATCCTGGCCAAGGAGCATGTCGCGGGCCTGGACGTGACCGTGTTCTTCCTCGATCTGCGCGCCTTCGGCAAGGATTTCGACCGCTACTACGAGCGGGCGCAGAAGCAGTTGGGCGTGCGATATCTTCGTTCGTTCATTTCGCGGACCTACGAGATGCCGGGGACGAGAAACCTGCGCGTCGTCTACGCGAGTCCCGAGATGAAACAGACCGAAGAGGAGTTCGACATGATCGTGCTCTCTCTCGGGCTGGAGCCCAGCGCGACGCTGCGCGAACAGGCCGAGCGGATGCAGGTCGTGCTGAACCGGTGGGGCTTCGCTCAAACCAGCGAGCTTCAACCGCTGGACACGTCCCGGCCTGGGGTGTTCGTCGGCGGCGCGTTCCAGGAGCCCAAGGACATCCCCGACACGGTGATGCAGGCAAGCGCGGCGGCGGCCCGGGCCATGGCCCTGTTGGCGACGGCACGGGGCACGCGCGTGCGGACCAAGACCTATCCGCCGCAACGCGACATCACCGACGAGCCCCCGCGCGTGGGCGTATTCATCTGCCATTGCGGCAGCAACATCGCCTCGGTGGTCGACGTCGAGCGGGTGGTCAAGCGGACGCGCGAGTTGCCGAACGTGATCATCGCCGAGAACAACACCTACACGTGCGCCGACGACACGCAAAAGCAGATCAAGGAGCGGATTGCGGAGCACCGGTTGAACCGCGTCGTCGTGGCCTCGTGTACTCCGCGGACCCACGAGCCGATTTTCCGCGAAACGCTGCGGGATGCCGGCCTGAATCCCTACCTGCTGGAAATGGCCAACATCCGCGACCAATGTTCCTGGGTCCACTCCGGACAGCCCGGAAAGGCGACGGACAAGGCGGTCGACCTCGTTCGCATGGCGGCGGCGCGCGCGTCGCGGTTGCAGCCGCTGGATGAGGATAGTGTGCCGGTGAACAACGCGTCGCTGGTGGTCGGCGGAGGCATCGCCGGAATGACGGCCGCCCTGGCCATGGCCGACCAGGGGTTCCCCGTGCATCTTGTCGAGAAGTCCGGCGAGCTCGGCGGCACCGCCCGCCTGCTTCACCGCACGCTGGACGGCCAGGACGTGCAGAAGTTCCTCGCCGGGACGATCGGCCGGGTAAGCGGCCACAAACGGATCAAGGTCTATCTCAATGCCCACGTGGACAAGGTCGGCGGACATGTCGGCGATTTCACCTCGACGCTTGCGACCGAACACGGCCTCGACAGCATCCGGCACGGGGTGGTCGTGTTGGCCACCGGCGCCACGGAGCGGATACCGCAAACGTACGGGTTCGGTCAAAGCCCCCGGATCCTGACGCAACTGGAACTCTCCGACCGCCTGGGACGCGGAGACATCGCCCTGCCGGAAAATGCCACGATCGCGATGATCCAGTGCGTGGAACAGCGAAGCGAGGAGCGGCCCTACTGCAGCCGCGTCTGCTGCACCACCGCCGTGAGGAATGCGTTGCTCCTCAAGGAACGCTATCCACAGGCGCGGATCATCGTCCTCTACCGCGACATGCGGACGTACGGTTTCCGCGAGGCGGCCTATCGCGAGGCCCGCGAGAAAGGGATCCTGTTCGTCCGCTACGAGCCTTCGCTGCCGCCGCAGCTGGAGGTCAACGGACGCCTGCAACTGCGGGTGCGGGAACCGGGTCTGGGACGGGACCTGCAAATATCGCCGGACCTGGTGGTGCTGGCCGTTCCCATGATCCCGCGCGCGGACCGGCAGGAGCTGTCCGAACTGCTGCGCGTGCCCCTGAATGCCGACGGCTTCTTCCTGGAAGCCCACATGAAACTTCGCCCGGTGGATTTCGCCAGCGAAGGGCTTTTCCTCTGCGGCACGGCCCACGCACCGAAGTTCCTCGGCGAAGCGATCGCCCAAGCCCACGCTGTGGCGGGCCGGGCGGCCTCCATCCTCTCCCGGAAGAGGATTCCGGTGAGCGCCCAGACCGCCTGGATCGATCCCGATAAATGCATTTCCTGCATGACGTGCGTTCACGTCTGCCCCTACATGGCCCCGCGCATCAACGAGTTCAATAAAGCCGAGGTACAAGGCACGACTTGCATGGGCTGCGGCAGTTGCACCGCGGAATGCCCGGCCGTGGCAATTACGCTCCGGCACTACATGGACAGCCAGATACTGGGCGCACTGGACGGTCTGATGTTCCCGGAACGCGCGATCGCGCCACGGATACCCCTTTACCCGGAGCAGGTGGGAGTCGCCACCCCGCGCTGGCACAAGAGCCGGGAGATATCATGAACGACGAGCCGGTGATCCTGGCGTTCTGCTGCCACTACTGCGCTTACGCGGCGGCGGACCTGGCCGGATCGATGCGTCTGCAATATCCGGGCAACGTCCGCGTGCTGCGGTTGCCTTGCACGGGCAAGCTGGAGGTGAACTACATGCTGGCCGCGTTCGAGCGCGGCGTCGACGGGGTCATCGTGGCCGGGTGCCTGGAGGGGGGCTGCCACTTCCTGGAAGGAAATCTGCGTGCCCGGCGGCGGGTCGAGCGGGCGCGGCAATTGCTCGCAGAGATCGGCCTGGAGCCGGAACGCCTCGAGATGTTCAACCTTTCGTCCGCGGAGGGTACCCGGTTCGCCGAAATCGCGACGACCATGGTGGAACGCGTCCAGCGGTTGGGCAGAAGCCCGCTGCGACATGATCCGGATCGCATCGAACACGGAGTCCAGGAAATCAGCCGGCAGGCGGAAGCCATGCTGGCGGGAGATAAACGATGATCGTCGCCGACCGCAAGAAGATCCCGGAAATCCGCGACATGATTAAGGACCACCGCCGAGTGCTGCTGGTGGGATGCGGCACCTGCGTCACCGTCTGCCTGGCCGGCGGGGAACGCGAAGCGGGCATCCTCGGCTCGGCGCTGCGCATGGCCTTGCGGCTCCAGGGCCACGGCGACGTTGTGGTCGACGAGTGCACCATCGAGCGGCAGTGCGAGGACGCGTTCATCGACCTCCTCGCCCAGCGCGTTCCCGAGTACGACGCGATCTGCTCGTTGGG
>Ga0214471_10000221_pt1 | contig 52378 bp, 46 predicted proteins | sample RVTome_5_FD_207665 | JGI IMG/M metagenome (GOLD analysis project Ga0214471, IMG submission 207665) | Soil microbial communities from uranium-contaminated site in the Upper Colorado River Basin, Wyoming, United States - RVT142D155 | ecosystem: Environmental > Terrestrial > Soil > Contaminated >... | reverse complement strand
CCCCGCCGGAGAGGAACACGGGGTCGACCAGGCCACGAGCACCCGCTGGCAACAGCCATAACCACATCACCACGGCTCCCAAGGAGTGATTCCGTCCAAATGCTCAGTTTTTCCGCAACCTGCTAGACGTCAGTCACGATCATTTGCTGGGGGCTCGTATTCCGAAGCCCGCGCCGCAGCCACCGCGGCGATTAGGGGATTGTACGATGACCCATCGACCAACCAAGCCGCGCCTGCCCACACGCCAAAATCCACAAGCAGGCTTGGCGGAGGCTTGTGGGAACGATGTCTACAGGCTGAGGCAACGGCTAAAGGTTTGAGGGAATCCTGGCCATTCAAGGGGACGCTCGACGCCCCACGTCGCCACAATGCGAAGCGTGTCCGGCCCGCACTGATCCATCCGCATGTAACCTTACGGCGGCACGCTGCATCCAACGAGTGATCGAATGTGGCAACCGCAAAGGCCGGGCATGACAGACTGATAAGACGTTCCAGGGTAGTCGATGCCCATCGTGTGAGTGACTCGAGCTCGCCGTGCGTTGCGATACGCGAGAGGGGAACGTGTGAGAGGTGTGACGGTTACGCGTTTGATATGTGGCGTGCTTCTGCTTGGATCCATGGATCCTCACCTGCTGCGGAGTCAACAGCACGCGGGAGCGCGCCTTCGACTCGAGGAGGTTTGGGCGGTCCAGGTGCCCCAAGGGCTGGTTCTTGCGGGGGGCAGACTGATTTCGAGAGACAGACTTCTTGCGTGGACGCAGAACCCCCCCAGCGTGTTGTTCATCGGTCGCGACTCCGTTTCGGTCTTGGGTCGCGGCTTCTTGTTGAGACCAGTCGCGGCGAGGCCCGTTTCAGGATCAGACCACGAGATTGAGGTCCTGGATGCGGGACGGGGGGCTTTTGTTCGCCTGGCCACCACCGGCGAGATCGTTGAACAGTCCGAGCTTAGAGGTGCGTTTGAGTCCATGGACATTGAATCTGCGACGTACGCGGGCGAGCGATGGTTCTTCGCCGGGCGTGCAACAGCAGGTGGCTATCGCTGGGGGATAGTTTCGCACGCCATCACTGATCAGTCTGATTTCATCTTGGTCCAGGTCGCCGATCCAGACCGGCGCATCTCGGGGCATCTGTCCCGCGACGGAAAAGGTGCGATGTTCACTGAGATTGGGCAGCCGTTTTCGATCCGCAGAGTTCCTGGCGTGGTGGACACTGCTCGATTCATCCGACCAGCGGGCCTCGAGGGACTGCTCCCCAGCCCCGACAGCGTCAGCACGGGGTGGATCTCTTTGCCTGCCCTGCAACTTGACCACGGATTCGTGCAAGTGCTGTCGGACCTGCGGAGCTCACGACGAATCCTTGTACGCTATTCCCCGATGGGTGAGACAGTCAGCGTCATCGAAATTGACGTGCCTTTGGGGTTCATGGACACACTTCCGGTGGACAGACTCCTCTTGGCCACCAGAAGCACATTAGGCGGCTTGGAACTTGTTGTGTACGAGTGGCGCTGGAGTGCGGGGCCATGGTAGACCATATACTTCGGAGGTGGATTATGGGGAAGTTGACGCTGTCGCTGGGAATCGCGCTTGTAGTCGGACTACTCATGTCCGTACCGAGCGAAGCTGCGGCACAAGGCTCCTGCTGGGACTGCGAAATCGCCAACCCTGACTGTCAAGGTTGTGGTGCACCCGGGGGATTGGGATACTGCATGGACCAGTGTACGGAAACGCATGGTGGTGGGACGGACACGTGTACATTGAGCGGGTCCCGTTGCATTGCGGGCCAGGGCTTCCGTGTTGGGGATGTGACTCCTGAGGGAACCATCGCAACACCAGCGTGGATTGCCACCGTTGGTGCGCCGGGCGTGATGGTGACTGACTGTCGGGGACTCGTGATCAGCCGTGGATGGACAGTCGCACAGGTCGAGCGTGCGCGGAATCGCACCTCGGTGCTCACGCTGTGACCTGAGCAGGCCTCGCAGGACCCTCCAGCGTCACTCGGCACGCACCGGAGCCGTCGGGTACGAGGCAACCCACAAGGAGACACAGTGATGGAGTTCTCGGATCTTCTTCGTGCGCAGAAAATCCTGGCCTTTCTCCTACTGGTTTCGCTGGCGAAGGCCGCTGAGGCCCAGACGTCGGACCAGTGGGAGCTTGATCGTCAGATGGTCATCGCGCACTTCGGTGATTCGGTCCCGCGATTGACGCACCCTCCACTCTTGGTGGCCATCGCGGCAAACGGCGACACGTACGTTGCCATGACTGAGACATACGAAGTCGTTGTGTACGACAGCGCGGGGGTCGAGCGGGCTCGCTTCGGACGGTTTGGCACCGGGCCCGGCGCTTTTAGGATGCTCGCCGGGATGGGTTGGGTTGGCGACACGCTCTGGATCGCCGATCCACAGCTGGAGACGATTAGCCTCTTCGACCGCGCCGGCCGGCTCCTCACGACCAGACGGCTGCTCAGTTTTCGCGCGCCGGAGGGGGAGTTCGTAACCGGATCCCCGCTCGCCGTGCTGGGCGACGGAAGTGTCGTCGCGGCGGCCCGCGCACAACCCCGTGCGATCGCGGAGGACGGACTCAATCAAGTACCGGTGCTGAGACTCTATCCTGGCGGGGCGATGGACACCGTCTGGGTTCGCGATGTACGGCACACGGTGTTGGTTCTCGGCACCACCAGGATTCGGCGCTACACGGGGCAGCCGGTGAGTGACGCTCCCATCATTCTCGCCCGTCCGAATGGAGCCCAGCTTGTAGTGGTGGATCGGCGCGATTCGACGACCAATCGAGAAACCCGGCTGAGAGTGTCTTGGTTGTCAGCCAGCGGCGATACGCTGAGAATCCGGGAGTACCCCATGGCGAGCCCACCGCTTCCTCCCCGACTCGCCGACAGTCTGCTCTCCTGGGCTGTGGATGTGGCAATGGCTGACCCCGCCGTCTTTGCAAGTCGGGCCGAGGCGATCGCGCAGGTCGGCGACAGCTTGTTCCTGCCCAGCTACCTCCCTTCCGTGACGGGCGCCTTGATCGGCAGCCAAGGGGCGATCTGGCTGCGGCGCCCCTCGACCGCACCTGATTCGGTACTGTGGACGGTGCTCACGTCGGAAGGCGCCGTCGTTCGGACCGTCGTGGCGCCTGCCAAGCTGACGCTTCTTGCTGTGGCGGACAGTGTAGCGTGGGGGGTCGAACCTGACCCTCCCCAAGGGACGATCCTCGCGAGGTATCGGCTCGTCCCGAGCGGGCTTCGCCCGCCCACGTTCTGACTGTTGGATCACGAAACCGAGGTGGACCGGTGACTTCTCGAATCCGTAGAGTCGTTGGCGAAGCGACGTTTCTGACCATCCTGACGGTTGTCCCTGCTGCCATGCACGTGACGGCAAGCGCGCAAGGCCCTTCGTCGGTGGGACGGCTGCGGCGCGAACTGCGAATCGGGAGCGTGAACGAGGACAGTCTCGCACTGAGCCGCGTTGGTTCCCTCGTCGTCGGACGTGAAGGATCAATCTACGTGTCCCAGCCGCAGGAGGCGACGATCAAGGTCTTTGATAGCCAAGGTGGCTACCGTGCGGACATCGGGCGTGACGGTGGCGGACCGGGTGAGTTTCGCAACCTCACGGGCATGGGCTGGCTCGGTGACACGCTTTGGGTCGCCGACTCCCGCCTTCGGCGGGTTAGCTTCTTCTCACCGGATGGCACCTACTGGGGGAGCATGCCGCTGGATTACGTGCCCGCAGGACGGTCGGGTGTCCCGATCGCCGTGGATGGCTTGTTGCAGGGTGCAGCTGTTGTCGGGCAGCCGGTGGTGGAGACGCAACTGGCTTTGGGACGGCAGTTGGCAGAGATGCCTATCGTGTTGATGAACGGCAGTGGTACCACCATCACTCTTGCCGTCCGAGATCTCCGACGGTTCCGATATCTGGTGCAAACCGAGCGGGGCGTAACGGTATCCACCTATCAGCCGTTGGACGATTCACCACTGGTGCAGACCGCCCCGAATGGTGCGAGCGTTGTTGTGGTGGAGCGAAGCGCCGCGACCCATCCTGACGATTCCCAATTCCGTGTCACCAAGCTTCTGCCCACGATGGACACCGTGTTCTCCCGACAAGTCGACTATGTACCGGTGAGGGTGCCCGCGTCTGTACTCGACAGTGTCCTAAACCGAGCGGTCGAGTCAATCAGACGTCTCTACGGCAATCTGCGAGACGCACGCTCGGGTGCACGGGCGGCGCTGTACCTTCCCAAGTTCTATCCGCCGGTCACATCGATCGCCGTGAGTAGCGAGGGTACCGTTTGGCTGAGACGCGAAGCGATGGCCGCAGACTCGGTTCACTGGGACGTACTGGACGGGAGGAGCGGCCGCTTGTTGACAACCGTTACCGCGCCGGCAGGTCTCGAGATCTTCGAGGTCCAGCGGGACCGACTCTGGGGCGTTGAGACCGACCAATTCGATGTGCCATATGTGGTCGGCTATGCGATCCTGGTATCGGAGCGCGGCCGGTAGCTGCTGTGAGGAGACTGCATGCCGCCGGTTCCGTCGCGTGCGGATTGATGCGGCCACGATTGGTCCTCGAGCCTCAGCACTACTGTACGATGACCCATCGACCGACCAATCCGCTCACCGTGTCATGCTCGTCACTGCTTCTCGCCGTCTGCTCGGGCACTGGCGCCTTGCCGATGATGACGACCGACATCACGAACGCCGTACTCAGCTCGCGCGCATAGGCGGACTGGCCAACCGCCCAGCCATCGTCAGGCCGCTGCTGGGCCGCCGCTCTCAGCTTCTGGAGGAACGTGGATTGAGCCGTCAGGGATCGACAGGCTGGGACCCAGGTGCACAGGTGATCCTCGGGATCGCCACCGAAGCGGCGATCACCCCGCTCGGCCACGCAATCCGGCTGAGATATGCCATATCCAGAAAGCGTTATGACAGAAGGTTGGGCACCGTCAGACGCTCGCAAATCCGCTCGCCGCTTGGTTCGTTGACGAGTCCCCCATGGAAGTGGACGACGAGCCGTCGTCTCGCGGCGTGGAGTGCGTACTCCTGGAACATCTGCGCGAGATCTGCGCGCGTGGTACGATGAAATCGACGGTTCCGGAGGTTCACATGACGGCGGTGACGGTTCGATTGATTCCCAAGCTGCCCACGGTCCGCGAAAGCGGGTCGACTCCAAAGTGCAGCATCCACCTTCTTGGCAGGGCTCCTGGCCCTCTTCCCCATCCCACCCGTCCTGTCGCCTGAGTTCATCATCCTCGCCAGCTCCGTCTCAGTGAGAAGCGCCAACATGTTGTATCCGATTGCTGCCAAAACGAACACGACGGTGGCTGAGACAGGGAGGTTCGACCAAGCCAGAATCGCGGTCCCAGACTCCCGATAAACAAATGGAGCAATTGCGAGAACGTTCACGAGAGAAAATACCACAGCAACCAAAGTTGCGAGCACAAGCTTGCCAAGCACGAACCAAGCTCGCGGCAGGCCATTAGAAACGAGTAGTGCAGCCGTACCCCACGAGAATTCGCTCGCCGTAAAGAACACGACGACGCCAGAACTGACCGACAGCGTGACTTTGCCAGCGTATCTGAGAGGAATCAGCCAGCCCGCCGGAGGGGGTGAGGTCCGGGTAGTCCGCGAGGATCTCCTCGACCATCATCCCTCCGGCCAGGAAATCGAGGATCAGCGAGACCCAGATCCGATGGCCGCGGATGCACGGCTTCCCGAAGCAGATCTCCGGGTCGACGGTGATGCGAGACAGCAGAGTATCGCGATCCATGAGCCCATGTCCTCCGGTGAGGGAAGCTAGTGCGCTCCGAACCGAGTCGCCTCGGCAGCTGTGGTCGTCACCGACCGCCTCGCCCGCCTCCGCAAAGCCCGCGGCCTCATGCAACAAGACCTGGCCGCCCCAGTGGGCCCCAATCAGGCCCAGATCCATCGCTCATCGCCGGCTCGGTCGCCCTCGTCGGCTTCGGCTTCGACAGCCTCATCGAACTCGGCAGCAGCGTCGCCGGTGCGTGGCGGCTGCGCTCAGATGCGGCCCCGCGGCCCGCGAACGCGCCGAACGCGCCGAACGCTTGGCCCTCCGGCTGATCGGGACCTGCTTCCTCTGCTGGCTGGCTACGTGGCCGTGGACGCGGTGAGCACGCTCGTGACCCGCGCGCCGCCCTCACCGCCGAGGCGCGCCAGACCGAGATCTGCTGGTGCCGCTCGGCCGCTCACACCAGCCGCCGGTGCAGCGCGCCGATCTCGCTGACCAGCTTCTTCGGCACCCCGGCCTCCCGCGCCGCCGCCGGCCACCGGTCTAGGGCCGAGGCCACCCTCTCGATCACCTCGGCGCCGTCCTTCCGGATGCTGAACCGCGCGCCGACGGCCAGCAGATCCGCGCGCGTGATGCCCTCGCGCGTGCCGGCGATCGTCATCTGGTGGTAGCGGGTGAAGCCGTGGCCGCGCGCGAACGTCAGGTCGTAGGCCGGCGCCAGCGACCAGCGGCCCTCCGGCGTCATGAGGAACGCGACGTTCTTGACGTGATCGTCCTGGTTCACCGCCGCCACGTTGAACACCATCCGCCGGAACGCCTCCTCCAGCGCCGGGTAGCCGAGGCCGAGCGCCAGCACGGTGCGCAGCAGCTGCTCGTAGGAGAAGGTGCCCGGCGCGTCATAGTCGGCGTGCTGCATGCCGCCCAGCGTGTGGAGGTGGAGCCGCCCGTGATCGGGCGTGCGGTCGAATCGCCGCACCATGAAGTGCGCCAGCCGCCGCTCCCGCAGCAGGTGGGTCTCGGGCACGTCGAGGCCCGCGGCCCGCGCCATCACGGCATAGGCGTACTCGATTCGGCCGAACGGCCGCGGCATCGGGTCGGGCGCGTCCGGCTCGCCGACCCCGTCGAACTTGACGATCCAGGGTTCGTCGCCAGGCCGCGGCGGCGCGAATGCCGAGCGCACCACCCCCGCCGCCCGGTTCCACAGGATGACCGCCTTGGGCCGTAGCCCCCCGGCCGAAGCACCCACCCGCATGATCTCCGGCACCGCGACATCGGTCGAACCCTCGACGATGCGTCGCGCCTGCGCCACCAGGTCCGCCACCTCCAGACTTTCACGCTCGGCGGCGCGCGACACGCCGGTCGGCGGGCGAAACTCCAGCGCGCCCATCGCTCGGCCCCCGATGTACAGCAGGCGCTGGACCGGGCTCAGCGCCGCTTCCGGCCGGCCCCGCTGCTCGAAATAGGCCCGGATGACCGCGTTGCCGAACCGGTCCGGTAACGCGTCGGCCAGCACGCCCGGCAGCCCCTGGAACGACGCGATGCGCGCCAGCTCGGGGAAGGTGACGGGTCCCCGCACGGCGAGCGGGAGCTTGAGCGGCGAGATTTCCAGACCGGTGCGCGCGAACTCCGGGTCGTACTCGAACGTCACCACCCCATCGTCGCTCTCAGCCACACCGCCCGCGAAGTGCCCCCACAAGTGCACCGCGGCGAGCGCGCGGATTTCAGCCACGGCGGCTCGCTCGCCGCCGCGGCCGGCGCCCGCCCCGGATCAGCGCCAGCGGCGACACCGGCGGCGCCGGCAGAAACCCGTCCAGGGCGTCGAGCCGACCCAACGCCCGCAAGATGGCCACCAAGGTGCCGAGCCGTGGGTTGCGTCCCGCCTCGGCAGCGAGCACCGTGTTGCGGTTCACCCCCGCCCTGGCGGCGACGTCCGCCACGCCCAGGTCCCGCGCCAGCCGCAGCGCCTTGAGACGGCGCCCCAACTCGACCATCAACTCGATGTCAGATAGTGCGCCCGATATACTGGGCATATCGGCTCCTCCATGGTCATAATGCACATAATATTGGCTGCAAGATAACTCCTGTCAATATCTGCTATTTTGTGCAGTGCTGTCATAACCATGACTTAGTGCACAGTATGATAAGCGTTCCTGGCGAATTACACGGCCGATGGCAATCCACAAGAAAGCGCGGTCATTGATTTCATGCTCAAGTTCTTTAGCGCTAGGGAGTTGCGCAACACCCCAGGCGCACTGCTGCGCGTGTCCCACGAAACGATCTATCGCTCGCTGTTAGGATGGCGGCAATCGAGGGAGTGCTGGTAGCTACCCGAAGGGTTCCAAGCAGGTGTTGTTCATCAGTTCGACACCCATCCCGACATCGATAAACGACTTGCCGGACTCTTTGAGCCTATCAACGCTGAGTCTCTTTGCCGTTCCATTGTCCAAGCATAGAAAGACAAAGCTCATTGCTTGAAGCTGGTCGACGTTTGTGGCGTCGATTGCGGTGGGATGATCAGTGATCCTTCGGCGCATGGCCGAATACTTCTCTTGGAAGAACGCAGCCTGCGTTAGCCTCTGTCGTAATTCGCCGCCAGTCGGCGCTCCTGGCTAATCGAAGTGCGTTGTGCGGTGGAAGAACATCGCCATCAAAGAGATGGAGTTGTTCGACTGGAGTTTGAGACGAGGTCCAGACGGCACGAGCCAGTTCCCCCAAAGCCCGACGATAGCAACCCCTTCCAGTTTCGAGCTTCTTCGTCACGTCCCTCAGCTTCCGACTCCTCGATGTAACTATTGCCGCAGTTGGCGCACCCTTAGAAAGAGTAGACCAGGCAGTTGTTGCACGGACAGCTGCCCGCGACAGCACTCCTCGGAATACTGGATGTGGTGTTCAAGGGGGATTGATGACCTATCGACGTCGCAAGCGGAGCGACACCTGGCACCGCTGCCGCAACTGTTCGAACTGGCCTACATCCGACCATGACGTACGCCACACTGAGCCAACCACCGGGGAGAAACGCAACCAGTGTATTGCGAAAGACTGAGTGCGAGACTGTTCAACGTAGGAAGCGCAGCCGCCGCGGGCACTCGCCTCGGCACGGGTACAACCGATCGGCCCAAGATGTGCCCTGGCGGCCCCCTGAGTTGCGGTTCCGGTTCTTGGTCCGCCCGGAAGGTGTGAAGCCATGGGACGTTACCTGAAGGAAACGGTTGTCTTGGCGTTGATCGGTGTCGTGACAGCGGGCAGTGTCTACCTCGTGAGCCAAAACCGTGCGCTGTCTGATCAGAACCGGTTGCTCGCCCGGCAGGCAGTGGAGCCACGGGCGGGGCTCTACGCTCCGACCCTCGATGCCGTCACGCTCGATGGGGACTCCGTGGTCCTCGGGCAGATCGGCCGCAGACAGCTCCTATTCTTCTTCACTCACACCTGTGCCTACTGCCGGGCATCGGTTCCCGCATGGAACGACATTGCGCAGCGGCTCGACGTGGACGGCGGCCTCGAGGTCTATGGCGTGGCGCTCGATTCGGCGTCGATCGCGGCGGCGTATGCAGCTGAGCAAGGTCTCCGGTTTCCGGTGATCGCGGAGCCCGAGCCTCGCCTCGCGGGACTGTACCGGGTGAGTGGCGTGCCGCTGGTCCTGATCCTTGATGAGGACGGCCGCATGGCCTACGCGCGGCTTGGCGTGCTCGAATCCCCGGCAGGGATTGACTCTGTGGTGGGCGCCGTGCGCGCGTCATCGACGAGGATGGCAGGCAAGGGAGGCACATGAGTTTGGCAACCCTCCTGGCCCGGACCATCATGGCAGCGGTGTCGGCGGTGGCCGTCGCGGCCTGCGGAACGGTCCGGTCGCCCGACGCTGTGGTGGTGAGGGACAGCGCCGGCGTCACGATCGTCGAGAACTTCCGGCCTGAATGGCCGGAGGGCACCGGATGGACGATGGAGGCCGAGCCGGAGCGCATCTTGGAAGGCGCGGCGGACGTTACCGGGGCAGCACTGCTGACGGATGGTACCGTGGTCCTGCTGGATGCCATGGCACACCAACTCCACTTCTATGGAGCTGACGGGGAATTGCTGATCTCCGCTGGGCGGGAAGGCGCGGGTCCAGGCGAGTTTACGTCCCCCACTGGTCTTCGCCGCTACCACGGCGACTCGGTCGCGGTCTTCGACCCGGGACTTGGCCGCATCTCGGTCTTCTCCGCCGCCGGCGAGTTCGCGCGCTCGGTGCCCGTCCGGCTCGCCGCCCCGCAAATCGAGCTTGTCGGAACGTTGGGTGACGGATCGTTCATCGTCCGGGCCGTCGGGTTTGGGCGCAATCGTGGCATCTGGCGCGAGCCGGCGCGTTACGCTCTCATCCTTCCAGATGGCAGCGCCTTCGACACCCTGGCCGTGCTCCCCGGCGAGGAGTTCTTTCGCACGCATTTCCGGGGCCGGTCGCTGTACGGCCACCGCCCATTCGGCCGCGCCGCGATTGGGGCTGCAGGGAGGGACGTGCTTGTCGTCAACACCGGTGACGATTGCACGCTCGCCGTATACGGCGCCGACAGAGAGACGGCGATGCTGGTCCGCCTCTCGTGCGAGCGCCGGAGGCTGGCGAGTGAGACGCTCGTGGCGTTTGAGCGTGCGCGCCTGTCCGGCATCCGCAACGCGGCCACGCGCGAGCTCTATGCGGCGCTTTACGCCGCGAACAAAGTGCCCTATCCGAAGGTCGCGCGCCCCTACGACCAACTCCTCGTGGACGCGCGGGGCAATCTCTGGATCGGGCGATACCTGCTCCCGAACGACGGCGTGCGGCACTGGCTGGTGTTTCGGACGGACGGGCGTCTCCTTGGCACCGTGGTGACACCCGTAGATCTGACGATTCAACAGGTCGGGGATGAGCACCTGGTAGGCATTGTGCGAGACGATCTGGATCGCGCCCGGGTTGAGATTCATCGCTTGGTGCGCGCGACCCACGTGCAGGAGAACGACTCGGTGGGGGAGCACCGGATGCCCCCACGCTAACCCAACCCCCGCAAGGAGGGTATCATGAGAGGCAGAATGATGAAGTGGCTGGCGCGCGGCGTGTTCGCCGCGTTGGTGGCCGGCGCGATGCTGGTGGCCGGGCCACGGTATCTCATGGCGGACTTCTGTGATGCACCAGAGCAGATCGGGACATGTCCACCGTTCAACCAAAACAGTTGCCACGAAGAGTGCATCCTCCCAATCCACGGCTACCAGGGGGGTAACTGTATAGGCGGTTGCTGCACCTGTATCATCTAGCCCTACGCGGGGCTGCCCGGCGTCGACCGGTCGGTGCTGGGCACGCCCCCGATGCTGAGAAAGGTCGACGGAGGTTCTTGGAGACGGTGCGGAATTCAACGCTGGGACTCCTTCTCCTCCTCGCCGCCTGCGATCCGGGCGACGTGGTGCTCCTCGCACCCGACGAGACCAGCACCGGGGCACCTCCAGTCTCCATCCAGGCGGTGATCGACACGCCCTATGCGGCCGTCGCGATGTCGCTGGGTTGGACCGCGGGGGTGCCGGGTGCACAGGTCCGGGTGCACCTGATGACGGAACCGTACGACGAGTCGTATTGGCGCGTGGCCACCGCCGACAGCACAGGTGTTGCCGCGTTTACCGATCTGCTGTACGGGCTCTATGAGGTGGCCGTAACGCGGCTCTTGACTGCCACCGAAGTCGTGCAGGCGGACAGTACGCTCCGCCTCCTCGCGGGCGGCCGGCGGCTCTGGCTCCCGACGCCCGATGTGCAGGAGGTGACGATGGCACCGGACCACCGCGGGTCGCTGGTGTTCAGCGAGATCAGCCTCGCCTGGCCACTTCCCTGGGAAATCGACCCACCGGTCGCCGCCAACGTCAAGTATTTCGAGGTCTACAACAACAGCGACACCACGATCTACCTCGACGGCAAGTACTGGGGAGTCGGGTGGTATAGGGTCAAGGACGAAATACCCACGTGGCCGTGCGCCCAGACGGCAGTCGTCCGGAACGATCCTGAGGGCATCTGGGTTCGGCATGTCTTCCGTTTCCCCGGCAGGGGGACGGACTACCCGCTCGCGCCGGGCAACACGGCGTTGATCGCGAAGGCGGCAATCGACCACCGGGAAGTGGAGCCGCGGCTGTTCGATCTGCGTCACGCCGACTTCGAATGGGGCGGCCCCAACCCGGACGTGCCGAACCTCGAGGACATCGGTCTGGCGCCGTTGTATTGGTCTGACCCGCCGCCTTTCAGAACCCCGCAGTTCCTCTCCGAGCCCGTGGACCTCGCGACGCTGCCCCGGTACGTGGATCCGTACTCGGGCACTGTCTTGGTCCGTGTCCCCGGTCACCTCGTGCTGGACGCCTGGTCCAACCCACATGATTGGACCACAGAAACACTGGGGGGGTACTTCCCCTATTGCCTTGAGGACCTGCACCGCTCCTTCGAGCGCCTTCCCGGACCAGCGGGGGCCTCAACCGACTTCGACGAGAGGCTCTCCCGTCAGCGGCGCGTGCTTACGGTGCTCCCCGACGGGCGGAAGGTGCTCCAGGATACGGAGACCAGCATGGTGGACTTCGTGATGGCGGTGCGGACGCCTGGGTGGATTCCGGATTCGCTGCCGCCGGAGTCTCACTGATGAGGAGGCGAGGCCCGACGGTCGGACTCCTTCTCCTCCTGGTCGCCTGCGATCCGGGCGACGTGATCCTCCTCGCACCCGACGAGACCAGCACCGGGGCACCTCCAGTCTCGATCCACGTGGTGATCGACACGCCCTATGTGGCGGTCGCGAGCTCGCTGGGCTGGACCGCGGGGGTGCCGGGTGCACAGGTGCGCGTGCATCGGATGGACGAGCCGTATGACGCCAGCTACTGGCGCGTGGCCACCGCCGACAGCACGGGCGTCGCCGCGTTTGCCGATCTGCTATACGGGCTCTATGAGGTAGCCGTAACGCGGCCGTTGAGTCCCCCCGAGATGGTGCAGGCGGACAGTGCGCTCCGCCTCCTCGCGGGCGGCCGGCGGCTCTGGCTCCCGACGCCCGATGCGCAGGACGTGATGATGGCACCGAACCACCGGGGCTCGCTGGTGTTCAGCGAGTTGGGGTTGCCCGAACCCCTCCCCTGGGAAACAGGCGGCACCAACTACCCGGACGCCAAGTATTTCGAGGTCTATAACCACAGCGACACCACGATCTATCTCGACGGCAAGTACTGGGGAATTGGATGGATTTACCTCACCGACGCTACGTTCCGGCCGTGCTCGCAGACGCAGGTCGTGCGCAATGATCCCGAAGGCCTCTGGACCGAATGGATCTTTCGCTTTCCGGGTAGCGGGACAGACTATCCGTTGGCGCCCGGCGAGACGGCGCTCGTTGCCAAGGCCGCCATCGACCACCGCGCGGTACACCCTGGCCTCTACGATTTGCGGGACGCGGATTTCGAATGGGGCGGCCGCGCCGATAACCCGGACGTTCCCAACTTGGAGGATATCGGGGTGCGGCCGATGTACTGGTACTTGCCCCTACCTGGAGAAATGCCCGAGTTCCTCTCCGACCCGGTGGATCTGGAGACGCTGCCACGGTACGTAGACCCGTACAGCGGCAGTCTGTTTGTGCGTATTCCTCGCGCGTCGGTGCTGGACGTGTGGGCGGGACTCCTCGACTGGAGCACGGAAGGCGTACCGCACCTCAGCGTGCAGTGTCTCGAGTACGTACATCGGTTCTTTGAAGGGCTCCCGGGGCCCCCGGCGGGCGCACTCGACTTCAACGACGGCGTCTCCTACCAGCGCCGGGTGCTGACGGCGCTCCCCGACGGGCGGAAGGTGCTCCAGGATACGGAGACCAGCATGGTGGACTTCGTGAAGGCCCTGCGCACGCCGGGATCGATTCCGGATTCGCTGCCGCCGGAGTCTCACTGATGAGGAGGCGAGGCCCGACGCTGGGACTCCTTCTCCTCCTCGCCGCCTGCGATCCGGGTGACGTGGTCCTCCTCGCGCCGGACGAGACCAGCACCGGAGCGCCTTCCGTCTCGATCCACGCCGTGATCGACACGCCCTATGTGGCCGTCGCGACCTCGCTGGGTTGGACCGCGGGGGTGCCGAACGCGCGGGTCCGGGTGCATTGGATGGAGGAGCCGTATGACGAGAGCTACTGGCGCGTGGCCACCGCTGACAGCATGGGTGTTGCCGCGTTCGCGGATCTGCTGTACGGGCTCTACGAGGTGGAAGTAACGCGGCTCTTGACTGCCTCCGAGATGGTGCAGGCGGACAGTGCGCTCCGCCTCCTCGCGGGCGGGCGGCGGCTCTGGCTCCCGACGCCCGATGCGCAGGACGTGACGATGGCACCGGACCACCGCGGGTCGCTGGTGTTCAGCGAGATCAGCCTCGCCTGGCCACTTCCCTGGGAAATCCCCACAACGGTCGCTGCCAAGGTCAAGTATTTCGAGGTCTACAACAACAGCGACACCACGATCTACCTCGACGGCAAATACTGGGGAGTCGGATGGGACAAGGTCGCAGACTATGGGGCGGCCTGGCCGTGCGCCCAGACGGAAGTCGTCCGGAACGATCCTGAGGGCATCTGGGTTCAGCATGTCTTCCGTTTCCCCGGCAGGGGGACGGACTACCCACTCGCGCCGGGCAACACGGCGTTGATCGCGAAGGCGGCAATCGACCACCGGGAAGTGGACCCGCGGCTGTTCGATCTGCGTCACGCCGACTTCGAATGGGGCGGCCCCAACCCGGACGTGCCGAACCTTGAGGACATCGGTCTGACGCCGTTGTGGTGGTTCTACCCACAACCTTTCAACATGCCGCAGTTTCTCTCCGAGCCCGTGGACCTCGCAACGCTGCCACGGTACGTGGATCCGCACAGTGGCTATGCGTTTGTGCGTATCCCCGGGCGCCTCGTGCTGGACGCCTGGTCCAACCCATATGATTGGACCACACAAACACTGGAGGTAGACAGCCCCGCGTGCCTTGAGAACCTGCACCGCTCCTTCGAGCGCCTTCCCGGACCAGCGGCGGCCTTAACCGACTTCGACGAGAGGCTCTCCCGTCAGCGGCGCGTGCTTACGGTGCTCCCCGACGGGCGGAAGGTGCTCCAGGATACGGAAACCAGCATGGCGGACTTCGTGAAGGCGGTGCGGACGCCTGGGTGGCTGCCGGATTCGCTGCCCCTGAATTGAGGGCCTCGGACCATACGGCAAGGAGTTCTGGGTGAACGTGTGCACCTCGCTCTTCGCGGCGTTGCTTCTCCTCGCTGCCCCCGCAGCGGCACAAGTCCCCAGTGGCGCGGCGGTCGTGCGGGGCCGGGTGGTGGATGAGGCGGGTGCGCCGGTGACCGGTGTCAGCATCCAGGTCGAAGGCACCGCCCTCGTCGCCGTCACGAACGACACAGGGGCGTACCGCCTCGACGGGGTGCCGCCCGGCGCGCAAGTGCTGCGAGCACGGCGACTGGGGTACGCAATGGCTCGCGTGCCGATCACGGTGCCGGCGAGCGGCGACATCGAGGTCGAGATCCGGATGGCGGTCGCGGCGCTCAGGCTCGAGGGCCTTACCGTCACCGCGGACGCCAGCGGCCGCGCCGGCGGGGAGATCGCGACGGCCACCGTGATCGAGGCCGAGGCCATCCGGCACCAGACGGCCACGAGTTTGCGGGGTGTGCTGGAGCTCTTGCCCGGCGTCGAGCTGGAGCCCCCCAGCCTCGGAGATGTGGAGCAGATTGCGCTCCGGTCGGTCCCGACATCGGGCATCGCCGGCGGCGCGTCCGCGTCCGACCTCGCGTCGTTCGGCACGCTGATCGTCCTGGACGGTGTCCCGCTCTCCAACAACGCGAACCTGCAGTCGCTCGGACCGCGCGGCGAGCGTGGGTTCACCACGTCGGCGGGGGGAGGGGTGGACCTGCGCCAGATTCCCGCGGTGACGCTCGAGCGGGTGGAAGTGATCCGCGGCCTGCCCTCTGCGCGGTACGGCGACCTCACGCAGGGCGCCATCATCGTGGACACCCGGGTGGGCGCCTTCGCGCCCGAGGTGCGCGTGCAGTACGACGCGTTGACCGTCGAGACGACCGCGCTGGGGGGGTGGGACCTGTCCGCCGCACACGGACTCACGGCCAGCTTCGATTTTGCCCGCACGCGCACGTCCCCCGGCGTGACGGAGGACCACGCCAATCGGCTGGCCGGAGAACTCCGGCACGCCGTGCGGCTCGGCAGCGGGTCGGGAGACCCGAACGCGACGGGGCTGACGCTCGATTCCCGCCTGGACGTTTACCGCCTGGCGGACGACCGCCCCGAGAACCCCAACACGCGTCCGGGCTTTGCCTCGCGGTCCCGCGACGCGGGTCTCCGCGTCTCCGAACGGGCGCGCGTCCGCTTCCCGTCCGGCCTGTCGCTGTCTGCGACCGCGTCGGTGACGCGGTTGTGGCAGCACTCCTTCGCGATCGCGGAGCTGTCGCGCGGGGCGACGCCGTTCACCGACCGACTCACCGCGGGGCGGTCGGAGGGCTGGTTCCTCCTCGGTCCGTACACGTCGGAACTGACGGTGGACGGGGCTCCGTGGCTGGTGTACAGCCGCATCGAGGCGGAGGCGCAGCCCGGGTGGCTCGGCCTCGCGCAGACGGCGCGGGCGGGCGTCGAATTCCGCCGCGAGTGGAACGGCGGCGACGGCTACCAGTTCGACATTGAGTTCCCGCCGCAAGTAACGTTCAACGGCGTGCAGGGGTACGACCGGCCGCGCAGCTACAAAACCATCCCCGCCCTCGCGACCACGGGGCTCTACGTGGACGACCGCATTGGCGGGGTGCTCCTGGGCAGCGTCGGCTACGCGCTCCAGCTCGGTCTCCGCCTCGACGTGCTCCACGAGGGCGGGTCGTGGCTGCCGAAGCCGCGCGATGCGGTGTTGCAGCCGCGCGTCTCCGGCGAACTCTCTCCGCTCCGCTGGCTGCGCTTGCGCGGCGGTTGGGGCCGGACGGCGAAGACACCGTCCCTCGGCCATCTTGCTCCGGCGCAACAATACAACGACGTGGTCAACGTGAATTGGTTTGCTGACGTCCCCGACGAGCGGCTGGCGGTCCTCACCACGTTCGTCTTCGATCCCACGAACCCCGAACTTGGCTTCTCGACCGGCGAGAAGGCCGAGGCCGGCTTCGAAGTGGGGACCGGCGGCTCCGTCATCTCGGTGGTGGTCTTCCGCGACCGTATCCGTGGCGGCGTGGGCTTCCGCCAGGATCTCACCTCGCTGCTGCGCGACCACTACCAGCTCACGGACTCGATCACCGGGAACGGCATCCCACCCGAGATCATCGAGCCCGCGTCAGGCGCCGATACGGTGCCCATCATGATCCAGCGTCCCGCGAACCATCTCACCGTGGTAAGCGAGGGGATCGAGCTGACCGCCACGTTGCCCGAGATCCCGAAGCTCCGGACGCGCATCCAGGTGCAGGGCGCGTTGGTACGGACGGACTGGCGCTCCGACGCCATCCATGTGGGGACCGCGAGCCGATTCTCGGATTTTCAGGTGAGCACGGTGCAACAGCGCGCGCCGTACTGGGAGGGGGTACACGAGCGTGGCGAGAAGCAGCTCATCACTTACCGGCTCATCCACCACCAGCCGGCGCTCGGTCTCGTAGTGACCGCCACGATCCAGCACAATCTGAAGGACTTGCTCGACGACCCGGACTCGCGCGACACGCTCGCCTTCGCGGGCTACGTAACGCGGGATGGGCAGCTCGTACCCGTGCCCGAGGCGGACCGGGCGCTGGCCGAATACCAAGACCTGCGGGTGGCCCGGGGCGGCCTCATCGCTCCCCTGTCCACGCCCAGCGACTGGATGCTGGGGCTCCAAGTGAGCAAGGCGCTCCCGCTCGACGGTGAGTTGCGTTTCTGGGCGTTCAACGCGCTTGACCGGGTGGGCCGCTACGCCGAATCGGGCGAGCGGTCTCGGGTGTACCGTCGGGTACAGTTCGGCGTCGAGGTGAATTTGCGGCCGGGCGCGTTCGCGCGGGGGTGGCGATGAGGGCGCGGATGTGGGGCAAGCGCTGGCGGGCGGTGCTGACGCTCGGTGCAACGGCGGCGACCGGAGCGGCTGCATCGCTGGCCGCGCAGGACGTGGACGCCGCACCCGGGGTCGGTCCGGTGTGGCTCCGGAACTGGAGCCCGCTGCTCTGGACCGCGGACCTGCCGCGAACGCTTCCCAGTGCCGTGCCCTCGCTCCCCGAGCCCCTCCTGTGGCCGTCGCCCCGGGCAGGGCTCTTCTGGAACGCGGGCAACCCCGCGGCGCTGCCGTTCGAGCTGCACGACAACTTCAGTGCTTTCCGCGCGAGCGTAGACCGGGAGGACGGCGACTACCGGCGGCCGCTCGATCCGGCTCGCACGTCCGACACCGAGGCGCGGGCCGTGGGATGGCGGCCGTTCGGCAGCAACGGTGCCGCGCTCGGCCGGGTTCGCTTCGGCCGCTCGGGTCTCCAGCGCGCGCTCAGCGACTACGACCTCCCGTATCCGGGAAGTCCCTACGTGGTTCTGGACACGGCCGGATCGGAGTTGGGCCGCACCGAGGCCGCGTTGGAAGGCGCGCTCGGCTGGCGGCTCAGGACGTTCGGCCTGGGCGTCGCCTTGGGCTACCGTGCTCAGCAGACGGTGACCAGCGCGGCGCCGGTGCCGCGCGTGCTCTCGGCTGCGGATCCTGGGGCAAGCGTCGGTGCGGTGTGGGCGCCGTCCCCACGGCTCCGGGTCGGCGTCCACGGGCGCTGGCGGGCACACGCCGAGCGCGTCTTGCTCTACTCCGTCGCCGCGACATCGCGCGTGTATTGGCTGCAGGGGTACTTCGAGGCGCGCCCGCAGGACATTGCCGCTGGCTGGTACCAGCGGCGGCTGGAGCGGGACGGGATGGCCCTCGCGTTTTCGGCAGCCGGCGAGGCCGCCGGAGGAACCTGGACGGCGTTCGTCGAGCGGGGCGAGCAGGAAGAGCGCCAGCATCCCCCCGGTCAAAACGTCCCCGAATCGGACACGTGGACCGCTGACGCGTGGACCGTCGGCGCGGGGGTGCACCGTGCCTTCGGGTCGGGAGGGACCGAGATCGTGCTGTCCGGCCGGTACACCACGTTGTCGGGGCAAGCCCGGCGGGGAGACTTGCCGGACACGGTCACCTTTGTGGGAGAGGAGTCGGTGCTCAACCTGACCGCGGATGTCGCCGTCGTGCCCGTACCGGCACTCCGCTTGCTCGCACGCCTCACATTCCGCCGCGAGCACCGCGACCGCCGGGACCAGCTTGCCTGGATCCGGTCAGACCTTGAGGGCTGGACGACGGGGGTGGGCGCTGCGGTGGAGTACCGGCCGCTCCCAACGCTCGCGCTCGGGGTGGGCACGGCGTTCGCCACCTACGGCGGCGGCGGCGCAATTCCAGATCCCGCCGGCACTGGACCCGCGTACAGCACGTACGTCGCGCCGGAGCTGTCACTCGCGGCGACGGACGCGGCAAGCTGGGCGGCAAGCGCGTCAGTGCTCTGGTCTGTCTTGCCGACCGGATCGCTGTGGGTCCGCGCGCGCCGCTCCTCGCTCGGTGGCTCGGGCAACGGCGTCCAGTTGCCGCTCACGCCGGATGGTACGCGGACGGGCTGGTCAGTCGAGGTTGGGGTGGTGCTGCGAGGACAGAAGTAGCGGGCTCGCGAACGGCTTGCGGCTGCGCAGGTTGTCGTGGGGTCCGGCGGCCCCGTGTTCGCTCCCTAATAGCGGGGTGGACCTAGCCGCGCTCGTCTGATCCGCTCGTAGTCCCGATGGACGGCTGGAGCCCCGGGTAGGGGCGCGGGAGGCTGGATGCTGCACGCGGGACGCGGGACACTGCACGCTGCGCGTTGCATGGATCACGCATCGCGGATCATGTATCTCCTACCCGGTCAGCTGGGTCTCGCGTGGGTCGCGGCAACGAGACGGTCACCGCCTGCTCCAAGCGCTGGCCAATCCCCTGCATGGCTCCCTCCACGTGTTCGACATGCGTTCGTGCGTTCATTCGGCTCACCCAATCGTGTAGCATGTTGATTCGGGCGCTGAAGCGACGCGACGTTGATTCGGGCGCTGAAGCGCCCCGGTTCCCGTTAGTGATTGAGACGGTACAGCGCGACTTGAGGCTCCACCTCCTGGGATATGACCCGATAGAGCGCAAACTCACCGCGAATACTCAACAGGCCAACCGATGCATCGTCCCAGGTCACCGATCCCAGATGCTGCGAGGTGCCAAGATCAAACACGTCGACGCGCGTGTCCCAGAACCTGTCGGGGGCGGCGTTCGCCTCGTTGCCGCACCATGAACTCGGCAGCGGTACACGAATCCAAGTACAGTCGCGTGACGGCAAGAGTCTGGATCACTTGCGGGAGGCCACCGCCGCGGCAATGGAAGAGGTCCCGCGTGTGCGCGTAACAGATCTACTCCGCCGACGCTATCCCAACATCGGCAGTACCGGCATCCTGTTCGGCTATCGCGCCTTGAGCCTGCTCGCCTTGGGTCAGCGGCCGAGCGTCGGGATGATCGCGGCGGCGCTGCGCGTATCTCCACGCACGCTCGAGCGGCGCATAAACACCGAAGGTCTGCCACCACCGAAGTCGCTACTGGACTGGCTGACTCACGAGCACCTGTGCTGTGTCTCGGAGTGTCAGGGAGTCTCGATCGCCCGTGCAGCGACGGCGATTGGGCTCAGCGGAAACGACCTCTACAGGCTGAAGAAACGGCTAAACGGGTGAGGGAATCGTGATCATTCCGACCGACCTGCAGGATGTCATGGCTGGATCTGCTAATAACACACTGGGGGTATGATCCGTGCACTGCAGCGTCACCGCAAACGCATCTACATCTTCCTTATCAGCAATGTCATGCAGTTGGCCATACTGTCTGATGACATCTCGCTTGTGTGGAGTGAACCGGATCACTGGCCGGATGCGCACCGGAGCCGTGTCGAACGGTTGATAGCGGGCTACATGACAGCAAGGGGATTGCTGAATACCGGCGTGGTTACACTCGTGTCGCCTGACGAGATCTCGACCGATCAGGATTGGTGGAACGCTGACAGTGCCCGAGTCGATGCGGAGTCGTCAGCGTTCTCATGTAACTTATCGTCGTTCCGAAGCATCCCAGTGCTGGGTTGATCACACGACTCGCTGAGCAGATGACTCCTGGAGAAGGGCTCGAGGGCGATCGGGCCATTGTAGAATCAGCGTTGCGGTGCTATGAACGCCTGGATCGCAAGACGCAACTGACGGTTCGGGAATAACAGGCGTTGCGCTCGTCGCAACAGCTGATCTCGGCAAATGTCCAAGACTGTGGCGTATTGTTGAGAGTGCGACGTGTTACCCCTCATCGTGCAACCGTAGAGATCACATGAGGCAGGATTCAATGACCTTCCGCTTCCGGATTCGACGCCCAGTGACAACCACCGTCGCAGCGACATCGTGCCACCACGATGAACCCGGGGCTCGTGTGAGCCATCCGTCTCACGTCGCTTCCGCGGATCCTCGACATGCCACCACTGCCCTACTTCAGCTCGCTCTTGTGATCGTCTTGACTGTGATGGGCAGGGCGTCGTGGGCGCAAGAGACCGTCAGGATTCCCTCGGATCCCGAGTGCCGGCGGTGCCGAATAGTCCTCACCCACGAACTAACCGTGGGGGACAACGACGGCCCCGGGGTGTTGGGCATGAACGCCGTGTTCGTGCGTGATCAGCGTTCGCGCTTCTACGCAGTAAATACCTTCGACCCGAGCAGTTTGGTGGTGTTCGACTCGACGGGACGGTTCCTACAGACGGTGGGCCGCGAGGGCGACGGCCCCGGGGAATTCCGCTGGATTCGCGGCCTCATTGCAGTCGGACCTGACAGCGTTCTCGTGTTTGATGGCCCAGGCATGCGACAAGTGCTCTTGAATACCACCTACGATCCAGTCCGAACGACGCCACTGCCCGTTCGCCTCTACCCGAACGGGTACCTCGGACTCACGGCCCGAACTACGCTTTTCAACGGGATCGTGTCAACGCCAGAAGCATACGGTATGCCGTTCCACGTAGTCGATCGCGATGGGCAAGTACTTCGATCCTTCGGCCAGCCGAGTGGAACCATTTCGTACCGCAATAGCCGCGAACTGCTCGATCGACCGATGGCGTTGATCGACTCGACGTTGTACGCGGCCTATCACCAAGCGTACAAGATCGAACAATGGACGTTGGATGGTGTCCTCCTGAGAACATTCGTCAGAGATGCAAAGTGGTTCGCCTCATATGAAGGGATGCGGTCGTTGACCCGGGAGGAAGAGCCGCGACCGATCCTGGGCGCGTTGATGAAGACAGGCGACGGACGGCTTTGGGTTCTCAGCGTCGTGGCCGATGCGCACTGGAGGGCCAGGCTCACCCAACGCGAGGGTCCTGAAGGTTCCTATGTGGGCGTTGAGAAACCGGAAGGAGTCTTCGATGCCCGCATTGAGTTGCTGGACCTACAGCGTCACACGGTGGTCGCGTCTGAACGCTTTGACGCGGTTGTTTCAGGCTTCATCGATGAGGCACATGTCTACGCGATTCGCCTGGCGTCGAACGGGACTGCCCGATATGACGTCTATCATCTTCACCTCACTGCTCTACCGTAAGGAGGTTGGCATGCGACACCCTATTGTTGTGGCTGCGATCAGCGTCTTCTTGGTCGTCGCTGGGACGCAGTTGGCGAACGCACAGACATGCGCGGAATGTTGGGAAGATGGGCCCTTTTGGGCCAGGACACACGCGCTGCTGGGCCCATCGTACGGCGGTGATGTGATTGGGCCGCCGCACTCTTTGATACCCCCTGGCTGTCCTGGCCCACACGGCGGTTGTGGCGTTACCTTGGGTCCCGAAATGGAAGCGGTCGAGACATTCGTGACTGCTGTCGCCGAAGGTGCTCCGGCCGACGAACTGTCTCGCTATTTGACACAACTGAAGCGGATCATCACGATCAATCGGGACCGCAGTGCGATCGAGTTGTCTGACTGCCATGGTGACGTCATCGCGTTCGTTCCGCTGGAACGGCGCGAGCTCGATCGGGTTTCGCAGCAGGCGGGCATCCTTCGTTGACGCTGGGATTGGCTGTTGGTGAAGTGAATATGGATTCGGCAGCGGCGGTGTCCTCCACACGCCGCACTTTCCTGACGGTCGCGATTGCGACGTCCATCGGTGCGGCGTTCGGATGTGCTGATCGGGGTTCGTCTTCGAGCAACGGCATCGCCCTGCCGAGTCGGCCTCTCGCGTTGGGAACATGGGTGTACACGATCGAGCGCGTTACAGATGGCTCGTTCGTAAGCCCCTACGGCACGAGAACACTCGAAATCCAAGCTACCGACCGGAGTCGCGACGTCCGGTCAATTGTTGTCGAGGATCGGCTACGCGTAGGCGGCACACCGCTGGACACACTCCTCGTCTCGACGGCCGACCTGTCGCCTATTCTCTACTCTGCACGTCGTAGCCAGCGACGCCGTGAGAGGTTCGAGTTCGATCGTGCCGCCGGCGAGATGGGCGAGCCAACTGTAGGTCCTGAACCGGATGACGGCATTGTGATCGCTGGGATGGTGCACCTTGCTGCGGTCATCCAAACCTATGCGTTGCATAACGCGTGGCACAAGCGATTTGCTGCGTTCGGCACCACGTTCACGCAGTACGACGTCGATGTTGTTCGCGAACAGACGATCAGTGTACCGGCTGGCACATTCGTGTGCTGGGTTGTTCGCGTTACCAAGAGAGATCGCAAGGGCTGGGGGCCATTCTACCACACGTGGTGGATTTCGAAGGACACAGGATGGCTCATCAAGAGCGATTCCTACGACCTGTGGGGTAACCGTGATCCCGACAATCGCATTGAAATGCAGCTTTCGAACGCCAGAGTGAACCGCGAGTAGGGTTCTTAGTGAAAAGAGATCGTAAATATTCTGAATGGCCGCGGATCATTCCGGACTTCCTGAATGGCGACCGTCAATCCGTTGCACAATGACATAGTCCACTTCGAATTCATCCTTCGTGACGAACATGCATAGACCCCTCCTAGGCCTCGCTCTCGCCGCGTGGTTTCTGTGGACCTCGGCGGACGCGCAGGAGATCCGGGAGCACACCCTATCCGCCCCCGGGACCGGTCCTGAATATGGATTCACTCAGGTTACGGGCATCCGCGAGTTGCACGATGGCCGCGTCATCGTCGTGGATGCTGGGGTGAGCACGGTGTATTTGATCGATGCGGCGGGGACGTCGGTGGAGCAGCTGGGGCGGGCGGGTGCTGGACCGGGCGAGTACGGGCATCCGGAGAAGGTCTTCGCACTCCCCGGCGACAGCTCGGCGATTCTGGACAGGTTGCGCGGGCGACTGATGCTCCTGGGCCCGAACGCGGAGTTCGTGCGCTTTCTGTACAGCGGCGGCTGCGCTGAGTGTCGGCTCAGTTCAGCCGGCATCGCGCTCCGGGAAGCCGAGGCCACCGACGGCAGCGGCTACTTCTATGCGCTTGCGGAATCCATCGTGCGCACGCCCGCCGGCGAACTTGTCATCACGGACTCCGCGGCCATCGAGCGATGGCGCGGTGCGTCCCTAACGCGGGATACCGTGGGATTCCTGGACGCTAAGATGCATCCCGCCATGAGGGTCTTCCGAGGGTCTATCACTGCGCCCCGACCCCCGCGAGTCGGCCCAGTTCCCGCCTTCTATACGATACGACAGTGGACCGTATCAACGGACGGGCGGGTGGCGATGGTATACCCGGAGCCGTACCACGTCGACTATGTGGATTCCTCGGGACACGTCTGGCGCGGCCCGGACATCCCGTATGATCGGGTCGAGGTCTCAGACGATCTGAAACGGCAGTGGCTCGCGGAACGAGCGATCGCAGGCGACGCCTATGTCGGCGGCGAAGACGGGGAGCTTCATCGAGTCCGACGGCCGCGCTCGTCGGCAGCCGACGTATCCTGGTACTGGCCGACGCACCTGCCGCCGTTCGTTTATCAACCGCCTCAGCCGCTCGAGCCCGCGCGCTTTGCACCGGACGGCCGCCTGTGGATCGAGCGTGCGGTAGGGGCGCATGACTTGCCGCTCGTCGATGTCGTGGACGCCGGCGGCCGACTCGTCCGGCGCATCCGGCTGCCCGCCGGTCGGCGGGTCGCGGGCTTCGGCCCAACGTCGGTCTACCTCGTGCGCAAAGACGACATGGATCTGCAGTACCTGGAGCGGTATCGCTTCCCCGTGAACGCTGATCGCGAGTGAGGCTGCACGCACAACCAACTCGATAATCAGTTTGGCGACCCAAAGGAGCGTGAGTGGAACAAGCGCTCGGAGCAGTCGCAGTCACCGCGACGCGTCTTGAAAGACGCGCGATGAAATCGGCGCCGAGCGATGGCTTGAGCCATCGAACACCGAGCGATGCGTCATCGAACCCGCGACGTTGATTCGGGCGCTGAAGCGCCCGCTCGGCGCTGGCGCGACGCGGCTTGAAAGACGCGCGATGCAACCGGCGCCGAGACGCGGGGGTCACCCGCCGAATGACGCACGCTGACGTCGATTCCGAATCGCGGGCGGCGATCTTCGAGTTCATGGAGGTGTGGTACAATCGGCAGCGGCTGCACCTGAACTCGGGGCTAAACGCCCGACGCCCCCGCGGTGGCACCGCCTTCTTCGACTTGCTCATGGAACACCTCCTCCCCGAACCGTGGCCTGTGCACGGTGCATTTCAGGGCGTCGAGAGCTGCCAAACATCCAGGTAAGGGACACCATCGACCGTCTGATACAACTCGAGTATCAGGTCTGGCTCGACGAACGTCAGAAGTATCCCGTCGTGCCTCGTACTGGCTACTAAGGAGCAGGTGGCTAGGTCCACGACATCCACTCGCGCTTGGTAGAGCGAACTCAACCTTCCATCGACCGGGTCCAGCCCGACACGGCCGTCCGGGCGCACGCGTTCCACCACACCGTTCCGCCAGTTCGGTCGGCGGACCCTGACGCTCAGCCACAGTCGCCCAGCACGATCGACATGCATGTCACGAATGCGGTTCGCAGGGGGATTATCAACGCTCCAAGCTCCTGAGACCACAGGCGACACGTTGAGTGTGGGACCTTCGAACACTGCGATGCGCGAGCCCTGCTCCGTCCACACTTCTACCACGTACTCATAGTCTGGCGCGGTGAAAACATATCCCGCAGGGCCGGTGGTGAGTACACGGCGGGCGCTCATCGTTGTGAGTGCCCGCGGACCTACCTCCTCCCCCTCCCCGATGCCGAACGACCGAATCACCTGTCTTCCCTCAGTGAGGTGTAGAGGTAGACCGAGGCGGTCTGCGGTTGCGGTCCACCAATTCACCACGTAACGGCGGCCGTCGGCAACTGCTGTCACACGGGAGGCGGGGAACGGTACGGCTTGCTCTTCAGCCAGCGCGAAGTCGGGTCCAATCGCCGACACGCGCAGGTTACGTCCATCGAAGACGTGCACACGCCCCCCACTGTCCGTGTGAACGGGTTGCGCAAACTGGAACTCCATGGTGCCACCCGGCGATCTGGACGCCGAAATCGACGCCGTACGCTCGGCGCGCCGCGCCGAGTGAGGGGCGTTCTCGACACCAACGTCCTCGTCTCGGGGTTGCTCACGCCTCACGGCCCGACAGGGCGCGTTGTGGACCTGCTGCTCGCCGGGCAGGTGGTGCTCCTCGCCGACGATCGCATCCTCGGTGAATACATCGAGGTGCTTGGACGACCGAAGTTCGCCTTCCGCCCGGAAGACATCGTCAACCTGCTCGAGTACCTGCGAGCCACGGCGGAGCTGGTGGTGGCACCACCGCTCCGCGTGCGCGTCGCGCAGGTCGTGACTGTTCCGGACCAGCGCCATCCCGACCGGCCGGGTCGCGATGTGTTCCAACGACGCTTGCCCTGCGGTGATCCGGGCCGTGACTACCTGGCCCGGGTCTTCGTGGACATGGACCGAACCCCGGCGGAGGTTGTCACAGCATACCGGACCAGCAAGATTGACAAGTACTGGAGGGCCGAATCATGAGGATCGAGTACGACAAGGCGACCGACAGCCTGACCGTGGTGCTGAGGGACGGCGTCGCCGTCTCGGAGAGCGACGAGGACAAGCCCGGGATTATCCTCGACTACGACTCGGCCGGCGAACTGGTCTCGATAGAGATTCTCGACGCCTCGCGGCGGGTCACCGACGCTCGGAAGGTCGAGTTCTCCTTGGCGGGCTGAGGCTTCTGCCTCCCATGGGAATGACCAACCGTAAGGTGCAGATCTGGTACGATCAGGAAGGCGACTTCCTTGAGGTGATTTTCGACCAGAAGGCGGGGTTCTTTCGGGAGACTTCGTCCGACCGGGTCATGGAGAAGGTGGACCAGCAGGGCAACGTGCTCGGCTTTTCCGTCCTCAAGGTCTCCGCGTTGCGCCAGGCGCCGCTCGAGGTAGCCCTGTAGGTCAGTCCGACCGCTCGGGTCGTCACCTCACGATGAATTGGATCGTATCCGTCAACGCGCCGGCAATGCGACGGTGCTCGTGATCCCCCAGCACGGCGATGATGACATGCGGCCCGGGCGCGAGATCGTCATAGGTATACTCCCGCTGCGCGGCGCCGAGATGCACGATCCCCGGGGCGGCGGGAATGACCGTGTCAACCGGCACGATGGCACGATCGATGAACAAGTGGTGGTGCCCGGTGCCCGGTTCCATCGTGCCGGCGGGACGAAGCTCCACATTGCGGGTCTCGAGCATGAGCGTGAACGCGGCGTCGACCGTGTCGCCCGAGGCCGGGCTTGCAATAACCGCCGCCATCACCGCGGTCTCGCTCACGGCGGCTTCCACCGCGGCACCTCGATCACCCGCCTCACCTTGCTCGGCAGGCGCGCACCCCAACATCAATGCCATGAAGCCGAACGGGAGCACTCGGACCGGTGACTGCATGCAACCTCCTGAAGTCGAGTGTGGATCGAATGTTTCCTGGCCTACCGCCCCCCTCCCAACTTCGACTTGAGTTCCTCAAGGAAGTTCGCCACGATCACGACCGGCTGCTGCTCGATAGGCTGATCCTGCGACGCCGCCTCGAACACGACGAACAGCGAGTCGCCGGGAAATACGCTGACGCCGAGCGTCGAACAACAGGGAAGTTCGAACAACGGCCGCACGGATCGAATCGAGATATCCCGATCGACGCTCAACGCCGCGGCATACACCGAATCACGGGCGACGAAGAACAACTCTCGGCCCGAACGGCCCCAGAACGCGTAGTCGCCACCCTGACGCGATACCTGCCTGCGCGTCCCCTCCCCTTCCAACGGCCGCACGTACACCTCCGAGTTCCCGCTCTCGTTGGACGCATACGCCAACCACCGCCCGTCGGGCGAGACCGCCGGCCAATCTTCGTTATACACCGGACTGGGAAACAACGCGCGGGTGCTGTCGGGTGACCCCACGACGGCCAACCCGAGATCACGGTTGGTGCTGTTCGGGAGGAGCTCGTAGAACACGAAGCGTCGCCCGTCCGGCAGCCAGCTGGTGCGCCACAACTGGCCGTCCCGCTCGAGCACCGGTTCCGCCGCGGTGCTGCCGTCCCACGGCTTCCAGTAGAGGCTGTTCTTCCCACTGCGATTGGAGTTGAACAGCACGCGACGGCCGTCCGGCGTCCAGCTCGGGTCGTCGTCGCGGCCCTCAAAGGTGAGCCGGGTCAGAGGACCGTCGGGCAACTCATACACCCAGATGTCCATGTCCTCCTCGCCCGCGGTCGGTGCCGAGACGCGGAGCGCGATCTTTCGTCCGTCAGGCGAGACCGCGGGATATCCGTACGCCATCGCGGTCTGCAGGTTCTGCAGCTGGGTGCGCCGGCCTTGCCGATCGATGAGTACCGGGCGGTTCCCCCCTCCCACCTGACCGCCACCGCCATACGCCATCGTGCCGCCACCGTACGCAAACCACTCGACCGCGCCGCTCGATACTTCCGCAACCGGCGTCGGCGTTCCGGTCAGTTCCATCCTGCCGAGATCGAATGCCGCCGCCATGATGAAGCGATCGCGGGAGAACAGGATATGGCCCGTCTCGACATACTCTGAGGCTCGGCCGCCCGCCGTGAGGGTTCTATGCTCTCGCGTTTCGAGGTCGAGGACGGCAATCGACAGGTTTTCCGCGTTCGGCCCGACGACGAACAGTAGACCCCGACCCCCCGGCAGCAAGCGCGGGCAGCAGGCACCGCCCGCCGCGGGCACGAACAGCGTGTCGACCGCCCCTCCGGCACTGGAGACTCTCGCCAAGGCGAACCCGGGCAGCGCGAAGTAGATGAACCCGTCGGCTCCCCAATCGGCCTCTCCACCGCCGACGCCTTCGTAGACGGTTCGCGGTGGTCCGCCGCCGGCTTGAACGACTCTGAGCCCCGGGGTCGGTCCCGCAATGAACCCCATTTCGGCGCCATCAGGTGAAAAGAACGGTCGCCCCGATACCACGTAACCGACCGACAGCGTTTGCGTCGGAATGCCGGCGAGCGAGCGCTGCACGAGCTGCGGAGGCCCGCCGCCTCCGAAGACACCCATCACGATCTGCGATCCATCCGGGCTCACCGCACCGCTTCCCGCTGTCCGCTCACCCAGGTCGGCCGGCGCGAGCGCAAAGCGCACGACTGGCACGGCCGCTCCTCCCGAGCCCCGCAGCCAGCCCAGCGCGGCCACGCCAACCAATATGAGCGCTGCCACGCCGAGTCCGGTGGCAATCCGTCGCCAGCGCGCTACGTCCCCGAAACGCAGGCCGCCCGCGGCCGCTCGGGTGGCCGCGTGCGTGAACCCGGGATTCCCCAGCGCCTGGGCAAACGATGCCGCGGTGGCGAACCGATCCGCGGGGAGCTTGGCGAGAGCCACTTGCAGCGCCGCGTCCACATGGGGAGGAACGGTATCGCGCCGCTTGATCACCGGCTCGGGATGATCGGTGAGGATCTTGGCGACGACGGCCTGCACGCTGTTCCCCAGGTGCGGGGGCTCGCCCGTCAGCATCTCGTACAGCATCGCCCCCAGCGAGTACACATCGCTCCGTGCATCCAGCTCGCGGTCGCCCGTCGCCTGTTCGGGAGACATGTAGTGCGGCGTACCGAGGGACAGGCCCGTTTCCGTGAGACGCGATCCGCCCGCATGCGAGACGGCCAAGGCAATGCCGAAATCGGCGACGAGTGGCTGGCCGCGCTGGAGCAGGATGTTCTCCGGCTTGATATCACGGTGCACGATGCCCTGCTCGTGCGCGTACTGGAGCGCGCCCGCGACCGCATCCGTGATCTTGAGCGCGTCATCAACGGACAGCTGCTTCTCTCGGTTCAGTCTGTCCCGCAGGGACTCACCTTCCACGTACGGCATCACGTAGTACAGGAACGTGTCGGCGACCCCGGAGTCGTAGAGCGGGAGGATGTGGGGATGCTGGAGGTTGGCGGTGACCTTGATCTCGTTGACGAACCGTTCGCCACCGAGGATCGCCGACAACTCCGGACGCAACACCTTGACCGCCACCCTTCGGTCGTGCTTCAGGTCGTGCGCCAGGTAGACGTTGGCCATGCCGCCTTCGCCGATGTGGCGTTCAAGACGGTAGCGGTCGGCGAGGGCCGTGGACAGACGATCGGTGGCTTCGGTCATTGAGAATGCGGGCGTGGGAGGTTGGGCATGGTGCAAGGTGCAGCGTGCAACGTGCAGGGTGCAAGGTGCGGGGTACGCGGTGCGGGGTGCGCGGTGCGGGGCCGCGGGGCACGGTGCACAGCGCACGGTGCAAGGTGCAGGGTGCAAGGTGCGCGGTGCGCGGTGCGCGGTGCCGGGTGCGGGGTGCACCGGAGCACGGCAACCAGGCGTCTCCCTATTCCCGAAACTGCTCCCACTCGGCGAGCACGTCCATCAGCGCCCGTCGGGTTTCTCCGATGGCGTCCAGCTTGACCGGGCGGTATCACGTCGGCACTTTGGTACCTATCGCTACGTCAACGCCTCCCGGGCGCAGCTCCACGGACCACCGATGCGTCACGAGTCCGACAGGGAGGACGCGATGCCACAGCACACCCTGCGATACCGCCTAGCCGTCGTGGCGATGACCGCCACGACCCTGGCATCCTGCGACGATGCCCCCCCCCAACACCCGACCGGACCTGATCTGGCGGCTGCGCTGACAGCAGCCCAACCCGAGCTCACCGACGTTCCGCGGCTGGTAGTCGATCTTCCCAGCAGACTTCGTCCCTGGGACACGAGCGACGTCGCCCTCGCTGAGGAGGTAGCCAGACAGGATGGCGTGGTCGCGATCGGGTTCAAGGATCGAGGCGCGGCAAGAACCATCCAAACCGGCGTTCGTGAGGCGCTGACCGCGGTCACGTTCACTTCGGGCCTCAAAGCCGTCCAGGAGCTGGGCGGCGAGTTACTGTATGTGCGGAAGCACTTGGGGAGCGTGCACGCGCGGATTCCAAGCGAAGTGGCAGCCGAGTTGCGGGGACATGCGCTCGTGGACTATGTGGAGCCTCGCCTCTGGGGCGAACTCGCCGGGACCCCAACGCGCGCAACCGCTGTCGCGCTGGCGGTGATGCAAGGGTGCGACCCATACACTCAGGAGTGCCTCACATGGGGTGTCAATTGGGTGAACGCGCGCGACGCACACCTCCAGGGGTCCGCGGGCTTCGGCGGGCGGGTGCTCATCATTGACACGGGCCACGAACGCGGACACACAGACCTTCCCCTGGTGTGGCTCAGCCATTGCGGCGGTCCCTACAACGGTTGCGCAGACCATTCGTCCGGTACGGGAAGATCGCACGGAACACACGTCACCGGAACGCTCGTGGCACGGGACAATACTGGCGGCATCGTCGGGACCGCCCCTCTGGTCGCCGCGAGCCGGGTGTACGTGTGGGGCGCGTGTGATATAGAGGGCCACTGTAGCTTTACCGACGTGGCGGATGGATTGGACGCAGCCATCACTTGGGACGTTCAGGTTGTGAACATGAGCCTGGGCGATAGGGCGGATGCGCCTGGATACCTCGACTTGGCAGCGGGCGTGGCCGCGGCGAACGCAGCGAATATCCTGCTTGTTGCCGCTGCCGGAAACATCCAGGCGGACCCCATCACCGGCGAGTACCTGCAGCAGCCCGGTACCGTGGTATACCCTGCGGCGTACAATGGCGTCATCGGCGTCTCGGGCATCATTCCCGATTCGACCTTTGCCGCTCACGGCCATAACGGTCCCACACGGGACTGGTGCTCGGGGCCCCCACCATTCTTCCCCAACGAGAACCCCGGCTCGAACTACGGATCTCACGTAGACCTGACCAGCGCATTCTTTGCGCTCAGCACGGTCGTATACAACGGGTACGAAGATTACGACGCAGGCTGGTGCGGTACGTCAATGGCCACGCCGCACGTCTCCGGAGTGGCGACGCTGATCCGCGCCAAGTACCCGGCCCTGTGTGCCAGTCAAGTTGCGCAAATCATGTTCAGCACCGCGGTGGACCTCGGCGCACCGGGGCGCGACGACTACTACGGGTATGGGCTGCCGGATGCCGTGGCCGCCCTGGATCTGGCGAGCGTCACGACGCCATGCAGCCCGCCTCCCCCACCAGTGGACGTCAGTATCGAGGGCCCGACTCAGATTCGGCCGGAGGAGATATGCTCCTGGGAGGCGGTGGTGGAACCCCCAGGCGGCGGATACACGTATAACTGGTACAACGACGGCATTTGGGGAGGGACGGGCCGTTACTACATGGGCGGGAAGGACCCGGGAAGCTTCAGTGATCATTTCACGCTGCGTGTTGATGTGAGCGGAGCAGGCGTGGGCTCGGCGACGACCACGGTGTATGAGAATTCGTCGGCGCCCATCTGTTTCCAATGACGAAGGAACGCCCTGTACCGCAGCGCGGAGTCCTTGGACGCTCTTGCCGAATCAGTGAAGGCAACGAGACGTTCGGGACCCAGAGCCGATCACCACGGATGCACGCAATGCTGCAGTAACGGAGGTTGACATGATCCGGTACCGGATGCTCGTGTGCTGCTTCGCTGCCTTGAGTTGCGGGCCAGACATCTTTGGCGGAGATCCCGCAGATGTCGCGTTCGATTTTGAGATCGTTTGCTCGTGCAACGCGTGCGCGCCCGAGCCTGCGTCGTTGGAAGAGTGGAAGCACCTGTGGGACGAGTGGCGACTCTGGGATGTGACCCTTGCGTTCGGCGATCAACCACCGTCGCAGGTTGAGACCGAGCGCCTTCGCGAGGCCGGCGCACTCATCGTCCACCAGTTCAACGTCCCGATGGTGCGGGTGGTAATGCGGGCAGAGGAGCTCCGCCGTGCGGGATTGCATCCGCCCGTGATGCGTGGGGTAACCGACCCAGAGGAGTATGTTGTAGAGGCCGAGGTTCGCTTCACGTCGGATGATTCGACTGGCCAGGCGGCGGTGCTCGACACTCTCGCGGCCAGGATTCACTCCGCGCGGCGCAGGCTCGGAACCTGGGAACTCATCTGGCAGGTGGCGGTTGCGGATTCGCTCATTCCAGCGCTCCGTGCACGCGAGGACGTAAAGCTCGTTGGGCTCCCGGCGTTCGGATGCCTTGCCGGGGGCGGGTAGTTGGAGACAACCCTCGTGAATGCGGGCGTTCGAACAGGAGGGGTTAGGGGCAAGGGAATGACACGCGCAGGACCGTTGCGCAAACGGTGTGTTCCCTACCCCTGCCCGGCTTAACGCTTCATCGCAGACCACTCGGCGAGCACGTCCATCAGCGCCCGTCGGGTTTCTCCGATCGCCTCGACCACCTGGGACGCCGGTCCCCCCTCGGCGCCCTCGACGGTACGAAGGAGCGAGCCCAGCGCGCCGTTGAGCTGTGTCAGCCGCCCCTGGATCCGCGCCGCCGCCTCGTCGCGCCCGGCGTTACGCGCATCGGCGCGAAACTCGCGCACTTCCTCGAGCGCCGCCATGTCCCGCTGCAACAACTCGTAGAGCTGCATCGAGAGCCGGTGCTGTCGCGCGAGTTCGGCCGCCGGCGTCGTGACGCGGGGATCCATCTTCACTACGAGCGGCTGGGTTTGCACGGTTCCATCGACGAACAGGCGCACCTCGTAACGGGCAGGCAGCACCCACGGTCCTCGCGGTTCCACCGGCGTATTGTGCGCGACGGCCGAGATGGGATAGCCGAACCGTAAAACCGCCGGCCGCGCGTACCGCAGATCCCACACGAACCGATGGAGTCCGGCGTCGTCGGACAAGACCTGCGGCGGTCGCGGCCAGTAGTCCGGTACGTTCTGTCCCTCGAGCGGTGGCTCGGGAGCGTCGGCGCTGGAATACCGCCGCACGACCTCTCCCTGTTCGGTCCAAATCTCGAGGGTCACCGCGCCACGCGCCGGACCCTGGAGGTAGTAATTGATGACCGCACCGTCGGGTGGGTTCTCCCCGGCAGGCTCGTCCGGCGGCAGCGGCGTGTCGGTGTACTTGTTCCAGTCGAAGCGCCACGCCTGCTGTGGCGCGAACAGCACGGCGCTCCTGGCCAGATCGTTCGCATTGATCTGACGGAGTGGCGTGATGTCGTCGAGGATCCAGAAACCGCGCCCGTGCGTCCCGACCACGAGGTCATCGTCCTTGATCACGAGATCGCGGATCGACGTCGCGGGCATGTCATTCCGCAACGACTGCCAGTGGTCACCGTCATCGAACGACACGTAGACCGCCTGCTCGGTGCCCGCGAACAACAATCCCCGCCGCACCGGATCTTCGCGCACGACGTTCACGATGCCGCCGTCGGGAATGCCGCTGGTGATGCGCGTCCATGTGGCCCCGCCGTCGCGCGTCCGATAGATGTGGGGTCGGAGATCGTCCAGCCGCAGGGTGTTGATGGCGGCATACGCGGTGTTGACGTCGAAGTGCGAGGCATCCATAAGGGATACCTTGGCCCACGCGCCGAGATCCGGCGGGGTGACGTTCGTCCAGCTCGCCCCACCATCTCTCGTGACGTGGATCAAGCCGTCGTCCGTGCCCACCCATATCATGTCGGGGTCGAGATACGACGGCGCGATCGTATAGATGACGCCCCGTCGCGTCACGCGCGCGGCCGGCGTGCCACGATACGTCCCGACGTTGGCCGGAACGTCCCAGGTCTCACGCGACAAGTCGGGACTGATCCGCTCCCAGCTGCCGCCCCCGTTGGTCGTCTTCCAGAGCGTGTTGGACGCGAAGTACAGCGTGTGCGGATCGACGGGTGAGAAAAGAATCGGCATGGTGCGGATCACACGATAGTCCTCGCCGCGCAGCGGACGCGGACTCACGTTCTGCACCTGTCCGGTGCGGCGGTCGAAGCGCGACACCTTGCCGCCGTACACGATGTCCGGGTCGAGTGGGTCGGGCGCGGCGTACCCGTATTCTTCGATCCCCACGGGACTCCACTCGCGGAACGTGATCTGTCCATGATCCCCGCGGCTTTGCACGCAGGCCGAGCCGCTTTCCTGCTGGCCGCCGCACACGCGGTACGGGAAGGCATTGTCCGTCGCGACGTGGTAGAACTGCGCGGTGGGTTGGTTGTACCACGAGCTCCACGTCTCGCCGCCGTTGACCGTCACGATCGCGCCCTGGTCCGCGGCGACGAGCATGATGTCCGGGTCGAGCGGATTGATCCAGATGCGGTGGTAATCGTCGCCGCCCGGCGCGCCGCGAATACCGGTGAACGTGTGCCCGCCGTCGGTGGATTTCCACATCACGATGCTGCCGGTGAACACGATGTCCGGGTTCGTGGGATGCACTTTCACTTCGGCGAAGTCCGACCCGCGCTGCGTCACACGGCCATCGTCATTGACCAGGTACCAGTGCTCGCCCGCGTCATCGGAGCGGTACAGACCGCGGTTCCGCGTGGCGTCCACGGTCGCGAACAGCCGGCTCGGCAGGCTCGGTGCGACCGTGATGCCGATGCGCCCCAGACCGTCGTCGGCGAAGGTCGGGAGCCCGGAGACGATCGCGCGCCAGCTGTCGCCGCCGTCGATCGATTTGTACACCGCGCTGCCCGGGCCGCTGAAGGCGCCGTTCTCCCACGGTCCCTCCCGCGCCTCCCACAAGACCGCGTACACCGTCCGGGCATCGGACGGATCGAACACGACGTCCACACCACCCGTGTTCTCATCCCGATACAGCACCTTGTCGAAGGTCTGCCCCCCATCGGTGGACCGGAAGATGCCGCGCTCCTCGTTGGGCCCGTACGGGTGACCCAACACGGCGACGAACAGCCGATCGGGGTCTTCGGGATCCACGATGATCTGCGGAATCTGCTGACCGTCGCGCAGACCGAGGTGCGTCCACGTCTCACCGCCGTCGGTCGACTTATAGATCCCATCGCCCGTGGACAGATCGGGGCGCTGGAGTCCCTCACCGCTTCCCACGTACATGATGTCCGGGTTGGACGGCGCCAGCGCGATCGCGCCGATCGACCCGGTGGGTTGGTCGTCGAAGATCGGATTCCAGATGCGCCCGTAGTCGGTCGTCTTCCACACCCCGCCATTCACGACCCCGATGTAGAACACGTTCGGCCGGTCGGGTATCCCTGCCGCGGCTTTGGTGCGCCCGCCGCGGAACGGCCCGATCGTGCGCCAATGCAGCTCGGCAAACAGCTCGGTTGGGAACTGCTGGGCGGGCAGGGGCGCCAGGGGCACGAGGAACGCCGCGGCCGTGGCGGCGATGAGCGTGAAATGACGACGTTGCATCGACAATACTCCTCCGTCCGTCGGCGGTCGTGAGCTGACCGGGCGTGCGGCAGGTCCGCCGCCACGCGGCGCTACGGTGTGCCGCTCCGGCGCCGTACCTCCTCGGTCCAGTTGAGCACCATCACGATTTCGCTCAGCGATCCCTGGTGCACCAGGGCAAAGCGCGAACCGTCGGGCGCGATGTCGTAGTTACGATGGGGCGCCGAGGGCTCGAACTCCGACAAGTCGAACAGGGCCGTGTGCCCGCGGACCGTGAAGGGACCCGACGTGGAGACTGCGGCGGCTATGAGGTACGGCACTCCTTCCCGCTGGCCGAAATAAAACAGCTCGTCGCCGCGAGGGCTCCACGCGGGCTCGCGACCTCCACCCTGTGACACCAGGTTCTTACGCCCTCCGTCGGGAAAACTCCTGACGTACACCTCTTCGACGCCGGTCTCGTTCGAATGATAGGCCACCCAGCGCCCGTCCGGCGACAGCGTCGCCGATTCCTCGTTGAACGGACTCGCGAGCAGCTGATTCCGCTCACCGGCGCCGTCGACCGGCAGGACCTCCACATCGAAGCTCGTCGCGAGCACCGTCGAGGCGAGCACGAACTTCCCGTCGGGCGTGAACTCCAGCACGTTGTTGACGAATGACGGCGTCGCCAGCGCCAACGAGTCGAGACCGCCACTGCCGTCGATCCGGCGGCGCAGGGTGGTGGCGCGGCTCGTGTACGCAATCTCCTCACCGTCGGGCAGCCACATGGCGTCGTGTCCGTCGTTCTCGAATGTCACGCGCGTCAGGGTGCGTTGCGCCAAATCCACCGTCCACACATCCCGGCTGCCTTGCTGTATGAAGTCCACCGCCAGAAGCTTTCCGTCGGGCGAGAAGCGCGGATTGTGAAACCGGCGACCGTCGGCGACGATCTCGCGAGCGCCATGCCGATCCACCAGAGCCAGATTGAAGGGTTGCTCCGGGATGTACACGACGGATCCGTTGGCCGAGACCGCCACCTGGGCCTGTCCTCCGACCGCCAACCGCACACCGTCGGCAAGCGCGACCGGCTGCCCGATCATGCGCAGCCGGTTCGCGTCGAACCGGGCTCCGAACAGCGCGCCGTTGGGATCGGACCAGAGGATGTGGCCGTCCGCGTACCACACGGCATTTACCACCGCGTCAGAGACCGGCGTGCGCTCACCGGTCACGATGTCCACCGCGATGATGGGGCCGTTCACGCCGGTGCCGATCGCCGGGATCGCGAGTACCGTGCGGCGATCAGGTAGGACCGCGTTGGCGCCGATGAACGTCTCGCCGGCGGCCGTATCGGGCGCCAGGACCTTCCGCGAGACACCATCGAGCCCAAAGAGGATGAGGCCGCCGTCGGGTCCCGTGGTGGCGAGGGAGTTCGCATCCACCCACACGGCCTGACCCTGCGCCACCTGCGCCTGGGTCGCGGCATTCGGCACCAGGATCGGAGTGCCGCCGGCAATCGGCATTTGATAGATGCCTCCGGCGGCCCCGAAAAACGCGATGCGGCTCCCATCCGGCGAGAAGATGGGATAGGCGGCGCCGGCGGTACCCGGCAGCGGCGCGGGTTCGAGCTCGCCCAGGTGACGGACATAGAGACTCATGGCCGCCCCAAGACGGCTGACGAAGACAATCGTCTGCCCATTCGGTGACAGTGCCAGGGTGTTCACCGGCGACGTGGCGATGCCGGACCCCTGACTTGTGGAAACCGGTATGCGGAAGCGGGCGACCGGCGCGGGGGGCGGTGTCGAAGCTGACGGTACGAGGACCCGCCCCGCCACCAACCCCGCGACGAGCGTCGCCACGGCCAACCCCCATGGACCGCGTTGCCGAAACCACGCCGGTGGGGCAGTCGCGGCACGTCGCGCCCCCGCCGTCGCGAGCAGGAAGCCGGGGTCCCGCAGCGCCGCGGCGAACGCCGCGGCGCTCGCGAAGCGGTCCGCCGGCACCTTCGCGAGCGCTTTCTCCACCGCCATGGCCACGTGCGCGGGCACGGACGCACGGACGTCGGCGAGGGGCCTGGGCGTCTCCGTGAGCACGCGCGACAGGATCGCCTGGATGCTCGCGCCGGTGTGCGGCGGCTCGCCCGCCAACATCTCGTAGAGCACCGCCCCGAGTGCATACACGTCCGTGCGCGCATCCACGTCGCGGTCACCGGCCGCCTGCTCGGGGCTCATGTAGTGCGGCGTGCCGAGCGAGAGCCCCGTCTCGGTCAGCCGATCGCCGCCCGCGGCCCTGAGCGCCAGCGCAATGCCGAAATCGGCCACGAGCACCTGGCCATCCTGCAACAGCACGTTGGGTGGCTTGATGTCGCGATGCACGACGCCCTGTCGATGGGCGTAGTCGAGCGCCGCCGCCATCTCACCCGCGATCCGGACGGCGTCCTCGATGCCAAGCTGCTTCTCGCGCCGGAGCCGATCGTCGAGCGTTTCACCCTCGACGTACGGCATCACATAGAACAGGAACCCATCCGCCTCACCGGAGTCGTACAGCGCCAGGATGTGTGGATGCTGGAGGTTGGCGGTGACCTCGATCTCCTTGAGGAAGCGCTCCCCACCCAGCACCGCCGCCAACTCGGATCGCAGGACCTTGATGGCCACGTTCCGGTTGTGCTTGATGTCGTGCGCGAGATACACCGTGGCCATGCCGCCGGCCCCGAGTTCACGTTCGATGGTATAACGGTCGGCCAGGGCCGCGGTCAGGCGGTCGGGAGGAGCGGTCATGGGCGAGAAAGATGGGCGGGGATGGGTATCGGCGCGAGGGGGAGGAGTGCGGGGTGCGGGGTGCGGGGTGCGCGGTGCGGGGTGCGGGGTGCAAGGGTGCAGGTTGCAGAGCGCAGAGCGCAGAGTGCAGAGTGCAGAGTGCAGAGTGCAGGGTGCGCGGTGCGGGGTGCGGGGTGCAAGGGTGCAGGTTGCAGAGCGCAGAGCGCAGAGCGCAGGGTGCGGGGGGCGGGGTGCGTGTTCTATCTCTTAGAGCGCGCCTCCGGACTCGTAGCGATCCGGAGGTTCGAACCACGCCACGTCGTTCGAGTCGCGGGCTGAAGAGCCCGCGCTCGGCCGCGGAGCCAAGCCCTCAAGGGCTGTGCTCGTGCCCTTCAGGGCGTGAGTTGACGCCGAGCCCAGCTTTCAAGCCGGGACTTCACCGCGCTCGGCCGCGGAGCCAAGCCCTCAAGGGCTGCGCTCGTGCCCTTCAGGGCGTGAGTTACGGCCGAGTCCCGGCTTTCAAGCCGGGACTCGCTTCTACCGCGGGATCGAAAGCGGGTGTCGCAGTCGCTGATTCCTGATGTACCGTGCGACCGCCTCACGCGCGCGGGGTGACACGGAGTGAAGGCTGTAGCCGCTGGCCCAACGAAACGGTCGTGGTGCGTCGCCACGGTCACGATTGAGGATGCGCGAACTCGCACCTTTGAGACCCTGAACAAGTCGAGGTATGTCGACGACCGGTGGCAACAGGAGCAAGGTGTGCACGTGGTCTTGGAGAATACTGACTTCGAGCAGCGTGGCCCCGTGTTTCCTCGCCAACGCCGGGAGCAACTTCGTGAGCACCGCTGCCGCGCTCGCGTCCAACTCCGGTGACTGGACACGAATCTTCCACACCAGGTGGACGTAAACCGTCGAGGGCACGAACAACGGTATGCGCGGATGGTGCGACGACCTACTCGTTTCATCGCACGCAGTGTTGCAACAACGTGACGCCCTCAAGCCGTCGCCTTTGTTCGAGTCGCGGGCTGAGAAGCCCGCGCTCGGCCGCGGAGCCAAGCCCTCAAGGGCTGGGGGTCGCACCCACAGTGTTCGAGTCGCGGGCTGAAGAGCCCGCGCTCGGCCGCGGAGCCAAGCCCTCAAGGGCTACGCTTGTGCCCTTCAGGGCGTGAGTTACGGCCGAGCCCGGCTTTCAAGCCGGGACTTCACCGCGCTCGGCCGCGGAGCCAAGCCCTCAAGGGCTGGAGAGTCGTACCCGCAGTGTGCCCTTAAGGGCGTGCGTTGACGCCGAGCCCGGCTTTCAAGCCGGGACTCGACCGCGCTCGGCCGCGGAGCCAAGCCTTTAAGGGCTGCGCAGTGTGCCCTTCAGGGCGTGAGTTACGGCCGAGCCCGGCTTTCAAGCCGGGACTTCACCCCGCTCGGCCGCGGAGCCAAGCCCTCAAGGGCTGGGGGTCGCACCCACAGTGTTCGAGTCGCGGGCTGAAGAGCCCGCGCTCGGCCGCGGAGCCAAGCCCTCAAGGGCTACGCTTGTGCCCTTCAGGGCGTGAGTTACGGCCGAGCCCGGCTTTCAAGCCGGGACTTCACCCCGCTCGGCCGCGGAGCCAAGCCCTCAAGGGCTGGGGGTCGCACCCACAGTGTTCGAGTCGCGGGCTGAAGAGCCCGCGCTCGGCCGCGGAGCCAAGCCCTCAAGGGCTGGGGGGCCCGACCCGCAGTGTTCGAGTCGCGGGCTGAAGAGCCCGCGCTCGGCCGCGGAGCCAAGCCCTTAAGGGCTACGCTTGTGCCCTTCAGGGCGTGAGTTACGGCCGAGCCCGGCTTTCAAGCCGGGACTTCACCGCGCTCGGCCGCGGAGCCAAGCCCTCAAGGGCTGGAGAGTCGTACCCGCAGTGTGCCCTTAAGGGCGTGCGTTGACGCCGAGCCCGGCTTTCAAGCCGGGACTCGACCGCGCTCGGCCGCGGAGCCAAGCCTTTAAGGGCTGGAGGACTGCGGCGGACTGATTGGACTTGGTCTATGGAGTGGACTAGACTGTCCTCATGTCCGATACCGTCAACATCCATGAGGCCAAGACGCATCTGTCCCGCCTCATCGCGAAGGTACGACGTGGGGCCACCGTCACGATCGCAAAGGCCGGGATGCCGGTCGCCCGGCTGGTGCCGGTCGGTCGGCGCCCGTCGGCCGTGGAAGCGGAACCCGGACTGGATCGCGCGGCACGATTGCGTCGCTTTCTCGAACAGGAAGTCTGGTCTGAGCTGCCAAGCGACGAGCGGGGGCGGCGGATGAGCCGCGACGAGGAGGACGCGATGCTCGGATACGGTCCGCAGGGAGTGTGATCCTCGACTCGTCGGCGGTCGTGGCGATCGCCATGGCGGAATCCGATCCGCGTGCCTAGCCGCTGCCGCAGCGCCTCGCGGGCGTGCTAAGGGGTTATCGCGAAGATGCTCGAATAGACGATGGCTCGATCCTCGAATTGCGGGCCCATGGTGCCGATCATGTAGCGGTACTCCGGCCCCGGCACGAGGAATGAAGGCATCGCCGAGATCGGGTACGTGACGCTGCCCCGGCTGCGGAGCTCAACCAAATCGCACTCGTTGCCCACAATAGCGGTGAGGTTTGGAACAGATTGCGCGTCGCTCACCCACTTGTCCAAGTACGCACCCCCGGCGTGTTGCCAGGTGCCGTCGTCGCTTCGTCGCTCCAGCCCCAACTGACACCACGAATACCGCACGGTCTGGCCGCTGGCGTTTGTCAACGTCACAACGGCCTCCTGCCCGATGGCATACGCCGACCTGTCCGTGGACAGGTACGTTTGTTCCCAATCGACGTCACTTGGGCTGGCACACGCGCTGACTACAACAGCGGCCAACACCAACGACAACTTGCTTCGTTCCATCGACATCACTCCTTCCCTGCGCAGCGCCGGACCGGGTGCGTACACGCGCCGCTCTCCTCACGCTACGGGGTTATCGCGAAGATGCTCGAATAGACGATCGCGCGATCGTCGGCTAGCGGGCCCATAGTGCCGATCATGTACCGGTACTCCGGCCCCGGCGCGAGGTTCGCATTATAGGGGGGCGTCGGGAGGATTTGCGCGACGCTTGCCAGCCAAGGGAGCGGATGAAAATTGCACACGTCGGAAAGACCATCGGTGTCGGTGGCGGTCGGGCCGAAGAACCCTTCACTCACCCACCGGTCCAGGGATGCACCAGCGGCACGCTCCCACTCACCCTCAACGCGTCGCTCCAGCCCAAGCAGACACCACGAGTACCGTACGGCCTGGCCGCTGGCGTTTGTCAACGTCACAACGGCCTCCTGCCCGATGGCGTACGCCGACCTGTCAGTGGACAGGGACACCCGCTCCCAATCAACCCCAGTCGGGCTGGCACAGGCGCCGATCACAAGCAGGGGCAACAGTACGGTCAAGCTGCATTTCGCTATGGAATCACTCCCGCCAACCCGCACCCTGCGGGCCGCGTGTGACAACCCTTCACTGCTGCACGAGCTCTGGCTGGCCCCGACGCGACGAGACAACATCACCTCTCAGCGGCCTCCACCCTGAGATACCCCAGGCGGGTCGTGACCGTCACCCCCCCGCCGTCGCCGCCGCCGCTGTCCGCGACGAAGGTCATGGCATCCTCGCCGTCCAACGCCTGGATGATGTTACCGATCGGATTCACCAGCAACGCCGGACAACGGTACTGGGCCCTCCGAATGCGGACCGCAGCCGTGTCGAGTCACCATGCATGCCCCTTGATCGCCAATCCTGTATGTGACACGCATGTACATGATGCGCGCGGAGCGCTCCAGGTTACATCCGGTGTTAGCGCTGAACCTAGGTCTCAAGAGACGGCAGCCGGCTCAAGAACCTGGGAAGCTCCTCACATCCCAGCAGCAGAAGACTCATCACAGCGATGCCCGCGAGACTCGATGTCATACCGACCCCCAGTCCCGCTCGCCCGCTCGGAGGTACGGCGAGTAGCCGACCGCGCACCAAGATGACTCCTGTCTGGACCCTCGGTGATGAAGTGGGGATGATCCCTGGATTAAACCGCTTCAGAGTCGGGATTACGTTGGGGCCGCTCGTGCTGGTGCGCGGGGGGCAGGTGCTCACCCGCCGCGGCAGGAGTTTTCCGAGACCTGGGATACAGTAACCAGCCAGGGCAGGCTTCGCCGATGGCTGGACTCACGGCGTGCACGTCGTGGCGATCGCCATGGCGGAATCCGACGCCGACCGACTCCTCGACGCGGTTGGGCGCGCACCACACGTCGGCATCGGGGGGCCGACCCTCGTCGAGGCCGCGATCGTTCTGTCCGCCCCACTGCGTCGCGACGCGCGTGCGCTGCTGAGCCGATTCATCCTCGGTCGATGATCGCTCCAGATCACGGCGCTCCGCGCAGCACATAGAGTCGACCACCGCCATGGTGATCCTCGCTACACTCTCTTGATCCCGTACCCCGTCCGCGAATAGAGCGCCGCGATCGCGAGCGACCCGATCGTCCCTCCGTAGCAGAACACCGCCCACGGCAGGTAGCTGATGGTCGGTACGCCCAGCGTCGTCGCCATGAACACCGCGGTGACGGTCCACGGCATGATGGGCTCGACCACCGTCACGGAATCCTCCAGCGACCGCGACAGGTTCTCGGGCGCCAGGCCGCGCTCCGCATAGGCCTTTTGATAGAGCTCACCGACAACAAGGGCGGTGACGCCGGCGTGGCTCGTGAGCGCGATCGTGACGGCGCCGGACGCCATGGTGGCCGATATCAAGCCGAAGACGCCGCGCACGGTGCGCAGCAGCCGGCCGATGATGAGATCCAGCGCGCCCGAGGCATCCAGGGCCCCCGCCAGGAGGAAGGCGGCGATCACCACGATGAGCGTGTTGGCCATGGAATAGAGACCGCCGCGCTCGACGAGCGTGGTGAATCCGGAGCTCAGCGCCGCCACGTCGCCCCCGACGGTGGGAATCATGTCGGCTCGGAACCCGGCGACGGCCGAGATGATCGCGCTCTGCAGCGAGAACCCCTGGAACCCCATCCCGATCAGCGCGGCGATCGCCGACGCCCCGGCCATGGCCAGGGCGGGCGGGACGCGTCGGACGATGCTCGCCACGACCAGCACCGGCGGGATCAACACGATCCAATGCAGGCGGAAATGGTCCTCGAGGTTGCCGAGCAGTCCCTGAGCGCTTGCGGGCATGCCATCGGTCGCGATCGGACTCAACCGCGCGGCGACCGTGTACACGATCAGCGCGGCGATGAAGGACGGCACGGCGGTGTACAGCATGTGCCGCACGTGATCGTACAGCTGCGCCCCCGCACCGATCGCGCAAATGTTCGTGGTATCGGAGAGCGGCGACATTTTGTCACCGAAATACGCTCCGGATACGACCGCGCCCGCCGTCGCCGCCAACGGCGCGTTCAGCGCGGCGGCCGTACCCATCAGCGCGACGCCGATGGTGCCCGCCGAGCCCCACGACGTGCCCGTCGTCACGGACATGACCGAGGTCGCGAGGAACGCCGTCACGAGGAGGTAGCGCGGGTTCACGAGCTTCACGCCCCAATACACGAGGTAGGGGATCGTGCCGCTGAACACCCAGGTTGCGATGAGCATCCCGATGCAGAGCAAGATGAGAATCATCGGCAGCACGCCCGCGAGCTTCTCCGCCGTGGCGCGCTGGATCGCGTCCCATCCGTGACCGTGGCGGGCGGCGATCGCTCCCGCAACCGCGGAAGCGCCGAGCATCACCGCGATGAGCAACTCGGTCCCCATCTCGAGGATCGCCATGCCGGCGACAAACAGCACGAGCATGACGAGCAGCGGCAGCACCGCCTCGAACAGCGTGAGCGGCGTCACCGCACGCGTGGGCTCCGACATGGCAGCCAAAGATGGACTGGGTCGTTACAAAACGCGAGCGCAACCGAGCAAACCGCAGCCGGTCTCGGCGGTCACGTTAGATTGCGTGACACCCATACGGAGGCCGCCCCGGACCATGGATCGCATCCGCGTTGCGTCGATGCAGTATTTCATCAGGCCCGTCAAGACGTTCGACGACTTTCAGGGGCAGGTGGAGGCGCTCATCGAGACGGCCGCCGACTACAAGTGCCATCTCGCCGTATTTCCCGAGTACTTCACGGTGCAGCTGCTGACCCTGGGAGACGTGCGCCGGCCGATCGAGCTACAAGTGCGCGCGCTTGCCGCCCAGCGCGACCGCTACCTCGAGTTGCTCTCCGGTCTCGCCCGCCGGCACGGAATCTACGTGGTCGGCGGCACGATTCCCGTGATGGATGACGGCGACGACAGCGCGATCTACAACGAGTGCTACGTGTTCGGACCCAATGGGTCGATCGGCGTGCAGGGCAAGCTCCACATGACTCGGTTCGAAACGGAGGACTGGAAGGTGTCGCCGCGGTCGAAGCTGCGTGTGTTCGAGACCACGTTCGGCCGGATCGGCGTCGCCATCTGCTATGACGTGGAGTTCCCGGAGATCGCGCGAGCGGCCGCCCGGCTCGATGCGCATATCCTCGCGGTGCCGAGCTGTACCGATGAGCGGCAGGGGTTCATGCGGGTGAAGTACTGCGCGCACGCGCGGGCGATCGAGAACCAGATGTATGTCATTCAATCGCACACCGTCGGGTCGCTGCCGATGGTTCCCGCGGTGCACCTCAACTACGGGCAGGCCGCCATCCTCACCCCCAGCGACTTCCCGTTCTCGCGAGACGGGATACTGGCGGAGGGCAACCCGAACCAGGAATCGATGGTCATCGGGGAGCTCAACCTGCAGACGATCGCCGACACCCGCTCCAGCGGGACGGTGCTGCCGCTCCAAGATTCCAAACGCACCGCCGCCATCGTGGCCGACCCGGAGATCGTCACGCTGTGAGTCGGGCTCCGCTCCCCGTCGTCGTCCGCGAGACCACCAGGCGCGACTTCCAGCAGATCATCGCGCTGTGTGGCGCGGTTTACCCGGACTCGCCGCCATGGAACGAGGAGCAACTGGCGTCGCATCTCGCCGTGTTTCCGGAAGGCCAGCTGGTCGCCGTCGCGCCCGAGTCGGGCCGCGTCGTCGGGATGGCGTCGAGTCTGATCGTGCGGTGGGACGACTACGACCTCGACGCGAGCTGGCGGGCCATGACCGATCGCGGCCTCTTCACGAACCACGACCCGAACGGCCACACGCTGTACGGCGCGGAAGTCATGGCGGATACGACGCTCCGCCGCCGGGGGATCGGCAAAGCGCTCTATGCGGCGCGGCGCGAGCTCACACGTCGGCTGGGTCTCCTCCGGATTCGCGCGGGTGCCCGCTTGCGCGGATACCACCGGGTCGCGCACACCATGTCGGCCGACGACTACGTGGCGGCTCTGGTCCGAGGAGAACTCGTGGACCAGACGCTCACCTTCCAGCTGCGCCAACGGTTCCAGGTCATCGGGGTCGTGCAAGACTACCTAGGTCATGACCCCGAGAGCCTCGGCTGGGCCGCGATCATCGAATGGGTGAACCACACGGTGGCCCGACGACGCGACTACGCGAGACGAAACCCGCGGTTCCTCAAACGCCGCGGAGCCCCACACCGGCCCGGCGCGACGTCCTAGGTTACTGTCGCAGACATTGTTTTAGACGGCGGGCCAACGCGTCCCCTCTGGGCGCTGCGCCCGGGCGGACTCGACGCCGGTCATCCCCGGCGTCCGAGCGTTCCGCAGCGCTGACGCCGTGACCGCCGGGCTACGCGCCCTCCCGTGGCCGCGTTTGGCCCGCCGTCAATGCGGCAACGAACTTCTGCGACGCTACACTAGCCCGGAGCGACTCGCGCCGCGCGTCTCGGTGAGCGTACTCGTATCCATGCCACGCGCATCGATCCACAACTTCCTTTCGAGCGTACGCACTCGTCAGGCTCCGCGTGGTTAGGACGCCGCGTCATGGGCGCCCCAACATCTGCAACATCTGTGTGGCATGCCGAGATTGTTTATCGAGGGTCAGAGCCCGGCGATAGTTGTCGACCGCGTTGGTCGTGTCCGCGAGCGAGAGATATGCCTCGGCCAGCCAGTTCCAGACGAGAGGGGCTTCGGGGTACATCTCTGCGTTGAGGCGGAAGGCGGCCAAGGCATCCAGGGGTCGTCGGTCTTCCAGCAGCAGGCGGCCCAACGAGTTCAGTGATCCCACTCCTCCGAAGTCGTACTCGTCCGCGTGATTCTGCCTCAGGTCGGCGTAAACCCTGCGGGCTGCTTCCTCGCCCTCGTTCAGCAGAGCGAGGCCCACCATCCTCATCCCGTCTCGCTTCGGAAGGTCGGGCTCCTCGCCGCGCAGGATTCGGAGCACACCCTGATTCACGCCTGCCCACAAGTACAGGCCGCCGGTGGTCAGAATGATTACGGTGTTCTCCTGCTCCAGCGCGCGGTAGATCCACACTCCGAAGCCCGCCGCGTAACCGTCGTGCGATACGGTCCCCTCCCCGAGGAACCACCCGAACCCGGTCCGGGTTGGCCGCCCGTCGGTCAATACCGCCGGCGCGAGCGCCTCTCGAAGGCTCGACCGGGACACCATCTGGTCAGTGTAAAGAGCACGATCCCACCGGTACAGGTCCCGCAGTGTGGAGTAGATACCGCTGGATCCCTCCAAAGCATCGACGTATCGGAGGTCGGCGGAGATCAGCCCCGGTCCGTCCAGAGCCAGCCTCATGCCGTGGACCCGATTCGTCAGAGGGTCTTCCCGGAGAGGACTAACGGCGTACGTGTTGCGCATCCCAGCCGGCACGAAGACGTTGTCCCTCATGTAGCGGTGGTAGGGCACGCCCGAAACGCGCTCCAGAATCAACGCGAGAAGCAGATAGCCTGTGTCGCTGTACCCAAATTCCGAACCGGATTCGAAGTACGGCTCGGGCCGGTACTCGGTGAACAGGTCGATCAACTGATCGCTGTTTTCGACGATCCGCTTCGGGTTGTCCATGCGGAGTTCGGGCTTCCAATGTCGATCGGTGATCTCACGGTAGTCCGGGATCCCTGACGTGTGGTTGAGCAGATTGCGAATGGTGGCCCCGCGATAGGGCCACTCAGGGATGTACTTCTCCACCGGATCCTCGTAGGCGATCAGTCCCGCCTCTTTGAGTTGCATGATCGCAAGCGCCGTGAATGGCTTACTCGCCGACGCGAGTCGGAACTGGCTGTCGAGATCGAGCGAGTCGCCAGGGAGCGTGGATCGGAGTCCGATCGACCTCTCATAGATGACTTCACCCCGCGCAGCGACGAGGATGTTCCCATTGAATTGGCCTCGCGCCGCCAGCTCCGTGATGAAGGTGTCGAGGACCGCGGCCCTTGGGTCTTGCGCGCGCGCAGGATGACAGACGGCGTTCGCGGAGACAAGAACTACGACGGCCACCGACACACGGCCAGGCGCCTTCAGGCTCCGGGTGAAAAACGGCTGGCTTCCTGCTTGGCGACCCCTTTTCAGGGTCGAGTGCGACACCAAAGGCATGACGGCCTCCAATCGGCATCCTAACGCGATGGCCATAAGTTGTGAGCGCCCTCTCGCCAGGCGGGCGGAGCACCGAAAGTGCCTGATCTGCCAACGCGCTCAATCATTCAGCCATCCGCAGCGCTCGTCAACTTCACGGCGAGCCTGTGTGAAAACTCGTGACGATCACGGCTTGGTAGAAAACCGACGCTCGGATTTCGCCCAGAAACGACGATCGAGACTCTGCGAGGCATCGGAGGACCCCCTTTTTCTCCACATCAACGAGTTTTGACACAGGCTCAGGTCGGGTTAGGCGGTGCGCCGTGCAACGAAGGCCACCCGAGTTGGTTCTGTGGCGTGAGCGATCGCGACGAAGGGCAAGGCCAACCGGATCGCGCAGTCGGAATCCTCGGGAACATTCTCCGGTGCAAGCGGCCGGAGGCCCGAAACCCAGAATAGCTGGCGGACCTCGCCGCCTTCCGCGAACCGCTCCAGCCGTGTAACCACATCGGCGAAGGAGAGCGCACGCTTGAGCGAAGCTTCGGACGCGTCGGGCATGGTTATGAACTCGATGTACTCGCTCTCTGGATTGACCTCGACCCGGACGATCGGCAACTCAGGGCCTTCCCAGTGCTCGCCCAGTGGCTCCACATGATAGACCATGGCCAAAGCCAGGCCAACTTCTACTGCGAGGGCCTTGAGTTCTGGAAGGTCGTCAGGTAATCGGAGAGTCATCTGAGAGGGTCAGCGCACCGCCTCACGCACAATGGAGTTGCAGGACATACGGCACGATGCTGCAATAATCTCGCTCTGTAAAGCGCACACCGGTCCGTCCGGCGGGAAGCGATCGAGCGCGCGCAGGCCGAAGTCCGCGAAGCGTTGGGGATGAGTTTGGCTTGCTCAAGCCCGAATGCACCGGAAGGGGTGTTCAGGAGACGCCACGCGCCTTTCGGGAGCGATTCGCGTCAACATGGACGCTGCCGGTGGCGCTGGGTTACCCGAGCACCTCCCCTTTTTTCCCTACCGCCGCAGCCAACGCCTTGCCGGCGCGGCGGAGGAGCGTAGGCACAACGTATTCATAGGGGTGCACGCTAAGCGCTGTTCCCTCAACACCTTACGACCGGCCTACCGTGAATGCGCATCCTAATTCACACCCGTTTCCGATGCCACCGCACGAACCGCTCCATCGTCCCTTCCGCCAGCGCCCTCGGCGCATCCACGGGCAACCCCAAGTCCTCTCGCACCGTCCGCGCTAACTCACGGTGCGTCCAAGGATACAACTGGTATTTCAGCACCAGCACAAAGCCACCGGCACTACGAGCGGCTGGTCCACAAACACGGCAAGGGCAAGGCGCTGACGGTGCTGGCCCACAAGCTCGCGCGCGCCGTCTACCATATGTGGAAGCACGACCAGGTCTTCGACCAGGAGACGTTCCTGAGCAACTGACCAAGAAAACGGAGGGAGACGGGCGAGCCCGACGTCTAACTCGACCGCAACGGGTGAGCCCGAACCGACGATTCAGCTCGTCAGCGGCAGGATCCCGGGAACCGCGGCGCTTGATTGGACGCCCGTCTCCGCTCCACGACAACTGAACGGCTCCGACGATGTTCTGCCCCTCACCCGAGCCTGGCACTAACCGACCCATGCCCCCACGGATGCAGGTCGCCGCTTGAGGAGGACGGTACGAGGGCACCGATGAATTTCTAGACCGCGGGACAGGGACAACTTCCCGACGGAGAGAGTCTCGATAGGTGTTTGGTGCAGAACAGCGCACCGATCCCGAAATGAAGTCAGGACACCCGGAGTGCGAGACACACCCAAACGGGGCCACCCCACCCCGTGTTGTAGAGCTACGTCGGCTTGACACCGGAGGCCTTATAGGTGGTTAGACGGCCGCCTGATTTCGGAGCATCTCGTCACACTGGCAAATTAACTCGGTCGCTCTTCGTTGTTGCGGCTGAAACGCACCGTCAGGCAGGCCCTGAACGAAGGACCGGAAATCTCGCAGGGCGCCGGCCACGTCGTTCTTGGCATAGAAGTTTATGAGTCCGGAGCAGTAGTGAAGTTGGACCTTGTCCGGCTCGTCATCGAGAACCAGCTGTATGAATTCTTCGCACTGAACGGGCACAGTGACATCTTCGAGCAGACCACTGAACGCCCGTTGATACTCGGCTTCCGCTGCGCCGAGGTTCCCTTCGTACGCGTCGAGGAATGCAACGCTGTAGCGCCATGTCACGTCACCGAACCGGCGCGCTGCGTAAGCGGAACGCCGGGCCTCCGCGACATCGTGGCGGAGCACAAACTCGCAAATGGCCTTCATCAGTCTCGCACCGCTATGTCTCGGGTGACGGCGAAGGAGTTTGGTTGTAATCTCGTCTGCTTTCTCAACGAACGCCCTCTCCCGCGTGAGGGTGTACCGGTTTGCAAGGTGACGAACCCAGGCTTCGTAGAGCGCTCTGAACCGGTCGGGGAGACGTTGTGCGATCTGACGGAGGGGTTCCAGTGCGACTCGGCCGGAGCGGAGTCGTTGCTCGACATCCAACAATAGGCGCTCTGCGTAGGCCACTGCACCTGAGATCAACGCAGCCAGGGCAATGATGTAGCGGGCGCTGACATCGGTCCACTCTGACGTGGCTTCGAATGCGAACACTTCGGCGTCCCCCTGCAAGACGACTCTGCGGGGTATGACCTTAGTGAACTCCTCGGAAAGGTCATGGCGAACCTTGTCCGGTACGGGGGCGTGACGAACGAGCCCTTCAAAGTTGAGCAAGTGGGCGGTCTGGCCTCGGATGGGCCGCTTTCTAACTCGGCCGAACAACATGAAGTGACCGCGAGCCTTCACGAGGTAACGATCCGCATCAGGAAACCCGTCAATCTCTAGCGCTATGTGGCGGGGTAGGGTGACGAGGTGGAAATTGCCAGCATCCGCGTCGCGTTCGAGGAGTTGTCGAAGTGTCTGAATGAAATCGGCCCTGACCTGGCGATCGTGGGCTTCGTCGTCACAGCTGATGGCAAGAACGATGCCGACCTTCCCCTTGGGAACTCTGGGTAGCCGGTTTGTTACGTACCACAGGAGCAACGGCCCGATCAGGGCAAGAGCCACGAATCCCCAGCCACCCGGCGACGGGGCGTGCGACCCTGCTCCCGTTGTGGCGTAGAGAACCACGACACTCGTCCCGCCGGCGACGAACGCCACCGTGGTGCGCCGATGCCAATACTCGCTGGCGCGCTCGACAAGGTATCGGAGGATGTCGTTCATGACTGTAGCACAGACGGGTCAGGGGGAATAGTCGCGGCCGTCTAACAGATAATGGACTTGCGGGACATACGTCACGATGCGGTAATAATCCCACCCTGTAAAGAGCATGTGGCTCCGCGATTTGGGTAGCAGCGCGTTGTCACGCCGGTGCTTGCGAGCTGCGGGGGTGCGCGTCGAGACGGGATGCTTGCTACCTAATCCCTCGCCGCATAATCTCTTGCAGTCTAATCTCTCGCAGCTAATCCCTTACCGCGCTATTTCCTTAGGCTGCGGGTGCCGAGCGTGGACAAAAGAAGGGATGAAAGCGTGCTCGGCGCCGATAGATCGCGCGTCTTTCAAGACGCGTCGCGTCAGCGCCGAGGCGACGCTTCAGCGTCGGAATCGATGACCGAGGACGGCTGCTTCGACACTTCTTCACGCGACGTGTAAAGCATCAAAGTGTCAAGGATCAGGCCGATCGCTTATCCCTAGCAGGTTGCGGAAAAACTGAGCATTTGGACGGAATCACTCCTTGGGAGCCGTGGTGATGTGGTTATGGCTGTTGCCAGCGGGTGCTCGTGGCCTGGTCGACCCCGTGTTCCTCTCCGGCGGG
>Ga0214471_10000220_pt1 | contig 52497 bp, 49 predicted proteins | sample RVTome_5_FD_207665 | JGI IMG/M metagenome (GOLD analysis project Ga0214471, IMG submission 207665) | Soil microbial communities from uranium-contaminated site in the Upper Colorado River Basin, Wyoming, United States - RVT142D155 | ecosystem: Environmental > Terrestrial > Soil > Contaminated >... | reverse complement strand
GCGTGGTTCATGTCGACGGCGTCGGCGTCAAGAGTTGCACGCTGTTGGCCGTGTCGGTGCAGGGCGCACAGGTCTTGACGATCGAAGGCCTGGAGTCCGCGGCAGTGCTGCACCCGATGCAACAGGCATTTCGCGAGCATCATGCCTTGCAGTGCGGCTTTTGCACGCCCGGCATGATCATGAGCGCGCTCGAGCTTCTACGGCACAATCCGAATCCGAGCGAGCGCGAGGTTCGCGATGGCCTCGAAGGCAACCTCTGCCGCTGCACGGGCTACCACAATATCGTCAAAGCGGTGCTCGCGGCCGCCGCCGAAATGCGAGGGCCGTAGTCTCTTGCAGGCGTTCGACTATCATCGGCCTCAAAGCCTGAGCGAAGCGCTGGAGCTCAAGCGCTCCTCGACGGACGCGAAATGGCTGGCCGGCGGCATGACCCTGCTGCCTGCGATGAAGCTGCGCCTGGCGGCGCCTCGCCGGCTCATCGATCTGGCCGGCCTCGATGAATTGAAGCGCGTCTCGGTCGATAAGCGCCGCGTGGTGCTCGGCAGCATGGCGGCGCATGGGGTCGTGGCGCGCTCGCGCGAGATTCGCGATTCGATTCCGGCGTTGACGGCGCTCGCGGGGGGCATCGCCGATCCGCTCGTGCGCAACCGCGGCACCGTCGGCGGATCCATCGCCAACAACGATCCGGCGGCGGACTATCCCGCGGCCTTGCTGGGCTTGAGCGCTACCGTGCGCACCTCGAGACGTGAGCTCGGCGCCGACGAGTTCTTCACTGGAATGTTCGCGACGGCGCTCGAAGAGGACGAGCTGGTGCAAACGGTGACGTTTCCTAAGCCTGAGCGCGCGGCCTACATGAAATTCGCGAACCCGGGCTCGAGATACGCGATCGTCGGCGTGTTTGTGGCGCAAACGGGGAGTGGTGTCCGCGTCGCGGTCACGGGCGCCGGCATGTGCGCCTACCGCATTTCGGAGATGGAGCAGGCGCTCGGCGAGCGATTCGACCCCGCGGCGCTCGACGAGATCGACGTGAGCGCCGCGACGCTGAACGTCGACATCCATGCCGACGCCGACTACCGGGCGCACCTCATCAAAGTCATGGCGCGTCGCGCGACGGCTGCCGCTTTAGCGCAGTGAAGCTCCGAGCATGAGCAAGCCTCGAAACGACTATCCCGATTTGCAAGATCATCTCGCCTCGCTCGAGAAGCACGGGCTGCTACGCAGAATCGACCGGCCGATCGACAAGGACACCGAGCTGCATCCGCTGGTGCGCTGGCAGTTCATCGGCGGGCTCGACGAGTCGCAGCGCACGGCCTTCTTGTTCACGCAGGTTACCGACAGCGCGGGCCGGCACTACGACATGCCGGTGGCCGTCGGCGCCTTCGCCGCCAGCGCCCGTATTTACGCGCTCGGCATGGGCGTGCCGGAAGAGGCCATCGGCGCCGCCTGGCTCAAGGCGATGGCGAACCCGATCCCGCCGCTGATGGTGACCGATGCACCCTGCCAGGAGGTCGTCGTCAGCGGCGATGCGCTGCGCGAGCCGGGCAAAGGCCTCGATCGCTTTCCGGTGCCGATCTCCACGCCCGGTTACGACGCCGCACCGTACCTCGTCGCGACCGTGGTGATCACCAAGGATGCCGAAACCGGCGTGCGCAACATGGGCACCTATCGAGCCGCGCTCAAGGCTCGCGACCGGCTCGGCGTGCGCATGGCAACGCGCGTCGGAGGCGCAGGCGGTTATCTGCATTGGCAGCAATACCGCGCGCGCGGCGAGCCGATGCCGTGCGCGGTCGTGGTCGGCGCGCCGCCTGCCGTCGCGTTCACCGGGCCGCAGAAGCTCGCAGTCGGCCAGGACGAGATGGGTGTCGCGGGCGCGCTCGCCGGCGCGCCCATTCGCGTCGTCAAGGCCAAGACCGTCGATCTCGAAGTTCCGGCCGATGCCGAGATCGTCATCGAAGGGCTCATCGACACCGGGCTGCTGGAGCCGGAGGGGCCTTTCGGCGAGAGCCACGGCCACGTTGCGCTCGAAGACTTCAACATGTCGATGCAAGTCACCGCGATCACCTCGAAGCGCAAGCCCGTGTTCGCCTCCATCATCAGCCAAGTCACTCCGAGCGAGTCCAGCCTGCTCAAGCGGGTCGCCTACGAGCCGCTGTTCTTCTCGCATCTCAAGGACGAGCTCGGGATCGCCGGAATTCTGAGCGTCACCATGCACGAGCCCTTGTCCAACATCCGGCCGGTGATATTCCTGCGCTTCACCGACGGCACGTCGCGCGAGGACGTCTGGCGGGGTCTGCGCGGCGCGGCGAGCTTGCAGGCTCAGTGCGGCAAGATCGTCATCGCCGTCAGCGAGGACGTGGACCCGTTGAACGTCGACGCCGTCTTCTGGTCGCTCGCCTATCGATCGAGTCCCGCCGACGACGTTGAGATCGTTCCTGAGCGCCGTCTCGGGCACGGGCCGAAGTCGGGGCGCGGCAAGAACGACTCGGGCATGCTGATCGATGCGACCCGCAAGCATGCATTCCCGCCGCTCGCCTTGCCGCGCGAGGAATACATGACGCACGCCAAGGCGATCTGGGAAGAGCTCGGCTTGCCGCCGCTCAAGCTCAAGCCGCCGTGGTTCGGCTATTCGATGGGTGACTGGACAGAGGCCTGGGAAGCCTTCGCCCGCGCAGCCGTCGACGGCCGATGGATCGACAACGGCCGCGCGACCTATGCGCGTCGCCGTCCCGGCATCACCCCGGAGACGCCCGTGCGCAACGTCGAGAACGATGACACAACTTAAGCTCCCCGGCTTCCCCGACATCGACACCTCCGGGTTTCGTTCCATCGGGCGGCCCGTCCGGCGGCGTGAAGACCGGCGCCTGATCACCGGCCGCGGCCGCTTCAGCGACGATTTCAAGTTGCCGGGCCAGGCCTATGCGGCGATGGTGCGCTCGCCTTACCCGCAGGCCCGGATCGAAGCGATCGACGCGGCCACGGTCCGCGCCATGCCCGGAGTGTTGGCGATCTACACGGGGCGTGACTGCATCGCCGACGGCTTGAGCGTGATCTCACACAATCCGGTGCCGTCGACGCGCACCGATCTGAAGCTCACGGGGCCGGGCGGCGGTGAGATCTTCGTAGGTCCGCATGCGCTGTTGCCCGTCGACCAGGCGCGCTACGTCGGTGAGGCCGTGGCAATGGTCGTCGCCGACAGCCAGGACCAGGCGCTAGCCGCGGCCGAGGCCGTGAGCGTCGATTACCAGCCGCTGCCCTGGGTCAGCGACAGCGTCGCCGCCGCGGCCGAGGGCGCACCCGCGGTCTGGGACGAGCTGCCGGGCAACGTCTGTGTCGATACGCGCTTCGGCGATGCCACCGCAACCGATGCCGCGTTCGCGGCGGCGGCGCACACGATCGCGATGGAGTTTGCGATTCAGCGCGTCACCGGCGTGCCGCTGGAGCCGCGCGCGGCGCTCGGCGTCTTCGATCCCGAGACGGGCCGGTATACCTTGCACGCCGGCAGCAACGGTGCGGTGCGCCACAAGCATGAGATCGCGGCGGCGCTCGGCGAGGATGCGCAGAAGCTGCGCGTGCTCTGCCACGACGTCGGTGGCAATTTCGGCACCAAGAATCGCGTCTATGTGGAGTTCCCGCTGGTGCTTTGGGCGGCGCGCAAGCTCGGCCGGCCGGTCAAGTTCCTCGCGAGCCGCTCGGAGTCGTTCCTGAGCGACTATCAAGGCCGCGATCTGCTATCGCGCGTTGACCTCGCCTTGAGCGAGGACGGGCGCTTCCTGGGCCTGCGCGCGTCCAACTTGAGCAACGTCGGCGCGCATATCGTGTCGTTGTCGCCGCTCGGCAAGGGCATCGCGCTGGTGACGGGAAGTTATCGCATACCGGCCGTGGATGCGCATGCGCGCGCGGTGTTCACCAACACGGTTCCGACCAACGCGTATCGCAGCTCCGGGCGCCCGGAGGTCAATCACGCGCTCGAGCGTCTCATCGATCTCGCGGCGCAGGAGTTCGGCTTCGATCGCATCGAGTTGCGACGCAAGAATCTGGTGACGCCTCAAGAAATGCCCTATGCGAATGCTCTCGGCGTCGTCTACGACAGCGGCGACTACCCCAAGAACATGGCGCGGGCGTTAGAGCTCGCCGATTGGGACGGATTCCCGGCGCGCGAGCGCAATGCCCGTGCTCGCGGCTTGAGGCTCGGCCGGGGTCTTGCGAACTACGTTGAGTCGTCGATCGGCAGCCCGCACGAATGGGTGCGCATGACCGTGCAAGGCGGCGGACGCGTCGAGCTCGTCGTCGGCACGCAGCCCACGGGGCAGGGGCAGGAGACCAGCTTTGCCCAGGTCGCCGCGGATCTCCTGGGAATGGACGCCGAAGACGTGGATATCGTTTTCGGCGATACGGATGTGGTCGCAGGCGGCGGCGGCTCGCATTCGGGGCGCTCGATGCGCCATGCAGGCACGGTCATCGCCCTGGCCGCGGAAGCGCTCAAAGCGCTCGGCCGCCGCAGCGCCGCGCGGCGGCTCGGCGTGGACGAAGACAGGCTCCTATTTAGAGACGGCCGCTTCGAAGCCGACTCGGGTGAGACCCTGGCCTGGTTCGAGCTCGCCGCCGCCCAGCCCGCCGGCGCCGCGCTCGCGGTGACTCAAACCAACGAGATGCACACGCCGGTGTTTCCCAACGGCTGCGCCGCATGCGAGGTCGAGGTCGACCCGGATACCGGCCACGTCACGCTCACTCGCTATGTCGCTGTCGACGACGTCGGCCGCGTCATCAATCCGCTGATCGTCGACGGTCAGACTCACGGATCCATCGCCCAAGGTGTCGGCCAGGCGCTGTGGGAGCAATGTGTCGTCGATCCGGATTCGGGGCAGCCGTTGTGCGGCTCGCTGATGGACTATGCGCTGCCGCGAGCGGACCAGCTGCCGTCGTTTACGACCGCGGTCAACGAGGTGCTGTCGCCGACCAACCCGCTCGGGATCAAGTCCGCGGGCGAGGGGCCGACGACGCCGACGCTGGCGGTGGTCGTGAATGCAATCGTCAACGCGCTGCGAGAGTTCGGCGTGCGTGACATCGCCTTGCCGGCGACGCCGCTTCGGGTTTGGCGCGCGATTCGCGACGCGCAAGCTCGATCAGGCGGCGCTGATTCTCGAGGGGCCCAGAGTGGGCGATAGCGGTAATGTATCGACCGCCAGGCTGATCGCATTTCCGGGCGCGCCGAACCTGCCCATCTTCGCGGCTCAGGCGCTCGGCTTCTTCGAGCGAGCTTCGCTCGATTTGACGCTCGAGACCACGCCGAGCTCGAGCGTGCAAATGCAACGTCTCATAGGCGGTCAATTCGAGCTCGCGGCGACCGCGTTCGACAACGTCGTCGCCTACCAGGAAAGCCAGGGCGCCGTCGAGCTGCCCGAGGACCCGGACCTGTTCGTATTCATGGGCGCGACGCGCATCGAGCTGTCGCTCGTCGTCGCGCCGCAAGTCCGTTCCTTCGGCGATCTGCGCGGCCGGCCGCTGGCGCTCGACGCGCTCGCTACCGGTTTTGCGTTCGTGCTCTACGAGATGCTGGAGCATGCCGGGCTGTCGATCGTGGACTGCGAGCTCAAGACTGTCGGTGCAACACCGCAGCGCTGGCAATCGCTGCGCGCGGGTGAAGCGGCAGCGACCTTGATGATCGAGCCGTTCACGAGCATCGCGATAGCGCAGGGTTTTCGCGTGCTGGAATCCAGCCGCGAGCGCCTGCCGCGGTATCAGGGAGGCATCTTCGCCGCGCGCCGCGGCTGGGCCGCCGCCCACCGCGGCGCGCTGCGCGCGTTCATCGAGGGCTATCTCGACGGCTTGAGCTGGGTTTACGACCCCGCGAACCGCGACGAGGCCGTCGAGATCCTGCTGCGTCGCATGCCGGCAATCGAGCCGGCCGTTGCACCCAAGGTCATCGCCAAGCTGCTGACACCCGACACGGGGCTCACGCCGGACGGCGCCGTCGACCGCGAAGGCATGCGCACGGTGCTGAGCTTGAGAAGCCGTTACGCCTCGCCGACGAAACGGCTCGAGGCGATCGACCGCTACCTCGACCTGAGCGAGTATTCGGCCGTGCGCCGCGCCCGCGATCCCCGCGACGCAGGCGAGTCGCCGCGGGCCTAGGCCGCACGGGGCCGGCGAGCTGAGGGCGCTGGAAATACGCATCGACAGGCTCTATGCTGCAATCGAGCACGGTGCTGCTACGGAGGGGGATGCTCATGAGCACTGAAGACAAATCCGCGGGTTTGAGCCGGCGCGAATTCATTGCCGCCACCGGCGCCGGAATCGCCGCCACGAGCCTGGTGCAGTCGCGCAATGCGCTCGCGCAGGAAAGCGGGCAGGCGCTGGTCGCCGCGACGCCGCCGCATGCGGGTGCGCTCGAGATGGAAGGCGACCTTCCGGCGGGTTACAGCGCCGAAGAGGTGAGAGAGTATTTCGTCCGCCGTCCGGGCTCCGATTTCATGGTCGACGTGCTCAAGAGCCTCGAGCTCGAATACATCACCACCAACCCCGGCTCGAGCTTCCGCGGCATTCACGAATCGCTGGTCAACTACGGCGGCAATAGCGAGCCCGAGCTCCTGACCTGTCCCCACGAAGAGCAGGCGATCGCGATGGCGCACGGTTACGCCAAGGTAGCGGGCCGCCCGATCGGCGTGCTCTGCCACGGCACGGTCGGCTTGCAGCATGCCGCGATGGCGGTCTACAACGCCTGGTGCGACCGCGCGCCGATGGTCATTCTCGGCGGCAATCATCTGGATGCGACCGAGAGGCGCTCCGGGGTCGAGTGGTCGCACTCGGCGCAGGATGCCGCGCGCGTCCTTCGCGACTACACCAAGTGGGACGACACGCCGATGTCCTTGCAGCACTTCTCCGAATCGACGGTGCGTGCCTACAAGATCGCCACCACGCCGCCGATGGGCCCCGTGGTGGTGACGATCGACGGCCACTTGCAGGAATACGACATGGCCGGCGAGACGCCGGGGATTCCGGCGATGGCGACAACGCAACCGCCGCGCGGCGATCAAGCGGCGCTCGCTGAGGCCGCGCGTTGGCTCGTCGAGGCCGAGTCGCCGGTGATCGTGGCCGATCTCATGGCGAACGATCAGGAAGGCATCGAGCATCTGATCGCGCTTGCCGAAGCCTTACAGGCCCCAGTCGTCAACCAGGCCGGACGCATGAATTTCCCCAACACGCACTATCTGTCGCAGCGCGGCGGCGTCGTCGGGGAAGCCGACGTGATCCTCGGGCTCGAGCTCTACGACACCTGGGGCCTGCTGCACAATCTACGCGATCGCGTGCATCGCGACTCGCAGCGCGTGGCGCGCCCGGACGCGCGAGTCATCGACATCGGCGTCAAGGATTTATTCACGAAATCGAATTACCAGAGCTTCCAGCGCTACAACGCTTCGGACCTTTCCATCGCCGGTGACGCGCAAGCGACGCTGCCGTCGCTGCTCGAGGAAGTCGAGCGGCAGATGTCGCGGGCGCGGCGGACGAGCAACGCCGAGCGCGAGCGGCGCTGGCGCGCGGCGCACGAGCGGGCACGCACGCAAGCGATCGACGCGGCGCGCTACGGCTGGGACGCATCCCCCGTGAGCACGGCGCGCATCTACATGGAGCTCTGGCAGCTGGTGCAGAACCGCGATTGGGCATTGGTTTCCGACGACGGACGCCAGAGCAACTGGGCCTATCGCCTCTGGCCCATCGAGCGTCACTATCAGCACATCGGCCGCTCCGGGGGCGCCGGTGTCGGTTACGGCGCGCCCGCCGCGGTGGGCGCGGCGCTCGCGCATCGGGCGCACGGGCGCTTGCCGATAAACATTCAGACCGACGGCGACATGATGTACGTGCCGGGCGTGTTCTGGACCGCGGCGCATCACGGCATTCCGATGCTGACGATCACGCACAACAACCGCGGTTACCACCAGGAGTTCATGCATCTGCAGCGCATGGCCGCGCGGCGCCAGCGGGGCGCCGACGGCAGCTCCAGGGTCGGCAACGAGCTCGACAATCCGCCACCCGATCTGGCGATGATCGCCAAAGGCATGGGCGTCTGGTCCGAAGGGCCGATCACGAATCCAGGCGATCTGCGGAGCGCGATGCAGCGTGCGCTGGACGTCGTCGACAGCGGCGAGCCCGCGTTCATCGACGTCGTCTCGCAACCGCGCTGAGCGGGCCCGCGATGAGAGACGATCTGCGCAGCCTGGTGCTCGTCGGCCTTGCGAGCCTGCCGGCACTCGGCTTGCTCCAGGCCCAGGAAACGAGCTCGAGCCGGTCCGGCCGGCAACTTTTCACCGACTTCCAATGCTGGCAGTGCCACGGCTACGAAGGCCAGGGTGGCGCGGCAGCGCGAATCGCGCCGACGGCTTATCCGTTCGAGGCTTTCGCGCAGCTCGTCAGGCACACGAACGTCATGCCGCCGTATTCGCCCAACGTGCTCAGCGACGCGCAGCTCCGCCAGATCTACGATTTCGTGCGCGCGGTTCCGGAGCCTCCGGCGGTCGAGGACATCCCCGAGCTGCGCGACCTTTGACGACGGCTTACGAAGGCGCCGGCGCGTCGCCGTGATGCGCGCCACGCTCTCCGAGCCGAGCTCGACTCGATGAACGCCGGAGGCAAGCGTGCAGCGTTCGCGCGGGCTTTGCGCTCGGACGGCATCATCCTCGCACCCGGCGTCTTCGACATGATCTCGGCGAAGCTCGCCGACCGCCAAGGCTTCGAGGCGCTCTACGTGACGGGCTATGGGCTTGCGGCATCGCATCTCGGGGTCCCCGATGCGGGTCTTGCGAGCTACACTGACGTGGTTGAGCGCGTGCGGGTACTGGCACGTGGCACTGTGACGCCCTTGATCTGCGATGCCGATACCGGCTTCGGGGGACTCTTAAATATTAGGCGCACCGTCGAAGGATTCGAGGACGCCGGTTGTGTCGCCCTACAGCTCGAGGATCAGGAATCACCGAAGCAGTGCGGGCTGACCGGTGGCGCGACCGTCATCGACAGCGACGACATGATCAAGAAGCTCGGCGTGGCCTTGGAAGCCCGGCGCGACCCCAATTTCATCATCATCGCGCGAACCGATGCGAGACAGACGCTCGGTATCGACGAGGCCTTGCAGCGTGCGGCTCGCTACGCCGAAGCCGGTGCCGACATCGTATTCGTTCAAGGCTTGGCCTCTGAGCTGGAGCTCGCGCAAGCGCGCGATCGCACGGCTAAGCCGCTGCTCGTGAACATCTCTGCGCCGGCCGGTCTCGGCAAACTGAGCGCCGAAGAACTGCGTGCGCTCGGATGCAGAATCGCGGTTTTCCCGGGCTCCGCGATGCTGGCCGCGGCCGAGGCGATGAACGGCGTTTTTCGGCGGCTGAAGAGCGACGGTCGGCTGCCGGACGACGTGCCGCTGTTCGACCGTGAGGAGATGCACCGGCTTATGGGTTTCGAGGACGTTTGGGCGTTCGAGCAGCGCTGGCGTGACAAGGTCTAGAAGGGTATGGTTCTGAAAAATTGCATGAGCGGGCCGTCAAGCGCTTTAGAGCTCGCTGCGACAGCGGGGGGTGCGCGCTGCCTCTACCAGACTGCGCGCCGCCTCTACCTAGAATATAGATAAATAATCGGAGATAAGTACATGAAAATACGTATTCTATCTGTCGTAAGCACAGGTCTCCTCAGCCTCGGTTTATTGGCCGGCCAGGCGGGGAACGCGCAGCAACACGATGTTCCCGGGGCCGGTTTTGCCGCCATCCCGGGGCTCAAGGGCGGGCAGGACATTTTCGGACCGTACGAGGTCGTGCCCGACTGGCCGAAGCCGATGTCCGAGAGCTTGCCCGGGCACGAGGGTTGGACTTGGTCCGTGGTCATGGACGTATTCGCCGAGAGCCCGGACCGCGTGATTCTCTTGCAGAAAGGCGAGCTGCCCGTTCTGGAGCGCATACCCCGGCAATGGCTGCCGGAGCTTGGCCCCGGCATTCAATTCCCGGTCATGCGCCTGCCCCTGCGCCAGGCCGGCTCCGCGATTCCCAATCGGCCCACCTGGAGCGAAAGCGACGGCGGCCGGCCGGGAACCGACTGGCGCTGGGAGCACGCAGTGGTCGTCGTGAATCGCGAAGGCTACATCGTCGAAGAGTGGACGCAGTGGGACGATATCTGGTATCGACCGCATGACGTCGAGATCAGCCCCTACGACCCCGAGAAGCATGTTTGGATTGTCGATGCCGAGGGGCACGCAGTCTACAAATTCACCAACGACGGCTCAGAGCTCCTCCTGACCTTGGGGACGCCGGGCGAGCCCGGTGCCGACGACACGCACTTGAACCGTCCGACGTTCCTCGTGTTCATGGACGAGAACACGATGTATTTGGCCGACGGTTACGACGGCACGCGAGTCATCAAATACGACATGGACGGCAACATCCTCGCTCAATGGGGAGAGAAGGGTAACGAAGGGAGCGAGACCCGTCCGGGCTACTGGAACAACGTCCACGGCATCGCCGTCGATCCGACGACCCGGCGCGTGTTCGTCAACGATCGCGACAACAGCCGCGTGCAGGTATTCGACGAGGACGGCAAATACTTGGACGAATGGACGTTCGGCCCACGGCCGCCGATGGACATCCACAGCTTCATCGTCACCAGCGATCACAAGCTCTGGGCCGCCGACCAGGGCACGCACAAGATCCTTGGCTACGACCTCGACGGCAATTTCCTCTATTCCTGGGGTAGCTGGGGTGAGTATCCCGGTGGAATGTGGGGCGTGCACGGCTTGTCCACGGACAAGGAGGGCAATTTCTACGTCGCCGAAGTCAACAACGGCCGCATTCAGAAGTTCCGCCCGCGCGAAGGCGCGAACCCGGAATTCCTGGTCGGCAAGCCCTGGCCGGGCGTCTGGTAGCGCCGAGCGCCTAGCTAATCTATCGCGAAGCAGTAGAACAGGCCGACGCCGCCCGCGTTGACGAGATCTGTTTGGCTGCAGCCGGTGGTGGCGTGCGAGGAGTTCCACGACTGGTTGCCGTGGCCGATCCGATCGGAATGGCCGACCTGCGCGGAGCCTTCGCCGTTGCTGGTCCAGTTGTTGCACGTGTGGTCGGCGTCGTCGGTGAAGGCGCGTCCATCCGCTTGCGAGCCGGTCAATATGTCGTGGCGCGTCGGTAACGGGTCGCCGATGCCGTTGACGAGCTCGCCTTTCTCGGTGAGCGCGAATTCCTTGCTCATGTTGCTGCCGCGCTGTGCTTCCTCGAGCGTATCGCCGTGTATCCGCGACTTGATGAGCGATCGGTCCAGTCGCCGGCCGAGGTAGTCGATGAGCTTGGCTCTCGGGTAGTACCAAGGTCCGTCGCCGATACGATCTCGTGCGTTGACGGCCGGCTGGCCCGGGCGCGCCTGCGTGCTCAGATAGGCACGCCAAGTCTTGTCGCCCGCGCCGACGGCGGTCGCGAGCTCTTGGCAGTGAGCATCCGCGCCTTCGAGTCCGCCGAGATTGCCGCCGTCGCCGATCGGCTCACTGGTCACGAAAAACGTCATCAGGCTTGAGGGGACGTTTTCCGACTCCGGCATCATGTCGGTGGGTTGCGGGAAAGCCGGGTGGAAGGTCGCCAGGACCAAGAAGAGGGCGGCGCCTATCGATAGCGTTCTTTTTTTCATGGCGTTCTCAGTCGATCGCAAAGCAGTAGAGCTTGCCGACGCCGTGCGTCCTCACCAAAGCCGTCTGACTACAGCCGGTCGTGCCGTGAGAAGAATTCCAAGAGCCGTTGCCGCCGCCGTTGCGGTCGGGAAATCCGATCTGGGCATTGGGCCGATTCGGGCCGGCGCCCATCCCCGGAGCGTCGGGATCCGCATTGCTGGTCCAGTTGTCGCAGGTATAGTCGAGGTCCGGCGGGAAGGCCGTGCCGTCGAGCTGCGACCCCGTCAACACCTCGTGGCGGTTGGAGTAGGGCGTCGTCTTGACGTAGTTCCAATCGGTGTCCCGCCGGTCCTTGTAGTCGTTCAAACCGGGCACGATCTGGCCCAGCTCGGTGAGCCCCGTGCGCTTCGTCAAGTTGTTGCCGAGCCGTGCGAGTTCGAGCGTGTCTCCGTGAAGCTGCGCGAGATCGCTTGTGATCATGACGCCGTCGAAGTTGTGCCAGGGGCCCGTGCCGATTCGATCGCGCGCGTTGACGGCGGGTCGACCCGGGCGAGCCTGCGTGCTCAGATAGGCGCGCCAAGTCTTGCCGCCCGCGCCGACGGCGGTCGCCAGCTTCTGACAATGCGCGTCCGCCCCGGCGAGCCCGCCTAAATTACCGCCGTCGCCGATCGGCTCGCTGGTGACGAAGAAGGTCATCGGCGTGCCGCCCGGCATGCCGTGCTGTGCGTTCGCCGCGCAAGGCGCGAGGCCGGACAGCGTCAGGATCGCTGCGAGAATAGAAAGCTCTTTCATGCGTCCCCCGTACGATCTCCCAGGCAATCATAGCGGCATGCGATCATCCGGTGTAGCTCCCGAGACTTCGCAATCGCCGGCACAAATAGGCGGGCGGAACGCGACGATGTCCAGGTATCTGCTAGGCTGTGCTCTGGTTGCAGGCAAGGGCGGTTCCATCTCATTCTGGAGCGAATATCGTCATGAAACCAAGAATAGCGATTGCCGTAGTCATGACCGCGCTCGTCTCGCAGGCGCCGTTCCGTTTGGTGCTGGGTCAGCCGAACCAGACGCCGGTCGTCGTCGGCGCGGCGACAGAAATCCCCGGGGTGGCCGAGGGTGGCTCGGAGATTGTACGCATCCTGGAAGGGTATAACGGCTTGGATGATCCGATCGGCCTGATGGACGGATCGCTGGCGTTTTCGGAGCCGGACGCTCTCCGGATCCACCGCATGGACCCCGAGACCAATCAGGTGTCGGTGCTCGTCGCCGAGTCCAACGAGTCGCACGGCGTCACCCAGGACTCCGAAGGCCGCTTGATCTCGGCCCAGGCCTGGGATGGGTCCACGAGGATCGGGGTGATCTATCCGCCGGGCAGCGAAGCCGTGCTCGCGGACGGCTTCGAAGGTCAGCCGTTCAGCCGTCCCAACGATTTGATCGTCACCAGAGACGGCGGCGTCTACTTCACCGATCCCGGGCTCACGATGGGACAGGCCGAGGAGTTGCTTGAGAGATACGGCGGCAGGCCCTTGGGGCCGCGTCTGCCGCCGGCCGTGTACTACATCCCGCCGGGCGGTGATCCGATCAGGATCGAGGAGAACATGATCCGGCCGAACGGTATTCAGCTCAGCCGCGACGAACGTACGCTGTATGTCAGCGATTCCAACGGCGAGCATGTCATCGCGTGGGATATCCAACCGAACGGTCTCGTGCAGAACCGGCGCGAGCTCGGCACTCTGCAGGGTCGAAGCAACCGGGACAATGGCCTGGGCGGAATCAGGACCTTCGCGGACGGGATGGCCGTTGACAGCGAAGACCGACTCTACGTGACCACCGGCGGCGGCGTGGAGGTCCTAAGCCCTGACGGGGCGCACCTCGGCATCATACCGGTGCGGTGTCTCCCGCGAGACTGCCAGAACCTCGCGTTCGGCGGGCCTTCGAAACAGACGCTGTACGTCGCCGGCGCCGGCTCTCTCTACAAAATTGAACTGCTTGCGCGGGGACTACCGCAACGCGCGAAATAGCGGAGGATGCATGCGCAACCTATCACGTTGTCTGCTCGTCTCGGTGTTGCTGGCTGGGCCGATCACGGTCGCCCTGTCACAGGACCGGGACAGTCTCGACATCTACGTCTTGGACACCGAAGGCGGGGAAGCCGTTCTCTATATCGCGCCGACGGGCGAGGCCATGTTGTTCGACACCGGCCGCGAAGAAACCTTCGACCGAATGCTTGCTCTGGTAGAGCAGGAAGCGATCCAAGTGCTCGACTACGTGATCGTGTCGCACTACCACGGCGATCATGTAGGAGGTGCCGCGAACCTGCCCAAGCTGCCTGTTCGAAATATCCGACAGTTCCTCGATCACGGTCCCTACACTACCGAGCTGCAACCGCAGCAACGCGCGTCATTCGAGCGATATCTGGCGTTGCGAAACATCGCAAAAGCGAGGCGGGCTGAGCCCGGCGAGAAATTCTCGTTCGGCGCTGTCGACGTGTATGTGGTGGCATCATCGGGTGAGCAAGTCAGCGAACCGCTGCCCGGGGCCGGCGAGCCGAATCCATTGTGCCGTAACCACGTGCCGAAGATCGACTTACGCGCGGTGGAGAACGATGAGGTCGTGTCCGTCGTGGTTCGCTACGGCGATTTCGTTTTCCTCGAGCTCGGCGACATGATCTGGAATCACGAACAGCGGCTCGTTTGTCCGAATAACCTGATCGGTACCGTCGACGTGTACCACACCTCGGGACATGGCGCGGAATGGGGTTCGAATCCGGTGATGGTGCAGGCGGTTCGGCCGAGAGTTGCGGTGATGAACAACGCGGCGGTGAAGGGTGGGCACGCCGACACCTTCGAGACGCTTCGCAGCTCACCGAGATTGCAGGACATCTGGCAAGCTCATTTCTCAATGGAGAATGCGGCTGAGCAGGACAACTCGCCGGAGGAGCTCATCGCAAACCTGGATGGGGCCGAGGGGCACGTCGGGCACTACATCAAATTTTCCGCCAGACCCGACGGTAGTTTCACCGTGACGAACAGTCGCAACGGTTTCAGCAAGGAGTATTCGGCGATCTTAGGGACAGGCTCGAACCGCTGATGATATCGGAGCCAATTGGCCGCTGAGCGGCATTCGAGTATGCGCGATACTCGTCAAGTGCTGTGCAGGCAGGCCATACCCCTAACGTGCGGCGCAATCCCGATGGGTAGTCCGCGGGCTGCTTATGGAGGCGTCGCCCGCGGCTAGATACGCTTGAACGTCTCCTCGGGCTGCCACCATATCGGGCATGGTGGCGATGGCACGATCAGGTATGGTTGGCATGCCGATCGGGGCGGCAATCATACAGATCCTGTGCGCCGGCCGCATTGCCGTGAGCAAGTAGCAGGTGATCGCGCCGGCGACTTGGGCAGGCCGGCTTGCCGCGCACTTGCGAGCTGTGGCCTTCATCGCTGTCGATCCGAGGACGCTCATGGCTCAATTGGGGCCTGTACATCTGATGCTCTCTTGCTGCCATACGTAGGCTCGCCGTCCTGCCTCCTCCAGCTCAGCTACGTTCATTCTGATCCGAAGCGCGCCCAGCGCGCGGCTCGCTTCGTCGTGCAATCGCGCGTCGTTCGGCGAATAGCTCGCGGCGAGCGAGAACCACTTGTACGCCTCAACCAAGTCCTGGCGCAGGCCACGGCCCCACTCCCACGCCGCGCCGAGAAACAGGAACGCATCCAGAAGTCGCTCGTGTGAAATGTCATATTCCACCGACCGATGGATCCATTCATACGCCTGTGCGTCATCCTGCACGATTCCTCTGCCGTCACGATAGTATTGCCCGAGATAATATTGGGCGTCCGCGTTCCCGCCGCGTGCAGCCTCCAGCATCCATCGAGCGGCCGCCCGATAGTCTTGCGCAACGCCTTCGCCGTTTTCGTAGGCCGTGGCGAGGCGAAGTTGAGCACCGGCGTGCCCGCTATCTGCCGCTCGCCTCAACCAGCGTGCGCCGTTCTCTGCGTTTGCCGCGACGCCGAGACCCTCCATGTGCATTACGCCCAGATAGTAAGCGGCGATCCAGTTGTTCCTTCCTGCAAGCGGTAGAAATTCAGCGTAGGCGCGATCGAAATCGCCGACAGCGAACGCTTCGTGACCTTCAAGGAGTCCTGCGCGCGCTTGCGAGACCAGCGAGCAGGCAATCAGAAGCAAGATCGAGTGACGCTTCACGGATTCTAGTGCCTTCGCTGATCATGGACGGCACGCGGCCGAGCGGAAGTTGCTGGGATCTCTGAGGGCATTTCCGTCTCGACCGCAAGGTCTCGTCGATCAGCAAGCATCTCGCTCACCAGATCCCCCTCTATGATGGGTTTGTTGCTCGCGAAGCCGTAGACGAGGGCGAGGTCGCACAGCGTATTGATCCTTCGGGCAATCCCATCGCTTTCGGCCCAGATCAGCGAGATCGCCTTGGCGCTGAACGTGCCCGGCCGTCCGCCGGCGACTCCGAGCCGATGGTCTATGTACGCTTGCGTTTCGTTCTTGGAGAGAGGATTGAGACGATAGAAGACGGAGATTCGTTGATTGAGCTGGCGAAAATCCGGGCGTTTGAGCGTTTCGCAGAACTCCGGCTGACCGACGAGAATCAATTGCAACAACGTCTCTCTGGCATTCACGTTCGACAGCATGCGCAGATTCTCCAGTGCCGTCGGGCCGAGATTCTGTGCCTCGTCGACGATCAGGACGAACGTGCGTTCGCGCTCATAGCCGGCACAGAGAAATGTCAGGAAGTCGTCGTACATTTCGACCACGCTCCTCTTGGAGTGGCCCAGGCCGAAGGCGTGCAGGATCCAGGGCCATAGTTGGGTGACACCTGGATCCGTGAAGTTGATCAGCCCTACCGTGTGCCGGTCATCGAGGTCGTCGAGAAGCCTGTTGACCAGCGTGGTCTTACCGGCCCCCACCTCTCCCGCAATGACTGTGAACGGATGCTTGCTCATCAGGCTGTACTTGAGCAGTGTCAATGCCATGGCATGCTTACGTGATAGAAAAAGAAACGCCGGGTCGGGCAACAGCGAAAAGGGACTACGATCGAGGTGGTAGAACTTCTCGTACATGAAGGCTCGCCTTACGTGCGGCTGCGCGCTCTATTGAGCACGGTGCCGATCAGCTTGCGTTCGCTGAAGCATGCCAATACGCGCCGGTAATCGCGCTCTCTCGTCACACCGTCCTCGATCACCAGCAAGATTCCGTCGACCAAGGCTTCGAAAGCTTGCGCGTCACTGGCCGTAGCAACAGACGGCAAGTCGATCAGAATGGTCGTATCCGGGTAGGACGCTTTGATCGCGCCGAGTAATGCATCGAGATGGCACGATCTCAGCACTTGATCGACGTTCTCGCATTTGCCCTGCGCGGCAAGCACTGCGACGAGATCGATCCCAAGGGAGACGAGGGCATCCGAAATGGGAACGCCATTGAAAAGGCAGTCTTCCACCCCCGTTTCGGGAACGAAATCGAAGAGTTCATGGATGCGGGGCGCGTGTAGATTGAAGTCCGTGACTATGGTCGGCCGGTGAGCATCTACTGCGAGGCTGATGGCGAGGTTCGCGGTTGTCAGTGTTTTCCCGCTCCCGTGGCACGGACCGGTCACGCCTATGACGCGGCCTCCGTGGGTAAGACGTTGCATGACGGCTGCCTGCAAGAGGCAATAGGCCTGGCGCTCCTGATTTTCGGGCAGGGCCGCGACCAGGCGGTTACGGGCAAGCGTCTCGACAGGTACCGGTAGTGAGCGGGGCGAAAGCTTGCCTGCGGCCGGTCGCAGCCCGCGACGAAGGTGGGCGCCGCGATCTCGAATGCGAGAGCCGGCGTCGACCCGCGGCGATCCGGTCGCCGCTTGGGGACGCGCCGGCCCCTTCCAGTGCTCCTGGATGGCGGCTTCCATGGCGTTGCGAAGGCTATCCATGAGGACCTCAATGAACCTGCAACGTTGGGATCTCGGCGAGCGGTGGCTGCCCCTGCAATCTCGCGACCAGCTCCGCGCCGTCTATCGTGCGATGCGCGCTCTCGATGCGTCCGATGAGCCACATGACCGTCAGGAAGCCCAGCAGGCAGAGCACTCCGCCGATGACGGCTGGCCCACTCATGATCAAGCGCCTAGTCTGCCCCCCGGCTGCGAGTGACAGCTCTCCCGGCCTTTCAGCGCGCGCGCCGTCCATCACAGCCTGCAAAGCAGCGTACTCGGCGTTCATCGTCTCGTGCCGCATCCGAGCGTTCGTCAGTTGCTCCTGCAGAATGGCGTACTGTTGCTCCAGTACGGGTGCTTGCTGGACAAGTGACTCGCGGTCGGCTCTCTGCGTCTGCAGCGCCGCCAGGCGGTCTCGCAGCTCATTGATCTGACCGTCGATCGCACCTCGTTCCCGAGCAAGATCCTCTATGTACGCTTGCTCCCGGTTCGTCAGACCCGTAACGCGTGTCTCGGCGACGTCCACTTCCAATGCGGAAACGCGATGGGCTAGAAGAACGACATCGGGGTGGTCGATGGGATGCAGTCTCTGCAGACGATTGAACTCGGACCTGGCTTCCTCCAGCTCCGCCACGAGCGCATTGGTGCGATCGTTGGCGGCTGCCTCGGCCTCCCTGATCGCCGCCCCGAGCTCCACTGCTTGCGAATACTCCCGGCCGTAGAGACCTCGCAGCACGGCCCATCGGGCTTGTGCCGCTGCGAGCAGCTCGCTGGACAGGGCTCTACTGGAGTCCACGCTGAACTGCGCCGCTCCACGCTGCATGTCCTGCAACCCGCGGTCGAGCTCGTTTCTGCGTCCTTCCAGCATGCGCAGCTCCTGGCTGACGCGCGTCTCCTCACGTTCCGATTGCTCGATCGTCTGAGCGTTCAACTCCTCCATTCCCGATAGGCCGGCGGCGTTGTCTTGCTCGAACTTCTCCGTCTCATGCGCGAGCCGTTCGAGCTCGGCGGCGGCTTTCTTCGAGGCTACGCGCGCCGCTTCGAGCGTCTCGGCTGGAACAGGTGGTGTTGTCGTCGCGCGCCGATGATCCTCCAGATAGGCGGCGGCGACATCGCTGGTGGCGCGCTCTGCCGCTCGCGGATTCGAGTCATCCACGAAGATCTCGAAGCCGATTGAGACCGAAGGGCGCTCAGAGGCGCCCGAGGTGGTGGTCTCGACCTCGATGATGGACAGCCCGACTTCGCGTCGCGGCCGAAGCGAGCCCATCATGCGGCCGTGCCTGGCCTGCAAATGCTCCTGAGCGAAGCTGCGGGCATCGGCCCCCGTGTCTGGCGGCAATGTTTTTCCTGCGAGATGAAGGGTTGCGGTTGCGCGGTATCTCGGTTGCGTCGACCAAACCGTCACGAGGACCGCCAGCGAAGAGATCAATCCCGCCGCAGCTACCCAACGACGGCGGTCGCGCCGGTTCCTCGCAGGCCGCCGTCCCCTCGAGGCTCGTACTGCCTTGCGCATCTCAGCTCCCATCGCGTCCGGCGGCGGTAAGGCTGCCCGAGATCAGATCTGGAAATGGTTTGCCGAGTGCGGGGCTCGCGTCCGTTTGGCCGCGCATTCTGGCACGCACCGACTCCAGGTTCTTGTTGGCCGTCTCGTAATAGACGGGCGAGAGGCGCACGGCCTCACTCAGCAGCATCTCCGATTCAGGCAGATCGCCGCGTTGGAAGGCGACATAGCCGATATCGTTGTACGCCGTTGGCTTGTCCTCTATTTTCAAGAGCGTCTGCACAGCTTCCGAGTACAGGCCGCGATGGGCATACACCAAAGCGAGATTCGACCAGGCGGGCTTGTAGCTCGGGTCCGCTTGCGTGGCGGCATAGAAGTCGCGGGCGGCTTGATCGAGGTCGCCCGACAGATGCCTCGAATAGCCCAGATTATTCAACAGCATCGGTGATCTGGGGTTGAGATCGAGCGCCGTCTCGTAGTGCGCGATCGCCGAGCCGTGATCTTCCGCCTGGTCGGCCAGAATGCCGAGAGCGTTGTGTGAGCGCCAACGCTGTGGATCGATCTCGACCGCTCGTGCGAGGTGCTCGCGCGCGGCCGCGGCGTCTCCGAGCGCCATGTGCTCGAGCCCGGCCCCCTCCAGCGCGTCGGCTCGATTCGGCTCGAGCGCAATGACCTGAAGATAAGCGTGCAGGGCGCGCTCCGAGTTGCCCAACCGCGTCGATACCGCACCGATCCTGATCCAGCCCTCGACTGTCGGTTCCGCTCCGACTGCGCGCAGGTAGTAGGCGAGGGCGCGCTCGAAGTCCCCGCGCCGCGCGGCTTCGTCGCCGGCAGCGAGCGATTGCTCCGTCGATGGGGGCTGAGCCTCTGTCGAGTCGGCCCTTCCGCGGCTGGCGGTCGTCGCGCAGCCCGTCAGCAGAAAAAGACCGACGAGCGCGAGCGTCACCCTGAAAGGGCGGAGCCGTTGCACATTCCCTGTCATCTGTTGCTCTCCTTCGCTCTATATTGTCTGGAATACGGAAACCAATCCCACGACTGCGGGTCCCACGGCGACGACGAAGAAGCCGGGAAACAGGAAGATGACAAGCGGAAAGACCATCTTCGTGCCGATCTTCGCGGCTTGCTCCTCGGCCTTCTGCATGCGCTTGTCGCGGAACTCAACCGAGTAGACGCGCAGAGATTCGGCGATGCTCGTGCCGAAGCGCAGCGTCTGCACGAGAAGGCTCACGAGCCCCTGAACGTCCTCGAGCCCCGTGCGATATGCGAGATTCTTGAGCGCCGCGACTCGATCGACGCCCGCGCGTATCTCCGCATTGACCAGCGCGAGCTCCTGGGCGAGCTCTGGATGGCTGACTCCGAGCTCGTCGGCAACACGTTGGATGGCCTGCGACATGCCGAGGCCTGCCTCCACGCAAACGACGAGCATGTCCAGCGCGTCCGGAAAGCCGTTGCGGAGCTTTCTCTTGCGGTTCTGCATTAGGCGATCGAGCACCATGTTCGGCATGAGCATGCCGGCGCCGCAGGCGCCGACGATGGCAATGAGCTCCATCTGGGTCGTTAGGTTCGGCAGCCAGCGGGAGATGAGGAGAACGATCGCCGGCAGCATGATCGCGAGCACGACCTTGATCGCATAGAAATTTTGCACTGCACTCGGTGAACGGAACCCGGCGTGCACGAGTTTCTGGTTGATACGATCGCGCTCGATCTCACTCTGCGGCAACACGTAGCTGGACACAGGTCCGAGCATCGTATTGATCCAAACGAGCGTGCGGCCTTTCTCCTTCTTTACCTCTCGTTTGGCCCCGCGGCTCAAGCGGCGGCGGATCGGGTCGGTGGCGCTGAGCGCCAGGAAGCCCAGACCGAGACCGAAGATCACGAACGTGCCGCTCATCAGAACGACGACGACCAGACGCAGCGTCTGCGGATCCTCGATCCATTGTTGCAGCAATGTGATAAGACCTTCCACGTGGCGCTCCTAGGCTTCTATGCGAATGATCCGCCGAATCCAGTAGATACCGATGCCGCCCCAGATGAATGCGAATGTCGCGAGTTGCCGCCCCGCGGGCTCATCGAGCAGCAGCGGCAGATAGTCGGGGTTCATGATCATCATGGCGCCGAACAGGATCAAAGGCACGAGGGCGAGGACCCAGGCGGACATCCTTCCTTCGGCCGACAGCGTGCGGACTCTGCGTTGGAAGCGAAATCGTCCGCGCACCACGTTTGCGATCTGGTTCAATATTTCGGCAAGATTGCCGCCCGTTTCCTTCTGTACGAGGACGGCGGTCACGAAGGCCATCACGGTGACGCTCGGCACGCGGGCGAGCAGGCCCAGCATCGCCCTGCGTACGTCGTTGCCGTAGTTGATGTCGGCAAAGGTCAAGTCGAACTCGCGCGCAATCGGATCGTTCATGTCTTCCGAGACAAGCTTCAGCGCGGCGTTGAAGGGGTGGCCGGCCATCAAGGCCCGGCGTATGATGTCGATCGCATCGGGAAGCTGCTCCTCGAGTTTCGCGAAGCGCTGCGTGCGATCGCGGACGATCTTGAGAAACGGCAGGCTCCCGGCAACCAGCGTGCCGACCGCGACCGCCGCCGGCATACGCGAGAACGTCCAGACCGCAACCGCCGCGCCCAGCGTCATCACGACGGAAACCATCACGAGCCGGTATGCCAGAATGCGGTTGCCCGACTGCTCGATGTAGGCTCGCAACGGCTCCATTCCCGGCAGCGCCTCCAGGCGGCGCTCCAGAGGAGAGAGCTTGCGCAGATAGCGTTCGCGCAACAGCGAGGAAATAGCATCCTCGTGCGCGACCTTGTCGATATCGGCGAGTCTCTTTCGCAGCAGCTGCCTGGCCTTGCGGCCGTCGCCGAAGGCCGGAATGATCATGCCTTGTGACAACAGGAAGACTGCAGCAAACACGAGGCCGATATAGATGAATATTCCGCTGTTTTCCATGGCCGCTATTTCCCTTGGTCGAGCCACGCAGGCTCGAACACGTCAACGGGTATGTCGATGGATTTTGCTTTGAGCTTGCTGTGGAACGCCGGAATGATCCCGGTCGCGCGCAGCGCCCCCAGCACGTTGCCGTTCCCGTCGAGGCCTTCGCGCCGGAATTGGAACAGCTCCGACATCGTGATCACTTCCCCCTCCATGCCGTTGATTTCCTGCAGGCTGACCAGCCTGCGCTTGCCGTCCTCATGCCGTTCGACCTGAACCACGACGTCCAGGGCGGAGGCGAGCTGTGCCCGCAGCGTCTTCGTCGGGAAGCTGATGCCGGTCATCGACACCATGTTCTCGATCCGGCTCAGCGCGTCGCGAGGGGTGTTGGCGTGGACGGTCGTCAACGACCCGTCGTGACCGGTATTCATGGCTTGCAGCATGTCGAGCGCTTCAGCGCCGCGAACCTCACCGACGATGATCCGCTCCGGGCGCATGCGTAGGCTATTGCGCACGAGCTCACGCTGAGTCACCTCACCCTTGCCCTCGATGTTGGAGGGTCGCGTTTCGAGCCTGACGATGTGAGGCTGCTGGAGCTGGAGCTCGGCCGAATCCTCGATCGTGATGATGCGCTCGTCCGCGGGGATGAAGCCGGAGAGGATGTTCAGCAGCGTCGTCTTGCCCGCACCCGTTCCGCCGGATACCAGGACGTTCAACCGGCCTTTTACGATCGCCTTAAGAACGCGAGCGACTCCCGCCGTCACCGAGCCCAGCTCGATCAAGTCGTCCATCGACAAGAGCTCCACGGCGAAACGCCGGATAGAGAGCGTCGGACCATCGATGGCAAGTGGCGGAATGATCACGTTGACCCGGGAGCCGTCTTTCAAGCGGGCGTCCACCATCGGAGCCGATTCGTCGATGCGGCGGCCGACGGCCGATACGATGCGGTCGATGATGTTGAGCAGATGCCGATCGTCGTTGAAGCGCACGTCCGTGAGCTTCAGCTTGCCTGCCCGCTCGACATAGACGCTGTTTGCGCCGTTCACGAGAATGTCCGATATGGTCGGATCCTGTAGCAGTGGCTCGAGTGGACCGAGGCCCAGAACTTCGTCTTCGATGCGCCGCACGACACGTTTGCGCTGCTCGACGTTGAGCGGCGCTGCCTCCTCGACGAGCAACCGCTGGCTCAAGTCCCGGATCTGCACGCGCGCCTGCTCGTTTTCGAGCTGACCGATCAGAGACAGATCCATCATGTCCAGCAAACGGCCGTGAATACGCTCCTTCCATTCACTTTCGAGCTTCGAAAGCGAGGTCTCCGGGCCGGTTTGACCATTGACGGGGCGTGAGGCAGCACGCGGCGCAATCGGCGCCGCGGCGTTCACGCTTTGCGATCGGTTCATCGTCATGAAAGCCATCTATGTCACCTCTTCTCTCAACCGGTCCTGAGCAATCTTGGGAGGAAGCTTTTATCGGCCCCCGTGGCCCGTCCGCCGAGCTGCTTTTCGAGCTGGATGAGGGCCTTCGTGACCGGCGACCGGCGCGCATGCCGGTAGATCGGAACGCCGATGTCGATGCTCTCCGTCACGGACCGATAATCGTTGGGAATGCAGGTAACCTTTCGGTCACCGAAGAACTGTTGAATGTCGGACAGCTCGACGGCCGCCGCGCGGCGATAGCGGTTCACGATGATCGTGACACGCTCGGGCGGGATCGCGAGATGACGCACCAGCAGATCGTACGTGCGCGCAGTATCGTGCAGGCTCGGCACGGATTGCTGTATCACGAGCACGATCTGATCCGCCTGCTCGAGCACCAGCGCGCTGAATGGCTCGATCCGCCTTGGCAGATCGACCACGCAATGCTCGAAACTCGTGAACAGAAGCTGCAGAACCGTTTCCAAGCGTTCGGTCATCAGATCCTGTTGCAGCAGCGTGTTGTCCTGCGAGGCCGCGAGCAGCGCCAGCCCGGAATCATGCCGTGTCAAATAGGCATCGATGGCCGCTCCATCGAGGTCGCCCGCGACCTCGAGGGCTTCCAGCAAGCCTCGCTTCGGCTGCAAATCGAGATAGCGCGGCAACGATGCGAATTGCGTGTCGAGGCCGAGCAGCGCGGTCTTGAGACCCGAGAGCTCAGCAAACAGATGCGCGACATTGCAAGCCAGAAACGTCGCGCCCGATCCACCTTTGCCGTTGACGAACGCCGTCAAGCGACACTGTCCGGAGGCGCTAGATGGCTTTTGCTCCGACGCCAGACGTGCGATGACTTCGAGCAACTCGGCTTTCGAGACGGGCTCCGTCAAAAAATCACGCGCGCCCGCTTGCATCGCGGCGCGCATGCAGCCGGGATGGTTGGCGTCGCCGATCACGATCAGCGGCGGCCGCTCGGAATGCGAGTAGCCCGCGAGCGCTTCCAGCGCAGCTTGCGAGTCCGCGCCGACTCGAAGCAACAGAAGATCCGGTGCGTGCTCGAAGCACCGCAGCGGCTCCGGGCTTCGGAGGTCGATGATGCAGCCCTCCGCCGAGAGATTGTGGGCGCCGCGGATCAAGCCCTGAATGGCCTCGACCGCGTCCTTGGAGTCGCTTGCGATGAGAATGCGAAGCCTCGACACGTCAGCTCCTCTTCCTGGATATGCCTAACATGGTGAAAAGCCTCCGGGCCAAACACCCAGGCTCTCTCTGGGCAAGGTCGCGGCGAAGGCTGGGGTCGTGAAACTCGAAACGAACAGCGGAATCAACAACTGATGTGTGAAGTTGACGATCCGCACGCGTACGTACTCGATTGCTCCGAAGCTTCCGATCGGATCGCCGACAATATTGCCCGCAAAGTCCATGTAGTCCACGGCGATATTGGCGGCGGTGAGACCGCCGACCACAGGTGAGCCGGAAGCGTTGAACGAGGCGATCTGAGCAATGGCCGGATCGTTCACTTGACAAACGGCCGCCACCCTGGCGCCGCGACGGGTGGCTTCCTCCAAGGCGTTGAAGACGAAGAACACGCGTCCGACCTCCAGCACGCCGAACAGCGATATCAGCGCGAGCAGCGTGACGATTGCCGCCTCGACCGTGGTGATGCCTTGCTGCCGTCGGTACATATCAAAGCGCCCTGACGGTGATCGACGTCTGCAGCGTGTACGCCGAGGCGTCGATGCCGCCGCCGTAGAAGAATCCCGGCACGAAGCCGAAGATCGGGCCGTAGGGGTAGCTCGCCGAGACGGACACGTTACCGGCGCCGGCGTCGGCGACCACGACGTTGGTGGCGGTCAGCCCGGGCAGTACCGGCGCTCCCGCGCCGAAAATATTCCCGTAGACGACGAGGTTTTGTGTTTCGGTCTCGAGACCGGACGAAATCGTGACCGTGCCCGTCGAGCCGAACAACGCCTTGCCAGCGAGATGCCGGGCGCCGTCGCGCACCGTCTTCGTCAACGCGTTGTACTGAAGGAACGCGCGACCGAATTCAGCCGTGGCGATGATCAGTATCAGGCAGATTGGCAGAACAATGACGAACTCGACGATCGCCAAGCCACGGCAACGCCGGACGGCCTCCTGTGCTTTTCGTGTTGGCATCACGCTTCTACGACGCCTCCCGCGCCTCGTCCTTGTACAACTGAATAATGAAGGGGCCGGTGGCCGTGCCGGGGCTCGGGCCGGGCCGGCCGGTGATCGGGCAGCCCGAGTCGATGAACTGCCCGAAGATGTGCGACTCATTGCCTTTTTGCATGGCCTGCTGGATCAGGTGGTAACAGAGAAAGCCGAGCAGCGGCACGTCCCCTTGGCCGTTGGTGGTGCCCGTGCAGTCGCCTATCGATACCGCCAGTGTCCGGCGGCCGAACGCACCGGTGCCGCCGTCTTGCAGCGGTATGTAGTCGTAGCCACCCGACATGATCTGCGCCCTGTACGCATCGTAGTCGTAATAGGTCGGATCCGGCGCACCGTCGAGCGGCTCGGACCCGACGTAGATCGTGTCGGTATCGGAGTCGTACGTCAGCGGCGGGGTCGGCTCGCCGACGACGACGTCGGGCGGATATTGGCTCTGGCTTCCGCCCATCGGCCCCGAATACACGCCGAATCGCGTGTTGAGCCCTTGAACCACGGGCCCGACCGTGTTGCCGGGCTCGGTCGGCACCGTATTGCCGCTGGTCAGGCAGCCGGCATAGTTGCCGGCCATCGCCTCGCGGATGACGGCGCCTCCTTGTCCGTCGCCGAGCCGGATCAGCTGGAAGTTGCCGGGTCCGACCTCGGAGTCGGAGGTCGAGGTTTTCAGCACGTCGGGCTCGCCGAGCTCGTAGCCGAAGTGGTCTTCCGGCGCTGCGGTAGGATCGCCGCAAACCAGCATCGGCGCCAAGTTGCAGGCGGTCTGAATCGTCGGGCTGGGTCCTGCGACTGCCGAGGCCCCGACGATCTTCTCGTTGAAGCCCATGACAGGGATGAACCATCCGGGCAGCCTGAAATTCGTCGCCGCGACGCGCACGTACTGTGCCGGTGCGCTGCCGGAAACGAACGGATGCAGCGTCGCCGAGAACGCGACGGCGACGTTGATGTCACCCGCGGAATAGGACGCCGCCATCTCGCTGTTGCCGAGTGCCGAGGCGTTCTGGGAGAACGCCTGCAGCGCCTCGGCGTGAGCGAGCGCTGTGTCGGAAGTCTCCGCGAGTGTCTTTGCCGCGCTCAACGCCGCCGCGTCGACCGTATTCTGCAGCCGCGTCTTGTTCAGCATGCCATGAGCCCCGTCGAGCGCCATGCCGACGACGCCAAGCATCACCAGCATCCCGGCCGCGAACAGCACCAGCATGATGCCTCGCTGTCGCCGCGGCGGCGGGGTTATGCGAACGGATCTCGGATTTCGATGCTTCATTGACTTGTACCGATTACTGAGATTGCGGCGTGCCGCCGAATTGCACAGCGACCGGCGGCGGCGCCTCCTCGGTCCTGGAGACGTCCGTGCGGTAGGCTTCGAGCACGCCGTTCAACCGCTCACCGTCGCCGCTCTCGACCGGAGCGGTATCCACGGGCCCTGTGACGACGGTCTGGCTTCGCACCATGTGCCTCACCGAATTGCCGAAGTCGGCCTCGGTCCTCGGGTAGGCGGCGCAGGCAGCCAGCGCCGCGATGACCGGTAGCGCCGACAATGCCCTTAGCTTGCGTATGTTCATCTGCCTCTTCCTTCTGTTATTTCTCAATCGAGCTGGTGACCGAAGGTGCCTTCGGTGCCGCCTGTCGGTTGAGTCCGGTTGCTCGCTCGCGGTGCACTGCCCTCGAGCTTTCCAAGCAAATAGAACTGTGCGTCATTCGGCTCGACAAAATTATCCGTCGGCAGGCGAACGTCCTCGGAGGCCATCGGTTTTGCCAGGCGCGGCGTGACCGTGATGACCAGCTCCGTCTCCTGATCCAGGAAATCCTGACTTCTGAACAGCGCACCGAGGATGGGAATGCTGCCGAGGCCCGGGAACTTCTCGACGGCCTCGCGGAGGTTCTCGTTGATCAGACCCGCCAACCCCATGGTTTGACCCTCCCGGAGCTCCACCGAAGACGTCGCCCGGCGCGTGCCGAGCTGCAGCGGGATCATGCTGCCGGGATCGAGCCGCGTGATCTCGCTGACGGTCACGTCGACCTTGAGATTGATGAGCCCGGACCCGAGCACGACGGGAAGAAAGGTCACGCCGACACCGAACTCCTTGAACTCGAACGTGGTGCGGAAATCGCCCTGCGGCACCGGAATCGCGATCTCGCCGCCGGATAGGAAGGTGGCTTGCTCACCGGTGAGCGTCGTCAGCGTCGGCTCAGCGAGAATCTTGGCGAGCCGGTTCTCTTTCGCGATGTCGAGTGCCATGTTGAACAGCGAGTCCTCGCTGAGGAAGCTCGCAAACAGACCTTGGTTCTGGATACGCATCGAGGTGGGCGCGAACTCGTCGATCGCAGGTCCCCAAGGAGCGAGCTCGCCGGGGAAATGCGGAAACCGGATAGGCGGGACGTTGTTGAACCCGTTAGCCCCCGTTAGTAGGTCGCCCGGGGCTGAAATGAAGGGCACGTCGGGAAACACGGCGCCACCGTTCACGCCGCCGAAGCTCCACTCGCCTGCGCGGTTGATGCCGTTGAATTGAGCGTTCATTCGCCTGAGCTCAGAGCGATTGATCTCCGCGACCTTGATCTCGAGCATGACCTGCTGCACGCCCCCGACCTGCATCAGGTTGATGACCTCGCCGACGGCACGATCCTCGCGTCTAGATTGGGTCTGCTGCTCGAACTGGCCCGCTTCGACAGCCGTGGAGACCTGTGCCAGGTAGGTATCGGCGACGCGCAGCGCCGCGTTCATCGCCGTGATGCTCGATACTTGGCCGGCGAGCACGATGGATCGCTGTGACGAGTAGACTTCAATCGGCTCGGTCGGCAGCAGCTCGTAGAGCTTTTCCTTGAGATGGTCGAGGTCATGACTGACCTCGATGTTGACCGCGCCGATCAGCCGGTCCTCGGAATCCCATACCAGCACGTTGGTGGTGCCGAGATCCTTGCCGAGGATATAAAGTTGTGTCGAGCGCAGGATCAAGATGTCGGCGATGTCGGGATTGCCGACTGAAACCCGCGTTGCCGGTGCATCCAAACGCAACACTCGCGACTTGAACAATGGCACAATCAGCTGATTACCGCCTGCGACGAGATTCGAAGGTGCAACGATGCTCTGCGCGTTCGCGCCGGTCAGCCAGAGCCCGCTCAGCAATACGAGGCCGCAGACCCAGTTCGTTGCGATGCGTCTATCCCTGTTCATGATGTTCTTCTCTCACTGTAATTCCCTATTGATGTTGCCGGTTGCAGCCGAGTGTCACACTCGTGCTAATTCGGGGGCCGCGTCGTGTCTACCGCCGTGCCGCGAATGACCGTGATGGTCGTATCTCTCGCGGCGGTGCGGCGCGTGACCGGCCTGACGACCGGCCGTGGGGCAGGTTGCACCTGCTCCTCGACGACGGGCTGCGCCTCTTCCTCGAGCGGATTGCGCAGAGTCAGCTGGATGGAGCCCTCTTCGCGCGCCTTGACTAAGATCTCGGATTGATCCGGCTTCATTTCGAGCGTGACGGCGCGGACGATCACGGGCTCGTTCTTGTCGGTCGAGGCGGTCTGATCGACTGCGAGGACTTTTAGGTTCTTCAGGATGGTCTCGCTCGTAGCCCGTCTAGTGGCGTTGTCGAGGCGGCTCGCGATCACGTCGACACGGTTGCCGGGAAGCAGGAAGCCGGCGACACCGACGACGTCGTCGACGCGTACTGTGACGGCACGCATATCCTTCTGAACCAGGGCAGCCAGAGTGCTGCCGCTGTCATGCTCGGCGAAGCGGTCTTGCATCAGGATCTCACCTCGCAGAATCTCGCTCGTAGCGACCATGCCGACGACCGATTCTTGATCACGAATCGCGCGCTCGGGCGCAGTACCTATCGGCAACGCGAGCACTTTCACGTGCCGCCCTTCGACCTTCATGCCGTATGGAATGTCGATCGCGGCAACCATGACCGTGTCGACCGCGACGTCTCCGCCGTCGGCTAGCCCAAGCCGCGCTTGCACCCAGTTGTTTGCCGCCCAGGCGGCAATCCCACCCATCACGAGCGAGATCAGCACCAAGAACAGGCCTCTTCTCTTGAACATCACGCAACCTCTCTGTCGATACGCTCGGCCATCTCAGGCGCCAGCGCTGTCGGCGTCTTTGAATGAGACAAAGTAATTCCTCCAGGCCCAGCGCAACTGTTGCTTGGTCAACCGTCTCGGCTGGCCGAGATAAACGGTCAGATCTACAGCGATGCCGAGCAGGTCTCTCGGATGGCAGGGCAGCAACGGCACGGACTCTCTCTCATGCAGCTCCGTCAGAACGAACTCCAGCGCCTCCGGATCGAACACGACGCCGTGCTCTCGACAAGCGTCCTGCCAGATCTTTCGATACTGATCCTTGCTCAGGTATTCGAACCCGATCTTGTATCCGATGCGGCGCAGGAAAGCGTCGTCGGCTAGATCGAGCGGATGCATGTTCGTGGAGAAGATCAGCACCACGTCGAATGGGACGCTGAAATGCCGGCCGCCACCGAGGCTCAGGTAATCCTTCTTGTCCTCCATCGGGACGATCCAGCGGTTGAAAATTGCCGCGGGAGGAACCTTCTGCCGCCCCATGTCATCGATGAGGAACAGTCCGTTGTTCGCCTTGAGCTGCAGCGGTGCACGGTACTCCCTCGTCGCCTGGTCGTACTGGATCTCGAGCATGTCGACCGTCAATTCACCGCCCGCGATCACGACGGGTCGTGCGCAGCAGACGAATCGCGGATCGTAGCCAGTATCCAAGCTCAAGTCGGGCTTGGAAGCCGTGGGCACGGCAACGCGATGCGCGACAGGATCGAAAACACCGACGACGGTCTCGTTAATGCTTATCGCATGGGGGATCAGCACTCGATCGTGAAACAATCGAGTGAGCTTCTGCGCGATAAAGGTCTTGCCCGTTCCCGCGGGCCCATAGATGAAGATCGGCCGGCCCGAGTTCAATGATGGTCCGAGCCGATCGAGAAGGCCTTCCTGGAGCACCACCTCTTCGAAGGCCGCCCGCATCGTGCTTTTCGTAATCGAGCGCTCGTGCACCGTCTGTGCTCGCACGATTTCCGCGTAGGCATGCAAAGGCACGGGCGCAAAGCCGACATAGCTGCTGCGCAGGAGAGCGTCCGACGCACTCGCGCGACCTCTGTCGGTCAAGCGGTAGCGCAGAGCGGAGCTCGAGTCTCGTGCCGGCGTGACCTCGATACGCGCTTCCTGCCGCATGAAATGCAGCACCGACTCGAGGATCTTTCCGGAGAGAGCCAGACGCTGCACGAGCTCCGTCAGGGTGAGCGTGCCTCCTTCCAGCAGTTGCTTCGCGACGAGATCCGCGACGAAGCTTTGAGTCAAGCCGGTGTCTTCGAGAGACTGAGGCCGGGGAGCGAGACGCGCGAGGTGGGCGTCGAGCTCGATCTCGATGCGCGAAGAATCGGAGGGATGGGCTACCATTGCATCACCGCGGCAAGCGTTCCCAGGGAAATGGCGACCGAATAGGGCAGCTGTTCAGATGCAATCTCCGGCGGAGAAGCCGCGATCGAGCAACGGCTGAGGGCCGAAGCCCTCAGGTACCGGCATGCAATCACCGCCAGGCCGAGCAGAGCGCCGGCGACCAAAGTGAAGATGCCGGCAAGCAACGCGCCGGAAGGCCCGAAAAAGCTTCCTACTGCGGCAAGCAATTTTACGTCGCCGGCTCCCATGCCCCCGAGCGCATAGAAAGGCAGCAGGATCAAAAAGCCCACGGCTGCCCCGCTCCCGCTCGCCAGCAGGGCACTTCCGGCGTCGTCGAGCGATGCCAGGTGGACCGCTAGGCCGCAAGCAAGCATCAGCGCGACCAAGATATTCGGAATACGTCGGTGCAAGATATCGCTAGCGACGGCCGCGCCGAGAAACGGCAGCATCAATGTCGCCGTTCTGATTCCCACCAAAGTGGTGTCGAGTTCTGCTGTATCGAGCATATGTAGCTTCTTCCAACGCGCCTCACGGCAAAATCGAGACTAGTAAAAGCAGGCTGAATGACTTTGTACGCCTGCCGTTGCAAAGAACGGTAGGACTCTTTTGCCAGAGAACGGGAGTTTCTTGCAGCCCCGAAGAGAACCGGGGCTCATGTTGGCAGTATGGCTTTTGCGTCTAGCGGGGGAAAGGAACGGATTCGGCGACGAGCTGGGTTTGCTCTATTGCACGGTAGTCGGGAAATCCATTCGATTATCGCCGCCGTTGGCAGTTGCCATGGCGTGACCGATCAGCGTTGAAGGCGCTATCCCGAGGCGTTGCTTGAATATCCGCGTGAAATAGGAGGGATCGTGGAAGCCTACGGCGAATGCGACGTCGGCAACCGTTACCGTGGGGTTCTCGAGCAGACGATAGGCTTCTTTGAGGCGATAATCGATGAGGTAGTCGCGAAAGGTCAGGCCGAACGTTTCCTTGAAGAGGCGGCTGAAGCGGAACGGGCTCAGACCACAACGTGCCGCAACGTCGTCACTCCTCACTCTCGAGCGGAAGTTTTGCTCGATGTAATAGACCGCCGGCGCAAGTGAGCAATCTTCCGGCTTCGGTGTGAATGAGATCTCGTCAGGAATGCGATCGGGTTGTGAAGCAGTGCTGCGCGGAGTCTGAGAGCTCCGATGATCCAAGACGCGCGATAGCGCGGCCAGGCATCGCTCGGCTTCCCGCTTTGGCACGGGCTTGACGAGGTAGTCCCAGCATTTCGTTCGAAATGCCCAGATCGCAAGCGCTTCCGAGTGTTGAACCGTCAACATCAAGAACGGCAATGAAGGTTGGGCGATTTTCGCCGAGCGAACGAGCCGTAGTCCCTGCCGATCGGGATAGTCGAAGTCGAAACAAACGAGGTCGATCTCACGCGACTTGCGTGCCAATAGATCATCGAGAGCCTCGACGTCGGCGCAGTAAGTGATTTCACAACAGCGCCGAAAGGCGGGCGGTGCCTCACCCTCCTTAGTGGCGACGGTCATGTCGATCCAGAGTGCTCGGAGAATCGTCATGCGTATTTGCCAATAAGTTCCGCTGTCCCGTTCCTTTCGAATCGCGCTTTATACTCGACTAAGCGGTAGCTCGAATAGGAAACCCGTCACGGATGCTTGGAAAACAGCCATGGGAGAGAGCATCCCACCCTTGAGAGAAACACTGTAAGTAATTGATTAGAAGCCCAGAAGGCTGGGCTGACTACCACTCGGGGAGCGCCGCTGGTACCACGGATCTGATCCAAGGCGACCATTGCATGCCGCCTCGGAAGACCAGGGGCGCTGCGAGTTATGGTAAGACAGTCGCGAAGAACGACAGGAAAAAGTGCCTGCCGATTTGCAAAAGACTCCTATCCCCCGCGCATGAGAGTGGCGTAAAAAGTGCGCGACGGCTTCATACAGCGTCGCAGCGGGTCATGATCAGCTCGCGGCCGCTCCTTGGGGCTCCATGTGGAACGCTGGAAGCTGTTTGTTCCTAGAGATGGAGAAATGGTGATCTAAATGAAAAAGAGCATTATCAACTTCCTCAGAGATGAGCGTGGGCTCACCACGGTCGAGTATGCGGTCGCAGGTGGCCTGATTTCGTTGGCGGTGGTTGGCGCGTTTCAGGCCCTGGGTCTTACCGTCAGCGGGATTATTGCCGCCATCGACGTTGCTATAGCCCCGTAAGCACCTCCCAGAGGACCGGCTGCGGCGGCCCCCGAGCCCAGCCGGTATCCTCTGAGGCTCTCAAGGCTCGCACATGCTACGTGAAGTTCGCCTTGCGATGATCAACTGTGTGCTCGCGACGGTTTTCGCGCTGTTCGCGTACGCCCATCTGCAACAGTTCGTCACCCAGCCTCGCCTGAGCTTGGTCCTGCTCGTCGGCATGGAGACGGTCTTGGTGATCTTGTTCTTGATAAGGAAGGATCCGGATCGGACTTCATATTCTTGGCAAGCGTGGCTGACGACCACTGCAGGAACCTTATATCCGTTGTTGCTGCGGCCGGCGGAGATCGCAGAGGACGTCCTCGTTGGACAGATCATACAGACGATAGGCGTGGCGCTTCAGATCGGAGCACTCTTGGCGTTGAACCGGAGCATGGGCCTGTTGCCTGCGCATCGTGGTGTGAAGACGAGCGGTGCCTACCGCATTGTCCGACATCCTCTGTACGCCGCGTACGCCGTCGCATTGATCGGCTACCTGATCAACAACTGGAGTGGCTACAATGTCGCGGTCATCGCGATCGGTATGGCGTTCCAGATCATGCGCATTCGGAACGAAGAGCGGCTTCTGCTCGGATATTCCGATTACGTTACGTTCGCCCAGAAGACTCGCTGGCGGCTGCTTCCCTTCGTCTGGTAGCTTGCCGGTGCGAGGCCAGGCTAGCGTGTAGCGCAGTCCGGATACCGTTCGTAGTCCACCGGCTGCCCGAGCCGAAACTCCGTATCGAGCAGCACGAGCCGGCCGATGTAGAGGCCGATCTCGTAGTTCGCGAACGTCGTAGGCACGCCGTCCTCCATGAGCTCGACTCCGGGAAATCGATAGCTCATCCAACGGATCCATGCGCTCACGCTGCCTCCCGGGAGCCCCCTGTAGGTGCGATCGATCGCGGTGACCTGAAAATTCTGGCGGCCTCGCTCGCCCGCGGGCGTGACGCCAAAGGCGACAATGACCGTATCGTAGCCGGGGATCTCGAGCCTGGCCGAGAATTCACCCGGCCGGCAAGACGCTTCGACCATGCCGAGCAGCGCCACGCGCTCGTCGATGGGGGTGTCGGGCGCCTGCAGCCGCCGGTACTCGGCATCGCCGAGCCCCACGAATGGGTTCATGTCCGCGGCGGTCAAAGTGTCCAGCCCGCTCACGATGCGATCCCAATCGAGCCCAACCAGGCTTTCGAGGCTGTCGCGCAAGCACACGCCGGCTTCGCAATACTCCGCCGGGTCGAGGCGCCAATTCGATTCGCCCGTCTGCAGGCAAATCTCGGCCCCGCAATCTCCCGTGGGCTCGTTGCGTTGCGACTCGGCCGTCTGCGGTTGCAGCGCGCCGAGACCCACCAGCAAGCAATACCAGCGAAGCTTACCGCTCAAGGCAATCCGAGTGCGCTGCATATTCCGCCGGTTCGCCAAGCTCGAATTCCGTGTCCAACAAGACCACAGTGGCGACGAACGGTCCGATTTCGTAGTTCGTCAATGCGGTCGGCGGGCCGCTCATCAAGGAGATGCCAGGAAAGCGCCAATGAATCCAGCGGAGCCAGGTGCTTCGGTTGGTGTCCGCGATTCGGTAGCTGCGATCGATGCGGATGACCTGGAAGCCTTGGTAGTCGCCGCCGCGCGCAAGCGGCGTACCGAAGGTCACGTTTGCGGTATCCTGCCCGGGAATGGAGAGGTCGACCGAAAATTCCCCGGGCCGGCAGGCCGTTTGCACCTTGCCGAGCAGCCGCATGCGCTCCGCGCCTTCGCCGTCGCCCAGTTCCTTGAGCCTCGCGTATTCGCCGTCCGTCAGGCCGATGAACGGGCTCGCTTGCGCGTCGGTCAGTGAATCCTGTCCAGCCGTCATTCGACCCCAACCGAGTGAAACCAAGGTCTCTAAACGATCGCGCAAGCAAACGTCGGATTCGCAATATTCGGAAGGCGGCTGCGACCGGGCGCTATGCGAAAGCCACAGGCTCATGACTACGAGCAAGCAATACCGACCACTGATTTCCCGGCGCATGACGACTCTCCGGATAGGTTACGCGCTCTCCGTCCTATGGACGGCGCCGCGTCTTCTCGGCGCGCGCGGGCCGACGATCGCTTTCGGCCGCCCAACGACGTTCCTACTTTCGAGACGGAAGTGCAAGAGGCAGCGGGAAACACGCGCTGCGACGCGACGCATCGCGCGTTCGGCAACGATTTTCGCGCTCGCAGCGTGGCTGATCAGCGGCACGGTGCCAGCCACGGCGCAGGTCGGCGCCGTCGCGGGCGCGGGCTCGCGCAGCTGCGAGCAGGTGCAAGCCGACATTGCCGATCTGCCGAACCTCCGGCGTGCCTATGTCTCTTGGATGCAGGGCTACCTGAGCGGCCGCAATGCCGCCCGTGAGGCCGAAGCGCTCGCGCTCGTCGATCTCGACGACTATGAGGCGCAGTGGGCCTGGCTCTCGAGCTGGTGCGCCGAGCGACCCTCGAGCAGCTTCGCCCAAGCCGTCGATGCGTTGTTCGACGAGCGCGTACGGGTGATCGCGAGCGAATGAGCGGGGTCCGCTGGGCCGCTCGGCGAGATAGTCGGCTGGCCGCTTTACCGCTGGCCATCGATACGTTCCGGGTATACGCTTATGCCACACACGCGTCGCGCGCGCTTATACAAAGAAGGGGGGGAGCCGCATGTCGCTCAATAGACTGATCCTCGTGGGTCTGGCGCTTGTGTTGCCGCCTGCTCTCGCCCAGGAGTCGGGCCCGGTGTCGCTGGATTTCGAGTACTTCAAAGCGCAGGTCCAGCCCGTCTTCACGACCAAACGAGACGGCAACTCTCGCTGTGTTTCCTGCCATTCCATCAGGCCGCAAATGCATCTCCAGGCGTTGCCAGACGGCAGCGCCACCTGGAGCGACGAGGACGCTCGGGAGAATTTCGACTCAGTGCGGGCGTACGTCATCCCGGGTAATCCCGACGCGAGCCGGCTGCTGCGCCATCCGCTCGCCGAGGGCGCCGGCGGCGATCCGCACCACGACGGCGGCAAGCACTGGAAGTCGAAGGACGACCCCGAATGGCAAAGGATGGCTGCCTGGGTTCGGGGCGAGACCTTGGCGGGCGCCGCGCAATCGACCGGGCTCGAGACGCGAATCATTCAAACCAACAGCGCCGGCGACAACGTCCACATCATCGACCCCGCGACCAATCGCGTGGTCGGTGAGATCGAGGGCATCGAAGTCGGCCACGGCGCCGCGGCGGCTCCGGACGGCAGCCGCATCTACGTCAGCAACGAAGCCGACTCCACGCTCGATGTCGTCGACGGCAGAACCTTGCGCGTGATGACCAAGATCCGCTTGAGCGGGCATCCCAACAACATCTCCGCGAGCCCCGATGGATCGCGCGTATACGTCGCCATCCGCCAGACCCCAGGTGCGGTCGACGTCATCGATACGCAGGCACTCGCGCTCGTCAAGAGCATTCCGATAGACGGCCAGGTACACAACACCTACGTGACCCCGGACGGACGCTACGTCGTCGCGGGGTCGATCGACGGCAAGAACGCGACCGTGATCGACACGGAGACCGAGGAGCCCGCGTGGGTCAAGTATTTCGAGCTCGGCGTGCGCCCGATGGCGTTCGAGACCAATCCCGACGGGTCCACGAAACGCATGTTCGTGCAGCTCACCGGGTTCAACGGCTTCGCCGTCGTCGATTTCGCCACGCAGGAGGAAACGGCGCGCATCGAGTTACCGAAGCTGCCGCCGGGGAAGGAACCGGTGCTCGAGGGCGGCAACGCCTCACACGGCATGGCCGTGACCGCGGACAATTCGGCCCTGGTCGTCGACAGCCGGCTCAACAGCGCCGTCTACGTCTATTCGCTGCCGGATCTGCGCTTGCTCGGCTCGGTCGACGTCGGCACCGCCCCGGATTGGGTGACGCTGACGCCCGACGGTAGCACGGCATATGTCGCCAACGCGGGCTCGAACGACGTGTCCGTGGTCGACATTCGCGCGCTCGAGGAGATTACCCGCATTCCCGTCGGCCAGGTGCCCAAGCGCAACATCACGGCGATGTTGCCCTATTGAAGCCGGATCTGCCGATACGTTGTCGTTGCGGGTCGCTGCGAGGCGTCGTGCACGGGGTCTCGAGAAACGCCGGCAATCGGCTGGTTTGCTACTGCGATGATTGTCAGGCTTACGCCCGCGCGCTCGGACGCGCGGACGACGTGCTCGATGCCCACGGCGGAACCGAGGTGTATCAGATTTCTCCGGCGCGACTGGAGATCACCGACGGCCTGGAGGCGCTTGCGTGCATGCGACTAACGCCGCGGGGACCTCTGCGTTGGTACGCCCGCTGCTGCCGCACGCCGCTCGGCAACACGCTGTCGACGCGGCAGATTCCCTATGTCGGTCTGCTCCGTGCCTGCATAGACGCGAGCGGCTCATCGCTCGATGAAGTGCTCGGTCCGGTAAAATCGGGCGTCTGGGCTCGGTATGCGACCGGTGATCGAAGCGCGATCAATGCGTACGACGGCGTCCCGCTATCGGTGCTGTTTCAAATCGCGGCCAGGGTCGTCTGCTGGCGTCTGCGCGGCGACCATCGTCGCTCACCGTTCTTCGACGAGGCCGGTGTACCCATCGTCAGCCCCGGAAGCGCCGGCCTACGATAAATAACTTCATATATATTTCATATCTAAATGATATTCAAAAGATTATTTTAATGGAGATTGAGCCGAGAGCGGTGCTAGGGCTCGATCATGCCGAGCTCGAGCATCGCTCGCTGCGCCTGGTCATAGAGCTGCCGTAGCTGCGCCGCGAAGACCTCACGCCCGGCAACGCCGTCGGCTGACAGGCCCACGCCGGCCAGATAATTCTGATAAGCGGGGTCGCGCATGCCGGCTAGCAGACCCTGCTCGAGCCGGGCGAGACGATCCTCTGGCGTGCCTCGCAACGCCACGTAGCCGCGAACCGTCGAGTAGACGACCTGGTGGCCGAGCTCGACCGTGGTCGGCACTTGGGCGATCGGCTCGAGCCTGCGTTCGGCCATGACGGCGAGCGCGCGAAACTCGCCGCGTTCGATCTCATCGAGCGCCTCGCTCAGGTTCAAAGCGGCCACGTCGATATTGCCGCCGAGCAGGTTCGCTGCAACCTCGCCGCCGCCGTTGAACGGCACGGCGTTGAGCGGGGTGCCGAGGGCGCGCGCGAGTTCGAGGCCGGCGATGTGATCGATGCCGCCGACGAGCCCGGTGCCCCATTTGATCGGCCGCTCGCGGCCCAAGGCGGCCAGATCGGCGAGCGAACGGACCGGCCCGCGCGCGCTCGCCGTGACCACGAGCGGATCCTCCGTAGCACGCGCGACGCCGATGAGGTCGTCGATCCGTAAGGCACCTTGACCGCGGGCGAGGGCGAACAGGTGGGTCGGCGTGATCGCCATCAGCGTGTAGCCGTCGCGCGGCCGCTCGTCGACGTAGTTCATCGCGACTACGCCGCCGCCACCGCCCTTGAACAGCACCGCCATGTCGACGCCGAGCGCTCGACGCGCGCCGACGATCATCGTGCGCGCCGTGATGTCCGTGCCGCCGCCCGGGGATGCGTGCGTCACGACGTCGATCGGCCTGGAGGGAAACTCTTCTTCGACGCCGGAACAGGCGGCGCCGAGCCCCAGCAGCGTGCTACAGATCAGCCCCGCGTGTCTTACTGCCAAGCGGAGCGTACGGGTAAGCCGACGAGAAAATCGGGGTTCGCGCCGGCGCGGGGCGCGAACTTTTGCGCGCGGCCGTTGTTGACCTCGGCGATATACAGGTTGCCGTCCTGGTCGACGCTCATGCCGTGCACGTTCCACATCGCCCCCGGCCATTGCCCCTGGTTGCCCCAGGAGTAGAGGAAATGGCCCTCCATATCGTATTTGACGATCTTGCTGGTAACGTTGTCGGCGACCCAGATGCTGCGGTCCGCGCCGAGATAGATGTATTGCGGCGTCGACGGACTGCCGGTCGCAAACTGGTGCAGGAACTGGCCGTTCTCGTCGAAGACTTGAATCCGCCGGTTCTCGCGGTCGGTCACATAGACGCGCCGCGTATCGGGGTCGACGACGACGCCGTGCACGGCGTTGAAATAGCCCGGACGCGTGTCGTTCGGCGGAGATCCCGCCTCTCCCCAGGCGAGCAGGAAGTTGCCTTCGAAATCGAACTTCAGGACGCGCGTATTCGTATAACCGTCGGTGACGAACAGCGTGCTGTCCGGCAGCCAGGCGAGAAAAGTCGGCCGGTTGAAATGTGCTTCGTCGGTGCCGGGCTCCCCGGGCACGCCGAGCGTTTGCACGAGCTCACTGCCGTCGTTGCTGAACTTGTAAACCGCGTGCTGCCGATCGTCGACGACCCAGACGTGTTTTTCTGCGTCGTAGGGATTGATCGCAACGGAATGCGGGCGCCGGAACAGATGGTCCCATTGAGTCCATTCCTCGGTGATGTTGCCCTCGGCGTCGACGACGATCAGGCAATGCTCCCAGCGCGCGTCTATGCCCAGCGTGCCTTGCCAGGCGTTCCAGCCGTCGGAGCCCGAGTTGCCCGGGCTCGTGACCGGCCCGACGGATGCGTTGCGAAACGGCGTCTGCGAGACCGGGAAGGAAATGCTCGGGCCCACGGACGGGTAGGGGACTTCCTCCGGACGCTCGAGCTCGGGCAGCTCGCCGCGCATCAACAGAAACACGCGATCCGGGCTTTCGGCGAAAATGCCCTGCACGGCGCCCCAGGTCCAGTCTTCGTGCCCGGGAAGCTGGGACAGCGGCTTCGGCCAGCCCTCGACGACGTCGTAAGGTCCGGTTTGGTCCTGATCGCCGATTTGTCCCGGTATCGCGGCGAAGCTCATCGACGCGCTCGGCTCGTCGTCCGCCTGGCGGCCGGCTAGCACGAACCCGACCAAAATCCCGACCAAGGCTGCAACGGCAACCAACGCCCTGCTGTTCATCGAAGCTGTCCCCCGCGAGATGGTCTTATGGCGAGCGCCCGCTGTGCCGCGAGACGGCGATGCCGCTGTTGCGCTTCACCCTATGCCAGCCGCCCCCGGCCGTCAATGTCGTCGCCCAATCCCGTAGGGTACACTCCGCAGCGTGCAACAAGATCACAGTCACCGCACGAGCATCGGCGGCGCGGAAAATCGCGAGCCCAGGGCGTAGAGCGCCATGAGCCTTGCGCGACGCACGGTCGCCATCGTCGGCGGCGGCATGGGGGGGCTCGCAACCGCCGCGACCTTGAGCCGCGCAGGCCTCGACGTCACGATCTACGAGCAGGCGAAGGCCTTCACGCGCATCGGCGCCGGCATTCAGATGATGCCGAACTCGATGAAAGTGCTGCGCCGCATCGGTGTCGAGGAGGTGTTGCGGGCGACGTCCTTCAAGCCCTATTCGCACCTGAACCGCGTCTGGGACAGCGGCGAGATCATCCGCGAGCTGCCGATGCCCGAGAGCCTGTTCGGCGCGCCGTATCTATGCATGCACCGAGCCGACCTGACGGCGGCGCTCACGAGCGCGATCCCCGAAGGCTCGTTGACGCTCAACAAAAAGCTCGTCGGCCTGGATCACAAAAACGGCCGCGTGGAGCTTGCGTTCGAAGACGGCACACGCGCGCAGGCCGATGCGGTCGTCGGCGCAGACGGCGCGCATTCGGTCGTCCGCGATATCATCGTCGGCCCGGACGAGCCGCTGCACAAGGGCCGCATCGCATACCGTGCCGTATTTTCGTCATCCCGGCTCGCGGGCCGCGACATCGGCCCCTCGCGCACCAAATGGTGGGGCATCGACCGGCACATCGTCATTTACTACGTGAGGTCCGATCGCAGCGAAATCTATTTCGTCACCAGCGTGCCGGAGCCCGCCGGATGGCTGACGCGGGAATCCTGGTCGGCGAAAGGCGACGTCGACGAGCTGTGCGCGGCCTATGAAGGATTCCATTCCGACGTCCGCGCCGTGCTCGAGGCCTGCCCGGATTGCCACAAGTGGGCGATTCTCGAGCGCGAGCCGCTGTCGCGTTGGAGCGCCGGGCGCGTGGCGCTGCTCGGCGACGCTTGCCACGCGATGACGCCGTACATGGCGCAAGGCGCTGCGACGGCGATCGAGGACGCGGCCGTGCTCGCGCGCTGCATCGAAGCTTTCGGCGGCGACGACTTCGCAGCGGCCTTCAAGCTCTATGAGGCGCATCGCAAGCCGCGCACTTCGAAGATCCAGGCGATCTCGAGCGCCAACACCTGGATGAAGGGCGGCGACGACGACACCAGCTGGCTGTACGGCTACGACGCCTGGAGCGCGCCGCTCGAGACCGAAAACAGCGATGTCGTCGCCTGATGCCGGGGACCGCCCCGGCTTCGCGCGCAGGGATCTGAGGTCCGGTAGTGACGGCGCGCCCGCAGCAGCTGCTCGAGCGCATGGAGCGCGTGCCGTTCACACGCTGGCACCGCAAGCCGCGCATCGTCATCGGTACCGCGACCTTCTTCGACGCCTTCGACGCGTTGTCGCTTGCGTTCGCGCTGCCCGTGCTCATTGGCCTGTGGGCGATCTCACCGGCGCAGATCGGCGTGCTGATCTCTGCGAGCTACCTGGGCCAGCTGCTCGGCGCGCTGCTGTTCAGCAGTCTCGCGGAGCGCTACGGACGCATACGCGGCGCCACCGCCGCCGTGTCGATCATGTCAATCATGAGCCTGGCCTGCGTGTTCGCCGGAAACTTCGAGTCGCTGCTGGTGCTGCGGTTCTTGCAAGGCATCGGCATCGGCGGCCACATGCCGGTGGCGGCCGCTTATATCAGCGAGCTGTCGCGGGCCCGCGGCCGCGGGCGATTCTTCCTGCTCTACGAGATGATCTTTCCGATCGGGCTCATGGCAACGGGGCAGATCGGCGCAATCGTCGTTCCGGAGCTCGGCTGGAAGGCGATGTTTCTAGCCGGTGCAATTCCCGGCCTGATCGTGGCCTTGCTGGTCTACCGGCTGCCGGAATCGCCGCGGTGGCTGATCTCGCGCGGGCGGCTCGACGAGGCCGAGCGGATCATCGAAACGATCGAGGCGAGCACCGCCGCTTCCACGCTGCCGGTTGTCGAACCCGCGCCCGCCCGGCCTCAGCCGCCGACTGCGCCTCCAGCCAAGACCCGCTGGTTGGAGGTGCTCTCGCCCGTGTATCGCACTCGCACCGCCGTGGTCTGGGTGCTGTGGGCGAGCGCCTATTTCATCGCCAACGGCCTCAACAACTGGATGCCGACGCTGTATCAGTCGGTGTACGGGCTCGAGCTGCAGGACTCCTTGCGTGCGGCATCGCTGACGAACGTGGCCCAGGTAATCTTGCTGCTCGTATGCGCGTTCACGATCGACCGTATCGGCAGGCGCACCTGGGTCACGGCATCGTTCCTGCTCGGCGGCGGTTTGCTGGCCATGCTCGGATTGTTCGGTGCCGCCAACGTCGTCGCTGTGATGGTCATGGGCACCTTGGCTTACGGCGTCATCGGCTCCACCAACGCCGTGCTCTATCTTTATACGCCCGAGATCTATCCGACACGGATGCGCGCGATCGCGACGGGGCTTGCGACCTCCTGGCTCAGGCTCGCCTCGGCGGTTGCCCCCGCGATCGTCGGTCTTTTGGTCGGCGTGCAGGGCATCGCGGCGGTGTTTCTGATGTTCGCCGGCGTCAGCGCGGTCGGCGTGCTGGCGGCGAGCCGCATGATCGAGACCCGCAACAAGCCGCTCGAGGCGATCGCGCAGTAGCGCGTGCGCTGCGCACCGCGCCCATGCCGGCCCGCGCTCGGATCGGCGGCGGCTATGGTAATCTTGGGCGCTCCAGGATTGCCGAGGGATGGCATGGCCTTAGTGACGTTAATGGTGGACGGCGCAAGCCATACGCTCGACGTCGAGCCGGACATGCCGCTGCTGTACGCGCTTCGCGACCATCTCGGCCTCAGAAACCCCCGCTTCGGCTGCGGCCTCGCCCAGTGCGGCGCCTGCACCGTTCTCATGGACGGCCAGCCCGTGCGCTCCTGCATCCTGCCGGTGTCGGCCGCCACCGGCGCGCTGACGACGCTCGCGGGTCTGGGCACCGAAGCGCAGCCGCACCCGGTGCAGCAGGCCTTCATCGAAGAGCAGGTGCCGTTTTGCGGCTACTGCATCAGCGGCTGGGCACTCTACGCGGTGGCGCTGCTCGAGCGTGACCCGGCGCCTACTGATGCCGCCATCCGTGAGGCCTTCGCGGGGATCAAGTGCCGCTGCGGCGCACACTCGGCCATTCTCCGAGCCGTGAAGCGCGCGGCGCAGCAAATCCAGGCGCAGCAGGCGTAAGCTCCATGCAGCCGTTTGCGGTCAACGTCAGCCGGCGCAGCGTGCTCAAGGGCGGCGGTGCCTTGGTGGTCTCCATCGTCGCGCCGCGCGGCATTGCGCCCGCCCGCGCAGCGGAAGGCGAAAGCGGACCGTTATGGCGTCCGCTGTCGCCGGGGCAGCTCGATACGTATCTGTCGATCGACGAGTCGGGCCAGGTCACCGCGTACTTCGGCAAGATGGACATGGGGCAGGGCGTCGACCTGTCGATCGCGCAGATCGTCGCCGAGGAGCTCGACACCGCGCTCGAGCGCGTCGACGTCGTCATGGGCGACACCGCGCTGACCGTGAATCAGGGCGGCGCGAGCGGCAGCAGCGGCCTGGAGGAGGGCGGCAATCCCTTGCGCAACGCCGCTGCGGAAGCGCGGCGCGTCTTGAGCGAGCTCGGCGCGCAGCGCCTCGGCGTGCTTATGAGCCAGGTCGGCACGCGCGACGGCAGCGTTTACGTGCTGGACTCGCCAGCGGAGCGCATCGGCTACGGCGAGCTCGTCGGCGGCAAGCATTTCGACGTGCGGCTCGAATGGAACGGCCAATACGGCAATGGGCTCGACGCACACGGGCGGGCCACGCCGAAACCGTCGAGCGAATATTCGATCGTCGGCAAGCCGGCCGCGCGGCGCGACCTGCCGAGCATTGTGTTAGGCACGCGCGAGTACATCGTCGATGTCAAGGTTCCGGGGATGCTGCACGCAAGGGTCATTCGACCCCCGGTCGCGGGCAGCGTGCCGGTAACGGTCGATAACGCCTCGATCGCCGATATCCCGGGCGGCCGCGTCGTGCGCGACGGCGATTTTCTCGCCGTCGTCGCCGACAGCGAATGGGGCGCGATCAAGGCCGCGAGACAACTGAGCGTGACCTGGTCGAACGTGCAGGCGCCGTTCCCGGAGCAGCAGGCGCTCTACGATCACATCCGTAACGCGCCGGTCGTGCGCGAAAGCGCCGGCGGCGGCCGCGGCGCGAACGTCGCGCCCGACGTCGCAGCTTTCGAAGCCGCGCTGTCGCGTGCCGATCGCGTCGTCGAGGCCGAGTACGAGTTTCCGTTTCAGTCGCACGCTTGCATGGCGCCGGCCTGCGCCGTCTGCGACTATCGCGGCGATCACGCGACCTTGTGGACCGGCTCGCAGAAGCCGCATTACGCCGCCGAGGGCGTCGCCAAGCTGCTCGGGCTTCCCGTCGAGAAGGTCAGAGGCATCTGGGTGCCGGGGCCCGGCAGCTACGGGCGCAACGACTCAGGCGACGCCGCGATGGAGGCGGCGCTGATCTCGAAATCAATCGGGCGTCCCGTGCGCGTTCAGGGCATGCGCCATGAGGGCCACGCCTGGGATCCTAAAGGACCGGCGTCGATCCATCACGTGCGCGCCGGGCTCGATGCTTCGGGCAACGTCTTGGCCTTGAGCTTCCGCTCCAAGGGTTTTTCGGCCGGCGACATGGAGAGCAACGAAAGCAATCCCAGCCATACCTATGCGGGCATGCTGACCGGTTGGCCGGACGCGAGCGTGCCGCGATTCAACAATCCGGGCGACCGCTACGAGTTTCCCGTCAAGCTCAACTATTGGCAGACGATCGCGCCCTTACTGCAACGAGCATCGCCCTTGCGTACCGCGCATCTGCGTGACCCCTTGGGTCCGCAGATGCATTTCGCGAGCGAATGCTTCATGGACGAGCTTGCGTACGTCGCCGACGCGGACCCGGTGGAGTTTCGCCTGCGTTACCTCAAGGAGCAGCGCGATGCGGACGTGCTGCGTACCGTCGCGGATCGTTATGCGTGGGAGCCGCGGGTTGCGGGCTCAGGCGTAGAGCGGCGCGGCGACATCGCCGTCGGTCGCGGCGTTGCCTACACGCGGCGCAACAGCTCAGTAGTCGCCGTGATCGCCGAGGTCGAGGTGAATCTGAGCAGCGGCCGGGTGTGGCCGCGCAAGTTCGTCGTCGCCGCGGATCAAGGCGTGATCGTGAATCCGCTGTGGCTGCGGCGCACCTTGGAAGGCAACGTGATTCACGGCACGAGCCGCACGTTGTTCGAAGAGGTGCGATTCTCCCGCGAGACGGTCACGAGCACCGACTGGGCTAGCTATCCGATTCTCGAGATGCGCGACGCGCCCGAGGAGATCGATATCGTGCTGGTGAACGGGCCGGAGCTTCCCCCTTACGGTGCCGGCGAGCCCTCGACGCGCACGATCACGCCGGCGATCGCCAACGCGATCTTCGACGCAACCGGCGCGCGGCTGCGGCGAGCACCGTTCACGCCCGAGCGCGTGCACGCAGCACTTCAGAAAGTCGCAACTTAGCGCTGCCGATCTCAGCAAGCGTTCACCGACTCGAAGAGCCGTTCCGGCGGGTACCCGTGCGCGTTTGGCCAGGAGTGGTCATTCAGGAGCACTTCGCCAGCAAGGCATCCAGATGGCTCGCGAAAAGCTGCCTATCGCTCCGGCTCAATGCGGGCGGGCCGCCGGTATGTATGCCGCTCGCACGCAGGGTATCCATAAAATCCCGCATGGTCAGACGTGCCTTGATGTCGTCCGCCGAATACATCTCACCACGAGGGCTGAGCGCGTAGCCTCCCTTGTCGATTACTGCCGCTGCCAGAGGGATATCGCTTGTTATTACGAGATCTCCAGCCCTGCATCTTTTTGCTATCTCGTTGTCTGCGGCATCAAAGCCCGAAGGGACCTGAATCGTTCGAATCGATGGAGACTTCGGGGCATGCATGGATTGGTTGGCAACGAGCGTCAGCTGAATGCCGGTACGCCGTGCCGCTCTAAACAATATCTCCTTGACCACCACAGGGCATGCGTCGGCGTCCACCCAAATCTCCATCCGCGTCACCCCGTCGAAACATCGTGATCAACAAACATCTGCTTTTTCAGCTGCGGACAGTCGAAATGCAGCTATCTTCGCGTTCGGTATGTATGCGATTTCGGCCCCGGCGACTGAAACTCCACGCCGCCCAAGGAACCGACATAGAGTTGGACCCGGTCATTCCAGCGAAGCGTAACCTTCGCCGAACGCGCAATCGTCGCGATGATGAGGCCCCTTTCCCGAAACGTAAGGATCTCGCCGACTACAGAGACGTCATTCTTGATTCCTGTAATCTGGCAAGTGTCTTCGAAGCGTGTTTCCCGCCCCGCCATGAAAAGCTACTCCCTGAGTTCCTAGCCTCGCCCGGATTCTTAAATTCCTCGCGAGTCAGCTATCGGCCAAAGGCGGGCCTTCGCCCGAGCACAGAATCTTCAGAGATGGATGACTACGAGCTCACCCACCTGCTCGTAGCCGATATTTCGGTAAAGCCGATTCGTCTCCGAAGCACGTTCATCGGCGGCAATCATGCAGTACTTCCTCCCCGAGTCCAAGACGCATCGGCTCGCGGCCGCGACCGCGGCAGTTGCGTATCCTTTGCGTCTGAAGCGCGGCGGCGTGTACACGGAAGAGATCTCCGCGCCGTTTGGCGTCAGCTTTGAGGTTGTCACAACACATCGGGCACCATTGTCGTCCCACAGATATAGCAGCCCTCGTTTTATCATCCGTTCGAAAAACAACTGCATATCGAGCCTTGCGTCGCTTTCGCGGGCATATTCCGGCGCCCATTCATGAAGTAGAGAAAGATCGCTCGCAAGCCCCTTGCGAAGCGAGCCTTTGGCGCGATGCGAAGGTTCGACGACGGACTTTACCCGATAGCACAGGCATCTGATATGTAGCCTCCACTCTCGTGAATTCCATCGCTCGGCAAATGCGGTCGCGATGGGTTCTGGTCCGGTAACCTCCGGTAGCGTCGAATATAGCCCCCGCAATTGCTCAATGATGGTGGACATCGCCTCTTGCGGCAGATCCGTAAGATAAAGGCCATCCGGCGCGGCACGCAGAGCACATCCACACACACGATCATCGGCCTTAACGGTGGCTAGATAGAACGGCGGTTCGAAGTGGCTCTCGCCCTGCAACAGGCGGGCTACGGAAAGTATGGCACGATGGGTAGGCTCATTCTCTTGGAGCCAGGTCTCCGCCCGGTCAAGGAAGACTGTAGCGCTTGGCTGCGGATTTACTTCGATCATGGGTCTCGGCGAGCGTAGGGCATTTTCAGGGCTCGAAGTTCTCCTGTCCACGCAGGAGCCGTCAATCGTTTGATGATATCCGTTTTCGGACAGTTACAGACGTTCCCACGGTTGAGAATAACATTCAAGTGGTTTCTAGCTAGACTTAGGAGCACGAAAAAATTACTTTAAGATGGTACTCGTAACTTTGGAGCGGCAGTTTCTGGCCGAAAACGGAAGGGCAGCTGTCATGCAATCATGAGGACTGGTTGATGCCAAGTGTATTCCCAAGAGCAGACGTTTCGGCGTCTGTACGCGATATGAGAAGGATCGGGGGCCGCTCGGTACAGGCGGCTGCCCTGACCGTTCTCATACTTGGCCAGGCGTTAGCTCAAATATCTTCCGAGCTGACTGACGGCCCGGCCAGTCTGCAATTTCGGGCCTGGATCGCCGCGATAAACAGCGGAGATCTAGCGCAGATCACCGAATTCCAGACTTCGAACCTGCCGGCTGCCATGCGTAACCCGGAGGCGGCCGCTACGCTTAGCTTCGGCACGGGGGGCTTTGACCTTCGGGTGATCGAAGAGACCACTCTCACAAGATTCGTTGGTCTGCTGGAAGCACGCGAGTCCGATGACTTTTGGCGACTCGACTTCGAGGTCGAGCCAGAAAGCCCTCACACATTTGTGCGTGCTTCCTTGCAGAGAACTGCGCGCCCGGACTCTTTCGTGATCCCTCGAATGACCGAGGCGGAGGCGATAGCTGGGCTTCACGCCGAAGCTGAGAGAAAAGTTGCCAGCGATCGTTTCTCGGGAGCTGTCTTGGTAGCCCGGAACGAGGAAGTACTGTTTGAACGTGCCTATGGGCCGGCAGATCACGACAGAGGAACTCCAAACACGGTCGACACTCGATTTCGGATCGGTTCGATGAATAAGATGTTTACGGCAGCATCAGTACTCCAGCTAGTGCAAGCCGGAAGAGTCGAACTCATGGCCTCATTGGCGACCTACGTTGCTGACTACCCGAATGAGGAGCTCGCTGCGAAGGTCACGATCCATCACTTGCTTACCCACACGGGCGGCACGGGAGATTTCTTCGGTCCTGAATATCAAGCCGTGAAGGACGAGCTTCGGACGCTTGATGACTACATGACGCTCCTCGGAGAGCGAGGTCTAGAGTTCGAGCCTGGCACAGAATGGAAGTATAGCAATTACGGCTACATCCTTCTCGGCATCGTTATCGAACGTGTAAGCGGCCAAAGTTATTACGATTACGTGGACGAGCATATCTACGAGCCTGCCGGCATGACGGCCAGCGGCTCGGAGCCCGAGAACCGTGACGTTGCCGATCAGTCCGTAGGATATATGAGACCGCCAGGCAGTGATGATTGGCAGCCGAACTCGGACACGCTGCCTTTTCGAGGAACCTCGGCGGGAGGTGGTTACTCAACTGTCCGTGATCTATTCAGATTTGCGCGGGCGTTGTTGGGACACAAGCTCCTCGATGCGCGTCACACTGATTTGATGACGACCGGGGTAGTAGAGACTGGTTGGGGCCGCTATGGTTATGGTCTACCTGATTTTCGAGGCGCTGATGGAGCCGGATGGGTCGGGCACAATGGCGCTGCGCCGGGCATGAATGGCGACCTGAAGATCTATCCGAAGTCTGGCTACGTGACTGTCGTCCTATCGAATCTGAGCCCGCCTTCCGCGATCGATCTGGGCAATTATCTCTATGCCAGACTACCGATACGCTAGCCGATAAATGTTCGAGATCAGAGGCGATTGAGGGGCGGCAGATTTTGGCCGAAAGCGGAAGTGGGAGAATGCCCTTAGCGCGCCACGAGCGAAACGATGCGACTGATATTCAATGTATTCGGGCGCCGACTTATGGTGGAGACGGCGGCTGGCGGATGGACTGCCTATTTCATGGGAAACGAAGGGAAACTTAGGCCGGCGGATATCGCTATTCCGCCGCAGCTAGACGCAGAAGCGATTTCCCGGTACCCCTCGCAGCAGATCATTGTTTGAGATATGGAATGGACATTGCCCTCTTAGCCGACCATCCGGAGCTGATTCCAGAGCTCGCGGGCTGGTTCCATCGCGAATGGCCGGAAGCGTCAGCGAACTACGATCCAGCCGAACGGCTCCGCCAGTTCAGCGTTCGCGATACGATTCCGATGTCTTTCGTCGCCCCAGAACAGGCCAGCCCCATTGGGACGGCCTCGCTGCTGTCGGAGTCGGTGCATTCCCATCGTCATCTATCACCATGGGTGGGCGGCCTGTACGTGATTCCAGAACGGCGTCATCAAGGCGTGGCAACCCAACTAATCTCCGTAGCAGTCCGTGCCGCAGCGTCACTGGGCGAGTCGATCGTGTATATGGGTATCAGTGCCGCCGGGGATTTCTATGAGCGCACTGGCTGGATCTATGAGGCACAGGGTCGCGCTGGCGATGACGAGGTCATGATATTCAGTATGACGAGCCCCGGACCTCCTAGGTAACATTACGCTAGTGCGGCGACCGCTCTTGGAAGCGGACATTTGCAGGTTGAGAACTTCAGAGGGGACGACAATGAACAAACGTATTCTTACAATCGCGGCGGCCTGTGCCGGTCTTCTAGTATTCGTGCTGCTCGGCAGCCGAGTCGGCGCGCAGGAGCAACCGCTGCCGGGCGCCGGGTTCGCCGCGATCCCGGGGCAGGTAGGCGGGCAGGACACGTTCGGCCCCTACGAAATCGTCCCGAACTGGCCGAAGCCGATGTCGGAAAGCCTGCCGGGGCACGAAGGCTGGACCTGGTCGGTCACGATGGACGTATTCGCCGAAAGTCCGGACCGCGTATTCCTCGTGCAGAAAGGTGAGCTGGTCGAGTTCCCCCAGGAGCGGCCGGAGACGATCTGGCTGCCGCAGCTCGGGCCTGGTTATCACTACCCGAACTTCAGGCTGCCGCTGCGGCAAGCGGGCGGAGCCATCCCGAACGGTGATCAGATTGACGAGCCGGGCAACGGCAGACCCGGCATCGACTGGCGCTGGGAGCATTGCGTGCTCGTTATCGACCGCGAGGGCAACATCGTCGAAGAGTGGACGCAATGGGATCACCTCTGGTATCGGCCTCACGACGTGGAGATCAGTCCCTACGATCCCGAGAAGCATGTCTGGATCGTCGATGCCGACGGGCATTTCATGGCCAAGTTCACCAACGATGGCTCCGAGCTGGTGCAGATGTTCGGCACCCCGGGAGAGCCGGGTGAGGACGACAACCACTTCCGCCGCCCGACCTTTCTCGTCTTCATGGACGAGAACACGTTTTATCTGGCCGACGGCTACGACAACACCCGCGTCATCAAGTACGACATGGACGGCAATATCCTGGCGCAGTGGGGTCAGAAGGGCCGGGGAGCGGGCCAGGAAACCCGCCCGGGATACTGGAACAACGTTCACGGTATCGCCGTCGATCCGACGACGCGGCGCGTTTTCGTCAACGATCGCGATAACGGCCGCGTGCAGGTCTTCGACGAAGACGGCAATTATCTGCACGAGTGGAGCTTCTGGAAGGGCCGACGCGGGCAGCCGCACGACATTCATAGCTTCATCGTCACCAGCGATCAGAAGCTCTGGGCAGCCGACCAGGGTACCCACAAGATCGTAGGTTACGATCTCCAGGGGCATTACCTCTATTCCTGGGGCAGCTGGGGCGAATACCCCGGCGGGATGTGGGGCGTGCACGGCATGTCGACCGACAACGAAGGAAACTTTTACACAGCCTCGGTAAACAACGGCCGAATTCAGAAGTTCAGCCCCCGTGCCGGTGCCAATCCTGAGTTTATGGTTGGTAAACCGTGGCCGAGCGTCTGGTAGAGAACGGCAGCTCGCTCGGCGCGTGAGCGAGTGCGGCACTGTACGGGCGGGGCCGCACCCAGCGTGCTCCGCCCGGGCCTGCACGTGGCTGGCATGTTTCAGCCGGCAAGGCGCTGACGGGCTATTGGTCGGCCCGCCCAACCAGCTGTAACAGAGACACCGCGGCGTTGGAGCTTCGCAAGCCGTCGCCGAAATCGGCAATCGCCGTGGCAAGCGCGGGATCGAGCCTGCCGTAGGCGATATTCGCGGCGCATTTCTTCAGGAGCTCCTCGCGCGTGAGCGGGTCGCGGCTGCCGCCGCGCAGGTGCGGCTGAAGCTCCTCGAGCGTGCGTCCGTCCTTGAGCGTCGCGAGAATCCGGCCGGTGTAGTTTCGCGGGTATTCGTCGTTTGGGTCGATCTCGTAGCGCACGCGGCTCGCGAGCTCGAGAATCGCGGGATCGCGAACGGACTCCTCCGTGAACTCCGCGAGTCCGGCGTCGTCGCGCAGGAAACCGACGGCAACGCAATACGGCGTGCTGAACTTGGCCGCATAGGCGTTCGGCGGCTTCTGCTTGAGCGCCAGCGGTTCCCAGAGCCGGTGCACGGTGCCTTCTCCCACGCGGCAAACCAACGCTTCGATCTCGTCCGCAGCGACGCGCTGCGCGAGCCGCCGCGCGCAATCGATGAACGGTTGCGTCATCGTGCCGCAGGCGTACGGCTTGAACGCGGTGCGCTCGGTATGCCAGACCTTGCCCAGATCGTGGGTCAGCAGGGAGAAATCCGCATCGACCGACGGCGCGAAGCCGTGCAGCAGACCGTGCGTGCCTTCGAACACGGTCCCAGGCCCGGTGAAGCCGTGCTTCGCCATGAGCGCGGCGTGTATGCCCGAATGCGCGGCCCAGCCGGCGTGCATGCGCTTCGTCCATGAGCCGTCGGCCAGATACTCGATGATTCCCGAGGCCATGCTGCCTGCAATCCCGAAGGCGCGCGCCGTCGCCACCGTAGGCAGCGCAGCCGCAGCCGCGACACCTCCAGCGGCGGCCATTGCGCCGAGCACCGCGGTCGGGTGGAAGCCGGCCGCATGCACGCCTTTTTGCGCGACCAGGCCGAGCCTGCACATGAGCTCGCTGG
>Ga0214471_10000219_pt1 | contig 52503 bp, 88 predicted proteins | sample RVTome_5_FD_207665 | JGI IMG/M metagenome (GOLD analysis project Ga0214471, IMG submission 207665) | Soil microbial communities from uranium-contaminated site in the Upper Colorado River Basin, Wyoming, United States - RVT142D155 | ecosystem: Environmental > Terrestrial > Soil > Contaminated >... | reverse complement strand
AGCACCAGGGATGACCTGCAAAGACACAGTTGATCCGGCGATCTCAATCGTGTTCATCAAGATGCCTGCGTCACCACCCGCAACCTGAAGTGCCTCAATAGAACTTGCGAGGGACAAAGCGTCCAGCAAAACGCTGGCGTCACCAGGGACCACCACAAACGAAGGTGTTGAGAGCGCCGCGCTCAGGGTTTCGAGCAGGATTGAAACCTCGCCAACCTGCGCGGACAAATCTTCGATGCTTCCCGTGATCGAAAGATCGTCCAAGACAATCGCGACAGCACCAGGGGCGACGTCTAAACCTTCAGGAGAGCCAACCAGAGAGACATCGTTAACGACCACAGACGTTGCACCAGGAACGACACTGAGTGCTTCTATGGCAAGTGACGCACTCAGGGCGTCAAGCAAGATCGATGCAACTGAACCAGCAGTCAAGTCCTCCGGCGAAAATACTGCACTGAGAACATCCATAAGAATAGCGACGGCCCCTGGAGATACCGTCAAGTCTTCTGCGCTGGATGCAAGAGAAAGAGCGTCAAGGAGAACCGCTATTGCACCTGTAACAACCGAAAGAGAGTCCGCGCTTGAGGCAGCGGAAAGCTCGTCGAGCAAGACCGACGCAGCCCCGCCAACAACCGTCAGGTCTTCAGTGCTAGAAATCAGCGAGAGCACATCCATGAGAACTGAGACAGCACCCGCGACGACCGACAAATCTTGGGTGGCCCCGACCGCCGTTAGCACATCCAAGAGCACCGATGTAGCACTTGTTACAGACAGATCTTCCGGCGATGAAGCAATCGTAAGCTCACCTGCTTGAATGCTGATCGCACCAGGAATAAGACTGAGGGTCTCTGCGCTCCCAACAAGCGACAACGCAGCAAGTAGGACGGAAGAAGCACCAGGGACAACCGTCAAATCCTGTGGTGAAGACAAAAGCGACAAATCATTGATTGAGACAGAAACAGCACCAGGAGACACAACCAGCGACGGAAGGGAACCCGCCAGAGTCACCGAACCGGCTCCAACAGCTACAGCGCCCGGTGAAATAGACGACGACACACCGGACGATGCCAGCGTTAGAGCGTCCATACTTATCGTGACGGGACCACCACCACCTTCGGTGTAGTCAATCGAGATCGCAGGTTCGGCCACGGATGCGTGGTCATAGGCCGCAAACTGTAAGCGATTCCCACCGACCCCGTTACCTCGAAATATGACCGTGATCGCCTGTCCGCTGGCCCACCCCGCCCGGTCCACGACTTCCTGAAGCGCGTTGGCGTGATCGGGTGAATCGGCTAATCCAGTACCGATTCCCGTGTCTGCCCAATTGGTGCTTGCCGTTGTGCGCGCGCGGTTCTCGACGTCCTGATCGGTGGCGAAATCCACCGAATCGTCAACGTCATCACAATGGATGCTTACGTTCGGGTCGTCGTATGAAGTAGAAACGCAATAAAGCGTACTGATCGCCGAATCAATCGTCGATCCTGCCGGGATGGTCAGGCCATCGTAGCGCATCCCGGCGATCTTATTGAAACTAGCCGTCGAGGAGCTGTCAGCGAAAAGCGTCGGCGACGTATAGGTGAACCCTGTATCCTGGGTGAACTCGTAGGCATCATCGGCGCTGGCGGCAATCGAAGTGTCAATCGTCGGGTCAAACACCAGGTTGCCCGCGGGCAAGGCGGCCAGCTCAGGAACCGGCGCGCCGACCAGCAGGAAGAAGTTACCGTCCTCTTGCCAGAAGCGTTTCCGCAGCGCGACGGTCGCCGGTACGTCGTCCTCGCGCTCAACGTATGCAAAGTCGAGCGGCATAAAAGCGAGCAGCTCATCGAGCGCGTTTCGAAGCTCGATCCCCTGGCCGTCGTCGGAGAAATCTCCGTCCCTATTCTGCTCGACCGCCTGACGGATGATCTTTGGGATGTCGTTCCAGTCGATTTGAAATATCACCCCGAAATAGGTTTCAGCGGCGGGGGTCGCCGGAGGGTGGTTGTCCTGAACCCAGGTGCGCGTCGCCTGATTTAGAACCACATCAATCTTAAGTCGTCCGGTCTTTGCCCCGAAGCGCATGTCCACCTGCGCTTCTCCAGGCAGAGCAGGCCACAGATCGGACCAAGTTGCAGAGGTAACAGCAACCCTCTCGCTACCGTCAGGCATTGTCCTGGTCACTGTCTCCTGAGATAGATTGGCTCTACTGTAGGTTGGAGCACCAGAAAACAAATCTGCTGTGCGCGTGGGCCAGTGGATATACCCAATCCGAAACAACCGAAACTCTAGCCAGTGCTGGCCGCGGCGACCCCCGAACCCAAACCATCCGTCGCTAGCCTTGTCGCTCGGCTGACCAAGGGCATAATGCCACCCCGCGCTGTCAGCGATCCAACCATCTAGCGCCGCGTTCGTCACCCGCCTGACGCTCATATCTGCGGGTTGCCAGACACCGCCCTCGTCCTGGTAATGCAGCGGTGCAACCGACGCTATCAACCGCTTTTTCGCCGGGTTGTCAGGATCGACAAAGGTCGCGGCTTTGAGCGCTCGGCTCGCCGGTTCCTCTGTCCAGCGCGGGGCGTTGACCACGGAAGCACCCGCTGCGATCTCGTCCCACAGCTGCGGGTTGGTGCTGATCCCATCGTCGTACTGGACCAACCCAGGCCACGTGTACCAAAGCACACCGGCGAGGATGTCTTTACCAGCGTCCCAAACGTCCTGAACGTACTGCGCAGCTTCGGCCTCGGTGGGCATCCGATACCCTGGGCCAGAAAACGCATAAGCACTGCATAGATAAAGTAGCTTGATCGAGAGATTGTTTCTCTCGATCACCTGACGGGCATTGTCGATCCTGGCGATCGCAAGCGCTGGATCGTACTCCTGGCCATCCAGGAAGGGAGGATCATAGATCGTAAGGATGTCAAACGCCTGATCGGTAACGTAGGTCAGACCCTCATAGCATCCGGCGCTTGCGGGTGGGACGTCGATGCCGCGCGCCCAATCATCCCACTGCAAGCCACCGAAGTCGTAGTAAACCTTCAGTCCAGGCACGACCTCTCTTAGTTGCGCGCGCAACCTCCGCATCTGGAATTCTGTCCAGAACCCAACACACCATTCGCGACCAGCCCAATAGGGTTCGTCGCGAATGTATAGACCCTCGAAGGCGTCTTGATATGCGGGTGTTGTATTGAGGAGGTTGAACAGCGTGTCGAAGAAACCGTGCCAGGACCAGACCCCTTCCGGTGCAGTGCTCGGAAAGATGTTCGATCCAGCGTTCTCGGTCCAGGTCCACGCGACCTCAGGAGACTCCCTGACACCAATGATGACGCGCAGACCATTGGCTATGGCGTCGTCAAACGTTGGTCCCAGGTCAGACGGATTCGCAACACTTAAAAACGTCGTAACGGTATCCGCACCAAGCTGGTTGGCTACCGTTTCGTAGTTTGCTCGACCGACACCCCATACACCATACATCTAGGTCAGCAGGATGATCCCGTTTGCGCCCCATTGAAGCGTGTAGTTACCACCATTCGTCGCCGTGGTTCCAAGCTCCCAATAGGCAATCAAGGGGTCTGCTGGAGTAGCCGGTGTGTTGTTCCACAAGATGACGTGCCCTGGTGTTGCTGGCGAAAGCGGACCGAGCGATGTCCAGGTTACGTCTGCGGCATCGAATACGCCGCGGTCGTTTGTGTTGTCCTGGGTGACATCCTGGCTGGCAAGAGATTCTCCACCAGCGGTGTAGCCAGACCCCGATCCATACTCCGTGCTCGAAACACCAGAAGTCGCCCAAACAACGTGCGTGTCAATGTCGGGCGTATAGCTGGTGTGAAGCGTGGCCTCCAAGGTGTCGCCACCCGTTGCGAGGTCATGAATACCCTCCATGACATCTTCTTTGAACGCGTTATAAATAACGCCATCGCCCTCAGCCATCGCTCACCTCCGCTTGCAACGACGCAAGTTCGGCCGTTGCATCATGTAGCTTCTTCAACGCCTTTGCCTTCGGTGTGCTTGCGCGCGCTTTTTCGAGCGCGATTCCGGCTGCTCGGAATCGCTGCTTTATGGAGTCCATTTGCGCCTGGAGATCATCGCGAGCAACCTCAAGGTCCTCTAGGCTCATTCCTTCATATTCGTTTGCCATCGTTCCTCCCATCACATCTTACAGCGGTATGTAGAAGTCTATGCCGCTCTCTGGATCATTGTCGATTACATAATCGACTCTAATCGAACCTTCCAGATGACTCAACCCTCTGCCGAGCGAAGAAGACACCCTTGCCTCCCAAAGTAAACCTTCGATGCTACCGAGAGATGTTTTCTCCGTGACAGGCTCATTCACGCTACCTGCTTCACCCGAAAATCGAACGGTCTTCAAACCTACTACCTGATCCCTTGGGCCTCTGGTCGGCTCATCTTGAACCTGGAAGTCTTTGGCCTTTTTCTTCTGAAAAGGGCTAAGGTCTCCATCCCTCGCAAAAGCAATTCCACTGGCGGCGCCAGCCTCGACAAGCTGCTCTGCAACCATGCGCTGCTGGTGTCTTGCCTGAATGACGCGCTGATCGGTTTCCGACACACCCCTATTTAGGTAAGACAGAATCGCAGCGCGCAGAACATGAAATCTGGCCCATAAAGATTGCACATGATTCATGGAATTCTCTCCATTGGCTGTGAGTTGTAGGCACTGAACGCTGAGTTTGGTGTCAGATTGACAGCGGGAATGTCTCTGGCGCTCAACTCTCGCGCAGTTATTTCGTGCCCAAGACGTAGCTCCTTGTTGATCCTGTCAACAAGAGGTGGGCCATACCAGACGGATTGATAGTCGTCTGCGAAATGGTTTCCTGTTCTCCCCTTTGATATGTTTCCGTCAATACCCATGAAAAAAACCTCGTCGCAACCATAGTACAAAACCGCGATTTGCACCATGCTATAAACGCTGCCCGAAAAACAACAAATGTGAGGATCGTGCCAACCACCAGGGGGCCAGTCAAGAGAATGAGCGCAATTCGCATAGGTCCTGATCTGATCGTACCTGAACCAATCCCATCGATCTTCCGCTACCATTTCCGTGTTGCTGCAAAGCTCAAGAATGCTCGACTTCACCCAGGCGTCGTGACCTTCACGAGCGTGAAGATTCACGAGAGACCTGATCTCCTGAACAGGCGTACCAAACTTATCACCAAGCACCCAAACGTCGGGACGCCACCCTTGCTCCCAAAGCGGGTGCTTGTGGATCTTGTTGCACGCGAATACAACGTCACCAACAAGATCGCCCTGGGACAGGTGTTGAATACTAGGGCCATTCCCAAGAATTAGAGCACTTCGCATAACCTTACTCAAGCCTCTCTCGGTCTCTCCCGATGATCGTCTTACTCTCCTTGTTTTCGCGTTCTTGCCGATGTCACCCTGACCAGAATCATTCCCATTCCGATGCCCAGGCCGTAGATCAGGGTCATGATGATAGCCAGCGCAAGCGGCCTGAGCGTGACCTCCTGGCCGATGCTCGTTAGCAGCGCGCGCCGGGCGATCTCCAGGAACACAGCGTATATTCCCACCGTCAGCCCCCAACGCAGGAACTCGTCGCGTGACTGGACCAACGTGCCGCCGAGCAACATCGCTGTCGCATAGCTCCAACCAAGGATCGTCAGGAATCCATGCGCTGAGATGACGTCGCCGACCGCATCCCAAATCACTTATTGGCCTCCATCCGGCGCCTTTCGATCACCTCGTCGCGCTCCCTGCTCTGCTCAATGCGATCCAGCAGCAGCGCCAACTTGAGCACCAACTCAGCCTTGAGTTCCTGCAACGACGTGTTGATCTGCTCCAGGCGGCGGGTCGTGACGATCAGCAGGTAGGCGCTCACCGCGATGGGAAAAGCGACCTCGCGAAACAGTTCACCTATGTCCATATGACCCCTATCTCTGCCGCTACTCGGTTGCTACTCGAAATGGATTACTGAGACCGATCTCTCCACCAAGTCCGCATCCACCATCCACGTCAAACCCCCCAACAGGGTTGTCCGGCGCGACAACTCCTTCCTGGTTCTGTAATGAAATGAGTCCGCCTGGACCAGTACCAACCGTGACGGGATTCGCGTAGTGAAATCGCACCGCTCGATTCACGTGCGGATGCCACGAAATTGCGCCCCACTTGAGGCGCGCAGGATAATAGTTGTTCTTGCTCTCGTCGTAGATATGCCCGAAACCTGTTCGGAAAAGCGAAAGACCAGACCTGGGTTGACCCGCACCTAGCGGCACAAACCAGAGAGGCCCATTCCCCGTGACGTTCCATTGTCCGTTGTGGAAGTCGATCACAAGATTGTCTCCATCGACCCAAAAGCGCAGGCGGGAATTTTCCTGGTCCTCGTCGATGATTGTTTCCTGATCGCCATTGATCCTCGCCATGACGAAATCGCCCGATTCTTCATCCTTGTACCACGAGCCGCGCAGCGTGAATTCGCCTCCAGATCCCTGAATCCAGAGTTCTCCAGGAACATTGAATGATGCGCCCTGCTCTACAGGTGGATCAGGTGCAGGTTCAGTTGGTTCTTGGTCATCTGGATCTGTAGGTGGCAGAGGGTCAATCGGTTCATCACCGTCAAGAGCAAGAAGATGAACCTCATTTCCCTGGTCGTCCGTACCTACAAGTACGCCGTCTATAAGGTTTAGCTCGACGATCTTCCGCAGGTCGGTCATGTCACACCTCTTTCAGCTTTACGCCTTCGTTGGTCCAGAACCACCCATCCACGTCGTTCTGATCGCGGACCTTCCACCAATCATCCACGCGCTCACCAAGATCCCAAACATGCTCACCGGCATTGATGAGCCGGATCAGGTTGTTGCCCGTTCCTGGGCTGGTCCTGAAGTTTCCGAGAACGACAACTTCATACTCGTCTAACTCACCTGGAGGAGGCGGCTCAGGTTCAGTGTCGCAATCGATTTGATTCTGCGCCAACCATTCGAGAATATCATTCACTTTCACAACTTTATCTGTCACGTTTGCATACCTCCAGAGGCCCAATAGCAAATTGAGCCAGTAATCGCGGTCAACACTTGTGCTCTCCACCCAATCGACAACCCAGGAGGACGTTTGCTGCCACTCTATCACAGTTGGCGAATAGTCGCGTGGATAGTCTGGTCCAATGCTGTTGTATCCGGTTAGCCAGTGAGGAAGCGCCCTGAACCACGGTGGAACCACAACGCGATTCAAAAACCAAGCTCCGCTGTAAACAATCGGTGGTCGCCCCCAAATGTCATTCATTCCGGTAATGATGACATCCACGTCACCCCACCGAACAGGCTCAAGCTCAAGGTCAAATACACCCTGAAGCTCACCGCTGTCACCGACCAAATCCAGTGCTCGATGGATTCCGTCCAAATGCTGCTGGCCGCTTGCGGAAGGATCCCACACCCAATACAGATTTCGAAGAAGTCCCGCCGACCGAGCGTTGGTCCAATTTTCAACAAACCTGCTATCCGTCCAACCACTCAACCCGTGGCGCTGACCGGCCCGTATTGTAGCAAGCCTTACCCCGTCTTCCCAGGCTCCAGGCCAATATATCTCTCCTTGCCAGAATGACACGTCGGTGCAAATAGGCAGCTCGTGTATGGGATAGTCCGGGGCAGTCGCCTCAAGAATCGCAATAGACTCAATGTCGTGCACGATTCCGAGATCCAGGCCATCCCTGATCGCTTGCCCAAGACTAATGCCTAAGTCTGTCGTCATCATCACCACCTAGATTGGATACATCCCGTTTGCATTAGCCAATCGACCTGATCCAAGGCCATAGTTCGTGGCGTTATATTGCCTGCAACGAACAACCGTCGGTGTTGTGCTCGCTATGAAGCCAACTCCAGAAACAGAGTCAGATCCGTTTGCCACGTAAGTTGAAATGTTTATACCCTGAGAACCAATTGCAGAAACATCAGCCGTGACAGGAAGACCTATCCCGAGGGCGTTGGACGCAGTACCTCCGGTCGTGGCATTGATCTCCGCTGTGAAGTGAACGTAACCACCAACAATCCTGAAGAAGCCGTATCGAGCCGCGATGGTCGTCCAGGTCATGCTTCCGTCCGCTGATGCGGCTGGTGTGTATTCGAAGTAAGACGGGAAACCTTGCGGGTTGTCTGCCATGGAATACGACGCATATGAAATTGATTCGTTCGCAAGAGAATAGTCATCACCGCCCGTAACGGTGACTATGGTGTCTGGATCTGAATAGGTCACATCGATGATGTAAAAATACTTTATGGTTGAGTCTTGGAGAAGGCGAAGTTTCATCCCCTTGTAGAGGATGCTTGTGTAGTCCACGTCCGGTATCGATAGCGTTGTCGCACTTACATAATCCCAGGCATCGTTTGCCGCCCAAGACGCGCGAACCCAGCCGGTCTTTGCTGGTGTATGAATAGGTTCTGTCCAGAATCCAGTGCCAGGATTTTTCACAAGAATAAGATTGTCGTGCATATCGTGAAGGGTTGATTTGTAACCGGACGCCGGAGTAATGCTGCCACCCGTGGGTGAAACAATGATGTGTCTTTTGTCAACCGCTGGTGCGATTATCAGAACACGACCATTCACACCAGCCAACAGGCTATTAAGATCACTCTCCGCCGCATCCCCAAACGTATCGATTCTATAGAAGGTGTTGTCGTCAACAGAAATAATGACTTGTTGGCTGCTTATGGTCTGTTCAGACCCAACCGACGCGTGAATGTTTAGCGCGTCCGTGCGAATGTCGTTGACATCGCTTGCCGCAGCCGGCTCACCGCTTACTACTTCGCTAGATATAGCCATATTATTTAACCCCTTGCCGCCTCTACATTCCAGTCGAATGTAAGGTCTAGTGGTGAACCACCGGAGTTGTCATAGGATTGCAGATAGTGGCTGAACAACGTACCACTGTCCGCTGTCGCACTGGCTCCGGAGCCACCAAACACACCAGCCTCCTCTATGACAATGTTCACCTCAGACGCCAGATAAAAAACTGAGTAGTACCCTGCCTGTGATGTTCTGCTTGAATGCGCCCACGCCCTTCGCGTGTGCTCCGCTCCAAGTTCTGTGTCCCCTATAGCGGCCGTTGTGTCGTCCGTGCCAACCGCATGATAGGACAAACCTGTGTCCAAATCCAGAAGAAGATCGATCACCAATTCAAGGCCGTCGTCAACAATCAGGTTTTTCACGACATCATAGTCTCGCAAGTGGCCGTTTCTCTTTGCGAGCATCCTGGCGAGAAGGTAGTCGGCGTTGTTCCCTATATCGGGAGAGTAGCCAAAGTGCTGGATTGCTCCCTGGTCCCACAAGGTCAGCGTGGACACACCAGCCAGACTCAATCGAGAATTTTTCATCCCCAAACTCCATGATCCCAAGTCAGAACAGTGTCACCCGTTCCCGCGGGGTCCCAAACGTAAGGCCCCGACGAGCCAACAGGTGAACTTGCGGACTCGGAAAACTCTACACCCTCTCGAAAGTCCAAAATATGATCGAAGGGCACCTCGTCCCTCCAGGGCGGGAGCGGATTGCGCTTTCGCCAAAGCTCCAGAAGGATGTCGATCAGATCAGGGTTCCAAACCCCAAGAGAAATCTGATAGGTCGTTCTACCATATGTTTGAACATCACCCCCGACGCGTTGAATCAGGAAATCACCGTCAATTCCAAACGTACCGCTAACTAGGTGAATCTGTTGGCCTGAATGAAGTCCAGGTTCTTTGACGTGCAGCGTGACACTTGTCGTACCCAGGCTTCGCAACGCAAGCTCGGCAAGCCCTCGAAGGCGAGCAGTTTCGACGTCAATGAGATCTGGATCGTAAATGAAGTCGTCGAACCACTTTCCGTAAAAGTCGAAGCTGGCTATGTCCGTAAGACGAAGACGAAGCGGTATCTCGCGCCTGCCCGTAACCATCGCGGCGCTTGAAAGATCAGGCCACGGATAAAGATGCTCAAGACGCGCTTGCTCTTGATGGTGAAGAACATCCAGGTGATCCGTGAGCGTATCCACGCCACCGACGAGCGTTGTTAGCTGAACCCACTCGGCGGCAGCGGCAGACGTCCTTATGCTTCTCGATGCGTGAGCAGTCGAAGCCCACGAATAACCTGTCCCCTTGGAACCATCGATATATTCTGTCGGGTATTCGCCTACCTCGCACTGAACCTCCGAAACGTAGATGATGTCGCCGGATGTTGGGCCGGACATGTGAATCTCAACCAGAAGATTCGTCCGGTCGGGTTCATCCACCTCGACGGTGACGTAGGCTTGCTGGTATCCGTTGACCAGCCCAACGATCTGTCCTATGCCAAGCTGTTCGTCTGCTTCCGCTCCACCCTGCGCAACTACCCGTATATCCGCAACCCTACCAACCGTAGATCCTGTACCGCGTATTTTGACCTGGGCAGTGTAGATCGTTCCCTCATCGAGCGTTTCATCAACCAGGGATGTGTAAATCAGCCTGGAGGACAGTCCAGTACCACACGAAAGCTGAAAAGCAGTTCCACCCTCAACGTCTGGCTGACCCGTGACGCGAGAGAGCGTCAAGCCGCTCTCTGCTGTCCACAGCGAAGTATCGACACCAGCCCTAGGATTCGGGACCAAGTTTTCGGATGGTACGGCAAAGTTTCTCTCGACCTTCAGGGTGCTGAGAGATTCGGGGGCCTGCATGGGCAAGGGCATCTGGATGATGTTGCTCTCACCGTCCCCTGGAAACACAATTATCTCGTCGGGGCCAAGATAGTAGTCGCCTATGACCTCAATCCGATTCGTGATATTTGCCCCACCCTCGTGAACAACCAAACCGAAGTAGGGCATTTCGGTCGAGTAGTCAGGATTGTCGCTGAGATCGTAGGGCGATGCGCTAACGTTGCTTCTGAAGAAATACAGATCGGCCAGAGAATCGACATACCAGGAGGCATCCCCAAGATCGGCAAGATCGTCGATAACCCGCCTGACAGTCAATCTGTTTATGCGATAGGTTTCGAATGTGTTGATTTCCTCCACGAGTCCAATTTGGGTCGCACCGATCCAGGGGGCAAACCTGCCCACGAGGTCTTGAATGATGTCCTGGTCGGTTGTGTTCTCGTACTCGACCCGATCTATTGCATGATCGAGATAAATGGCGTAACCGGAGCACCCAACCGAATACTTGATCGTCGCCCCTTCCCCGAATGATTCCTGTATAGAAGTTACAAACCCACCGAAGATTCGAGTGCCCGAATCTTCTATGATGATTTCGTCCCATTTTTCAGGAGGCGTACCAGACCAGCCCTCCAGAGAGAAATCGCACGTCGGGACTGATCGTCCTAGCGTATCCGTGAAGCTGAGAGTTCCTGGAACGATGTCTTCCTGCACTTCGACCCACCTGGGGCTTCCGAACGTTGACCACATGTCGGCGTCAGAAATGGTCCCGTCTTCGTTGTCCGTCCCTGTGTCGTTTGCAGTCGTCCCCGAGCCCTCGTTCAGCAAGTACCTGTGAACCAGAGAGATCGTCGGGTGAGTCGGGGTTTCAACCTTGAGGTTGGCGTAGATCACGTCATAAGAGAGCGTGCCACCCCAAATTCGGACGTCGAAAATCTTCCCTCCAAACGAATCCGAGAAGTTGCCGCCGACAGAACCCTGCGCCTGACCAAGAACAAGAGAGCCACCAGAAACAAGGCTCCCACCAGGGAGGTCTCCGTCCCTAACTTTCCCGTCCACGTAAAGGTTGAATGAGCCAGAGAAAAGGGACGAATAAACGATGCAAATGTGATGCTGGCCCCCGTCGTTGATCGCGACCCCTGTGTCAAACGCATTCCCATCGACAACAAACTCCAGGCTTTCAGGGTTGCGCAGAACAAGCGCTTCTAGCTCACCGGAGTGCGCATAAGAAAATATGGTTCCGCCAGACGACGTGTCAGGTGTTATCCACATTTCAATAGAAATACCCGTTGTGGGCATCGTGATCGGATCGACGATCATGTAATCTGATGGCGTCGAGTCGAAATCAAGACAGTCGGTCGTGTCTCGCAGATCCATCATAACGGTGAGATCGAGGCGATTTGGATAAGGCATCAGGGGACAACCCCTTGTTGCCGCAGTTTTCGAAGGATAGCGCTTGCAACGGCTTCGGGGTCGCCGGAACCCGAAACGTTGATCTCAATATGGTTCACAGAACCACCAGGGGAACCACCGGCAGTTGCAGACATACCATTAGCGCCGACAAGTGGAGATCGACCCATCGTTCGGTTTGCCTTCTTCAAGGCCCCTTCAATCCCAATCAAGCCCAACTCAAGCGGGGTCGGTGATCCAGGGGTAAGCCAGCTTGGTAGTTTCAAGCTCCTGATTTTTGATGCAAGCTCCCTGAGCCAATTAATGATCTTTCGAATTGAACTTGAAACATTGTCCAGGGATCGTTTCATCCCGCTCAAAACTGTATTTGCCAGCCAACTTGCCGGAGGTCCCAAGACGTTCTTTATCACGCGCGCCACATCCTCAATCACGGGAATAACACTACCCTTGATGAATTTCCAAACTTCCTGTAGCGCAGGTTGCAAAACGTTCTGCCATAATCCGGCAAGCGCTGTGAGCGCTACACCAAGTATGGCCCTGGAAACATTCGAAAGCTCAAGAAGAAGCGGAATTACGGAACCGGAAATAAACCCCCACACGATCTCGATGGCGGGCTTCAAGACGTTCTCCCAAAAATTTGCGTGAGCCTGTAAAGCAGCAGTTACAACTTCACCAACAACCCGTGCGATTTCCGCGAGTACAGGAAACAGCGTCGTTGTAGCCCACTCAACGACCGTCTGTATCGCTGGCAGCAGCGTGTTGGTCCACAAATCAGAGAGAAACGCGATGGCCATCGGTAGGTTGGTGTCCAGCCACGCTTTGATCTCCGTAAAGGCAGGTAGAAGGTACGTTTCCCAAACCTCCGTAAGAATGTCTCTGATCCCACCCCAATTATTCGTCCAGGCAAGACCAAGCAGAGCTATTCCGGCAGCGATACCAGCGATGACTGCCACGATCCCTGCCGATGAAACCGCGGCGGCAATACCGGCTATTGCGGCTGCGATTCCACCAATGACAGACGCGACTCCAGAAACAGCAAGGATTGCGCCCAGTGCAACCGCGATCCCAAGAAACACCTCTTTGAGAAACGGGCCATGCTTTTGTAGGAAATCCCCTACAACAACAATGGCTTCGCTGAACCAGCTAATAAAACCGGCGACAGCATCACCAACATCTTCCAGTACGTCCGACAGCGCAGGCAACTTCATTTCACCCGCACCTATTTTGTCGAGGAAATCCCCGATTGCAGGCACGAGGTCGCTTTCAAGAACTGCGACAACCTTATCAAATGCTTCAAGAAGCGCTTCACCCGTTCTCCTTGCTCCCGCCATAACATCAGGGGAAAGAAGCCAATCCAGGGCGCTAGACAGAAACCCCGAAACGCGATCAAGCGTCGGTCCGATTATTTCTGTGCCAAGAACAACCTGGATGAAGTCTTTGATGTTCGACGTAACCCCCTCCCAGGTTTTCGACATGCGTTCCATCGCACCAGGAAACTGCTCTGTGGCGATGTCCGTGAACGCCTTGAAAAACTCCTCGACCGGAAGATCTCCAGCGGACGCCTGTTCGCGAAAGTCCTCAAACGACATTTCAGTGAGACCAAGGTTTTCCTGCATACGCTTCAGAACATCCGTGACAGGAACAAATGAGCCTCTTGCCAAGTCTCGAAGCTCTGTGCCCGTGACCTTACCCTGCTGGATCATCTGTCCGAAGTTATAGATGATCCGCTCCATAGTCTCACCGGACAAACCCATGCCAGCCGTAAAGTTACCGACCGCAAGCGAAAGGTTTTTAGCCTCGTCGGACGTGAAACCCATCGCCATAGCGATCTGAACGGTTTTAGAAAGGTTGTCTGCCGTAAATGGGGTTGTTACCGAGATCTGCTTGATCCAGTTGAGAAGATCTTCCGCGGGTTCTGCTGCAAGAGACAGCGCTACAGCAAAATCGTCGGTCGTGCCCTGACCAACGATTTCACGAGCAAGCAAGCCTTCAAGGGCGATCGTTAGAGTCTGGAATTCCTTTGCACCACTAAGAGCCTGAGAAGCCAGGGATCCGATTTGACGAGCTATCCCCTCGAAGACGCGAGCAGACAGAATCCCCGCCGCTATTTCTCCGACTCTCCCAAGGGCGCCGGCCGCTGAACCTAGCGGACCGCTGGCCTTGTCCTCGCCTGTCACACGAATAACGATCTCGTAGGCTCTTGATGCCATTGTTCCTCATCTGCTTCGCTTGGCCTTGCGACTTACCCGCTCGCGCTCTCTCTTGAGCTTGTCATGTTCTTTTTTGATCGACTGACCCTTTATATCGATCCAGGCGATGTACCTGTTGAACCACTTTCCGTTCAAGCCCGCCTCGATCTCCTGTGCTCGCAAGGGATCCTCTTTCGCGGCCTCCATCAGAAGAATCCAGTCTGGCGGATCATCCGACCCTGATTTTACGAGTCCGAAGTATTTTCTGAGACCGCGCCATTCGACGGGGGGACCGCGGTTTGCGCACCTCCAACAATCTGGTCGAACAACTTGATGAGTTGTTCGCCCTCCAGATTTTCAAGGATCTCTCGCTTCACCCCTTGGTCTTCCGGCTTCACAACGTGGTCAAGCAGGAATTCGAACGCGGCATCGACATCATCCACGGTCGCATTCATGGGGCGCATCAAGACTTCCTTCATCTGGATGACCTTGCGGTACTTGGGCCAAAACTTTGGTCCCTCAAGATCGACGGTTCTCACCTCGATCTCAACTGTCTTAGGTTCGTTGCTCATTTCCGCTCCTATCCTCTTGGATGTAGCGATGTTTAGCGCTAAGGCAGCGCTGAAACCTGGTTGGTCGCGACGATCTGAAGCCACCCACCTAGGGTTGCTTCATACTGCGCACTGAAGTTGAACTCAAGAGTTGCAATCCCGTCCTCATCTGTGAATACCGAGGGGGCTTCTTCCGTGAATCCTGCGAAGTCCACGCGCAGAGCATGATTGGCGTCGTAGGTCGCCAGGAGGCGCATGACCCGCTGGAACGGCGTGTGTGTTGCGTCCTTCAGCGCGTCCAGAAAATCCTTTGATCTTCCGGTCGTGGCGTCAAATTCCAAGGTGACTGAAAGCTGGTTTGATCCAGGCTCCCCCTTGTTTTGTTTCCACCCAACGGGGTTCAGGGACCCAAGTCCCTCCTTCACCGCGCGCGCAAGATCGACGCTCAACGTGGCGCTTGTCTTCACGCCTGGATAAGTTGTCGTACCCGCCGCTGAACCGAACGGGTCCATTGAAAGGGCGACCTGATTTCCGTGACAGATGGTCACTGCACGATCAGCCAACGTCGCAAGAGCGTCTTCGTCAAACTGCTTACCGAAGCCGCTGACCGAATAGGTGGCTCGCATGTTTTTCTCAAACGTCAATTCGAGCGTGGTCGCAAGCGCACCTACAACCCCATAAACTCCCTCGGTCGAACCCTTTACCAGGGTCAGGATCTTCGGTGCAGGCTTCGCTCCGGCTCCATTGTAGGTTCGCGTGTAAGGACCAGTACCCGCAGGTGATGCTTCACCAAAGGCGTTGTCCAGGAAATAGCAAATGTCCTCGAACTGGATTGTGCCGTTGATAGTCCACTCGCAGTTTGCTCGATCAACAACGCTTTGGTAAGCGGGTGTAAGGTCGCCCCGCATTTCTGGAACGTGTGTCGCCTCGACAATCGGATCGATGTCAAAGCTCTCAACCCCCATCAGCTTAACCGTGGGGGCAGCTACAGTGTCGAAGTCGGTTTGCTCACCGGCTTGTACTTGAAAAAGATCAACCTCACTGTTCGCCATTGTCATTCACCTCCTTCTTGGTCGATTTAGGAGACTCCTGCACCATTTGATGTGTGCCAGACGACAGGGCGATCTTTCTGTTTTCTTCAGAAAGGTTGCTCCATTCATCAGCATTCAAGTCTCTGGCCGGAACCCCAAACACATATCCTTCGCCCGTGTATCGAGCGACGATTTTTCTAGGCATCAAAGACCTCCATTTCTACGACAGCACCCTCCATTTTGTAGGGATCACCGGCAATCGTAACGGGCAGAACCTCGGAATAATCCCCGCTGTACATCATGTTGATCCAGTATGGCGGATCACTGCGATGCACCATGATCGAATCTGCGATTGCGGCCTCCAGGCTATCGAGGGCGTCTTCCACGTTTTCCGAAGTCCAACCATCGTCAGGGTCGGCCTCTCGAACAAAGCTGAGTATGGCAAACCTGAAAACCATCGCGTATTTTGACGAACCCAGGCCGTGCGGGGATCTCGCAGAACCAGACGATAGAACCACAACGACCGGAGACTCGCCCTTGAAGTCTCGAACTGCATGACCAAAAACCGCATAAGCAGGATTGCCCGTGCCCGTCAGATCAGTTGACAGGTGCGACACGAGCCTTTCACGACGTTCTTCCCTGGAATATGTCATAGACCTAGAAACTCCTGCGACCAGAACGATGCAGCTTTACCGATCACTTCATTTCTGCCTTCAATCGTGGTTCTCTCCATCCAGTTTCTAGGGAAGCCCATTGCGTGCACCATTGGACCATAAGCGACGGGAAACCCACCCAAAATAAGGTTTCTAACCGTCGGGTCGATATACACTTCACCGGCCACACCGCTAACCATGTGCGATCTGTGCGCACTGCGCAACGTGCCTGTCCTGTACGGTGCGATTCGAGAGGCATAGGTCTCTGCCCTTGCAGTCACCAAATCCACGAGCAGGAAAAGTCCGTCACCAGACCGTCCAGCGCGAATCGCTTTATTGACGGCTTCGATGGCTTGTCTCTGACCTTCCATGTAAACCTTGATAGGCATCAGGCCCTACCCTTTACCTGTCTCAAGATCAGATGCTTGAAGGCGATGGTTTGCTGAGAAACCCAGGGCCAGTCACCAACAGCAAAGACCTCGTATTCCAGGCCATCGATTGTGGCGTAATCCCCCTCCTCGACATCTATATCATCATCAACGTAGGTTTCCATAACCTCGAACGGTGTGTTGATTTGAAGCGCCGCGGCAACCTGCTCAACGACGGGCATTACGGGCAAGCATGGGACTCCCGTTGTAAGGTGAGCCTCTGGAGGCCCATGCTTGCCACCGGACACCGCTGGTGTCCTGGTCGTCGTCATGGTGCTGGTCGCCATCTTTGAGAATGAAGGTGTTTGTGCCATCATCATCACACGATCACATCATCATTTTTGGCCTGGAAGTTCAGGTTGATTTGTCCTATCTGAAGCTCGCTTGAACCGATTCCGTACTCCTGCTCAACGCTCATTTGCTTGCGCTTTATCATGTCGTCGAGAAGACGCGCCCTCTGACTCAACATTTCACGTCGGGGTCCAACAGTAATATCGACGTCGGAAAGGTTTCCGCGAATGTTCATCAGAAGACGAAGCTCTGCTAGGTCGAAAAACTTCGCGTAGTCAGCCGCTGCAAGCGCGTCGAGATCATCATCGGTTACGCCGATGACGTTCTCAACAGATGTGCTTCCTGTCTTCCAAAGGGCGTACAAGAGCGGGTCGTTGAGGTTTTGATTGCTGCCGTCATGGGTGTCCCCATCGAATCCAGCAGCAACCATGAGCGCACCGACCCGCTCAATGAGAATCGTTTCAGCCTTTGCGCGGGTGATCGTCATAGAAGCGCCTCCGGTTGATAGTAAGCTACTCGCTTACTCCTGTAGCGCTTTCTCTACGTCACCCTTTGTGATTCGCCCATCTGCGCCTGTGCCCTGCACCGAGGAAAGGTCCAGACCCGCCTCGCTCGCAAGCTCACGGGCGCTGTCCGTGGCGTCAAAACCCTCGCTCTTGGAAGGACCAGACGGATATTTCAACTCGTGACGCGATGGCGCAGCCGGAAGGTTCCGGCTGAGATCGCTCTCCGAGACATCAATACCCGCATCGTCGGCGAGACGAATCACATACCGCTCAATGAGAGCAAGTCTTTGCTCGAGCCGCTTGAGTAACGCTGTGCTAGTCGCCATTGTTACCCTCCTCAGTAGGTGTAGCCGGTCGGAATGTCCCAGGTCGAGTCGTCAAACTCCAGAAACACACCGTTGAGCCGGTTTCCAACACCAATGCCGAAGCGGTGCTCCCAATAAGCGGTTTCCAGCGGATACTTTTCCTCACGAGCGACCAGGGCCAACCCGCGCGGCAGTCCGGTGAAAGCCGGATCAACGCGCATCTTCAGGGGTCGCCCTGCCCCAAGGTGAATACCGAGGATATAGCTTGCGGGGATCCAGTCCCAAACGCTGACCCAAGCACCGCTAACGCGCCCGATGATTCTGCCGGGGATATTCGTCGGCAGTCCGGTCGGGGTCGCAGTCAGGGCGCTAGGGCGCACGAAGTTGTCAGGGACCTGAACAAAGTCTGTTAGAGCCTCAGTTTCGGGCTGCTCGGCAACATTGATGAAAGTGACGATATTGGAACCACCAAGGGGTTTACCAAAGTGCTCCTCCAACTCCGCAACGATGGTCGAATACGGGTTGTTGGTGTCCGAAATCCCCGTGGCTGCGTATCCGGTGTGATAGTAGTGATTCTCGGTCGCTTCACTCTCCGAGCCAATCACGGGTGGATACACGATGGTGTCACCATTGGCAAGTGATTCAACCGCTAGAGAACCGTGGTCATCATCGACGAACGTTCTCTGCGTGTTGTTGAAAAGGCGCCGCAGGATCTCGAAGCGGACGGTGTTGGTGTTGCGGATCATTACGGTATCGATGTGGCGCTGCAAATCGCGCACGGTCATGTAGGCCATGCGAATGCGAGAACCACCAACCGCGTCCCCGTAGCCCTCAAGGGGATACGCGACATCCCAACCACCGTAAGCGCGCACTTCTGCCGGTGCAGCAAGATCGGACACTCTCTGCATCCGACCGCCTCCAGGCAGCTTGTAGCGCTCTTTGAAATTCTCGGTTGTTTCCTCGACGAAAGTGGAGATTGCGGCTGCAACCTCCTGATTGTGGCGAGAAACAAGCATTCCGATAGCGTCGTAAACAACGTCTTGACCCAACGTGTTCACGAAAACGCGTTCGGAATCGCCTACGTTCAGAAGACCATATAGGCCAGACATTATAGATTCCTCCCGCGTTAGTTATTCCAGGGGACGTCGATGTAGATGATCTTATCCCCGTTCGTCAGTTGATAAACGACGCCAACCTGTTTAGAAACTGCGGCCGCAGAGTCGTCGAGTTCACCGGCTGTTGCGGAAACAAAAACAGGGGCATCAGCGTCCAGTGCGCTTACCGCAAATCCTTCCAGTCCACCACGTTTCAGAACCGGCACAACATCACCGATCGCCCCATCCTGCAAAGCAATACCGCGACACGAAGCAGCGTTACCGCCCGTGTTGCCAATTGCAAGATCAAGCTGACCATCGGTCCCGATAGTAACGGCCTCACCGGCCTCTACCGCAACCGAAGCGATGATGTCCAAGATCTCGGCCTGCTGTTGGAAGACTGGACTGACCTGCGCCTTAGTTCGCGTAATGACAGTCATGTTTGTTCTCCCTAGAAGTCAACGGGGACAACCAGCTGCGCCTCTTTCGGATCGCCCTGATTCAACCTCTCGGCTGGAACAGGTTTTCGACCTCTAATAGGCGTTCTGTTCTTCCCCTGATCTTCGTTTTCGAGTAGATATGGTTTTTCGTCCGCCAGATCTTTCAAGAGCTTCTTTGCACCCTTGACTGTGCCCTTGTCTTCGTCAAGTTCCAACTCGGAATCTCTGGCGACGATAAGGTGGTAGGCGTCCTCGGCGTCAACAAAACCAAGGTCCCGCGCCTCCCGTTCAATGGAGGATTTGATCGCGTTGGTTCGGAGTCTGTCCTCAAGCTCTTGTTTGTCTCGCTCAAGGGCCTCGGCCTTTTCCTGCGCCAACTGGAGTTCGGATTTTTCCTCGTCTTCGCGGCGCTGTCTTTCTTTTCTGAAATCACTTAGCTCCGCTTCGAGTTGCTTTTCACGCTTGCTTTTGTCCTTGACCTCTTTCCGCAGCTTGCGGATTGTTGACATACCGCGCGCGTGATCCCAATCCTCACCTTCGTCTTCTCCCTCGTCTTCTTCTGGATCGGCCTCGTCTTCGAGGGCCTCATCTTGAGGTTCATCCTTTTCTTCTTCGTCGTCGAGTTGCCCACCACTCGGCGGGTCATCCGGTGCAAAGAAGATAGAAAACAGAAAGTTCTCGAACATCATTTCCTCCCGTTATCGATCATTGTTAGTGAATTCCGGCCTTCTTGTCAAGTCCTGGTCTGGGCGATTGCTCTGCATCGCATCCCTGTTTTCCTGTTTCAGTCTCTCGTATGCAGCCACAGCTTCTACCACATCTTTCTTGTCCCAATCGTGCTGGTTTAGGAAAAATTCGAGACCAACCAGGGGCGCAGCAAGTGCGGCGACGGTCCAGAATTTCTCCTCGATCTCAAGCTCATCAAGGGGGTCGGTCCCGTAAACGGGACGATTGCCTATGTAGTGCTCAAGCTGACCGCTGCTGAAAGAGTCAATACCAAACCCGCTGAAGAAACCATTCATCCCGCCGATAGTAATCGCCATTTGCTGCGCACGAACAAGTGCATTGTCGTAGTTTGGTCTTCGCTGCACAACCTTGGCTTCACTGCGCTGTCTTGCGACCCTGATCGCTCGACTTGAGTTGCTCTGAACGGCGATCTGCTCATCCATTCTCAGTTCGGGATAGTCGCGCTCAAGCTCATCAAGAAGCTCTGATATGGCCTTCAGCGCGGCTTCAAGATCGAGGTTGGCTACCATTGCCATCGCCCTTGCCTGTGGATTGGAAGCGTAAATGATTGGAAGGCTCTCTCGATCCGGTGCAACATCATCCTGGTCCGGTTCCTGAGAAGCCTTTCGAAGATCGGCGCTCACGCTGCTCTTGGTGACGCCAGACATGAACCACGCGGGATCAACGTTCTTGCGAATGTGATCGTGGGTCTTGGACGCGAGGTCATCTGCCTCCATGAATTTTATGCGCCCTGGATGAAACTCTGACCAGCCAAACGATTTTCCAACATCGTTGTGCTTCACCATAACAAGCGGCACAAAACCCCAATCTACCGTCCAGGTTGCACCCAACTCATCATCCCATGCGTAAGGCTCACCATTCAGACGCGTTTCGTAAACGATCACACCGTTGTCGTTTGTGCACTTTTCCGTGTAGGTAACTTTTTGATTTTCATTTTCGGGATGAAATCGATCTTCGAATCGGATGTACCCCTTGATATTTCCGCGATCATCAAACTCAACTTCTGGAAACTTACCTGGATGAACGGCGTCCAGGTAGACTCGGTCTTCCGTCGATATGACCTCGATAAAAACATCACCCATCACAGCGCCGTAAAGAGTAAGCTGATCCTTCATGATCTGTAGATTCGACCACTTCCAGATCTTCGTAAGTGCCTCTCTAAGTCTTTGCTCGTTGCCTTGGTTGGAGTCGGGAATGACGACGGGGAGAGCCGTGTGAGTGCCCTTTCCGTCACCAGCGGACGGATCGATGATCCCGCCCATAAGGTGCGTCTTCCAGAATTCTCCAATCCGATAGGCAGGGTTGTAAATGTTCCTGATGAAGCGATAGAGGGCGTAGTCTGCCTTGTACTTGTTTGACCATTTGTGCACCCTGCGATAGATCGAGTTTTCGTAGAGCGCCCAGAATATCTCATACCTGAGCTTTCTGGCCTCCCAATCCTCGAAGTCATTTAAGGCGCGCTCCTCTTGCAAGGATGACGACAAAAACTCCTCGCGAAATGCACGAAAGCCAGAAACGAGCCGCGTGAAAAGTCCAAAGTCATTGTTCATGGCTCACCCTCGGTAATTGAGCAAGAAATTTTTACCAATCTCGATGCCGTCCATAAAGCCTCCCTCCAGGGTTTGAACCATGTATCTAACGCTGTCCATGCCGTGATTGTATAAATCAAGCGGAACCTCCTTGCGCGGCCTTCCTGTAGAATCTTGGGGCCACGAGTATCGGGAAAATTCCTCAATCGTACTGATCGGTTCTTCCTTCGCGACAAGCATCGGATCCTTCTCGATCAGCGCATCGCGAACAAAGTATAGATCTGGACGCTTGTCGTCGTTGTGCGACAACATGCGAGATACGCTTTGTACTCCGGTAGAAATTGCTTTGACGGCCGGTGTTGTGTCGATGCCGTTCTCCTCAAGAGTAGCACGATCTTCGGCGTCGTGGTCGCAAATCGTCTGTATGATGTTTTCGCCGTGAGAGAGCGCGTTGATCTGCTGTGCGTGAGTTGCTACCGTCCGCTCGGTCATGTAAATCTCTCGATACATGATGTATCGGCCTTCTGGATCACGCGTCCACCACTGGCAAACGAATGGATTCTTATACCCAAAGTCGATCACGCGCCAGCGAGGCCACCAGGGTTCCATTCGAACCTGAGAGCGATCAACAATGTGAACCTCAGGATCGAAGACGTCATACACCAGACCCTCGAAGGACACAAATCTGCCCTCAAGCTCCTGCTCTCTCCACCTGCCGTGATAACTCGCAAGCAGCATGGCGAAGTACAGCGGGTTCAGGTTCTCTCGGTTGTCGTATGTCGATGTTCTGACCCAGGAAAAGAGCAAATTCGGATCGGGCGGGAACCCCGCGGCTTCCAGCGCTTTGAGAACGTCATCCCCGATGTCCTTCTTGACGAAGATCGGATAGAGCCAGTGCATCACGCCGCGTGGCGTCGTCGTCAACCACATACGAACATCCTGGCCCACACGCAACGAACCGATGGGGATCAGGAAGCTCGTCTTCATCGGGTGGCGTCCAGGTTCGTCGTACCAGATCCAGTTTACATTCGGACCGCGCCACCCATCGGGGTCTTTAATTCCACCGTACCAAACAGTCGCCCCGGTCGTGAAGCGGATAACCTTATCCCCCTTGGACCAGTATTCCACCAAGGGGGATTGAGGCAGGCCAGTCAATTCAGGATCGATAGGAATCCATTCGTTAAGCTGGACCCACGTCGATTTTTTGAAATGCCCGTTGTCTGGAGCAAGGATCAGTCCAGGTTGGCCCTGCTCGATCTTTTTACTCGCCTCCTGCACTCCAGCGGTTGTTTTTCCCGCTCCACGACCACCGATCAGCAGCCGTATCGCAGCAGGATCTTCATGAAAACCATTCTGCCCAGGAGTCGGTTTGTAGTGCTTACCGTCGGGCTTTACAATCCAACCGTTGTCATCTGTCGGCCAATTGTTCTTGCTCGACGTCGATAGTGACACTTCCTGTTGAAGACCGTCCGCCACGTAATGAACCAGCCAGTCCTCTAATGGTGTCGGCGACGGATTGAATTGCCTCGGGTCCTCCTTCGAGTTCACGCACTTCCTCCGTAACAGAATCCATAATCCGGCGCATAATCAGGAGAACCATACCACGCGTTATGAATTCGCCCATGTCGATGAATAACTGGCGCTGCGTGTCGATCAGCTTTCTTTCGCTATCGATCAGCTTTACGATCTCCTGCCTTGTGCTGGTTTGATCGTGTCCGTGATCGATGATCTCACCAATTTCAATCAGGTATTGTGCGAATCGCTGCTTCTCTCTGCGCTCCTGCGCCGTCATCATCTTGCCGTATGTCTTCTTCAGTTGATGCCACGTCTTTGCAGAACCAAGTCCGTCCAGATCCTCCAGTCGATCCCCAATCATCGCACGGACAAGCGCCATTTCGTCATCAAGGCCCAACTTTCGCGGGTCATCCATGAAATCAACATAAGACGAAAACAGGTTGTCGGGCAGATACTTTGAGAACCTACCATGCTTAAAGGTCGCTGATTCGATCCCCCTCAGCGACCTTCCACCATGCAACCAGCAGGCACGTCCAGCCTCCTCTACAAAGCTCCTGCACAATCGATCCAGCCCACATTCGGGGCAGTATAAATCGTCGTACTCGGACGCCGGGAATCTGTGACCGCACCCGTCAGATTTCACGCTGCAAGATTTTGTTCTTCGACCGCAAACGGGCCTTCCCCCCTGGACGTCGTACCAGAACCCGTCATCCTTGCGCTCGATCTCTCGCCTACCGCGCTTAAGTCTCGTCCCCGATGGAAATTCGTCCATACCCTGCTACTCCTCCTTCTGCTCTCCCGTCCGTCGCCGTTCCCTGACTCCAAGCAAAGGGATCTATCCCTTGCCTCTCTGGAACCAAGTAGATCAGCGGGAGCGAAACCAATGTAACGACTGCCTTATACGCAACCTGACCGATAACAATAGGCGGCAAAGCAGCGAGCGGTAATGGTTCTCCCCCGAATAGAAATGGGAGAGCGACGAAGGCAAGTCCTCCGAAGATGATGGAGTCGAGGGGAAGCGAGACCGCGTTTGACCCCAAGACTCGGAGGCCCTGTGCTTTTCCTCGTAACCCGCGAAGGCGGTGATAGACCTCCGTGTCAACCCACTCGCTAACGACCTCCGCGCAGATCGATCCGACAACGATCGCCGGAACGAACGCGAAGATTCCTCGCCAACTTTCGTCCAATCCCCCTGGTACAAACGCTGGAACTCCAAGCGATCCAACTGCTTGCAGGTAGATTGCCATGACGAGGTTGACTGCGGCCGCGACCAGGATGCTCGCAATAGCCCACTCTTTTCCAAGACGCTTGTGTAGAAGGTCCCTCCAGGTAAAGGTGAGGGCGAATATGAACGTTCCTGCGGGGATTGCATAATTACCGACCTGAACCAGACGGGTTGCTGCCACGTCCGCTATAAGTTGAAGACCGACGTAACCACCAACGAGCAGAACCACCATGCGAATCGTATTTCTGTCCATCTCGAAGCCTCCATAATTTTGATTTGATCTCCACGGTCACGGGAGCATGTACGGCGGTCGTCGCGCGCATCAGCACGCGCACCGGAATGTCACCAAGCGCCCGCACGACCTCATCAAAAATCATGCGAGTCGCTTCTTCGATGGTTGTTGGCTTTGCCTCGACCTCCTCTCTCAACCATCCTTCGAAACTCATGTACTCCAATACGGTCGTGCACCCCTCAAACTCAATGAGAAGCTCGCCAACGAAAACCTTTTCTCCAATGGAACACTCCACACGAACTTCAGGCGAATAGGACACGCGATCAAGGATGAAATCGAATTCAACAAGATCAAACCTATCGCCCTTCAGGATCTCTGCCATGATTCACCGTTTCTCCTGCTCTCAAGAGCATCGAATGTTTCTTCAATCCGCTTAAGGTTGTAATGCGAGAAATCCCCTCTGCTCAGGGCGTCCAGCAGTGTGCCGATCTGCTCCTCGGCGTAATCGGAAGACCACGGATTGACAAAATAACTGTCATCCTCGATTCCGTTGTTCTGGAACGCAACCCAACGCTTAAAGCAAGTGCCGCACGCTCCGCAACTGAAGAAATCAGGGTGATAGCAAGACGAAGTTTTCAAAAGCGCTTCTTTTGAGACCCCGTTTTCGAGCGCCCAGCGCACAATTTCGGTTTTGCTCATAGATTCGAAGGGCGTTTCGACCAAAATTCTTTGTGTGCGCGTTTTGAACACGAAAGACAGCAGTCCAGATGCGAGATAGAAGAATTCGTGTGTTTTGTCGGGCATAAAAGCGTGCATTTCACCGTCCAACGCGCTCAACCACACTCGATCCGCTCCAACCGAAGCGGCAATCGTAACCAGAAGCAAGTTTCTGCCGTGAATGATCTGGTCTTGCAGGGTAGGCATGTTACCCAGGCCGTCCTGGAGCGTTTTACACTCCAAAATTCGCACTTCATAGGGAAGTTCCCCTATCGCAACGCGCTCCTTGGCTGCATAGGGATGTCCCAGGTCCACCCACAGCGCCTCAATGTCTTCGAAACCTTGTTTGACCGCATAATAGTGGGCGATCATCGAGTCCAAACCACCCGACGTGAGTACAATCAGCTTTTCGGTTGCCATTCTGGAGGTAAGTCCTTTTCCCATACGCTAGGATAGTGATCGATCAGAGGAAAACCGTGCTTGCCCAGGATGTAATTCCAGTTTTCAATTCTCTGATCGTAGTTTGATCCTCGAACCCGTCCGCTCCTTGCAAACAAGTGCCAGCAAATCCGAGAGGCGTCATAGATCAGACCATAACCAAGTTTTCGAACCGATAGACAAAAGTCTATTTCTTCACCTTCAATAACCCACTCGCCGTCACCTCCCTCACGTATTGATTGCAAATCCCAAAGCTGAACCAACTCCCTGCGAACAAACAGCGCGGTTCCACCCAGGAAGTCGGCTCCAATCACGCTAGGTCCACTTTTGTGCATGTAAAACTGGTATTTGTCGAGCCATTGAATAACGCCATCGACGACAACCATTCGGTTGCACACCTTCAGATCTTCGGGGAAATCAACCGGCTCCTGACTCCAGTCCTTATAACCTGGATTAATGGGTGTCTGTATCGTACCCGACACGGCGCCGACATCGGGCCTTCCGAAATGATGAACAAGGTCCATGTAGCGTTCACCGACAACGGCGTCATCGTCCAGAATCAGAACAACTTCCGCTTTCGAAGCCTCGCCGATCAGAAGTTTGCTGTGCACAAGGTTGCTCGATACCAAAACCTCCACACTGACACCCGCGATCTGAAGCGCTCGCAAAAGCTGCCTTGTGCCGTCGTTTATGCTCTCGTTGTCCTGGTCGTTTGTTGCGATGATTACCTGGGCGATCTGAGAGACACAGGGCATAAGCGAAGCCAGACACACGTTCAGGTATTCGGGTCGTTTGTAGGTGACAATGCCAACACTAACCTTCATGCCGCTTCTCCGAAAACTTCAGGCATTAAAATCCAATCGTCTGCTCGATTCGCGTTGCTCAAGTAGATCTTTAGGTCGCTTCCATGCCGTTTTCGGTAGTGTCCTTCAGCAACCCACCACGAAAGCGATGCAAGCGTGGCTGTGCGCTTGCGGTCGTTCTTCTCCCTGTCCGCAAACTCCTCCACTCGAAAACCGTAACCTTCGATCACCTCTTTCATTCGATAACAGGATCTGGCGTTCCCGATGTGAACGTCGTAGAAAATCCCCCTTCGTGGATGGAAAACGGGAACATGACCAAACCGAAAAGATGCGCTCCAACTCGAACTGTCAACCGATTTCCACGGAAAGTTTTCGAGAACGTGCCTGGACGTCAGGCCGAAACCATGCAGTCCGGTTCCGTGTTTCTGCGCAATCTTAAAAATCTGCAACAACATATTCATTAACGGTCTGGCCCCCGTCTTCATCCCCGCCACGCCCCCGACACCCACATACGGGTAGCGCTCCGCGTAACTCTCGAAAACGCTCAAAGGCAGTTCCGCGTGATAAACCGGAATGGGGGATAGGCCGAGCGCTTCCATGCGCTCCTGGTTGTGCAGCGTAGTCTCAGACTCGCCGTGAACGTCCAGGTTCGCATAGACCTCGATCAGGTCCGCGTTCTCCTTGAGCCAGAAGACGTATTCATCGACAAGGATTGTGGCTCCCGATGCAAATACGGAAAACGCTCCGCTGTCCGCGAAAACGTCCACGTCCAATTGACCGAAATAGCGGCTAAGGTCGGATCGCAGCTTTTCCCCTCGAAAGTAGTGATAGGAGCAAAGGATCCGTGGCTTGATGTCCCTGAGGTATTCATGCGTCACTCGAAGACCTCCAGTAGCCTTGCAAAGCGCTCTCCCTCCGTGCGACCTTCCAATTCCTGCATGACGGTCTGATACCTGCGAAAAATCTCAGGTCGCACCTTGACGTGGATCGTGGGCCAAAAGTCCTGATCTTCCACGTCTTCCCCCTCAAGACTCTCCTCGATCTCTTGAAGGCTTGGGGCTTTTCTTGCCTTGCTGATCGCGTCCATGTCGTCGTCGTCTATCGAGACAGGGAGGTCGCCTTGACCCTTCAACTCTGCGAGCAACGCTGGATAGTCGTCGCTCCACAGGAAACTTACTTCCAGCGCAGTCAGGCCGGAACCCCCCGTGGTCAGGTTGTTGTGATCGACCCCGAATGCTTCCGCTTCCAGCTTCGAGCGCGCATTAATCCCAACCTGCAAAGGCATACACCAGAACCCTGTACCCTCCTCCAGCAACACACCGAGAGGCGGCTCCTCTCCCGCGGCCTCCATTTCATAGAGCGCGTGCGTGCGACCGTTGCCGGCCGGCAACGCGTCGAGCGTGTCATCCCAAATCGGAGCGTCCCGAAAACCGTACCGGCGGATCGAGTCCTTGATCGCCTCCATATCGTGCAGCTTGGGGTTACGATCCCACCGGCGAGCGTCCCTGACGCGGACGTAAAGGATGCTCAAGCGATCCCCACCCTGAACCTCCGCGGCTTTCAGCTTGCTCATGTCTTGTTCTTCCTTCGGTCCTTGCGCTCAAGACGAGCGAAACGCTGCTCGATCTTCCGGCGCTCCCTGCGCGTTCCAGGTTTGTTCGAGAGCGCATTCTTCACGCGCAGGAGCGATTGTGGTCCAAGGACCTTGAGCGCCACCGCAAAGCGCGGGTCGCTTGCTTTCGTTGCCAACAAAACCCTGGCCGCTGTCATTTCGTTCATGACAAGGCCTCCTCATCCAGCATTCCGAAACGCCACAGAACGCGGTTGTAATCGACGGTCCAGGTCGCGGACTTCGGACCACCCGTTGTGCGCTTCGCCATGCCCCATCGGTCGCACATCAGACCAAGTAACTCGTTGTACCAGCCGCGCTCCGTGCTGCCTTCTGAATAATTGCGCTGCGGTGCAACGTGGGTCGCGGTCGAGTCCGCCAGCACTTCACGGACAAAACTCATCGGAATTGTCGAGCCAACGAGCTTGAAGACCGGACCACCGCTTGCGGGTAGCACTTCCCACTGGATCGCCTCGGTATTCCAACGAGCAAATTCAAGCTGCGATGGAGTCATCGCTGAAATGATCTCCAGCCGCATCGTGTTCTGATCCAGAAGCGCAGTACGCTTCCGCACGTCACCGCGCTCGGTGCGACTGTTTCCAATCCAGTCGAACAGTTGCAGCAAGCCCAACGTGAGCATGACCAAACACGCAAGCACGCAGAACCAGCGCAGCGGAATCGAATAACGGTCGTCGCCGCTCACCACATAAAACGCGACCGCAAGTAGAAAATAAATCGTCACAATGTGCGGGAATTTTGCCCACATAAGATCGTCCATTTCAAAAACCGATGAGCGCGCAAACAAACAACAGCGCGCACACAAGCATCGCCGCGCTCGCAAGCACGATCAATCCAACACACCCCGCGGCCTCGGTTTGCCTGTCCTCGTCAATGCGCATCACGCACCCCCAGGAAGCCGTCCACAGGGTTTTCCACAACCCCCCCACCCCCGTTTTCCCTTTGTCTCAGCTTATGCACCGCTTCCAGCGCACGCACGCTAAGACCCCCTCGCATCGAACGAATCGCCTCCTCCTCACTCAACACACTTCGTGCGAAATGGTACAAGCCCTCAGCCCTCAGGTAGCACCACGCACCCGCGAGGAAAAAGAAAAATCCGAGCACGAGCATGATCGTTTCGCCCACCTTCGCACCTCCTGTGCAATTCTCACGCCCCCACGATTTTGTCCATCTCCCTTTCCAAGATCCGAATCGCCTCCCTCATCCGCTCGACCTCCTCCCCCATCCTCGCCGCATATACGAACGCACCTGGGTACAGCGCATCCACATACCCATCCCCGCCGATCCTCCCCATCTCCCTTTCCAACGCATCAATCCCCATCTTGTACGCCGTCTTTCGCTTTATGCCCATCCTATTGCCTCCTTTCCCCCCACATCTTAGCCCATTTCTCGGATTTTCGCCCAGAAAAATTTTTTTGGAAAACTTCGGGAGAGGGGAAGGCTCGCGCCACAAAGGCTCGCCCTGAGGAAAACCCATGCCGCCAGTCGGCTGTGCCAACGAGCCAAAAAGGCAGCCGCCAGTCGGCGCAGGCAATCGAAAGGCGAAGGCAATCGAATCAAAACGCAAAGCAAAGGCGCGCGATGCAATCATGCAATAGCAGGAGCGGGCGCGTACCAGCACTACACCACGCGCGCAATCACTACACCACGCGACCACGCGCCCCCCTACCATGCAAGCACAGGCGCGCCCGACTATGCGCAATCACTATGCGCAATCACTATGCGCAATCACTACCGCGCCATGATTGCATCCTAAAATACGCGACCTTGCAATTATCGGATTCGTGGAATGATCGGCGCGAGATTCGGCCCTATCATTTAAGTGTATTAATGGTCATCCTGGGCGCGCCCAACCCACGGATTCGCATTCCACGCGGAGCAGGCGCGTGGGCGCGGGGGCGGCGCGCCACAACGATTCGCACGATTCGAATCATGGAACGCGGAGCGCAAAGCAAAGCGCGAAAACGAATCGAGAGAACGCGGATTAATGAGAGTGCAAGGTCATAAGGTGATTCGCATAGCATGATATATGCTCCTGCTATGACATAGCATCAAAACGTGGGCGCGCGAGTGCTCAGAATCTTTAATGTAAGCGTATGTTACAAAACGTCACAAATGGTGTATTATCAAGTTGGATTGAGCACCTTAACAACCAGGCGCGGAAACGACCCCTCTCCATAAGGGTATCACTATACCGTGCGACCAGAGATGACAGACACGCGAACGGCGCGACCAGGATAGTGCGACTATCCCGCGACCACGCGTTGAAGGACGAATCCGCGGTCGCGTCGCAATCATTTCCGAAAGTTTCCGAAACGCGAATAGAACCCTAGCAGCATCCTACACCGGCGCGGTACGTTTGACGGACGCGCGCACAAATTGGGAGTGCATCAAAACATGATGCGCGAGACTATGAACGCGCGGAGTAGAAACGGTTTCCGTGGTGTAGGCCAGACTGTCAAGGTCGCGCGGTCGCGCTGAAATACGAATCTCCTGAGTGCACCTTCTGAAAACACGCGCGTAGAAACGTCTGAAAACGTTTCTACGCGTTTTAAAGCTTGCAAGGTCATCTTACACTTGCAAGCTTTAAAACGCGTGAATCCGTCACGCGTGACATTGCAGGAGGTCTTCTGAGATGAGAATCAGCGCTGGAACGTTTTCGACCTTTTACGTTCTATTCGTTTTCGCTGGCGCGTTATGGATTGCATCGCGTTTGGGATTCGACGTGATTGCAATCGCGACCAACGCGATTAACGCAATCGCCGCGGGAATGTGACCATGTTATTAATCGTGCTCCTGATAATCCGCGTTTTCGACCTTGCAATATTTGTGCAATCGGCCGGTTATATGCTATTTGAAGACGGGTCGTTTATTGTAGGTTTTATTCGCGGATGCATTCCATATGCTATTTGTTCTATAAATTGAATCACGTGTTCCGCGTTGCAAGTGATTGCAACGCGGAGCACGCGAGTCAATCCGGATTCGCGATTGTATGACTCAGGAGGTCATAAGATCATGGCTAAGAACGAAGCGTATTTAAGATTGTACTTTGCTAGCAACACGCGCCCGCACGTCGAATCTATGCTCGATTCGATTGCAAGCACTAAAATCGGCGCGAAGGTCGCGGATGCAATCCGCGAGTCAATCCGCGAGTCAAGCAAGTATTTTTACTGTGACCTTGCATCCAACAAAACAACCCTTGCAAAACTTGCACGCGAATTGCAAGCGCGCGCACCGCGCGACGCGGAGCACGAAAACGCGGGTGTTGTTGCAATCCGCACGCGACCATTTAAGCGCGCGGCTAGCGAGATTGCGCAGTTTATCGAATCTCTCGATTCAGTCGAATATCCTGAGAACGCGATTGTACTGCGCAATCAGGTCATAGCGACAAAACGCGACAAGTAAAATCAGGAGTGCACTAGCAGGAGCACGCGCGACCGCGCGTGCTCCTGAATCTTGCACCATGCGCGACCAACGCGGTCGCGCATGGTGCAAGGTCGTTAAATGACCTTGCACTCGGCCCTATCCGCGCGCCCAGGTTTGCCCTGGGCATTTCGACTATGCGCATGGCTCCGGCACCCGCCTAACCACTCGCTGGGCGAGCCCGGCGCTCGGCGGCGTCGCGCGATCTTTGCACAGCCGCACAGCCGTAATACAGCCGCCCACAGCCTATGCGCCTCGAAAGCTCAAAAGGCAGCGGGTAGGGTAGGGTAGGGTACACAGCCGCACAGCCCAGGGTCACACAGCCCACCGGCTGACCCAGGGTGGAAGGGCGAAGGGGGTATCCTTCGGGTAGGGTATCCCCTCGCCAGGGAGGTGCACCGTGATCGACAGGCACAATCCGCTTCATCTGTCGATCTTGATGGGCTACTTCAATATCGAACGGCGCAAGGGTTTCCTCGATGACAAACGACTGCGCGCCGCTTTGGGGTATCTAATGCAAGACGACCAAAGCTGGCGATCGCAGTACAACGCGTCCATTGAAACCTGCGAATGCCCGGACAGCGTGTACCGCAGCGCCGAAGGGGTGATCTGCAAGCATCGGGTCGCCTGTTACCTCGAATCGCTGGTTCTCAACGAAGTAGCCGCCGAGATCGCATGGGTTCTCGACACCGCACAGCCGGTGATCGCTCGCATGGCCCAAGCACAGGATTGAAAGCCCCCTCAGCCTTGCAGGGTAGGGTACTTGCAAGGCTGAATGGGTAGGTCAATCCAGACCTATCACATTCGCACTCAGGAGGTGCAACATGGCAACAAAAGACGTTCGTTGGATCCAGGATCCTGGTCACGCATGGCTGTCCGTACCCATCGAAGCCGTTGAGGGCATGACCTTCACGGCGTACAGCTTCTACGATAGGAACTACGCCTATCTGGAGGAAGACTGTGACGCGATGGCGTTCGTGAAACAGGGTGGCTGCTCTGTGGAAGACCTGATGAACGCCCGTGGCGACTACGTGAACGAGTTTGACAGGGACAGGCGACGCTTCGAAAGCAACACGCCGTTCAAGAACCCCTGGAAGCGGGGGTGACGCCATGACTGTCAAGGCCAACCTCGCAAAGTACAGCGCAAAGATGGTCGCCGCTCGACAGTACCTCCAGTCTGCACACGCAGGCATGGAAGAAGACCTTACATGGCTGATCGAGAACGACGACGTGAGCCGTGAAGACCTGTATAGCCTGTACCAGGATGTCATCCTCCACCTCGACACCGCCATCGAAGAAACAACCAAAGCGATCAGGGCAGCAGCTTCCAAGCGGCCCTGGATCGGGACTGGACTCTGACATCATGGCAGCGAAAGAGGAATTCCAAGCAGCAGTCGGGCGCATCGAGCTTGCAGTCCAAACGCTCGAACAGGCGCAACGTCAGGTACACGCCATCAAGGGGTACGACCTGACGCCATCGCAGGAAACGTTTGTCAATCGAACCATCCAGGCTATCGGAAACGAGGTGGGCGACCTGAAACTCCTGGTCGCTTTCACGGACTCGCCCAATGTCTGGAATCTCTGATTGATCGCCTTCCGCGTTGGAGCGCGTGCTCCAACGCGGAGGGAGGCCAATCCGGGCCTTAGAACACAGGAGGTGCACATCATGGCACAGTTCAACGCGCAGGAATGGGACGATAACGCCAAGCAAGCAGAACAGCAGCTTCGGGACGCCATCTCCCAAATGACGAAGGCGCAACGCGAAGGTGCAGTCGCCGTTCTCCAGTTTCACAACGACTGGTTCAGCGGCGAAACCCCGTGCGGGCACAAGCGCTTGGGTCGCATCTACACAGCCCTTGCGAGGGAGGTGCAGCCTGCATGAGCGACAGACCGATGACACCGGCAGAACGGGGTAGGTTGGGGGGTATCGCCACCCTGCAACGATATGGTGTGGAACACTACCGGCGTATCGGACAGAAGGGCCAGCGGGTATTTCGACAGAGATACCGGCTGGTCCCCTGGGGCATGAACGATTTCGCTATCGTTGAGAGAGCGTCAGGCAGAATAATCAATACCCTGCTTGGCGAAGGACTGGACGCCGGACTTAGGATAAAAGCTGGATGATCGCCGGAGCGCCCCTTTCCCTATATCGGGAAGGGGGCGTGCGGGGGCAATCCAGCCCCAACAACCGCACTCAGGAGGTGCAACGTGTTGAACGGAAAAATGGCTATCAAGACCAAGCTCGCCTTCGATACCTGGATTCGTCATGAGGGCCGTTACACAATCGGCTTTGTTCGGATCTGGCGTGACATTTCGCTGGTTCACTGGAACAGCAGCCCGTACTTTCGGCCCGTTGTCACCTTTCGGTGGCAGACCGACAGCGAAGCGACCCACTGGTACGGCATGAGCATCGAGCCTAGCGAAAGCAGCACCCGCCAGGAATGGAAAGACGCGACCGCCGTGGTGTATCGGGTCATGCCGAAAGAAGAAAACAGCACCCCGACGCCCATCGAGTTGTGCAACAGGCTTGAAGACATCGCCACCGAGGTCGTCAACGACGGCCGGACCAACGGCCTCACGCCGATCTCCACCTACCTCGACTTCCCGCCGAATGAGTACCCAGGCTGGATGGTTGACAAAGACAAGGTGGAAGGCAGTGTGCGTCATTGGGAAACCGTGATCGCCCGAACCGAGGAACAGGCGAAGGACCTCATCACCAAGGTCTTCGCCAACAACAACATGGATGAGCTTGAACGATTCATCATGTCGAGTCGCCCTGTTCGGCGGGTAAAGGAAACGCCAGGGTGGTCAAAGCCCGAAAGCAAGCGCTGGCAGGACAACTTCGCTCCACAGCCCACAGCCGAAACTGCATAGCCGTCGTCGTCGTATGATCCAGACTGTGCGCAGGAGCCTACCTGGGTAGGGTAGGTTCCTGCGCACCCCTGGGCAATACGGCCCAAGCACTCAGGAGGTGCACAAATGGACATCTATTGTAGGCGCTGCGGCGAACCGCTAGGGCTTGACGAACTCCACGACATACCCGGCATGACCTTCAAGGAGGCCAAGGACGCGTTTTACTCCAAGGGTTGTACGGGCATTGGGTTCAAGTGCAACCAGACTGGCAACCCGATTCGAGCAGAGCTTTCCGGCATCCTTATGGATCTTCTTGGGGATGACCTGGACGGCGCAGCTGTCATGCTCGAAGACGCCGAGTACGGTGGTTTCTTCGATGGCCTGGACGATGAATCGGCGCTCCTCGACGAAGCAACGGGCGTCAACGACGACCACTCCGAAACACGGAGGGCGTCATGAGCGACAGATGCTGGCAGTACATATCGATACTCAACTTGATCGATATGGGCTTCTCCTACGACGAGGCCAAGCGCAATATCGCTATGGCCGAACGCGAGTTTGAGGACATGGAGTCCCAAGGCACGCTCGAAGGAAACCTAGAAGCGGCGTCGGAATACCTCGACCGGCTACTGGAGAAGGGCGATGACTAAGACAGTGGTTGCGGGGCTATACCAGGACGAACGCGCCGTTTATGTCTATCCCAACAGCAGAATCGGGGGCGACTATCGGGTGCACGAAAACCCAACGCCATCGAGCATGAAGCGACTGCAAAAACTGGTGGACAGCGCCACCTACAAGGACACATACGAAGACATGGGGCGAACCTGGATCGTCGCCACTTGGTACAAGCCGGAACTGGAGAACCACCCCTATAGCCAGAACTGTGTCTGCGTGTGTTGCCGAAGGTACGGTAAAGCATGGCGACGGGTACTCAAGAGCGCCTTCGAAAGCGAGCTTTGGTCCCCGCCAGGATGGTAGCGAATTTTCAAGGTCACGCCCTGGAGCGCAGGTTCCAGGGCGTCCCTGGGGAATTCGCCCCCAACAAAAAGCACTCAGGAGGTGCAATCGTGAACGAAACGACCATCAATGCCGAGAAAAAGGTCATCGAGACCGCGCGATGGGTCGCCCTCGCCACCAAGAAAAAGGACAACGAATCCGTGTTGTCCGCGATCCGCTGGACGGGCGCAACGCTCGACGCCAGTGACGGTATTAGAGCACACCGCGCCGACCTCAACGAAGTCGATCTCAAAGTGGAACCGGGCCTGTACCAACTGGTTCATAGCCACCTGAACAACGGGACCATCACCCTTCGCCCCTACGAGGGCCAATACCCTGACATCGACGGCCTGTGGGAGTACCACCAAGAAGGGTCGCCCATCCCCATCGAGAGCTTCGACATCGACCCGGCCTTCTTCGCCGACATCGGAAAGGGTCTCCGCTTCGTCGCCATCAAGCAGACCCGCAAGAACAGGGCCTACGTTCTGGAAGGCGCCAAAGAGTTCACCACGCACAAACGCAGGGCGCTGATTATGCCCTGGCAAAACGGTAGGAGATAGGTCGATCTCCGTCGCAGCAGGGCGCTGTTCGCTGGCAGCGCCCTGTCCGAGGGTGATCCGACCCTAATTAGGCACACAGGAGGTGCACAATGTCCTACAAGGACAATGCCCAGGAGGTCGCAACCATGATATGCAATGGCGATCTCGGTGGTCTTATGGGCGTTCTTCGAGAGGTCGCAGAGGACCAGCCGAACCGCGTGAGATTCGATGCGCCCGAAAGCGTTGCAGCGCTGCTGCTTTACGAAATGTCGGCGCTTCAACAGGAACACTTTCGCGTCGCCATACTGGACTCTCGCAACGGCGTCATCGAGATCGTGGAGCTTTACAAAGGCACACTCAACAGCAACATGGTGCGCATCGCCGAGGTGTTTCGAGACGCGATCATCAAGAACGCCGCCGCGATCATCGTGGTTCACAACCACCCAAGCGGCGACCCAAGTCCAAGCCCAGAAGACGTGGGCGTGACCGCAGAAATCGCTGATGCCGGAAGGTTGCTTGGAATCCAGTTGCTCGACCACATCATCATCGGCAAAGGGCGCTTCGTGTCGCTCAAAGCGAGAGGTTTGGGGTTCTGACATGGGCAAATACTATCCAAAGACCTGCCTGATCGACCTGAACGAATTCAACGGGCAGCAGAACGTCTATGTTAACGCCCATCCAAGGCAAAAGACATACATCAACCCGTCACGCCGAAACCTCACCCGCTTTATCTTCGCATCCTATGGCGCGGACATCAGAAACGAACGACAGATTCCGGGCACGCTTGAGTGGGTCGAGGCCACATGGTACGGAAAGGACGGCGATCGATGAACGCCATCCAGTTTTTCAGCGAGGTCGAGTATTTTTTCGGGCGAATCGTCGTCCACTATGAAAAATCGTCGCCACAGGTCTCGAAGTGGGCCAACGACCTCTACGTCAAGCACACGGAAGGGCGCTACAACGAGATCACGCTATCCGACATCGCCGTAGCATCCTGCCTGTGCGAAAACGGTCACTGGTTGCCCCCGAACTACGCCCAAAACCGCATCTATAAGCTGCTCGACCGACAGGGCAAAGACACGACCGGCTGGATCGACCATTAGTGCACCCAGGAAAGTGTAGCCAGGGAGAAGGGTGAAGCGCGCCCCGATCCCTGGCTGCTTGCCCTTGGCGACGCTCAAAACCCTCGCCCACCGGCACGGAGTTCGCCCACCGGCACGGCTCCGGCAATTTTCCCTATATCGGGAAAAGCGCACAGCCACACAGCCCACAGCCGCCACACAGCCCACAGCCGCCCTCGCGAAAAACGGCAGGGGGTAGGGTGGGTGGGTAGGGTGGGTAGATAGGGGGTAGGTACAGCCCACAGCCCACCACAGCCTTAACGCACCGCAACCCCACAGATGGCTGGCAGGGGGGGTAGGGTAGGTGGGGGTAGGTACACACGAAAGGACAAATCGAATGCCACACAAAAACATTTTGATGATCGACCGCGCGCGACAACTGCGCAAACGACTCGACCCCATCACCAGAGAGCACGCGCACCGCATCCAGTTTGCCAGAAACGAAGAGGAGCGCGAAGACCTAGCATCAGCAGCCGCACTCGACGTGCTGCATGAATTCGACCGCTGGCAAGTTGAACCACTATTCTTCCTGTTTTTCCTGCTGGTATGGGGCGACAAAGAGACCAAGCACGGACCCGCTATCCCGACCTCACCCGCCTATGCACTTCATGTGCGCCTCAAACCCTATGTCAGCGACGACGAAAACGGCGTCATGAACCTGCATCAGTTGTCCTTTGTGCTCTCGGTCGTGGAATTCAGTGCACAATTTATGTCAGGGAACCACTAGAGAGCGCATAATGGGACCTAATAGCGGTTTTTCTGTGGGTAACGGGTGATCCATCACCGAATCGCTTAGATTCAATCCTGGCGCGTTCTGTGACAAATCCACAAACAGGTGAAAGGAGATCGTGAAATGCCCGAAGTGTATGTGCATAAGCCAGACGTTGAACCAAACGAAAACGGAATCGTCGAGGTGGACGCCAGGGACATCAATGTGTCTGGTGGTTTTCTGTTGAGCGATCTGAAAATCACCGCTTGGCCCATTCAATTGAAGCTGGCGCGTCATCACGAGGACGGTAGGGTTCACGCCGTGCAGTGTGAGTTTTTCAGAATGACCTACGACATTCCTGGAGTGCTATACAAAATCAAGGACAGCGAAAACATGCTGTTCATCAAGGATGAGCCATAGAGAAAGGGGATAACATGCCGACGATATATGTTGACGTACACAATTACTACGATGGAACAGCGAGCTTCAACGAAAAACCATCCTCCGGTTGCACGCCCATAGAAGTTACAGAATTAGAACTCAGGGCGCTAAGGGAGTGGGCGAAACTCAATCAGTGGTGTCCCATGCTGCTGATAGACCGCGTGAGATGGGCAGAGAGGGAGCAACAATGATGTGCGAATACTGCATGGGAAGAGGCTGGATAGAAACATCCCAGGCGCACCCCTGGGGATCGACCGTCGCATACGAACGTTTGCTGGAAATGTGCGTCTGTCTGGAAAATGGGATTTGCCCGGAGTGCGGCGAGGATTTAGACCCCCCCTCTGAGCGCTGCGAGAAGTGCGGCTGGAAGGACGAAACGAAGTGAGTACGCCCGACCATGACGCGCTAGTAAAACTGTGGACGCTGCGCTATCAACTGACAGGCGATCCGCAGATAGCAGATGAAGCGGTATTCCGAGCTTGGCCCAAACTGAAATCCTTCGTCCGCGTAGCGCGACCGGAGGACTCGCATCCTGAAGGTGAAACCATCAAGGTCTATCACCCCAACTGGCCCGTGAAAGGAGGCCGCAAATGAGCAACCCCATCCCCGTGCTGTTCGAGGGGGAGTGCCCAAATCACAGAGCTTGCAAAGCGCGCATCACCGACCTTAAGGGTACGCAAGAATTTCTCGATCTGTTCAACGTGGAGTGCGAGCGCACATTATCGGAGCCGGTTGGAGACACCGACGGTGAAGTGACATTCGTAACCGACTGCGGCATGACCTATGTCGCAGGGCGATACAAGTCGTCGAAGGACTGGTCGCTATAAATTGATCTTCGACGTTCCGCACCTTACAACGTAGGGTGCGGTCGTGGGCGATCAATTCGGATCGACCCCTAGCACACAGGAGGTACTACAAATGACAGACGAATCCGTGTTCGAGGAGAGCTTGGGCGTGGACGTTAACAAGCAGATTGTTAAGTCCGCAAACGAGTGGCTCCACCCGCTTGTCCCCTATGGTCCATCCAAGGCCCTGCACGAAATGACGCGCAGGATCATGCAGCTGGACACGGGCAAGCACAAGATGAAAGCGTCGGAGGCCGCGCACCTAGCGCAGATCAGCGCAGCGACCCAACTGAACCCATTCAACGGGGAGATTTGGGCCTGGGTGTACGTCACCAAGCACGGTGAAAGAAAATTCCAGATCATGCCTGGACGACGAGGCCTGCTGCGACACGCTCACCAGCAAGCCCAGGAACGCGGAACGCACTTCTGGCCCGAATACACGCAGGTCACGGACAAGGATCGCCGTGACACCCTGGGTGTGCCCGAAGGTGCTATGGCCTGGGAGTGCGCAATCTACGACCACAAAACCGTACAGACCTGGAAGATGGCGGTGGACAGCGTGGTCGAAGCGCGCAAACAGGGTCTTGAGATTGGACTCGGACGCTTGGGAGCGGAACCGCCGTTCGTATTTGGTCTCGGAATTCTCACCAAAGAGGAAATGGCAAACCTCGACCGTGACTCAAGTAACAAAATGACTCACGTCGAGCGAACACAGAAGCGCGCTTACATGATGGCGATCAAGCAGATGTTCGATCTTCCGCTTGGTGGCTCCTTCAAGGGTGAAACCATCGAGGAGTACATCCCCGAAGCGCAGTGGCGCGAGGTCGAGAAGGAGGCAGAAATCGAAGACGAGGAGACCGCTGAGGCCAGAAAAAAGGTAGTCTCCGATGCAGCAAGCGAACTGTGGCCCGACGCAAACCCCTGGGATAACGAGCAACCGCGAGAGATCAAGCCAACAAGCTCTCGCACCTGGGGAAACGAAATCGTCACGAAGATCAGGGAAAACTTCAAGGAACTCGCCGACGCCCCGCCTCAGCAAATCGAGGGAAGACTCAACAAGTCACCGTTCCGCGAAGATGATCCCTGGAAGTGGATCAGCGATTGGCTGGAAATCTACAACACGGTTCGACCGGAGCACAAGACATCCGAAAGTGCAGCGAAGGAAGCGACGACATCCTGGGCGCGAGAGAACCACGACAACCAGAGCGTGAACAAACGCTTTGGAGAGCGCACCATCAAAGCGTGGCAAAAAAGCGATGGATGAAAGCGACCTGACCCTACTCGAATTGAGGAGAATTCTTGACGAGCCGTTCCGCGAGTACAAGTACACCTTGAGCAGGCGCGAGCTTCTTATCCTCAAGCTGTCGGCTATGGGGAAGGACAACAAGTACATCGCGAATCAGATCGACATCAAACACAACTCTGTTCGCATGGCAATGTCCCGTGCCCTTAGAAAAGTAAACCTGGAGAAAGGAGATCTGACGGCGTACGTGTTTGAGAAGATCAATAGCGTTTTTTCCGACGGGGAATGAGCACACCCCACAACACAAGGAGGCGCACTATCATGGCACGAAATCACTTTACAACCCTGAAAGACCTGAAGGAACAGGTGCAGGACTGGCACGAGACCTGTTATGACGACACTTGCTCCCCTCACGCACTGGAATACACAAGCAATTTCTTTGTGGACCAGATCATCGGTGAGCAGGCGCAAGGGAACGTTTTTCGTCAGACGCATCTTAACGATCACGCCTTCAACCAGCTTTGCGGGAGGCTCGACATCCCCGCAGGGTGGGCCAGGGACGAAGGTCGCTGCCCAGACGAGCTTCGAGGCGAGATCGTAAACTGGAAGCTGGCGCACTACGACAAGCGCTTTCTACTACGAAATCGCATTACACCGTCCGGCGAAATCACGCGCGCTGTTCTTTCAAATCGCTATGGCGTTTACAATCACATCGACTTTGTTGATGCGATCAGCGACGCGATAACCAGAGCGGGGATCGACGTGAGGGTGTGGCGACCACAGGTGGGGGATGAACTGAGGACTTACGTCCTTGTGGAAGGAATCGACTTCGGTGCAACCGAGCATCGAAACGGAAACATCACGAACGGCGACGGTGGAGGCGCTGGAGGCATGAAACCCGCCATCTATATCAGCAACAGCGAGATCGGAACGGGGAAGGTTCGAGTCCATGCAGGGCTTTATCGATCCTATTGCATGAACGGTCTGATCTACGGATACCGCACCGAGCGCCAAAACAGTCTCGTGCATCGTGGCCGCAGCAATCAACACCTTGGTTTGCTGGTCAATGAAATGATCGCCGACGCCATGAACATGAGCGAGGAAGCCGCGACCGCATTTCTCGAAACGCGCTCAACCCTGATCGAAGCCACATCCGTCAGCAATATCGTCGAGCGCTGGAACAAGAAGTACGGGATCGTGGTTGATGCAGGCACTCAATGGTTGAACCTGTGTCAGATGCAGGCGAACAGGGAGGGTCGCGTTTCCCTGTTCGATGTCATCAACCACGCAACGGACGTCGCGGGGGGCATCGAGAGCAACGACACCCGCGAGAACATGGAAGTGATGGCGGGTGAACTGATCCACGCTCGAATCGCTGAACGCGACCTTGCGGAGCGCGTGCGATGAAACTCGCAGCATTGGGATTTACGATCGCCGTACTCGGAGCCGCTGTGTACTTTGAGAGCGTCCCTGCCGTAAGTGTTGTTGGCGGGGTGTGTTTTATGCTCTTTGCGGTTATCCTTACACTGTCCCAAATCATAGACGCGCTAACGCGTCTGGTTGAGCAACTGAAAAACCTGGTCGCGCTACTGGACCGAAGCAAATAATACAAGCGCTACCCCTGTCGTGACACTTAGCCCATACCCGTAAGCACCTCCTGAGCAAACGATACGGGCTTGACGCAGGGGCGGCGCCTTTTTGATTCCAAGGAGGCAACATGCACTTCAAAAACTTCAATGCCCTTTTCCAGTGGGCGCTATCCGAGGGTTATCGTCAGGTGGAAAACTCGCTAACAACCCAGGAGGACAGGCGACAGATCGGTTTCATCGCAGGGCATCAATGCCACGACTGCAACGTCATGATCCATCCAGATGTTGTCAGCACCTACAGACAAATCAATACCGGAGCCACCATTTATGTGCGCACTTGCAGGAAGTGCGGCACGATGGAGACATACAACAGGAGATAAGACGTGCCAAAACACAATGAAGCTCTTTACGACATACTGAATCTGGACGCGACCGGAAACGGAAAAGGCTACCTGTATCAATACTTCAACCAGCAGGGCGCTTACGGTCTGTACATAATAGCATCTGTAACGATCTTCAATTGGGACCCGTTTGACTGGGCTTGCTACTTCGGGGCCAGCACGCAAGGTCATGAAGCGGGGTTCGATGAAGTCAAAAGCTACGGGTGCAAAATGGTCGAAGGCGTGGCTCGAGCAGCGTTCCCGATGCTCGAAGACGTTCGGTACAGACCATGAGCACAGGCCCGTTCGTTCACTTTCCTAGGGGCGAAGAGTGGATCGTCGAGGACCTCCGACGATCTCGCTCCCATGCACAATACATCCTTCGAGAACGGGAGGTTGCAGACGGAACGGTCATCGAGGCCGTTGACACAATAGCAGCCCGCCAGATCGAGCGGTTTCGCTTCATTCACCTGTCCTGGAAAAACTACGGAGGGAGCACAAGCAATGGCAATCAAAACGTATAGCGGCAGAAGACTGCCTGACCCGCACGTCATCGTCGTAATCGAGGACTACGAAAAAAGACTCGTTTACTCACACCCACTTAAGCACGTGGAGCACCATAGCCCCACTGGTTTTGAGTGGGGTTACGGAGGAAGCGGACCGGCCGATCTCGCGCTCTCGATCCTGACAGACTACTTTCATGAGAAGTGGGGGCGCGTCACAAAGGAGCACATCAACCAGGGCGTACACCCCGCTGTCGTGCTGCACCAGGATTTCAAATGGTCCTTCGTCGCCGCATTCCCTCCAGAGTGGAAGCTCCACAAAGAGGAGATCGATGCCTGGACATCGGAACGGGAAATAGCAAAGACGATAGAAGATGCCGGACGAGATCTGTCCGAATGGGAGTACCTTAAAATGTTGGACCAGATGGTTGACGAGGCCTGAACCTGATATATAATCAATTTGAGCACAAACCAACACCGAGCGCCGCGGGTCTCGCGCGACCCCCTTTCGACATCGTGCCATGCTGACCTCCAGTTACCGCTGCGCGCGTCAATGTGCTCAATCCAACGATGCTTGCAAGAGGCCCCCGGCGCTCGGTGTTGGTTTGCTGAGAAAGGGACATCATGTGGACCGCAACAAAGGTGCGCTTGCTTCGCCACAGTTGGGGTAGAACAACCATTACGCGTCACAACGCGCTTGCCCTCACAGAAGAAGCAATCCGCAAAGAAGGACAACGGATCGAGCGCAAACGGAAAAAGTCAAGGTACAATAAAATCCTAGAAACCTAACGGTTGTCGCGACCGGAAATCTGGAGAGCGCTGCCTTTTCGGTAGCTTGTAGCTCCCCTTCTCCAGAGGGGAACGCGACAGCTACAAGTTACCGGAAAGGCAGCTTTGCATTAGGAGGACACATGAGCATTATCAGAGTAAAGAAAACCGGCAACTTCTCGATCATCGACAACACATCCATCAACGACAAAAACCTCGATTGGGAATGCAGGGGTGCGATGGCGTATCTATTGAGCAAACCCGACGATTGGACCCTGAACACGAACGACCTCATAAACCAGACCAGCGCAGGCGAATACAAAGTATTGCGAATTCTGAAAACCCTGGAGGAGCACGGATACATCACCCGCACCAAGTACCGCACGGAAGATGGAACCTATCGATGGGAAAAAACGGTGCACGAACGACCCATGAAAGAGCCTGAAACCACACCGCAAAAATCGCGGTATGGTGAAGACGATGGCTCCATACCGCGATTATCCACGGCTGGATCATCCAGGTCTGGAAAACCGCGGGATGTATTAAAGACTGAATCACCAAAGACTGAATCACCAAAGACTGAAAAGATCACTTCCTCGCACGGCTCGGAAAACGGGGCTCGCAGCAAAAACGAAGAAGACAAAATTCGCAAGGTCATCGAGGAGCATTTCTGTTTTCCCCATAAGCTCGCCCCCCCCAAAGCAGGAACAGCAAAGGAGAGACGCGCCGCAGCAGTGCGCTGGTGGCAACCCATAAGAGAGCTACTTGATGTTTGCGAATGGGACATTCCAGAAACAAAAATGCTGATCGACATGGCCGTAGATCAGATGGACCGCGAGGGTCTGACAATTTCTGCGCCTCAATCGATTCTGGAAGTCGCGAAGTCTATCGCTGCAAAAGCGAAGCGCGGCACGCTGAGAAGGTCCGGTGAACCCAAGGGCTTCCAGGGGGGAAGGGAATTTCTCAAGCGACACATGCAAGAGGAGAGGCCATGAACAAGGATCCTATGCGTTGGACAGCGGCACAAATGGTTGGGTTCATCATGTTTAGCGCATGGCTATACGTGATGTGCCTGCTATTGAACGGGGTGCTCTGATGACACCGGAGGAGTTTGCAAAAACCTTTGCTTTTATGGCTTCCGCTTACCCTCACAAGGAAATCCCCGATCAGACCTGGGATGTTTACTACACCATGCTCAACGACTTACCGGCAGAAGTTTTCTCCGCTGCTGCTGGACTTGCTATCTCAAGAAGCGAATTTTTCCCCACGATCCATGCGCTGCGAGAGGCGGCGTCGGAGTTTCACATCGAGGTCAAGCGATTGCCCGACCCCTATGAGGCGTGGGGAATGGTTCTGTCCGCTATATCATACGGCGCTGGTGACGCGATCATTCGAGCAGAAGCAAAGCTGCACCCGATCATCATGCAGTGCGTCAAAGATATAGGCGGTTGGAGGCACATCGCACAAGGATCTATGACCGTTGCAGATCGGGCAAGATTCATAGATCATTACACAGCGCGAGCTTCCCGATATAGGGAAGAAAAGGCGACCGCGCCGCCCAAGCTAATCGCCGCGTTATCGAAGAAGCTGAACGCAGGCAGCAACAGGAGGATCACCAATGGAGGAGACCGGAGTGCGCTACCCGATTGATGTTCACGATTATGAGCGCGTGGACCAGCTGGAGGAAGGCAAGGTCTATCCCGTGGCTGGAGATGGCTACGGAAAAGGGACCTGCCACAACTGCAAGGATCTGACAGGCTCGCTCTTTGCGGTAAAGGTCTTGTCCCTCGAAATCGATCACATTCGCTCAATAACCATGTCGGACGCCCACGGCAATCTACGAACAGTCAAGGGGAAACTGTTTCGACTCCCGTGTCCCGTGTGCAAGCCCGACGAACAGGGGGAGTTTGACATCGACAAGGAAGAAGAACCTTACAACCCTGAGGTTGAAGCGCCTCAAGACAGACAAGGAGAATTGTGGTGGCAGAACTAAACGTAAGACTGGAAGCACCGGCTCTGCCCTGGGATACAGACGAGCACTATCAGGTTGCAACACAGGAGCTTTTCAGCTTCAGTTGGGCAAGGGTCACTCCCGTAGGACTGTGGATAACAACGCGCAGCATCGATTGGCAGACCTATGACGACGACGTGAACGCCCTGATTACTCATCACAACGCGTCGCAGTGGTCTATCGGGGACGCTTATCGATTTGGACTGATGGCGTTCAAGAAGGACCAGGATCCAACACAGGTTTTCACCGCTCGCAACGTTCGAATCAAGACGATCCAAAACTACGCATGGGTTTGCAATCAGTACGCGTACCAGGAGCGCATGTGGCCCCCGTCCTTTTCTCACCACAGCGTGATCGCAAAACTTCAACCTGATCGCCGCCGGCATCTTCTCTCGAAGTGCGTAAGGCAAGACTGGACCGTGGAAGACCTCGACGAATACACCAGGGTCGAGCGCGAGATCATTGAAAAGTCTCAGAACCAGACCAGGAAACCGTTCGAGAAGATCATGCTTGAAATGTTAACGGAGCGCTACAACAGCGCCGTGCAGGTATTCCAGAAAATCCCCGACTGGCCCGAAAGAGCGATGATCCAACGCGGCTTGAAGATGATCGAACAGGGGATCGAGGGAGTAAACCGGAGGACAAGTGGCAAAGATTAGCAAAGGCGAGCTTTGGATCGACAATGTTCTCGCGGGCATGATCGCGCCACCTTGGACAAGGGAGCACCATTTTCACCCGACGCGCGATTTCAGTATGGACTTCGCGTGGCCCGACCTCTTGATCTGCATCGAGTATGAGGGCAAAGGACACTCCAGGTGGAACCGCTATCACTCCGACGTGGACAAATACAACCTTGCGGAATTGCTTGGCTGGACCGTGTTTCGAATCACATTCAAGCAACTCGACGACGGGACCGCTATCAGCTGGATGAGGCTTTTTGTGGACTACATCAAGCGCGAGCACGATCAGGACGACCAGGACGACCCCTAATAGGACCTAATAGACGAATCGAGCGCTAACATGACTGATACAACCACAAAACAAGAAACCACCCCAGGAGGCTACGAGAGCGATTCTAAGCGCTCCCCGTTTGACCCCGTGAAAACACTCCACGACCTTCTAGGAAGCAACCCGACAGCGCGCACAAAACGCAGGGTTGCAGATGCGCTTGCAAAGCGTGTGAATCGTCTATCGTTTCACCAAAGCTACATCGAAAACGCGGCAAGTGGCTGGTGTGAAATATCTCCAGACGGATTGCTTTACAAGGCGCTCTATGCAGTTTGGGACCAGAAGCAGAGCGGACACCCAATAAAGGGGGCGATGGTTCCCGTAACTGTGTATGTTTTTCCAGGGACCGTTGATGATGGATCGATCCTGCGCGGCGAGTCTGAGATCTGTCCGCACTGTGGTGAGCCGTTCTTCAAAATCAACTGGAACCAGATTTATTGCAACCCCCTATGCAGGATCGAGGAAACCGGCAAATGAATTCCGAACTGCGGGAGATTCTTTCCAACCATCGCTTTGACGTTGCCATGTATTTGCTGCACGATAGAAGGCGCGCAGGGAAGGATAACGTTCCGTGCGAAATGACTCACATGCACGATCATTACTGCGCGGGCAAAATCGACTTGAATGAGGTCCTGTACCCGCGCAGGCGTTTCGAAAAGCTGGACTTCGATGACCAACTGAAGTTTTATTGCCCCGAAAACTGCTCGCTGGTGTGCAGCACGTTTCACCACAAGTACGGGCACAGTACCGCGTTTCGAGAATGGTTCTTGAAGCGCATGATCCGCATCTACGGACTGGAGCACATGCAATCATGGAACAACAGTCTGCCCCTGAAAACGTCGCGCATTACCATCGGGGACCATTCATCGCATACATGAACGGCGTGTGCGCGCATCCAATGCGCGACAATGAGAAAACCGAGTGCGGCAGAACCAGACCGCTGAACCTGCATTACGAATATGACAGGGATTATCTTAAGGGTTTGGGCTTGCGGTTTTGTAAAAACTGCGAGCGCACCCTGAACTCGAAGGGAGCATATTGAATGAGCGAAACACCAAGAATGACTCTGACTGAAGTGTCACAAGACTTGCTCGATAAGGGGATGTTGGGCAGCGAGGTTGAGTGCAACGGTCTGCAAATTCTGAGGGCCACCGAAGACACGATCAAAGTATTCCTCACCAAGGACGGCATAAAAATGTTTCAGGTGGAGTTCGGATTTGCGGTCGGCAAAACAATCTTCATCCCCAATCTGTTCGTGCAGATCGAGGTTGAGAGCAAGGACAGTGAAAATGGCAAAGCTGATCTGTAATCACCCCGACCAAGCGATGATTCCTGAGTTAAAGGGCGAGTTCACGGAAAAGCATCTTGCTTTTGTTGTCTCAGGTTTCCGGTGTCGCAGGTGCGGCGCATTCTGGAGCATGGGACAAGTGAGAGAGGCGATAAGAGGATATGAATCTACAGGAATTCGAGTCGACCCTGGCGGGTCAGACAGTCGTGATAGCGGGTAACGGGCCAGGACTCAAGAACATTCCCTTCGCCTTTCTCGAAGCGTACCCAAACTTCACGATCAATTACTTTCACCACTGGACGCCATGGCTACGACCGAGCTACTGGTGCGCGCTGGACCCGCCTTGTATGGAGAACATGACCCTGGACATCCTGCAAGGCATACCCAAGTTTGTGTCACCCTGGGGATACGAGAAAGCTAAGAGCGAGGGCTGGTTGTCCGATGACGGAACGGTGATCCCCTTGGTGTTCGATGTAAAGATCCCTAAGATGTCATGGGCGCGTGGAGAGCAGCAAGGCGTACGCTATGGGACATCGATTCTGTTTGCTTCGCACCTTGCGATCTACATGGGGGCAAAGCGCATACTTTGGGTCGGATTCGATTGCACCCATGCAAAAAAACCGGCATCGAAAGACGACCTTCGATCAGGAGGAAGGAGTCATATTCCTCACTACTATGACGATCAAGAGGGCTTGTGGATGAAATCTTGGTGCATTGAGGCGGGAAGTTTCGTGGAGTGGGCAAACGAACAAGGTGTCTCGATCATCAATTGCTCGATCCCAACCGCCTGTAAATCCGTACCGCTCGGAAATTATCGAGATTACTGGAGGGAGCCTGTTCAACACTGGCCCCCAACCAACATATAGGAGGCAGCATGGCTAGAGCACCGTTCTTCGCAGGAAATTCACAAATGACATTCGAGGCGCACGCGGATCATGTGAAGGCGATCATCGACACGAGCCACATTGGAATCGGACCGCAAAGCATTGGCATGATCTTTGTGTCCCCCGAACACATGCTGGAGGTTTTCGGTAGCATGATGGAAAAAGCCTGCGACGTCTGGCCCGATCACCCGCTCGTGCTGGAATACCTGGAGGATGACAGCGATGAGGTGGATACTTGAAAACACCTGGACCGATTACCTGATTTTGCTGCTTGCAGCGATCCTGATTGCGACCCTGGTCTTCGGGGCAGTGTGGCTCGAGACCAGGGTTGTTGATTCTACGGAGGAGCCTTATGGACCCGAACTGCCCGTACTGCAAGGAAATGCACGAGGCGCTGATGCGATTGCCGGAACCACCGGAGCGCATTGGGGATGGACCTGACGAGCGCGTAGGTTGGGCTTTGGAGTTGATCGCGGAGAAAGCGCCCACCGAAGACGAAGTTAGGGAGTGGATAGGGGACGAGCGTCGCGAATGCCTGATTGACTTGGAATCCTTGGCTAGAGCGAACAACGATTTGGCGAGCGATGTCGAGCGGCTGCGGGAGGAAAACGAACACTTGAAAGCAGACAAGCAAGTTTTGTTTGCTAAAGCGAAATACTGGCATGATAAAGCCATCCAGGAGGCCGACGATGAACACTAACACGCGAAGGCTGATCGTTGACAACGTAACACAAATACCCTGGAACGAAATCGCATATTGCATCCCCGCGGTTCTCAGGCAGGTTGACGATCTTGAGGAAGGAGAGACCATGAGGCTTCTGGATCAGGGGCTCGCTGTCCGAGTCACCCGATCCCACTACCAAACCGCCATATCGTTCTTGAGGGAGGAGAAATGAAAAGGATCGTCGCATTTCTTGTTGCATCAACCATGCTGGCGGGGGTTATTTTTTATTTAACCACCAGACCAGCAGAGGCGCACTTGCCACCACCTGTTCCACCTGATGATGCAGAGATCCTGATTCCTCCCGTCACATGGGGGCGGGAGGACACGATCAATGGCGTCAGCTGCATCCAAGAGGTTCAAACCGGAGTTTACGAATACATAGGAGGGCCTCCAGCCCTGCGTGTTTATGCACTAAGCAACCACTGGGCAAGCTGCACCCTGGAGAACACAAGCGACAGACTCCACCTGATGCACGTCGAGGGCTGGACCTGGGTTAACCAACCAATTAGTCTTTCGACGAAGCCGCTCACCTACACCGCTTATGACATCTGGCCTTGTAGTGGTGGAGCGTCGGGGATACCGGAAAACTGTCCTTACAGGGACAACGTGTGGCGGTGGACTTGGGATTTCTCAACGACGGATGAAGCCATAGTCGCATGGGGAATAACAAGGGCAACGGTGCTTATTGAACGCCTCCAACACGACGGCACATGGAGACTGATCCCCGTTACATTCCCGCCGCTGATTCCAGATGAACCAACCGGATCGATAGGGCGTGGCAGATCGGATCCCCGTGACAACCACGACAGCACACTTCACCCTTCAGGATACGAAGCCCGGTTCCAGGGTGGGGGCACAGGATTTTCCTCTCGAACGTTCGGCTTTGATCTTATGAGCGACAACCTTATAGGAGCAACCGTTCAGCTTGGCATAGATCTTGTCGTTACAGATCCAGATAGCTTGTGCCTTCAGGTGTCCCTTGGGACAAGCTGCTGGTTGGGTTTGAGTGGACCACCGACGTTGCTAACCGGCGAGGCCGATGGTGTTGGTGAAGGTGATCTGGAATTGCTGCCCTATCCTGCACCGTCTGATAGTTTCACGATCACGATGCATGGCTCACCCGTGATATGGGAGGAGGGGTCGTCCTTCACGATACTTTTCTACGCGCTATCGAACGCAGTGGCTGACCCCGTGATGATCGATAGGATATGGGTTGACCCTGTGCCGCCTGGACCAGCTTCGATCTCAACGATAGATGCTCCGATGGTTCTATGGGACGCTCACGGGATGCACACCCAGGGACCCCTGGCGTGGACGTCGTTCTATCAATTGTTCTTACCAATGATCCTGAACCACTAACAAAGCGAAAAGCCTCCCCAAAAGGGGAGGCTTTTTTTGTGCCCCTGGACCAAGGAGGAGAATGCTTAGTTGGGGCTGTGAGTCTTGCCAATCAGAGGCATCCCCAGCACGATAGCGTGCGAGACCCGACTGACACCGAGCATACCGATGATCCCAAGAACCGCCGTAAGGATCGATGCGAGTTGAGCGAATACCGGATCAAACGCGGAAAAGTCGATACCCACAAGCCCAAGAAGAACAAACAGGGCAAAACCAACGAGGTTGAAGGCCAGAGACCATTTCGGCGCCTGACCATCACCAACAATACCAAGCGCTTTCAGGATATTGATGACCACCGCGACCAGCGCCGCAAACCCTGCGAGGGCGACAAACTGAACAACCAATTCTTGAAGCATGATTCCTCCTTATGTTTGGTTTACAATAGCAAAACCCCGTAGGCTTTGCAAGGTTACGAGCGTCCTTGTGGACTAAGCTTAATGGTAATCCATCCTGTGGCAAGTGGAACTTCGTTTGAAGCACCATCAATGGCCCACAATTCGGACCAATACAGACCCGACGAAAACCCCTGTGTGTCGGCCGGTTCAAGAGCAACGCGCGCCCCATCACCCGTAGCGTTCACATTCACAATGCTCGCGGTCTTCGAGATCAGCGCGTCACCGTCGTCGTCGGATGGATCATCGAACAGCTTCCACGTGATCGTGGCTCCAGCCAGATCCTTCGGTGAACCTCCTTCCGTGATTGCATAGGTCAAGGTGGCGTCCTGTCCCTGGTGTATGGTTTCGTCCTGGTTTTCAAGCGCCATTTCACACGCTCCCACTCAAGTCTTTATCTTCGCCCCAATCCCCGTCAAGCGAATGATCCTCGCCCCAATCCCCGTCAAGCGAATGATCCTCGCTCCAGTCCCCTTGCAGGCTATGATCGTAACTCCAGTCCCCTTGCAGGCTATGATCGTAACTCCAATCCCCAAGCAGAGACAAGTTTGTAACAAGCAAACCAGCAAAGGTTACTGAGATAGACTGCGGTGCGCTCACAAGAGACAGGGAGCTTGTAGCGACCGTGATCGCACCAGGAACCAGGGTCAACCCTTCAGCGCTCCCCACGAGCACAGCGCTGGACGCTGACACAACCGCATCACCAGGAACCGATGTCAGATCTTCCAGTGAGGCGCTCAAACCAAGCGCATCAAGAAGTGCAATCACGCCCCCCGAAACCACAGTCATATCCTCAGGAGAGGCTAATAGGGACGCACCAGATAGAACAACCGATACCGCACCACCAATCGCCAACATATCCTCGATGGACGACGCAACCACCAGAGCATCAAGGGCGACAGAGCTTGTCGCAATAGCCACCAATGATTCGGGGGTTGCGATGATGGTAAGCGAGTCGTTTACGATCGCCACAGCACCAGGGATGACCAGCAAAGACACAGTTGATCCGGCGATCTCAATCGTGTTCATCAAGATGCCTGCGTCACCACCCGCAACCTGAAGTGCC